>Ga0208588_1000327_pt1 | contig 15464 bp, 14 predicted proteins | sample NGESurshal092012_8_FD_184483 | JGI IMG/M metagenome (GOLD analysis project Ga0208588, IMG submission 184483) | Arctic peat soil microbial communities from Barrow, Alaska - NGEE Surface sample 415-3 shallow-092012 (SPAdes) | ecosystem: Environmental > Terrestrial > Soil > Wetlands > Peat ...
ACCTATGCGTTGGTCCGCGGCGGCGAGCTGAAAGCGATCCAGATCGGCGGCCGAAACCAGTGGCGGGTCGAACGGCGGATGCTCGAGGAATACATCGCCGAGGCATACCGGCGCACGGCCCAGAATCTTGGGCAGCTGCCGGAGCAGCCACCGGCAGACGAAATCTGACCGACATGATGAAGCCGGGTCCAGTTAGCTCATGACGTGCCGTTGCCGGCCCGTACAAAGCTGCTGCTATCCCATCTCGCCTACCGGGTGCTCGGACCGATGGGCCCCGGGCCGCTCAGCCAAGCCTGCCACGGAGGTGGGTCTTTTCGCGCAACTGCGCGCAACTGCGCGCAATGGTGAGCCCCAGCAGCCACGGAGGTGGGGTAGCCCGGGACTCCAGTGCTCTGGATAGTTTCCTAAACACCCCCACGGCTGCCAACCGCGCTCGCCCAGCAGGTTGAGTGATGTCTTCATCCCGGCTTTCCGATAGGCACACCGCCGGGAGATACGACCAGTGTGTCGAGAAACTCTGGATGCGCTCGGTGCGGATGATCTCCTCCAGCCGCCCGCTCCGGCCCCATTGATAGCGATGGTTCCGGGCAGATCTGGTCTCTGTCGGGCCCGCGACGTGAAGTGCAACAGCGTGTCCGACAGCGCCGGATGCCTGAGCCCATTCGGAGCGCTCACCGCTTGATTGTCACCGACCTCACCCGAACCGGCACGGCCCGGGGAGGGGTGATCGGGGTGGTGTGCCGGCTGTTGATCACCTATACGCTTATCGGTATCACGCACATGAAAGGTGTTGTCAGGTATGCGGAATCCGACCAGCGGCGTTGTGGTTGAGGGCACTTTGCGGGCCGATTCGAGTGTGGCGATGTCGATCGATCCGCAGGGCATGGCACACATCATGGGGGTGCTGACCAACCTCTACAGCGACGCGCCGCTGGCGGTCCTGCGGGAGTACTCGACCAACGCCCGGGACGCACATCAGGCGGCCGGGATAGATCGGCCGATCGAGGTCAGTTTGCCGACCGCGCTGGACCCGACGCTGCGGGTGCGGGACTTCGGGGTGGGCCTGTCCGAGCAGGACATCCTGGGTGTCTACGCCCGGTACGGGTCCTCCACCAAGCGCGGCAGTGACGAGCAGGTCGGGGCATTCGGGTTGGGCTCGAAATCGGCATTCACGCTGGCGCAGCAATTCCTGGTGACCTCGGTGCACGACGGTCGGTGCACGACGGTGCTGTTCGCCTTGGGCGCCGACGGGATCGGCTCGGTGTCGGTACTGCACCGGGGCGAAGCACAGGAGCCCAGTGGGGTGCAGATCGAGATCGGCGTGCCGCAACCGCATCTGGTCAGAGCCACCGCCGCACGATTTTTTGGGACGTGGCCCGCCGGATCGGTGCTGGTGGACGGCGCAACGCCGGTGTCGGTGCGCGACGGGGCGGTGCTGACCTGTGAGGGCCTGGTGCTCGCGGACCCGCAGAGCGAGGTCACCGCCGAAGGGTGGAATCTGGTGATGGGCGGGGTGGGCTACCCGCTGCCACGGGCGCTGCTGCTGCGAGCGGTACGGGACAAGGACGCGCCGGAGGCCCGGGCGGCGTTGGGAACACACGGGTTCCGGTCGGTATATGCGACGGTGCCGATCGGCGCGGTGGACATCACCCCGTCCCGAGAAGGGCTGCGCGACACCGCCCGCACGGTACGCGCGGTGCGGTCGGTGCTGGACGCGCTGCCCGACCTGCTGGCGACCCAGGTGCAAGCCGAACTGGACGCGGCGGGGACCGCGACTCAGGCGGCGTGGCTGCTGGCCGGGTACCAGCGCGCGCTGGACAAGCACCTGCTGCCGACGGCCAGGCTGACCTACCGGGGTGCACCCATCGGCGCGCCGGTGACGGTGCCGCTGACCACGATGACACTGACCGCCCGGCGGGGCAGCCGGGGCGGCCGGGAGCTGCGGGTCGATGACAACCTGCTGGTGTCTACGGCGAACATGCGGGACGTACTCGTGGTCACCGACACCCCCAAGGGTGCGGCCCGCAACCATCCCGCCCGCCGGTACCTGACCCAGAACAGCGACGGCACGCAGTGGGTGGTGTTCACGGCGGACTCGGCCGCGACGTTCGACTGGTTCGCCTACGGACCGGGCAGCCCGGTGAAAACCGTTCCCTACCCCATGTTCCGGCACCAGATCGACGAATACAGCACGGGCACGACCCGCCGGGCGACGGTGTACCGGACGTTGGCACCGCAGGACGGTGAGCCGGTGGAGCGGCCGGTGCCGTGGCTGCGTGAGCAGCCGCCGCCGGTTGTGCTGACCCCCCAGTTCTTTGGTTCGCAGGTGGCCAGGCAGGTGTTCCATGACCGGCCGATGGTGCTGCTGACCGACCGGCAGAGCCTGGCGGGTCTGATCCGGCGTGTCCCCGGCGCGAAGGACGGTGAACGGCTGCTCTGCGACGGAGCACGGCACTTGCTGAGAAACCTCAGTGACTACCAGCGTGAAACTCTCACCGCGTCGGTGATTGTCGACCGCTTCGAGCAGACCGCCCGCAACATCGACCGGGTGTTCGGCCGCCGCGCGCAGCAGGTGCCCGGGATGCGCCGATTGCTGGCCGACTACCAGCGGGCCCAGCGGATCTGCCTGGACCGCGCCCGTGACCGGACATTGTTGATCAGCGCCCACCACACCGCCGGGACGCCGCTGCCGCCACTGCGCCCCGAGCACCAACGGCAACTGGACGACCTGCTGGACCGGGCACCACTGCTGACCGCCCTGCTGCGCGCCGGACAACTCACCGACGACGAACTCGACGCCGCGCTGGCGTACCTGACCACCGCGTTGCCGAACGCGGCCTGACCGAAAGGGACCACGATGATCACCTGGCAGTTGACCAGCACCGCCACCGGCCAAGCATTGGCCGTCGCCTTCCCCAATGGCTCGGTGGTGACCGTCCCGGGCACCCACCCCACGTTCGACCCGCTGATCCGGCACCTACGGACCACCATCGACCCGGACCCGCAACGAGTGCGCGACCTGCTCAACGTCGGCGCGACCACGGCCGACGAACTGCGTCAGCTCTCGACCCGGGTCACCTACACCGGCGGCCTGATCCACTTCGACGGCCAAGCGCTGGACAACGCACTGACCAGGCACCTGGTGCGGTTGATCCGCGCCGGTGACCGCTCCTACGGCCGGTTCGTCGCGTTCCTGGAAAACCTGGCCGATAACCCATCCGGCCGTTCCCGCAGGCAACTGTTCACCTGGCTATCCGAACGGGACATGACGATCACCCCGGACGGCCAGTTCATCGCCTACAAAGGCGTCCGCGACGACCCCGGCAACACCTCGATCCACTCCGGCCGGGCCAGCGTAGACGGCGGCGAACACCACGGGCACATCCCCAACCGGGTCGGCTCGGTGATCACCATGCCGCGCAATCAGGTCAGCGACGACAAACACATGGGCTGCACGACCGGGTTGCACGTTGGAACCTGGGACTACGCCAACAGTTTCGGTCAGCGCACCCTGATCGTGTCGGTCAACCCCCGGGATGTTGTATCAGTCCCCAAGGACTGCGAGTTCCAGAAGCTGCGCTGCTGCCGGTACATCGTGCTCGATGTGATCCGCAGCCCGCTTGACACGCCCAGTTACGACGCAGCTTGACCCGCTGACCCGCACCCCCGTGGGGTGGCCGCCGTCGCGGCCACCCCACGGGCCACCACCCTCCCCTCGCCCCCTTGGCACCGCCCCGGCCAGGGGAGGGGTCGCCCCTGGCCGGGGCGACTCCTCCCGATGCCTATGTCTTTGTGATGCCACGCCGTACGTTGTGATTGTCCGTTTGGTGTTGGTGGTGTCGAGCCGGCGCCGCGCATGGACGGAGATCGATTCACAGTCAAGGGGAAAGAGGCGACCGGTGACCAACAATGAGCAGCCCGCCCACAGCGCGTTGACGATCACCCACACCGCGAGCGGGGGCACCCTGATCGAGGGAACCGCTCGAGGTGACGACGCCGGGCCAGTGCTGCGGCAGGCGGGATGGCGGTGGTCGCGCGCCCTGGGGTCCTGGTTCGTCCCACGGTCCCGGGACCGCCGGCCCGATCGCTCGCTGATCGACCGCACCGTCCGCGGCCTCACCGAGGCCGGATTCACCGTGCACACCGACCTGGATGACGCGCTGCGCAGCACCGCCGAGGTGGAGGCACACCTGACCCAGCGCCGACAGGACAGAGCCGACAACCTGGCGCAACGGGCCGACCACGCGCAGCTCGCGGCCGACAACGCCGACGTCAAGGCGGACGAGCTCACCGGCCGGCTGCCATTCGGCCAACCGATCCTGGTCGGCCACCACAGCGAACCGGCCATGCGCCGGCACGCCGAACGGATCCGCGCCGCCACCGAACGCGCGGTCGCCACCCAGGCCGCCGCCGACCAGGCCCGCGCCCGCGCCGTCACCGCGGCCGCCGGCCACGGCGCCCGGCACAACCCGGTGACTGTCGCCAACCGCATCGCAAACCTGACGGCGCGGCAACGCCAGCTCCGGCGTCGCCTAGACGGATCCACCCGCACAGTCGCGGTGCTGCCCGACGGCAACCGCCACACCGAGACCACCCCGCCGGCGACCGGCACCGCCCGCGACGACCTCACCGACCAACTCGCCCAGGTCACCGAGCAGCTCACCTACTGGCAGCAGATCCGCGCCGACCAGATCCGAACCGGAACGACCGGCGACTACGGCCCGCACTCAGTCCACGTCGACGACCTGGTCAAGCTCAGCGGCCGGTGGTACCGGGTGCGCCGCACCAACGCCAAAACCTTCCGCGTCCACATCGAACCCGGCATGAACAGCACCGCCGCCTACCACCAGATCCAGGACCACCGGCCCACCGGCACCGTGCCCGCCGACCAACCAGCAGGCCGCTGACCCGCGGGCCGTCGCCTCGACCCGGGGAGGGGTCGCGCCGGCCCACTCACCGCCTATCCATTTATGGTGCCACTGCATACGCTGTACTTGTCAATCCGTTCGGGGCGGGAGTCCCGTTGATGCAGAGGGGTTTTGAAATGTCGGAGACAGTCGTGTTGACCCGCCGGGCGCAGCTATTGGCGTTGGCGGTGCAAATGGCCGGGTACGTCCCGACCGAGTCGTTGGCGGTCGTGACGATCCGCAGCAAGCAGGTCGGCCCGGTCGCGGTTGTAAAGCTGCCCACCACGGCCGATCTGACGTGGACAGTCGCGGAGACGCTGACCGGGATGCTGCAACGGCACGCCGACGCCGCAGTGCTGGTCGTGTTCACCGACCGACCCCAAGCGTGGGCGCAGCCGGTCCAGCAGTTGGCGGAGCAGCTGGACCGCGCCGCCGAGATCAGCGCGGTCCTGTACGCAGACGGCGACTCCTACGGCAGCTACGGCGACGACCGGGAGAGCGGTACCTGGTCGTTAGACGACCTGCCGGACGGCGTGCGGCTGACCGGGTTGCGGGTGGCGCCCAGCCGGGACACCCTGCGGGCCGCGCTCGATCCCAGCAGTGGCGGACGGGTCATTGCCCAGCACCAGTTCTCCGAAGCCGCCGTCGAACTGACCGGGCGTGATGACGTGGCCCAGCGCGGGGCCACTCTGCTGGATCAGGCGTTCACGCTGGCACAGCACGGAAAGCCGCTGGACGACGATCAAGCGGCCGACCTGATCGTCGCACTGGCCGCTGACGCGATGGCCAGGTTCACCGCCGTCGTCGCCGCCGTGTCTGCGGCGACCAACCCCGTACGGCAGCCCGCCGCCCTATCTGCCCTGACCATGCTGGTCGGCGCGACCCCGGACGAGCTGATCGAGGGAACCGGGACAGTGCTCGCCTACGCCGCCTACGTCGGCGGCAACGGCACTCTGGCCAACCTGGCAATCGACCGGATCGCCCAGACCAACCGCAGCGCACCAACCATCGCAGTGCTGGACGCGCTGATCCAGCAGGCCACCCCACCCGCCGAGGTCAAAGCGTTCATCGACGACGCTGCGCAGCGATTGTTCGGTCCGCCCACCCCCTAAAGACCACCGGGTGACCGGCCGTCCCCTCCGGCCGGTCACCCGGGTCCCCGCCCCCACGCCCGACCCGGGGAGGGGTCGGGCGTGGGGGCGGGGACCCAAAGCTGAAAAAATCTGGTTGGGCAGCGCTTGATCCATGAGGGCAAACCCCCAGTCGCCCAGGCCGGCGATCATCGTTCCCTCGGGGGTCTCGATCTGGATCTGGTCCCGGGCTCCAGCTCGTTGGACCCGCCGCAATCGCGGATTAGTACCTCGGTCTGGACGAGAACCGCCGGGCAAAGGCCACTACACAAACCACGCGGACACCTGGTGGGCGTCGATGCGTTGGAGGTTCGCGCGCGTGAGTGAGGCGTGCCGGACGGCGTCATCGCCTGCAGTCTTGGCCGCGCCGCGTCGGGTGAGTGGTCCGGTCCCTTAGTCGCTTCCAGCGGGACCATCTGCCGATCTCAACCTCGCTTGGCTCCGGCGCGACCGTTTGATCCCGCCTCGACGTCTGGGGTTGATCGTCGTGTTCAGGCTCCCTGGTTGGGAGCGGCGATCCGGTAGGTCGCACGGGCGACATCATGAAGAAGCTTCGTTGTTTTGGCGTCGGAGCCCAGCACTTGGGTCACGATTTGGAGGGTTGCTCCCAAGGTGAGACCGGGTTTGTCGATCGGGTAGTTCGAGGCCCACATTGTGCGGTCCGACCCGAAGCAGTCGTGCAGGTGGCGGATCAGCGGTGCCGCTCGGTCCACCAGTTCACCGACTGACGCCGCGGTGAGGGGGCGGCGGCGCTCCCCGCCGAGAACTGGCATGCCGAGTCCAGAGTGCTTGGCCACGACGTTGGGGTGTTCGGCGAGCGCCGCGACGTTCTCACGCCATGCGTCCAGTTGAGCAGTTCGTTCGTACGCGGTGCGGCCGACGCCTCGCCCGCGCGGGCCGAAGGCTCCCACCGGTGTTGCGTAGTGGTTGAGCACGAATGTGGTCTCGGGGTACTCCGTGACGAGCGTGAGAGTGTCCGTCAGTTGGTGGTCGTAGCACCAGATCTCCATCGACAGGTCGCGTGCCGCCACTGCGGCGAAGCCGTTCAGGAAAGCGCGGCTGCTGAGCACGTTCGGGGCGTCGGCGAAGTCGCGTACGCCGGGATCAGGATGGTGCGTCGCGGAGAGTCGAATTCCCCGAACGAGTGGAGAGGCTTCGAGGTGGCCGTCGAGGACTGCCGCTACGTCCGGCCATCTGGGGTCCACGTGGGCGATGATCGCGCCGAGGTCGGGGTTGGAGTCGCGCCCAAACGGTAGCGTCGTCAACCAGCGGGTCTCGGCGACTGTGTCCATGGGTTTGCGTGCTGGCCAGGCGGCTTCGATGTGCACGACCGCAAGAACTGGCAGTTCGGCAGCGTCGCGCCGGTAGTCAGCTGGCAGGTAGGGGCGCAGCACGTGGGCTGGGTTGCCGACGAATTCGCGGTCGGCCTGTGGCACGGTCCAGCGCAACGCACGAGGGATTGTGGGCAGGAACCGTAGGAGTCGCGCCGTGCCCGACTTGGCTCGGCGTGTGGTCAGCGGGTCCCACTGATGGATGTGGGGATCGATGATCCCGCTTGGCGGTAGGTCCGGCCTGGCAACGGCTGAGGTGGATGGCATCTAGTTCTCCTTTGAGAGGTCGCGAGCCTGGCGCGGCACGGTCACGCGTCGCGCAGTGGAGCGGTGAGTTCGCTCAGGAGGTTGGCTCCAGGATGAGGGTGCGGAGCAACGTCGGCGGCAACGGCGAGATGGTCTCCAGGAAGTGATGGTGCCGTTCGTGTTCGCCGGGAACTACAACGGCCCGGGACAATGGCGCTACGGCCTCGGCTTCGTCGAGACCGGCGGGTTCTTCGGGGGTGAAGGCAGTTTCGCCGGCTACGAGTCGGCCGCGATGTACTCGCCGGCCCTGGACACGGCGATCGTGCTGGCGTCCACCAAGCTCGCCAACGCGATCACCCCGCCGCCGATGGTCCAGGCCCTGGCCATGGCGGTCTACCCCACCGACGTCGACTTCGGGCTCACCCCCGCCGAAGCCATGCAGCCCAACAACTTCGACACCGGACCCGCCGGTAAACCAGACATCTGCGACTGGGCGATCCCCCGGGCGGAGTGGACCACCCTGTCGGCCGACTGGATTAGCGGTTGGTGTGACTTCCTTGGGGCTGGAAGCGTTACTTCCGGCCACCGCGGGTCCTCCTCGAACGGGATGACGTCGGCGGTCTCGACCTGCCACCGCGCCAGTGCCTCTCGGAGGTCCCTTTCGACGCCGTCCAGGTCGGGGCGGCCGGCGAGGTTGCGGCGCTCGTGGGGGTCGGCCGCACGGTCGTAGAGTCGCGTCCCTCGTAGAGGGAGCCACGCCGATCAGTGCGCCGGCGGCCGCAACCCAGGGAGAGGTGAACGCCGGCGGCCGCGCGGGCGTACGTTTCGTGGTATCACTCCCGGGAACGAGCTGGCTGGGGGTATCAGACGCCCAAGAAAACAGGAAGCAGGAAAGGGGAATGATGACGTGGCCACGGTGACCGCTCCGCCGGCGTCACCGGGTATCGAGCCGCGGCCGGTGAAGATGACTGCTGCGCAGATGCTCGAGCGGCTGGCGTTGCTCAAGCCGCTCGCGGCCGGCAATCGGGGACCCGTCCCGGCCGGCGATCCCCGGCGGGTGGCCGGTGAGGAGTACGCCTGGCTGATCGACCTGGCGTACCGGCAGGGCATGACGCCCGGCGAGCTGGCCACGGCCACCGGCTCCTCATGGCCGGTGCTGCGGGCACGGCTGGCTCGGCACGGATACCGGGCCGCACCTCCGACGATGACGCCCTACCAGGGGGCGGCGGAGAAGCAGGAGCCGGCGGCGGAGTGTCAGCGAGGGCACCCTTTCGACGAGGAAAACACCTACCGGTACGCCGACGCTGCCGGAGCAGAGCATCGGGTGTGCCGTCGGTGCCGGGCGGATCGAATGAAGACCAAGAGGCGGCTGGATGCGAAAGCGGCTCGGGAGAGCCGCCTCCGGCACGACCTGGGAACTCTGAGTGGGGCCAGCGTAACTGGGCCGACCCGTCTGGACATGGATGACGCACTTGATCTCATCGAGAAGATGACCGGACGGCGACCGGCCGCGGCCACCATCCGCGGATACCTGTCCCGCGGGACGATGCCGGCCCGGGGGCCGGACGGTCGCTTCGACGCGACGGAGCTCCGGCTGTGGCTGCAGTTACGTGCACCGCAAGCGAATGCCGCCACCGTGGCACGTTTCCAGCGCCGTCTGGCCCGGCTGAGGACGCCGCAGGCCCGCGCCCGCGCGGTGGCCGAGGCCAGACAGGCGCATGTGTCCTGGGCGGACATCGGGGAGCCGTTGGGGTTGACCCGGCAGCAGGCCCACCAGCAGTTCGCAGCAACGACCTGACCACCAGGGCACCGCTACCCGGTTTGCTGCGATGCGGCGGCAGTTCCCGACGAGACGACGGTCAGATGACGCGACCCGGACCGGCGACGCGTCGCCGATGAGATGCGGGGCCGATGCGCGGACGTCGAGGTGAGGGACACCCACTGCTGATCACCCGGCGGCAGCAAGGCGGGAACTGACAGCGGGGTCAACCACCGACACAGCTGAGTGCCGGCCGGGGGGACATTAAGCGGTTTGGCGGTGAACAGCAGCAGGCCCGCCGTGGCCGAGAGCCGGACCGGTGCGTGCAGAGTCGGCGAGACTGTCACCCCGGCACGATCGGCCAGCAGTTCGCGCACGGCCTCGAGCGGGTTAATGCCGGCGTCCCACTGCATCGACGGGAGCCTCCAGACCCCGGTGTCGTGGTCCCGGCAGGCCAGGACCCGATCGCCGTCACGGACGACGGCGACCAGCCGCAACCGCATTACCGCGTCCGTGGCGGGCTGCTGGCTCATCGAGCGCCGCCGGGCATAACGGTCAGCACGGGCCGGCGGATGGGCTGTTCACTCGGCCGTTGCCGCTCGAGTTCGGCGACCAACATGCCGGTGGCCGTGATCAGTTCCGCTTCACGGTCCAGCGGGGTCCACAGCCGCGCGGGCCACGGCCACAACAATGGCAGGTCCCCCACCCCGGTCTGCCGGACAAAGCCCGGTAGTGCGTAGCAGGCCGCGGCGAACCCCAAGGCGTCGGCCGTTGATGCTCTGGTGCTGCGGGCCAGGTCTCCTGGCACCGGGCCAACCAGGGCTCGGCGGCCGTTCTGGACCGCCGCCAGAACATCGTCGACCGCCAGGTCCGGACGCAGTTGCGCATGCGCGACCAAGGCGAATCCGGCGGCAGCGAGGAGTTCGCCGTAGCGGTCGTCGACGGGCGTGTAACCGGTGCTGAATGGCCACCATCCGGGTTGACCGTCGCCGCCGGCGTTCCGCGCGTAACCCGGTAACGCATAACATGCACAGGCCAGAGCGCAAGCGACAGAGAGGTTTTCGACTTGGGTCTGCTGCGGTGGGGTGAACCACGGCAGCAAAGCCGTCAGATCGCTCATGACCAGCGCCGTTTGATCCAGGTGCACTGCAGTGGTCATGTGTGGCGACTCCCGGCGATCGGACCCCCGACGGTGGCTGGTCGCACCATGGTGACGCAACACCCGGCCATTCAAAATGCCAGGTTTCTAGTTATCTACCTACGCATCGGGGCCGTCGGTGGCGATCAGAACGATACGAGGGGGCCAATATGACTGTCCTGCCCAACGTTGAAGGTCTGCCGCATCCGACCGGGCCCTGCTGTAGACGTAGGCCTGGCTCGATGGACCCGAAGAAAACCGCTGGATGGTCTGGCCCAAGGAGCACGGCATACCCGTGCAGCACGACGCGATCCTCCCGCTCCACCGGCCGCGGGAAACCGCTCGACCCACCTGATCACGTCGTACGGCTCGAGTCTGCAGTGCATCAGTACCTGGCTCTCATCGTCAGTGGTTCGGGAATTTCTGCTGACCTCCTGAAGGCCAAAGCGCATGCCCTCAAACTAGAGCCCATTCGTGCCTTTTTACAACCTGCAGCGGACCGATATTGACTTACATGCACAACAATGCAATCTATGTATTTGATTTATTGCGTATAACTAGCCACGCGGGGGCTCAGTATTGCTGGTCCATTATAATTACTGCGGCGAGCCCAGAGTATTACTGGCGGGCCGGGGTTGTTCTTCTCCGGGTGCGCTGATTTTGCGTCCCGCGCGTGCAACCGTGGGCCGGTTCCCCTGGACGACCCCCGCCGGGTCGCGGCCGCCGAGTACACCTGGCTCCTTGCCGCTCGTCCAGCCACCAACTCGCCGTGGCGCACTCTGAAGGCGCGGCTGCGGCGGCACCAGGTGATCTCCACACCCCCATCGACCAAGCCGTACCAGAGCTGCCAGTATGTTCTTCCGCCGATCGGTTCACCGCGCGCCCATCAATACTGGGAGGTAACAGGGAGGCCGGTCGCAGCCAGTACCCGAACCGCGGCGTGTGCTGCCGACAGGTGCCAGGGTCGCACCCGCGACAGCTGCCGCGGGAGCGACCGGTGGAAGGAGAGCTCTGCCTCAGGGTTAAGGCGATCCGGACCCGGCCGGTGTGATCATCAGTCGGCGTGGAGGGCCGGATCGCCGCGGTGATCTGCGGCGGTGACAGGGGTTGCCGAGCGCCACGTGCACGGACGACGGCGACATCATTCGATACGGTGCGGGTCGTTACCCGATGCCGGTCCGCGATCTCAACCAGCTGACCCGCCGGGTACCCGAGCAGGCCGTGGTAGTTCAGCACGATCTGGGCCCGTAGCAGCTGGAGCGGACCGAACACCCGGTGCGCCAAACTGGGACACCACGTCTGCCGGGGTAAGTCCCGGCAGTGGCAATCCGTCTCGCACCCGCCGACCGTACCCATGGCCCGGATCAGGTGAGTTCGGTGATCCGGGGCAGCGCCGCGGCCAGTTGGTCGAATAGGTCGGGCCAACCGCGACGTAACCAGCTGAAGCGGCCGACGCCGGCGCCGTTGGCGTCGACCATCAGCGCGACCCGCTGCAGCTGGGGTGGTGCACCGAGCTGTGCAAGCCGGGCGTAGAGCGGGTTAACCGGGATGTGGTTGCGTTGTAGGTGGGCGTGGATCTCGGGGTCGAGCCAGTCCCAAACCGGGCTGAACGCGACGGTCCCGTCGGTCCGTCTGGTGATGCCGCCGTGCCGCTGCCGGTGGCGGTGGGTGTGCCGGCCCTCACGGAGTGCCGGGCAGCATCCGGTTGGGCAGTGCTGTGTGATCTCCTGGGTCAGTCCGCGGAGCAGCAGGACCCCACGGCCTGGCGCTTCCTGGGCTCGGATTCCCCATAGCTCCCCCGCGCCGTGGTCGGCGTGGGCCGCGGCCGCCGGCCCGGTGACCAGTGCGTGGTGAAAGCCGTTGCCCCGCAGCAGATCGTGTCGGGTGGGTGCGTTGTGATCCCATGCGCCGGTCGCCTGGAGGTACTCCAGGGCGCTGGGCCGCGCCGGCAGCACGTGCAGATTGAGCCGCCACGTGTCGGCCAGAGATTTTATGTGGTCAATGGTTTCGGGGAACTCGAGGCCGGAGTCGAAGAAGCACACGGGCACGTGTGGGTCGGCGCGGCGGGCCAGGTCGAGGACGACGGTGGAGTCCTTGCCGCCGGAGAATGCGACGTAACCGTCGAGCTCGTCCAGGTGCGCCGCGATCCGGTCGATCAGCGCGGTGGTGTCATGTCGGGGCGTCCGATACCCGGCCAGCGTCGCCAGGTCCAGTCCCGCCGGCCGGACCCCCATCAGTCGCTGTGCAGGGCGACGTACTCGTCCCAGGGATGGGGCTGGGGCGCCGGCCATCCGTGGGGTGCCGCAATCAACCGCAGTTGGTCGCGGCGTTCGGTGTCCAGCGACAGCAGCATCAGCACCTGACCGGGGGTGTCACCCCACTCGATGACATCGGCCGGTCGGACGCGCTGCAGTAGCCGCTCGTAGCTGGCCCGGTCACCGGTGAATGCGTCGGTGTTCGAGCGGGCCAGCGATGTGAACCGGTGCAGGAACGAACCGCCGGCGCACCGGCGCATCGCCAGGCGGAGCAGGTCCGCAGCGAGCAGCTGGCGGTCCTGGCCCATGGTCGGTGAAGCGCTAGTCACGTGTACCTCGGTTCTTCCGGTCCTCGCTCTTGGTTCGGTGGCACTGCCCCCGACAGCCAGTGCCACCGAACCCGGCCCAAGAGCGCCAGCGGTTTTCATCGAGTCCCGGTGGAGGCGACTTGATGCGCTGGCTCGTCAGTGAAACACCGCGGTCCGATTGCCCCAAGGACATCACCTAGTAAACTCGAACACTGGTTACCGAGTAAACTATTGATATAGTAGTCTAGAAGACTGGTTGACCAGGTTAGAGGTTACTGCGAGATTAGGGCAGCGGCATAGGTCTCAGCAGGGAGCGCTGCCGAGCCAGGTGGTTATAGGGCGGGCGGATACCGGCCATCCCCACCCCGGCATGTGGGACGGCGCGATCGGTGAAGCATTCGGCCGGCGCAGGTCGCCCCAATGCGCCGCCTGGGTGCAGGTGCCCGAACTCCCACTGATCTGCGTCAGGATCGGCCCGCACCTCCCAGCGCAACACGTGCCCCTCCCCTTGCGAGCGCTTCTTGCCGATTGCTGCGACCGGAGTGAGCAGCTGGGCCAGCCGCGCCGGGTTGCCGACGGCTCGCCACCGCACCGCGGTGCACAGGGTGACCACGACTGGCATCAACCGGTGCCGCCACCGTCCGTGGTGCACCGGGATCAACCCCTCGACGCCGGAAAGTTGCCGGCAGATCCGCTCGTCGATCCGCCCGGTCCAGGTCCGCACATCCCGCACCGGCTCATCGCCGGCGTCGTCCTGGACCGGCCAGGCGCACGTCGCAGCCCAGTGCCAGTCCGGGCCGTGACCGCACCGTGTCAGCGGTAGCGGCAGATCGATCGGCTGCTCCTGCTCGACCAGCCGCGGCACCTCGACACCGCCGGCCCGCAACTGCGCCTTATGCCGAGCCCACACCTGCGAGGCGAGCAGCCCGTCCAGCGCGATCCCCCAGCCTGCGCCGACCGCGAACCCTGCAGAGAGGTTTGCGGTCACCACCACTGGCACCATGTCGGTCAGGTCAGCCACGTCAGCGCCTCGAGCGCTTCGGAGTGCCGCTGCGCCAGCATGGTCCGCCACTGCACGGGGTGGTCTTGCCCGGCGAGCACCTGCCGGTGCAACGTCACCGCGACCTGGCCGTGGCCGGCTGCGATCCGTCCGCCGATCCGGCCTCGGCCGGCGAAGGTCTGCAGCACCTCGGTGAAAAACGAGATCTCCATCGGCGTCGCCCACGACAACTGCATCCAGCTGACCAGCCGGGTCCCTGCGGCCAAAGTCTCGACACCGAACTGCATTTGCCGCGAATCCGCGGGCGCATCGTCACCGGGTGCGGCGCACCGGTCCATGAACCCGTGTCGGTCCAGATCGTCCTGCCGGGCGTAGTTCTCAACCTGCACCAGGTCGTACAGGGAATACCGCGCAGGTTCTCCACGTCGCGGCGGGATCTGCGTGACCAGTTCGCGGACCACCGGCAACACCTTGCCCACCTGCAGGCAGCCGTCGACGATGGTCCCACCGGCCGCGGTCCCGAACACGCCGACCTGCGGGATCAGCTCCCGCAACGTGGCCAACCGGGCCCCGGTCAACGCCGGTCCTTGGCATTTGGCTAGTGCGCCACCCCCCCGCAACGCGTGAGCTGCCGGCAACGTGAGCTGTCCGTCATAGGCCAGCTCGGCGCGCAGCAACTCCTCCCCGATCCGTCGCAGCGTGCCTCGCACCGAGTTCCCGGAGATCACCGGGACGAGCAGCAGCTGACCATCGGGCAGTAGCACCTTCTCCCGTCGCAGCAACGAAATGGTGCCCAGCTGTTCACCGCCGTGGGCGATCGAGGACAGCGCGGTCAGATCGGCGTCCCACCGGATGATCGCGGTCATCGATCCGCACCCGGGTTCCGGGCCGCGCGGACCGCATCGGCGACGATCCGGACCCGCAGCACCAGCGGCTGAACCTCCCACCGCAACGCTTCCAGGACCGGCCTGGACTCCGCCTGCAACAGGTCTGCCATCTCCCGCCGTTCGGCGCTGTTACGCGGCCGGGACATCAGCTGGACGCCCATCTCCTGCCACCAGCGCCGCAGGTTCGCCGCGCGGATCGCCGACTGCAGCACCCGTTCCGGGAAGATCACGTCCCAGTAGTCGATCCGCCGGGCCCCGAGCCAGGAATCCCAGTCGACTCCGTAGTGAGTGAGCAGCAGCAGCCGCTCGGCCGTACCTGCGGGCCCGGTCAGCGCAGGCAACCCGTCCGCGGCCGCCAACCACCGATCCGTCGGCCGCTGAAGGCCCTCGGCGCCGACGGGTTCGCCCGTCTGGTCCTCACTACGGTCGGGCACCGGCTGCAAAGGTCGGCTCATGCCGCGGCCGCGCAGTACATGCCGGCAATCAGCGTGGCCGCGGCCATC
>Ga0208588_1000330_pt1 | contig 15383 bp, 15 predicted proteins | sample NGESurshal092012_8_FD_184483 | JGI IMG/M metagenome (GOLD analysis project Ga0208588, IMG submission 184483) | Arctic peat soil microbial communities from Barrow, Alaska - NGEE Surface sample 415-3 shallow-092012 (SPAdes) | ecosystem: Environmental > Terrestrial > Soil > Wetlands > Peat ...
AGCCCATCGGCGCGTCCGTGAAGATGCGCGCGTCCATGAGCTTCGGTTCGCCACGGATGATGGGCTCGAAATCCATCTGGTCCAGAATGTCGCGCTTCAGGTCGACACCCGGCGCTATTTCGAGCAATTCTAGGCCCTCGGCGCAGAGCGAAAACACGCAGCGCTCGGTGATATAGAGCACGGACTGGCCGCGCGCGGCGGCGAATTCGCCGCTGAAGGTGCGATGCTCGACATCCATGACGAATTTGCGCGCCGCGCCTTCCTTGACGATCTGGAGCTTGCCGTCGCCAACCGCGACTTCCAGCCCGCCCGCCGTAAAAGTGCCGACGAAGACGACGCGCTTGGCGTTCTGGCTGATATTGATGAAGCCGCCCGCCCCGGCGAGACGAGGACCGAACTTGCTGACATTGAGATTGCCATGCCGGTCGGCCTGGGCCAGCCCGAGAAAGGCGAGATCGAGGCCCCCGCCATCGTAGAAGTCGAATTGATAGGGCTGGTCGATCACCGCCTCGGTATTGATCGCCGCGCCAAAATTCAGACCGCTGGCCGGCACGCCGCCGATGACGCCGGGCTCAGCCGTCAAGGTGATGAGATCGATGATTTTCTCTTCATTGCCAACGGCCGAAATGCCCTCGGGCATGCCGATGCCGAGATTGACGACGCCATTGGGCTTGAGTTCGAGCGCCGCACGGCGGGCGATGACTTTGCGATCGGACATCGGCATGGGCGGCAGCGACCCGGCGCGCACGCGGATTTCGCCGCTATAGGCCGGATTATATTCGGTGGCGAAGGTCTGCCAGTGGTTCTCGGGCTTGGCCACCACCACACAATCGACCATGACGCCGGGAATCTTGACCTGCCGCGGATTGAGGCTGCCATTGTCGGCGACGCGCTCGACCTGCGCGATGACGATGCCGCCCGAATTATGCGCCGCCATGGCGATGGCCAGCGCTTCGAGCGTCAGCGCCTCCTTCTCCATGGTCAGATTGCCGTCGGCGTCGCCGGTGGTCGCGCGGATGATCCCGACATGGATCGGGAAGGCGCGATAAAACAGATATTCGGCGCCGTCGATGTGCATGAGCTGGACGACATCTTCGGTGGTGCGGGCGTTGAGCTTGCCGCCGCCATTGCGCGGATCGACGAAGGTGCCCAGTCCCACGGCGCTCAGGTGTCCGGGTCTATGCGCGGCAATGTCGCGGAACAGATGCGAAATCACCCCTTGCGGAAGATTATAGGCCTCGATTTCATTGGCCGTCGCCATCGCCTGCAGCTTCGGCACCAGCCCCCAATGGCCGCCGATGATCTTCTTGACCAGTCCCGGATGGCCGAAATGATTGAGGCCGCGCTCCTTGCCGTCGCCCTGCCCCGCCGCATAGACGAGGGTCAGGTCGCGCGGGCTTCCCGGCGCCGCCAGTTCGTCATTCTCGCTGGCCAGAAAACGCTTTTCGAGCGCGATGGCGATCTCTTCGGCGAATCCTATGCCGACGAAGCCGCCGGTCGCGACGGTGTCGCCGTCGCGGATCAGCTGCACCGCCTCTTCGGCGGTGACGACTTTGCCTTTCTCGACCGATTTCAGAAAAGCCAAAGCGGGATGTATCGGCATGATGTTCTTCCCCTTTTTCGCGCTCTGATGGCGCGTTGTTTTCTCCGCCCACCTTGCGACGCCGGAGTGATTTGACGACAAGGCTACACGGCTCAAGCGGGAAAACAATCACTGCCATGGGCTTAGGCGGCGAGGCCGAAAAATCAGGAAAAGGCGAAGATGCGCTTCTTGTCCTGCTTCATGTCGACGAGGGTCCAGCCATGAGGACAGCGGCATCTTAGGCCACTCCCTGAATCAGCCGAAAGCGGCGCGCAGGCGGGCAAGCTGCTGTTCGATCGGCCTCACCGCCGGCGCCGCGAAAGGCGCGTCGGGGGCCAGATAAAGCAAGTGATCGAGATGAATGATGCGCGCCTGCAAACGCAAGGATTCGCAGACCAGATCGCGCAGGGCTTCGGGCAATCGGGCGAACATGTCGGGCGAGGACGCACAGTCCTGCTGGGAGAGTTTCACCTTGCGCTTTTCGGACGCGGCCTGATCGGGGGTCAACTCGCCCTCGTTGACCGCCCTTTGCAGCAGGAGCCACGAGGCGATCTGCATCAACCGGGTGGTCAGACGCATGCTTTCGGTCGAATAGGCCAGCGATTCATTGCGCGCCAGCGCTCTGGCGTCTTCGCGTCCATGCCCGTCGAGATAGGCCGCCGCCACCTCGACCAGAGCCATCCCCTCGCGGAACATCGACTTGAAGGCCTCCGACGCCGCAAGCTTTGCCGCGAAAGAGACCGGCGCTTCACCCTCGAAATTGATCGACTGACTCATGCGCCACCTCAAACAGCGCGCTCAACGCAACCTGAACTTTGCGACCGAACCAGCGGCAAAGCATGGAGGCCGATCGCGGCAAGGGGGCAAACATATCGCAGGTGGGCGGGGCGCGCTTGTTTAAATCCTGATTAACGTTAATGCGCTCGAGCGTTTTAAAACGAAAAAAGAGCCGCGAAAGGCGGCTCTGGCAAAGTTTCAGGGAGGCGTCAGAGATGGGCCGAAGCGGCCCCGTTCCCTCCAAAGCGGGAACGAAAACAGCTTAAACCCGCATAAGTTAATATGCGGTGAACATCAAAGCTCCTCAGGCACGAAACTTGAGCTAAAACATAACCTTAAGTCAGGGCTTGAAAAAAGAGTTCGCTGCCGCGCGCGATATCGTCTTGGCGTCCCGCGCCGCTTCGAGCCGGGTGATCTCGGCGCGAAGACTCTCTATGCGCGCGGTCAGTTCATCGACCGACAGGGTGTCGAGCGGCTCGCCCGGAACATGCCTGGCCGGCGCCGGCTTTTTTGGCGCGAAAAATTCGTCCTCGTCCCTGCTCATGGCTTTTCCTCCCCGCTCCGGTCCTGTCCGCTTCCGCTGGCCGAAAAGGTTTTAGCGGCGATATATACCGAAAAATTTGCGTTTGGGCGCTCGTGGTCTTATATTCGCGCTATTCCCGTCATGAATGGAAATTTGAGGCTGAGCCTCGGCCCGACCGGAGCGTGAGAACGCGCGGCCGTCGGCAAAAAGAAGAGATTCAGGAGAAACCAATGAGCAACGCCCCGCTCATGCCCAAGGCCACCGCCATCTGGCTGGTGGAGAACACCTCACTCACCTTCGATCAGGTCGCGGAATTCTGCAAATTGCATCCGCTCGAAGTCAAGGGCATCGCCGACGGCGAAGTCGGCGCCGGCATTCGCGGCCATGACCCGATCACCTCCGGCCAGTTGACGCGCGAGGAAATCGCCAAGGGCGAGAAGAGTTCCGCCTATCAGCTCAAGCTCGCGGTGTCGAAGGTCCGGCTGCCGGAAGTCAAGCGCCACCGTGGCCCGCGCTATACGCCGCTGTCGCGGCGCCAGGACCGGCCCAACGCCATCCTTTGGCTGGTGCGCAATCATCCCGAGCTCAAGGACGCGCAGATCATGCGTCTCGCCGGCACGACCAAGACCACGATCGCCGCGATCCGCGACCGCACCCATTGGAATTCGGCGGCGCTGACGCCGCTGGACCCGGTGACGCTCGGCCTGTGCTCGCAGATCGACCTTGATTTCGAAGTGCAGCGTTCGGCCAAGGATCGTCCCGCCGTCGTCGAGGATCAAGGCCCGACCCTCATCCCGGCCGAAGAGACGACCCAGCCCTTTTATTACCAGCCGACCTCGCATGAGGAAGTGTTTGGCTCCAGCCCCAAGAAGGCCCCGGTCGAGGAAGAGGACGAGATCGACGTCGATTCCGTTTTCGCCAAACTCAAGGACTTCAAGACCAAGGAATGACGCAAAAACCTCGCGTTTTTGCCAGGAGCGAACGCGACCATAGCCCGTCGAAAGACGGGCGTCTCTGACGCCCTACGGCTTGACGCGAGGGACTAAACATTAATGGCTTTGGTTCGTATCCTTGGAATCGATCCGGGCCTGCGCCATACAGGTTGGGGGGTGATAGAGGCGGAGGGTTCGCGCCTCGTCTATGTCGCCTCCGGCGCCGTCCATTCCAAGACTGGCGAGAATTTCGCCGAGCGGCTGCGCGTCCTGCATGAAGGACTCGCCGCCGTCATCAAAGCCCATCGTCCCGACGAGGCCGCGGTCGAGGAAACTTTTGTGAACCGCGATCCGCAATCGGCCCTAAAACTCGGCCATGCGCGCGGCATCGCCTTGGTTGTGCCGGCGCTGGCGGGGATCGAAGTCAACGAATACGCCGCCAATCTGGTGAAAAAGACCGTGGTCGGGGCCGGCCATGCCGAAAAGGCGCAGATAGCCATGATGGTCAAGGTGCTGCTGCCGCGCAGCGACGCGCTCACCGCCGACGCCGCCGACGCCTTGGCGGTGGCCATCTGCCACGCCCAGCATCGCGGGGCGAAGGCGCTGGCGGCCCGCTTGGCCGGAAAATAATATTCATCCTTTGTTCGCCGGTTTGGTAAAGTGATGCCGAAGCGAATCGGGCGGGCAAAATGATCGGCAAACTCAAGGGCGTGGTGGATAGCCTGCATGAGGATCACGTGATCCTCGACGTGCATGGCGTCGGCTATGTGGTCGCCTGCTCCACCCGCACCCTGCAAAAACTGCCGCGCGCCGGCGAAGCCGCGGTTCTGGCGATCGAGACGCAGGTGCGCGAGGACGCCATTCGCCTGTTCGGCTTTCTGTCCGATGCCGAACGCGACTGGTTCCGTCTGTTGCAGAATGTGCAGGGCGTCGGCTCGAAAGTGGCGCTCGCCATTTTGTCCATCCTTCCTCCCGCTGAATTATCCGCCGCCATCGCCTTGCAGGATAAGGTCGCGGTTTCCCGCGCGCCCGGCGTCGGCCCCAAACTGGCGGCGCGCATCGTCGCCGAGTTGAAGGACAAGGCCGGCGCCTTCAGCACGGTCGATCCCGCCGCCGCGCGTCTGGCCGGCGACGATTTTCTGCCCGGAGACTCAAGCGCGGCGCAGGAGGCGATTTCGGCGCTCGTCAATCTCGGCTACGCCCGCCCGCAGGCCGCGACCGCCATCGCCGCGAGCCTCAAGGCGCTGGGCGAGGCCGCCGAAACCGCCGCGCTGATCCGGCGCGGGCTGAAGGAATTGGCGAACGTGTGAGGCTCGCCGCCAAAATATGGCTTAGAATCTGGCGTTCTTGACCTGTTCCTGTTAGCCTCGCTAGATTCGCCAAGACGGACGGAAAGACGCTCATGGTCGCCTCGACAAAACTTTCGGCCGATTTCCGAATGACGATCCCGAAAGAAGTGCGCGAGCGGCAAGGCTGGCGCGCAGGGCAAGAGTTCGTTTTCATGCCGAAGGGCGAATGCATCGTACTGGTCCCGGTTCCGGACTGGGAGAGCCTGCAAGGGATCGCCAAGGGCGCTAATGGCGAGAATTATCGCGACCGGGACGACCGCTATTGACGCGCGCGAACACTTTTCCGAAGGCCGAAAAATGACCCGCGTCGTCACGCCTGAGAAAAAACGCGAGGACGATGTCGAGGCCACGATCCGTCCAATGACGCTGGCCGATTTCACCGGGCAGGAAGCTGCGCGGAAAAATTTAAAAGTTTTCATCGAGGCGGCGAAATCGCGCAATGACGCGCTCGACCATGTGCTGTTCGTCGGGCCGCCGGGTCTTGGCAAGACCACGCTGGCGCAGATCGTGGCGCGCGAACTGGGGGTGAACTTCCGCTCCACCTCCGGTCCGGTCATCGCCAAGGCCGGCGATCTCGCGGCGCAGTTGACCAATCTCGAAGATCGCGACGTGTTGTTCATCGACGAAATCCATCGGCTCAATCCCTCAGTGGAGGAAATCCTCTACCCCGCGATGGAGGATTTTCAGCTCGACCTCATCATCGGCGAGGGGCCGGCGGCGCGGTCGGTCAAAATCGATCTGGCAAAATTCACCCTCGTCGGCGCCACCACCCGCGCCGGCCTTTTGACGACGCCGTTGCGCGACCGTTTTGGCATCCCGATCCGCATGAATTTTTATACGGTCGAGGAATTGCAGCTCATCGTGGCGCGCGGCGCGCGGGTGATGAAATGTCCGATGAGCGAAGACGGGGCCAATGAAATCGCCAAGCGGGCGCGTGGAACGCCACGCATCGCCGGACGCCTGTTGCGCCGGGTGCGCGATTTCGCCCTGGTGGACGGCGATCCGGTCGTCACCCGGAAAGTCGCCGACGAGGCATTGAAACGCCTTGACGTGGACGCCATCGGCCTCGACCAGATGGACCGGCGCTATCTCGACATGGTGGCGATCAATTTTGGCGGCGGCCCGGTCGGCATCGAAACCATCGCAGCCGCCTTGTCGGAACCGCGCGACGCCATAGAGGACATTATCGAGCCTTATCTGTTGCAACAGGGTTTTCTCAACCGCACCCCGCGCGGAAGAGTCCTCACCCCGCAGGCTTTTAGACACCTCGGCCTCGCCGAACCGGCGCAGCGGTCGCAGATCGGGCTTTTTGGCGATGACGATGCTTGAAACAACGTCCGCCCAGGGCGCCTTCCACGACGCCAGTTATTTCTTCCCCATCCGCGTCTATTACGAGGACACGGATTTTTCCGGCCTTGTCTATCACGCCAATTATCTGCGCTTCATCGAGCGGGCGCGCACGGAAATGCTGCGCGGCCTCGATCTCCATCAAGGCGAAATCCACACCGGCGACCAGACCTTCTTCGTCGTGGCGCGCATGACCCTCGAATTTCTTCGCCCCGCGAAAATGGACGACTTGCTGACGGTCGAGACGCGACCCGTAAGAGTCACCGCCGCGACCCTCGAACTCGACCAGATCGTGCGGCGCGATGACGAGACGCTGTTTACCGCCCGTGTGCTCATCGCCGCGGTGTCCAACGGCAAGGCGCGACGCCTTCCGCGCGAAATCCGGGAAAAGCTTTCTCCGGCCGCCGCCGCCCCCGCTTCGTAACGCTTCGTTAACCCCAAGCCGGTCTTAACTGAGGCGCGGGCGCCACAGCTTGCGCCTTTCTATGCCTTAGGCCGCACAATTGACCGATTTGCCGGGCAGATGCTCTTCGCGCCTGCGAAAAGCGGAGCCGCCGAATTTGCAAGGATCGCCAGAATGAATGAAATCGCCGCCGCCCCGCTGGTCGCCGCCGCGACCGAGGGCTCCGTTTTCGCCATGTTCTGGAGCGCCAGCTTTGTCGTGAAATGCGTGATGATCGGCCTCCTGTCCGCCTCGGTATGGTGCTGGGCGATCATCATCAACAAGACGCTGGCTATTCGCCGCGCCCGCGCCGCGATGGACGAATTCGAGACCGTATTCTGGTCCGGCAATTCGCTCGAAGACCTTTATCAATCCTTGTCCGCCCATCCCACCACGGCCACCGCCTCGCTGTTCGTCGCCGCCATGCGCGAGTGGAAACGCTCGTTCCAGAATGCCGGGTCCTCCTTCATGGGCCTGCAGGCGCGTATCGAAAAAGTGCTCGACGTCTCCATCGCCCGCGAGGTCGAAAAGCTGGAGTCCAACCTGCTGGTGCTGGCCACCACCGCCTCCTGCGCCCCCTTCATCGGGTTGTTCGGCACGGTCTGGGGCATAATGACCTCGTTCCGCTCCATCGCCGCCTCGAAAAACACCTCGCTCGCCGTGGTGGCGCCCGGCATCGCCGAGGCCTTGTTCGCCACAGCCATCGGCCTGTTCGCCGCCATTCCGGCGCTGATCGCCTATAACAAGCTGTCGGGCGACGTGGCCAAGTCGCAGGCGCGGATGGAAAGCTTTGCCGACGAATTTTCGGCCATTCTGTCGCGCCAGATCGACCAGCACGCTGGCTCCAACCGCACCGCCGCGTAGGGAGACTGATCAATGGGAACTTCCGTATCAGCAGGGAAAGGCGGCAGGCGGCGGCGCGGCGTGCCGCGCTATCGCGCCATGGCCGACATCAACATGACGCCCTTCATCGACGTGATGCTGGTGCTGCTCATCATCTTCATGGTCGCCGCGCCCCTGCTGTCGTCCGGCGTGCCGATCGACCTGCCTTCGACCAAGGCGGCGGCGCTCAATATCGATAAAAAGCCGATCGCGGTGGCCATCGACGAGCATGGCGACATTTTCCTGATGGACCAGAAGGTCGAGGCCTCCGCGCTGGCCGAGGCGGTCAAGGCGCAGTCCAAGGACGGCGCGGACGAACGCGTCTATGTGCGAGCGTCGAAAACCGTGCCCTACGGGCGCGTGGCGGAAGTCATGTCCGACCTGACGGCGGCGGGTTTTAAAAAAGTCGCGCTGGTGACCGATCAGGAGAAAAAATAGGCGGATGCGACGGTGACATTTTCGCGGTCCGAACCGGGGTATGTGCTCTCGGCGGCAGTCCATTTCGGATTGCTGGCGGCGATGCTTGTCGCCTTTTCGTTTCAGCAGAAATTCGACGACGCGCAGGAGGCCGTTCCGGTCGAGACGATCACCGACGCCCAGTTCAGCCAGATCATGAAGGGGGTGAAGACGGCCAAGGAGGCGACCGGCAAGCCGCGCGTCGATCGCGTGGCCGAGGTCGCCGACCCAAAACCGACCCCGCCTACTCCCGAGGCCAAGCGCGACATTCCTGCCCCGCCGCCGCCTATGAAGCGCCTGCCCGATCCTTCCGAAGCCGAGGTCAAGCCGCCGACGCCAACCCCGCCGACGCCACCCGTCCGCCCGATGCCGCCGCCGCCGCCCGTAAAACCGCCGCCGCAACAGGCCAAGGAAGAGCCGGAAAAAGACGACGCCGAACCGGTCAAGCCGCCGACGCGCCCCAAGCCGCCGGAAAAGGCCGAAATCAAGCCGGTTCCGAAGCCGCCTGAAAAGCCGGTGGAAAAGCCCGCGCCCAAGGAAACGGTCAAAGAAACGCCAAAACCGCCGAAGCTCGACGAGGTCGCCAAGCTGTTGGCGGAAAACAAGGACAAGCCGGCCCCAAATCCGACCCCGAAACCCAAATCGGGCGAGGACAGCGCCGAGCGCCGGCCTTCGCCCGATCTTGCGGAGATTTCCCGTCTGTTAAGTCGCGAGGCGCCGTCGTCCGTTGGCTCGGCGGGCCGCGAACTCAACCGGACCGCCTCGCTCGGCGCGCCCAACGCTTCGGCGGCGCGCATGTCGCCCTCCATGTCGGGCGAACTCAACTTCCTGATGCAGGAACAATATAAGCAATGCTGGAGTCTTCCCCCGACGAATGGTCCGCGATATGTCGCCAAAATTCATATCAATTACCGGCCGGATGGTTCGCTGGCCAACCAGCCCGTATTGATCAACCCGCCCTCCGACCTCCAGTCGCGTTCGCTGGCCGATAGCGCCTTGCGCGCGGTGCGGCGCTGCAATCCGCTCAAGATCCCCGCCCGGTTCCAGCCTTATTTCGAGCAATGGAAAGATTGGGTCATCGGGTTCGACCCCGACAATATGTGAAAATGATAAAATCGCACGCCGCCAGAATTCAGGAAGAGAAAATGCCTTTCACGCCCACTCGCCGTTCCGCCGCCGCCCTGCTGGGCGGCCTCGCGCTCAGCCCGTTCATTGGCCGCGCCGCCTTCGCACAGCGTACGCTTGAAGTGCATGGCGGCGGCGACTTCAAGCCGGTCAATGTCGCGATCACGCCTTTCGCCGGCGACGGCGGACCTGCCCTTACGACGATTGTCGTCAATAACTTCAAGCGTTCGGTGTTCATCGCGCCGGTGGACGCGGGCGCGGCGGCGGGCGCGATCAATCCTGATGTCGCGCCGGACATGGCGCCCTTCCGCGCCATCAACGCGCAATATGTGGTGACCGGCCGTTCGGGACGCGGCGCCGACGGGCGGATGAAGACCGAATTCCGCCTGTGGGACGTCGCCACCGGCGCGCAGGCCGCCGGCCAGCAATATGTCACCGACCCCAACAACTCCCGGCGCGTGGCCCACATCGTCTCGGACGCCATTTTCAGCAAGGTGACGGGCGAAAAGGGCTTTTTCGACACCCGCATCGCCTTTGTCGACGAGACAGGCCCGCGCGAAAACCGCAGGAAACGTCTGGCCATCATGGACCAGGACGGCGCCAATGTGCGCTATCTGACCCACGGCGACGATCTGGTGGTCACGCCGCGTTTTTCGCCCAGTTCGCAGGAACTGACCTACATGTCCTTCGGCTCCGATGACCCCAAGGTATTTCTGCTCAATATCGACACCGGCCAGCGCGAAGTCGTCGGCAATTTCCCCGGCATGACCTTCTCGCCGCGCTTTTCGCCCGACGGCCAGCGCGTGGTGATGTCGCTGGAGCAAAACGGCGCCGCCAATATCTATTCCATGGATCTGCGCTCGCGCACCACGACGCGGCTGACCGATTCCTCGGCCATCGACACCTCGCCCTCCTATTCGCCGGATGGCTCGCGCGTCGTGTTCGAATCCGATCGCGGCGGCGCGCAGCAGATTTATGTGATGGGGGCGAATGGTGGCGGCGGCGCCAACCGCATTTCCTTCAATGAGGGGCGCTACTCGACGCCGGTCTGGTCGCCCAAGGGGGATTACATCGCCTTCACCAAGCAGAGCGCCGGCAAATTCGCTATCGGAATCATGAAGCCGGACGGATCGGGCGAGCGCATCCTGGCTGAAGGCTTTCACAACGAGGGGCCGACCTGGGCGCCCAATGGCCTTTTTGTGATGTTCTTCCGCAATGGCGGCGGCGGCCCAAAACTTTACATGGTCGATATTTTCGGACGCGGCGAATTTCCGGCGCCGACGCCCTCCTATGGGTCCGACCCATCCTGGAGTCCGTTGCTTGGCTGATGAAGCTTTTGTTAACCACGCCGCCAATCGCTCCCCGGCGGCGCGGCTTTGCAACCCTTCGTAAAGGTTACGAAAACCTTCGCTTAACAATCGCGGACTAGGACTAACGCATATGACCGGACGTCAATCGAAGGAGCGCTCCCGGATGACATTTTTTGGCTCGATGCATGGATTGAAATTGGTCGCCGCCCTGGCGGCGGCGCTGGCGCTGGGCGCTTGCGCCAAGAATCCGACCGATGTGGGCGCGCTCGACACGCGCGGCGGCGCGGGCGGGGCCGGTGGCGCGGGCGGCGTGGGGGCGGGCGGCGCGGGCTCGGCGATCCCCGGATCGCAGCAGGATTTTGCCGTGAACGTCGGCGACCGCGTGTTTTTCGACAGCGACGCGACCGAGTTGAATGGAGCGGCGCAGGCCACGCTCGACAAGCAGGCGCGCTGGCTCAATCAATACGGCTCCTATGCCTTCACGGTCGAGGGCCATGCCGACGAACGCGGCACGCGCGAATATAACTTCGCTCTCGGCGCCCGCCGCGCCGAATCCGCCAAGAACTACCTCATTTCCCGAGGCGTCGCAGCTTCGCGTATAAAGACCATTTCATTCGGCAAGGAGCGGCCGGTCGCGGTCTGCGACGATATTTCGTGCTGGTCGCAGAATCGGCGCGCCGTCACCGTTCTCAAGGGCGGCCAGAGCTGAGCTTTTCGGGGGTAAATCCCTTGCCGCCACTTTTTGACCTTATCGCGGCGCCATATGCTAGGCTGGTTGTGATCATGCGGAGGCTGGGCAAGGAATGACTATGAGGTCGACAGGTCGGATTTCGCTTCGGATGGCGCGAAACGTCCTTTTTGCCGCCGTAACCCTCTCAGCCGGCGCCGCCCCGCTTGCGCTTGCGCAAACTTATGACCGCCCGCCCGCCGATGTCCAGGATCGCGGTTACGAGCAGCGCGGCGGCGACACCTCCACGATGTTGCGCGTGGACCGGCTCGAAAACCAGGTCCGTTCGCTGAACGGCCAGGTCGAGCAATTGCAGTTTCAGGTCAAACGGCTCGAAGAGCAGATGCGCAAGTTCCAGATCGACGTGGACCAGCGCTTTCAGGACTCTTCTGCGCGAGGCGCCGCCGGGCCGCAGAAGCGCTCCGAACTGCCCGAAACCGACGGCGCGCCGCAGCAGGCGGCGCAAGACTTGCCCCAGACCTTGCCTCAGCCCGCGACGACGCCTCCCGGACCCAATGGGCGACGGCGCGACGCTTTCGATCCTGACGCGCAACCGGCCGCGGCGGGAGCGCCGCGTCCGCTCGGCTCGGCCGAGTCGGCGAGCAGGCCCGTGGTGCGGTCGGCGGATGCGCGCCGCGATCCGACCGGCCCGCTCGATCTGACCCCTCCCGCCCTGCGCGGCCAGACGCCTGCTGCTGCGCAGTTCGCAGCCCCGGTCACAAGCGGCGCCGTCGCCTCTTTGGACCCCGCCATGGGCGCCGCTCCAGCCGATCCGGTCAAGGCCGAATATGAGGCGGCGACGGATCTTTTGAAGACCCAGCATTACGACGCCGCCCAACAGGGCTTTTTGGCTTTCCTGCAAAAAAATCCACATAGCCGCCTGATCGCGCCCGCGACCTATCATCTTGGCGAGAGCTATTATTATCAAAGCCGCCACCGCGAAGCGGCCGAACAGTTTTTGAAGATCGCCACCAATTTCTCGAAAAGCTCGGTGGCGCCCGACGCGATGGTCAAGCTCGGCGTTTCGCTCAACGCGCTGGGCGCGAAAGAACAGGCCTGCGCCTTCTTCTCCGAATTGCCGCACAAATATCCCAACGCCTCGGCGGCGGACAAGACGGCCGCGGCGCGCGAGGCGAAAAAGGCCGCTTGCTGAACCAGCCAACCGCAAAGGCGAAGTGGCGCCGGTTCGCGTGAAGACAATGCGTCAACACGAAAATGCTCTCGATCCGGCCGGCCTGTTCGCCGGTTTCGAATCGCTGTCCGGCCTCGTCCTCGCGGTTTCCGGCGGCCCGGATTCGCTGGCCCTGATGATGCTGGCGGCCAAATGGCGCGAAAATTCCGGGCCGGTTTCGCTCAGCGTCGCCACCGTCGATCATGGACTGCGCGAAGACTCGCATTTGGAGGCCGAAAAGGTCGGCGAATGGGCGTCTGCGCTGGGCCTTCCCCACGCAACTTTGCCCTGGCGCGGCGAGAAGCCAACCCGCGCCATTCAGGAAAAGGCCCGCGAGGCGCGTTACGCCCTGCTCTTTGCCTACGCCAAAGCCACGGGCGCGGAGGCAGTGGCGACCGCCCATCACGCCGACGACCAATGGGAGACGCTGCTCTTCCGCCTGGCGCGCGGCAGCGGCATCGCCGGCCTTGCCGGCATGGCGCGCGATCAGGCTTTTCCCGGCGGGAGAGTCATCCGCCCGCTCCTCGGCCTGCCCAAACAAGCGCTGATCGACTGTTGCCGCGCGCAGGGCCAGGCCTTTTTCGACGATCCGTCCAATGCGCATCCACGCTTCGCGCGCACCCGCCTGCGGGCGTTCGCCGCGCCGCTGCATGACCTCGGCTTCGACCGGGCCAAGGCGCAAAAACTGGCCGACCGCGCGCAAAAAACCGACGCCGCGATCGACTGGGCGGCGAAGGAGACTTTGCTGCGCAATGCCTTGCCTGAAAAAAATGTTTACGATCTCAGTTCTCTGGAAAAGGCGCCGCTCGCGCTGTTCGAGCGTTTTTTGAGCCTCGCGCTGACGCGCGCCGCAGGCTCCGCGCCGCAACGGCTCGACCGCCTCGAATCCTTGGCGGAAAACATGAGCGCAGCCTTGAAAAACAGCCAGAATTTCCGCGCCACGCTCGGCGGTTGCGTCGTGGTCCTGAACCGGGACAAGAGGCTCGCTCTCAGCCGGGAAAGCCCGCGAAAGCGCGGCGGTAAGCCCCAGTCCTGAATCATTGCGTCCGCCTTGACTTGGCAAGCCCTGTTCGGACGCCTACATTGACATCGAAGATGCGACCGGCGCGCGCCACAACCGACCGGAAAGGTTCCGCAGCAAAAATGAATCCAAACTTACGCAATTTCGCCCTCTGGGTCATCATCGTCCTTCTGGTCGTGGCGCTTGTCGTGCTGTTCCAGAAACCGGGCGAGCGCGCGCCGACCCAGGAAATCAACTACAGCCAGTTGCTGACCGAAGCCGATTCGGGCCGCATCAAGGATGTGACCATCGCCGGGTCGGAGATCACCGGTCATTACACCGACGGCAAGGCCTTCTCGATCTATGCGCCCAGTGACCCCAGCCTGGTGAGCACGCTCAACAAGAAGGGCGTCCAGATCACGGCGAGGCCGCCTTCCGATGGCAATAACTGGATCATGACGCTTCTGGTCAACGGTCTGCCCCTGCTGTTTTTCGTCGGCATGTGGATTTTCCTGTCCCGCCAGATGCAGGGCGCCGGCGGCAAGGCGATGGGTTTTGGCAAATCCAAGGCCAAAATGCTGACCGAGGCGCATGGCCGAGTGACCTTCGAGGATGTTGCGGGCGTCGACGAAGCCAAGGAAGATCTGCAGGAAATCGTGGATTTCCTGCGCGAACCGGCGAAGTTCCAGCGGCTGGGCGGACGCATTCCGCGCGGCGTGCTGCTGGTTGGTCCGCCCGGCACCGGCAAGACGCTGCTGGCCCGCGCCATCGCCGGCGAGGCCAATGTGCCTTTCTTCACCATTTCCGGTTCGGATTTCGTTGAAATGTTTGTCGGCGTCGGCGCCAGCCGTGTCCGCGACATGTTCGAGCAGGCCAAGAAGAACGCGCCCTGCATCATCTTCATCGACGAAATCGACGCGGTCGGCCGCCATCGCGGCGCCGGCCTCGGCGGCGGCAATGACGAGCGCGAGCAGACCCTCAACCAGTTGCTGGTCGAGATGGACGGTTTTGAGGCCAATGAGGGCATCATCCTCATCGCCGCGACCAACCGCCCTGACGTGCTCGATCCGGCCCTGTTGCGTCCGGGCCGTTTCGATCGCCAGATTACGGTTCCCAACCCTGACGTCATCGGCCGCGAGAAGATTCTCAAGGTCCATGCGCGCAAGGTTCCGCTGTCGCCGGACGTCGACCTGAAGGTCGTGGCGCGCGGCACGCCCGGATTTTCCGGCGCGGATCTGATGAATCTGGTCAACGAAGCAGCCCTGATGGCGGCGCGGCGCGGCAAGCGCGTCGTCACCAAGGACGAATTCGAGGACGCCAAGGACAAGATCCTGATGGGCGCCGAGCGCCGTACCATGGTCATGACCGAGCAGGAAAAAATGCTCACCGCCTATCACGAGGGCGGCCACGCCCTCGTCGCGCTCAACGTCGCGGCCACCGATCCCGTCCACAAGGCGACGATCATCCCACGCGGACGCGCGCTCGGCATGGTCATGCAATTGCCCGAACGCGACATGCTGTCGATGAGTTATGAGCAGATGACCTCGCGCCTCGCCATCCTGATGGGCGGCCGCGTGTCCGAGGAAATCATCTTCGGCAAGGACAAGGTCACCTCCGGGGCGCAAAGCGACATCGAGCAGGCAACCAAACTCGCCCGCGCCATGGTTACGCGCTGGGGTTTCTCGGACGAACTCGGCACAGTCATGTATGGCGAAAATCAGGAAGAAGTCTTCCTGGGCTATTCGATGGGCCGCCAGCAG
>Ga0208588_1000331_pt1 | contig 15381 bp, 11 predicted proteins | sample NGESurshal092012_8_FD_184483 | JGI IMG/M metagenome (GOLD analysis project Ga0208588, IMG submission 184483) | Arctic peat soil microbial communities from Barrow, Alaska - NGEE Surface sample 415-3 shallow-092012 (SPAdes) | ecosystem: Environmental > Terrestrial > Soil > Wetlands > Peat ...
GCCGCGGACTGCGTGGGCTTGCACCGGCACATGGCGATGGACCGGACGGGCCCGGCGAGCTGTCCGGCGTTGGCAGCGTCGGGCGTGAACGTGACGTCGTAGCCGATCTCACCGCCATCCGTCGCGGCGAAGATCGCGTAGGTGCGGCCACTGGCGGTCACCGGCGCGGCGGAACCATACAGCTGACCAGCCTTGCTGACGTCATCGCCGACCGCGAGACCGTCCTGGGTCGGCACCGCGGCGTGCGGAGCAATCGTCACAAGGCTGCCGTCGGTGAAGGTGAGCTCGCAATCCCGCCAGACGATGGTCACCGTGCCGGCCGAATCCGCCGAGACCGACGGATCGATCCCTTTCGCCTGGGCGATCGTCATGCCGATCTGCATCCCCGAGTACCCGGTGCTGGTCAGCGTGTTCACCGCGGCGTTGGGGTCCGTCGCGGACCGCAGCCGAGCCTGCAGTTGCACCGCATTGGCGGCGTCCACGTAACTCCCGCCTCCCGCGTTGGCGATGCACGTCAACTGATCCTTGGCTGCGCCCGATACCCGGAAGCCGACGGCGTGCACCGCCAAACCACCAGCGCCGGCGCCGAGACCTTTGGCGACCTCGCACGGATCGGGCGGAGCGCAGGTGTCCTCGCCGTCCGACACGATCACGATATTCCGGGGGCCGCTCGCCGGTAGCTCCGCGGCGGCGGCGCGCAATGCCGCCCCGATCGGTGTGTAACCCGACGCGGCTACCCCGTTCACTGCAGCGGCGAATGACGCCTTGTCGACCGCGGCCAACGGGACCAGGGTCTTGATGTCCTGGCAGCCGGCAGCCTCGGCGGCGTCGCTGCTATCCGTGCCGGTGCCATAGACGATCAGGCCGAGCGGGGCGCCATCAGGCAGTCCGTCGACCAAGGTCAACACCGCATTCTTCGCGGCGTCGATCCGGGGACCTGGGGCGTCATCAGCCTTCATCGATCCTGAGGCGTCGAGAATGATGATCGTCGGATTCAGCGGCAGTGCAGCCGGGGCCGCCGTGGTGGTGACGGCGGCTGGATCCGCGGACTGGGTACTCGTCGTCGAATTCGAGCCTTCCGACGATGATGGCGCCGAAGTGCCGGAAGAATCCGGTTGCGACTCGTCAGTCTGCGGGACGGTTGCTGTGCACCCGACCGCCAACAGCAGCGCAGCACACACCGCAAGGATTCGGTTCCAACGCTTCATGTCATCTGCCAATCATCGGGGCTTCGGGCCTGGCTTTGCTTCCCATCGAGGTGTCACCGATCTTTACGTCCGCATTGATCTGCGGTCGGTCCCCGTCGGGATGCATAGCCGGACAACCGCTAAGTGCGAGCTCATCTCGTCGCGCGCAAATTGCTCGCGGTCAGTGCCGCAATTGCGTCGATATCGCCCTCCGTGGGCTGTTCTCCGTCGTCGGCGAAGGAGAAGACACCGACGACCGCGTTTCTGTCGTGCATGAGGGTCACGGCAGTCATGCGACTGGTGCCGTCATTGTGGAAGTAGATGGTCTGTCGAAAGGAGAAGGATTCGACGCCGGATAGGCCTGGGACGTCAAGGGGTTGAAGAGTGTAATCACTGAAGGGTGTCGTGAAGTGAAGGCATTGCGAGAACGATGAATGGATATTGTCGTATGCCTGTTTGGTGGTAGCAACATCTGGCAAAACCTTCGCGGCTATCTCGGCGCTCCTGCCCACCGGGCCATCGCCCTGATTCTCCAGGTAGGAAAACCCGTACGAATGATAGCCGATACCGGCGGTCGCATCGATATTCGCGATCGACAGGCATTGCGGTGGGTCCAATGGGGCGCCGAAATCGATTCCTCCCGCCTGGTCGGTTGACCAGGAGGCCGGTGTGAAGCCCAGGAGACTGCTGACCATTTCATCGTTGAGCGAAATCAGGGCCGCGTCCGAACCCGCGAAAAGGCTCCCGGGCGACGTCATGACGGACGTTTCTGCCGATGCGGTCGATCGGGATCGAGCTACTGATTCGGAGTTGGTCACCGAGTCGGAGACCGAGGCTGTACTGCCGGTGGAAGGAGCTGTTGAGGGCTGCACTGTGGTCGAGACACTTGCGGTGGGTGCGGCACTCCCCGTACCCGCGGTCGTGGCCGTCAACAGGCCACCGGGCCGTAGCGCAAGATATCCGCCGACTGCGGCCATAAGGACGACCGCTGTCAACACCGTCACAGCAAGGACGATTGCTCTCGACCCGCGTGGCGGTGGTTCCCCGGAATGGGCAAGGTCCATGCCCCACTGCGCTGTCGACGTCGATTCAGCCTGTGGGTCCGAAGGTTCCGGTCCAACGATAGGCGTTCCGCATGCGGTACAGAACCGTTGCCCGGCAACCGATTTTCCGCAGTTGTGGCAGGTGTCCATCACGTCCGGCTCTCTCCCTCGTCGAGCCGGGCGTCACGGCGAGAACTGCAGAGTGCAGTGCGAGGAATTGTCGACAGTGTCGGCAGTCGGCATGACGATCAGCCGATAGGTACCTGTTTCGTCCGGCGAGTCATACTTCTTGATCGCGCCTGACGGGCTCATGGTCCAGGCAACCTCGCAATCGCCGTCGGTCGCGGACACGTCGCCGCGCAGCTGGTCGACAGTTGCCACGGGAAAGTCGACGACAGCGTAGGCCTGCCCGTTGAATTCGATCTTCACCGATCCGTTGGCGTCGAACGTTCCAACGCTGGGCGTGGTGAACAGGGCCTTTTCTGCGCTCTCCGATCGAGAGATTGTTGCGACAGTCAGCAGCATCGCCGACGGCGTCCATCCCTGAACCAGTCGAGTTGCCTGCGTCAGCACCGTCGTCAAGGGGCTGATCCGCCAGCCGTCTCCGGATTTCACCGCAACCAGGCCGGTATCGAGATTGGTCAGCAGCGGCGCCAGCTCGCGGTTCTGATTGGTCAGATCGGACAGGCATTCCTGAGGTCCATTGTCGACAACAACGCAGCCGCCCTGGATGTCGATCCGCACCGAATTGTATCTAGTTGACGCCTGTAGGGAAATCAAATCGGGGCGGACAATGCGCAGCGCAGGGTTGTCACCCTCGGCGGTAAAGCTCGTGTCCAGGATGCCGACCGTCAGCGCCGTGTTGGAGAGAGCACTGTCCAGTGCACGCCGATACGTCAACACCGCCTCGGCCTCGTCCGGCGGGAGTCCCGAGGCCAGTATCGAGGAGTCCCGTTGATTGATCGCATCCGCCAGCTTTCGGACGAAGGCATCAGCAGCCGCTTCTGGTGTCGGGTACTGCTCGACCGTTCCGTCGCCTGCGGTCACCGGCGCGCGGGCCGTGTCACGCTGCAGGGACAGGTACTCCCCCGCGGTGAACAGCGGGCTCACGTACCAGCCCCCGTCGCGCTGCACGGCCATGACGAAGGGCCGGTAACCCAGGAAGCGAGCGATCACGTTGCTATCGACTGTGAACCGGCCTTGCTTCGCCCAATCCACCGTCGCGGACTGCAGCATCTCACGGGTCAGGCCGGTGGCACCGGCCGGGTTGATTGCCACCGACATCGTGCCATCAGTGATTTCGACCTTGGCCAAGTCTGCGGAAATCGGCCGTGATGCGACCTTGAGCCCGTCGAAGGACAGATTCGCGCCGGACAAGACCGATGGCAGGTCGGTGGAACCCGCGGCCAGATTCGCTCGCACGGCCGCGTCACCCAGCGCTGTGAAGGCCCCTTGGGCAGCTTGGAACTCACCGGGCGGCAGAAGGAGTGCGGCACCGACCAGATCACGCTGTTGCAGAGCAGTGGCGAGTTGCGTCACCGCGGCCTCGGGTGACTCGGCGCCCCCCTTCTTGGCGGAGAACAGGAAGTATGCGCTCGCACTCCCTGCCACCACGACGACCGCGACGATCGCCACTGCAATCCAGACGCCCCGGCGACTCCGTTTGCGAACGGCCGGCTCCAGCGTCGGGCCGGGGTCGGTGATCGGCGGCGGTCGATGCCCGACAAGCAAAGGTCCCGCCGCGCTTGCCGGCACGGCTGCGGTGGGAAGTGGATCCGCGGGTTGTTGGGTGGCAGCAACCGCCCTGCCGCACGAACCGCAGAATCGCATGCCTTGGACCTGCGCACCACAGAAGCCACAGAACGCCATGATTGTCCATTCCTGCTGAGGACGACGATCCGGGCGGAAGACCGAGAGTTGGCCGTACACCCCATTGACACGTGATTGCGTCCCTCAATGACTCTACTTGGGGAACCTGGTGGCGGCCTCCGAAGACTGGCGACGTAGCTCGTTCGGGCAGGCATATTTCGTCAGTTTCACCCATCAGGGAGTCCGCAGACATCTGCCTGCCACACGCACAATGGTGACCTCAGCCACATCTGGCCGAGGACCGCTGTGCGCCCACCCGCTGTTGGAACGGGTACTGTCATATCCGCGGCGCCGGGGGCCAGAAATCATGCCCGACCTCGGAATCATTGGGCAAATATCGCTATCGATCTGGATGACGAAAGAGGGCTGTGCATGAAGATTCGCGTCGTTTCTGCCGCCGTATTTGCCGTTCTGGTGATGTCCGCGTGCGGAGGTTCGAACGCATCGGACAATTCGCAGGGATCATCGGCGGCGGTGCCCACCAGCCCGACGACGACCGCGGCGGCGACCGGTGTCTCCGTGGACAAGTCGGCGGCGGACCAGTCGGCTGCCGAGAAGGCCGCCGCGGAGAAGTCTGCTGCCGACAAAGCCGCGGCCGACAAAGCCGCGGCCGACAAAGCCGCGGCCGATCAGGCAGCAGCCGAGCAAGCCGCAGCGGCACAGGCTGCCGCCGAACAGTCTGCTGCGGAGCAGGCTGCGGCAGAACAGTCAGCCGCACAACAGTCTGCCGCGGAGCAGTCAGCCGCGGAGCAGTCAGCCGCACAACAGTCAGCCGCAGAGCAAGCTGCCGCCGACCAAGCAGCGACTTTCAGCCAGTACGTCCGCGAGTGGATCCGGCACACCAGCAATTTGACGATCAATGCCGACCATACGGGCGACATGATGATGGGCAGTGGCTGTTGCAATTCCATCGCCTTCCCGATGTCGTACAGTCTCAACTCGGACGGGACGCTGAGTGGCATCGTGACTGGCGATTCGACCTACACCGGCACGTCGTTCAACGACACCATTTTCCCCGTCGGGTACGAATTCACGATGTCGATCGGGCAGAGTGAGCCGAATTCCATGAGCGCCACCTCCGGTCCGATCCTGCTGGTGAGCAATCCATTCGCCGGCCAACCGGGCGTCACCGAGAGCCAATCGGTGTGGTGCGGCGACTTCTACGACGTGCGTTGTGGCGCATGAGCTTGACGACACCGGCTGTTGCAAGGCGTTGCTTATCAGACGCGGGTGACAGTAGGCATGGCAAACGTGAGGTTCGCCACTCCCACGCTCGGTATGGAACGCGCGCGCGGCCAACGCTCAGGAGGTCCGGCGTGGTCAATTTCTTGCACCATAGAGCGAGTGCGACCCGTCGCGGACAATTCACAGAGCACCGACCGAGTGCATCATCGTGTAGGGGATGTCGGTGCTGCCCCACAACCGAGTCGCCATATTCGGTTCCCTATTTCGCCGGCAAGGGACCGAAAGTGGCGACTCGGCAACGATCGCGACCCGCCCTACCGAGCCCGGAACCGGACGATGCATTTCCCGGTCTCCCACAGCAGGAACAACGCGACGGCCGGCGCCATGGCCAGCAGCCACTGCCCGCCGCTCAGTCCGGTAGTGCCCAGCACGTGCTGCAGCACGGCGAATTCGGTCACCAGGAACGCCAGCACGAGTTCGCCGAGTGAGATGAGGTTGATCTGCCGGCAGTCGAAGGTCGAGGCGTGGAACACCGAGTCGCGCATGCTGCGGCTCTCGTACGTGCACACGATGCGGAAGAACGCGAAGGCGGTGATGGCCAGCGTCGCTCCCACCACGGCGCTGTCCTCGTGCACCGTGCCGAACTGGATCAACGCGAGCAGGCAGGCCGCCATGAAACCACCGGTCAGCAGAGACATCAGGATGATCCAGATGTCCACGATGCCCTTGTCGCGCGGCCGAGGGCGGCGCTTCATCAGCCCGGGGGTCTCCAGGTCGAAGCCCAGCGCGATGCCCAGCGGCATGTCGATCAGGAAGTTGATCCAGAGGATCTGACCCGGGGTGAACGGTTGTCCCGCGGCGATGTTGAAGATCGTCGCGCCCAGGAAGGTCAGCACGAACGCCACCAGGGTCACCAGGATGAACCGCACGTACTTCATCAGGTTGTCGTACAGTTTCCGGCCCTGCTCGACGGCGAAAACGATGGTGGCGAAGTTGTCGTCCGACAGGATCATCCGGCCGGCGTTCTTCGCGACCTCGGTACCGGTGCCCATCGCGATACCGATGTCCGCGGCCTTGATCGCCGGCGCGTCGTTGACGCCGTCACCGGTCATCGCGACGACATCGCCCTTCTTGCGCAGGGTTTCGACCAGCAGCGCCTTGTGTTCGGGCGCCACCCGGCCGACCACACCGATGCTGTCTATCCGCGACAACCTTTCCGCCTCGGGCAATGCCGCGAAGTCGGCGCCGAGGACCGCGTCTCCCGGAATGCCGAGCTTCTTGGCGATCGCCGCGCCGGTGGTGACGTCGTCGCCGGTGATCATCCGCACCCGGATGTGTGCGGCCTGCGCGTTGGTCACCGCGGCGTGTGATTCCTCGCGCGGCGGGTCGATCATGCCGACCAGGCTGGTCAGCACGAGATCACCGACATAGCCGAGCAAATCGCCGTCGGGCTTGAACGTCGCCGGGTCCAGGTCGCGGTAGGCGGCGGCCATCACCCGCAGGCCCTCGCCCTCCATCCGTTCGACCCCGGCCTCCCCCTTCGCCTTCAGCGCGTCGTCGAGCGGTACCTCATTGCCGCCGGTCAGCGCCCGCGTGGCGCGCGCGACGACCGCCGGTGCAGCGCCCTTCACGTAGCACCGTACGACCTTCTTGCCGGAGCTGTCGGTGGTGCTGTTGAAGGTGGCCATCAACTTGTACGTCGGGTCGAACGGCAGCGTTGCCAAGCGTGGGAACAGTTCTCGGGTGGATTCGGTGTTGACGCCCGCCTTCGCCCCCAACACCAGCAGGGCGCCCTCGGTCGGGTCGCCGACAACCTTGCCGTCCACCAGTTTGGCGTCGCTGGCGATCAGGAACGGCATGATCGCGTCCTCGATGGACGCCGACGCGCCGAGGGTGTGCTGCACGGTGCCGACCAGGCCGTAGCCCATCCCGGTGATCGTGTACCGGTCGGTCGGGTCCAACACCTCGACGACGGTCATCTGGTTCATCGTCAGGGTGCCGGTCTTGTCCGAGTTGATCGCCGACGTCGAGCCGAGAGTCTCGACGGCGGAAAGGTTCTTGACGATCGCGTTCCGCTTGGCCAGGCCAACCGCGCCCAGTGAAAGGATCACCTGGACCACCGTCGGCAGCGCCTCGGGGATCGCCGCGATCGCCAACGCAATCGCCGTGACGAACAACGTCCGGCCGGATTCGCCCCGCCACAGGCCCAGGGCGAACATGATGATCATCGTGACCAGGGCGGCCAGCGCGATCCACTGCGTCATCCTGGTCAGCTGGCGGGTGAGCGGAGTCTGCTCGGAGTCGGACGCCTTCAGCAGCCCGGAGATCCGCCCGACCTGGGTGTCGGCGCCGGTGCCGGTCACCACCATGACGCCGCTGCCGTGCGTCACCGGCGTGTTCATGAAGGCCATGTTCGTCTGGTCGCCCGCGGCCAGATCGTGTTTGCCGAGGGCGCCGGCGCCCTTGCCGGCCGGGGTGCTCTCCCCCGTCAGCGCGGACTCGTCGATCTGCAGGGCGTTGGCCTGCACGATGCGGCCGTCGGCCGGAACCTGGTCCCCCGCGGTCAACAGCACGATGTCACCGACGACCACCTGGTCGGCCGGGATCGCGGCCTCGACGCCGTCCCGGCGAACCCTTGCGGTGGTCTTCATCATCGACTTGAGCGCATTCATCGCACTCTCGGCCTTGCCCTCCTCACGCAGGCCGATCACCGCATTCACCACGGTCAGGATGAACAGCAGCGCAGCGGTGTTCCATTCCGCGATCAGCAGTGACACCACCCCGGCGGCCACCAGGATGATCTGCATGAAGGTGCGGTACTCGTTCAGGAATCGCTGCCATTCCGGCTTCGGTTTCTCCTCGGGCAGCGCATTCGGCCCGTTCTTCGCCAACAGGGTGGCGGCCTGATCCGCACCCAACCCGGCGGCCGGGTCGACATGCAAGGTGGTTTCGACGGCGCCCGCGGACAACCCGTACCACTCGGTGTCCGCTCGCGCCGGGCGGGGTTGCGCGCTGATCGTCATCGTGCCGTGCCGTTCGCCCGACTCGCCGCGACGAGTGCGTCCTCGAACGGATCCGGGGAGGCACCGGTGGGCGCCTCCGCCTCCAGCAATGCCTTCACTTCGTTCAGTTCCTTCAACTTCGCCGCGTCCACCACCGGATACTTTGGGTCGATGTCCATCAACGTGTGCGCGAGAATCGCGGAGACACAGATCCGGGCGAACCACTTGCGGTCGGCCGGGATCACGTACCACGGAGCCCATTGCGTGCTGGTGTGCGTCAGCATCTCCGAGAATGCCACCTGGTAGTTGTCCCAGAACGCGCGTTCCTTCGCGTCGTTCGGTGACAGCTTCCAGTTCTTCTCCGGCAGGTCGACCCGCTTGAGGAACCTGATCCGTTGTTCTTCCTTGGACAGGTTCAGGAACAGCTTGACGACCTTGAACCCGTTGTCCGCGAGGAACTTCTCCCAGTTGTTGATCTCCTCATACCGCCGAGCCCAGATGTCCTTGCCCTTGGTTCCCGCCGGGAGTTTCTGGGCATCGAGGATCGCGGGATGGACCCGGACCACGAGCACTTCCTCGTAGTGAGATCGGTTGAAGATCCCGATATCACCGCGGGCCGGCAACCGCTGCGCATACCGCCAGAGATAGTCGTGGTCGAGTTCCTCGGAGGACGGCACCTTGAAGCTGGACACATGCACGCCTTGCGGGTTGACCCCGCTCATCACATGCCGAATGGTGCCGTCCTTGCCGGCGGCGTCCAGCGCCTGAAGGCAGACCAGCATCCCCCAGGTGTCCTGCGCGGCCAGCTTGTCCTGGTATTCGGCGAGGAGGCTGACGCCGGCTTCCAGGAATTCGACGCCATCCTTCTTGCGCAGGAAGCTCGCTTTGTACCCCGGATCGAAATCCTTCGCCAGGTTGACTTTCGTTCCTGGCTTCACCCGCAACGGTTCGATCAACTCACGGATCAGCGTTGCCCTGTCGCGAACCATGGCTATCCATCCCCTCGCGGTCACCGAACCCGACAGCTATGAGCCGGGCCTCTCCCCGCCACCAGCATTACTCGGGCGGGCGAGGTGATGATCAGGGCCAAAGGTCCCGGTAAAGGTCCTCGGTATTCGGTGGGTCAGCCGCGCGGGTAATCCTCCTCGCCGCCGACGGGTTGCCGCTGTTCGAGCACATCGGCCGGCTCGGCCTCCAGGGCGATCTCCACGGCGTCGTCATCAAGTACGTCGTTGCCGGCGTCCGGATCGACGCTCCGCCGCTGCTCAGCGACATCGGCAGGGTTGACATCGTTCACTACGTCGTCGCTGCCGTCGCTGGTGGTTGTCACCGTGGGCTCCTTGGATCGAGGTGGGTCCCGTGAGCAAAAGTACTCCGGGGAATGGTGCCCGGGGTGGAGGGACGTTCGGCCCTGTGAGGTGATCGTCGTGCGGCCGACGATGGGGTCCAGCGGAGATCCGCTGAGCTGGTGGCGATGTTCGAGGTGGCGAGCGGTCATGAAGGAAGCATTCCCGGAGCCAGGCACGGTCCATGCCGCACTGGAGATGGCGATTCGCGCACCCTCGCTGCACAACTCCCAGCCGTGGCGGTGGCGGATCGGCGAGCGCTCGATCCACCTGTATGCCGACCAGTCCCGCAATCTCGAGTCGACGGATCCAGAGGGCCGCGAACTGATCATCAGCTGCGGTGCGGCGCTGCAGCACCTGCGGGTGGCGCTGGCCGCGCTGGGCTGGACCTGCATGATCCACCGGTTGCCGGACCGCTCGGATCTGCGGCATCTGGCCGCGATCGAACTCGAACCGACCGAACCGTCTGCCGACGCCGTGGTACTGGCCGCGCAGATCAACCGCAGGCGGTCCGACCGCCGGCCCTACCGGGCCTCGCACCTTCCGCCGTTCGCCGTCACCCAGATCAACCGGAACGCCGCCGCCTATGGGATGACGGTCCGTTTCGTGACCGATCCCCATTCCCGCCACGAGCTGGCGTTGGCCGTGGCCGAGGCCGATGACATCGAATCCATCGACGTCGGCTACCGGAACGAGGTTCAGGCCTGGAGCGGCCAGCATTTCGGGTCCGACGACGGCGTTCCGGCCAGGAGCGTGCCACCCGACGCGGCCTACGACGGCGTGCGGCTCCGCCACTTCGCGCACCCGGAAATGGCGTCACAGGGTTCGATCGGCGGAACCGATTCCACCGACAGCGATGTCGGGACGTTGATCGTGTTGGGCACCGCGACTGACGACCTCTACTCGTGGCTGCTCACCGGCGAGGCAACCGGCACGATCCTCCTGACCGCAACAGGATTCGGCCTCTCGAGCTGCCCGCTGACCCAGCCGCTCGAGGTCGCCCGCACCCGCCGGCTCGTCCGTGACGCCGTGCTCGGCGGCACCGCGCACCCCCAGATGATCCTCCGGGTCGGCTTCCCGATCGCGGATCGCGAGCCGCCGGCCACGCCGCGCCGGTCGGTCGCCGAAGTGCTGGACGTCTACGACGCAGCGACGGCCGCACGGCGATCGCGCAGGTCCACCGAGCCGGTCGCTGGCGCCTGACGGCACCACGACCCGCCGGTCGCGGGCGCCTGACGGCTCCTCGGCCGCCGGCATTGGTGTGTCCGCGCTCACAACCTGAGCGCCGCTCAGGCGTCTGAGTTCACACCAGCAAGGACAAGTCCGGGACGAGAATCCCGGCCGAGAAGGAAATAGCACCCACCCGCGAACCGAATCTCGCTCGCCGCCGTATTGATCGGCGTGACGGGCCCGCAATCCCGCACCGGTCCACCGAGAACTCGCGCAATTCTCGAAAGACCTTCCAGCCCAGCGGTTTCGGGCACATCAACCGACCTTTGTGGAGGTTTACCGTGCGCGCTCAACAGTGGTGGTCCGGCAGATCGGCGGTGTCGACCCGGTCGATCCGCTACTGGGGACATGGCGAGCGAGGACTCGCGCCGGTGCTGTTCGTGCACGGCTACTGCGGCAGTGAACGGGTGTGGGCACCGCTCCGGGCGGCCCTCACCGCCGCGGGATTCAACTGCCTGATCTCACTGTGCTACAACGCCGTCACCTCGGACGTGCGCGAGGTCGCCGACCAATTGGTCGGCGAATCACGGCGCGCGCTGCTGGCGACCGGAGCCGGCAAGGTCCACCTGATCGGACACAGCCTGGGCGGGCTGGTCGTCCGCGAGGCGGTGCAACGCCGCGGATTGGCCACATCGACAGGCACGGCCGTCACCATCGCCACGCCGCACGGCGGGACCTGGGTGGCCCGCTTCGGGCTCGGACCGTCCGCCCGCGCGATGCGCCCCGGTTCGGATTTCCTGAACGATTTGGGTCGGACCGAGCTCAGCGCCGGCCCGCGCTGGGTGATGCTGCACGGTGGTTCCGACCGAGTGGTGCCGGCGAGGTCGGCGATCCCCGACTCCGACGAACCCAGGGTGATCACCGTGCGGCCGGTCGACGCCGGACACCGGTCGATCACTCGTCACACCACCGTTGTCCGGTCGATCGTCAAAGAACTACTGCACGCCGATCGGCCGGCGCCAGAACTGTTGGCCGCCTGATCATCCCGCCGGCACAGACCGTCCCTGACAGGCCATCCCTGACAGGCCATCCCTGACAGGCCATCCCTGACAGGCCATCCCTGACAGACCATCCCTGACGGGGCGTCGCTGTCACAGACTGTCGACGTACTCCGTGGCCGCGGACCGGTTCCAGCCCGTCCGTGCCCGCACCAGCGAGATCGCGGTGGCCTTGTCGCCGTCGGCGACCAGCGACCGGACCTCCAGTTCGGTGTCCAGGTCGACCGGTGCGGTGGACGGAGCCGTGTCAGATCTCGACGCGCGTTCCTTCCGCACCGCCGTCGTCGAGCCGGTGTTCGGGCCGGTCTTGGACCGGCTCGCGATCTTCTCGACGATGGTGACCGCATCGGCCAGCGACAGCCCGGTCTGCTCCCGGAGCAGCTTCACTGCTTCGACCTTCTTGCCCTGCTGGTACAGCTCGGTCACCTGTCCGGCGAGCGCGGCGTCGATGGTGACCTGGGTCGGGTCGACGTACGACCGTCGCTTCCGGGCGGACCAGGCCAGCACGAAGACCAGAGCGATGACGGCAGCGATGACCAGGATCCACCAGGTTTGCACCCGCCCATGGTAAAGACCACGGTCGACGGCGGAAGCTACGCCTTGACCGTGGACTCGGGTGACATGATCTCGGCCCGGATCACCCCGGGAACGGCCTCGGCCAGCACCTGCGCCACCGGGCGATCGGACGCTCGGTCGAAAAGGTCGCGAACGATGACCTCTCCGTCGGTCACCTGAACCGACCAGCGCGCCTGCCCACCGAGCACCTGCAGGTTCTTGCGGACGTCGGCGGCGATCTCGGCGTCGGTCCGTGACAGCACCCGGACCAGGTCGCGGCGGGTCACCACGCCGACCAGCCTGGTTCCGTCGACCACCGGCACGCAGCGGCGGTGCTCGGCAAGCATCACCCTGGCCAGTACCGACAGATCCTCGTCGTGGCTGACCGCGACGGCAGGGGAGGTCATCACCTCGGCGACCGTGCGCGCCGGGCTCGAACCGGGGGCCGGCGCCTCGCCGGAATTCTGGGGGAAGCGGTTGCGGATCAGATCCGCCTCGGTGACGATGCCGACCAGCGCGCCGTTCTCGTCAACGACGGGAAGCGCGCTGAATCCGCGGTAGGTGAGCATCTCCGAAGCCTTGCCGACGGTGGCTGTCGGCTGCACCGTCAGCACCGACTTGGTCATGATCTCCCGAGCGCGCATGACGGACCTTTCAGTGTTTGTCTCAGTGTTTTATCGGTCCTTGGTTCGCCTTCACGGTAGGTGCGAGTGGCCCGATACCGGATCTGCCGGAGGTCCCCGGCGGCAGGGGCTTTGGTCACCTGACCCCGGCGCCGGGCACGCGGAAGAATGACCACCATGAGCGTCACCGCGCCGTCGCCCACCGGGCTCCCGAGCACGATGCTGGCCTGGTCGGTCCGGCAGCCGGGACCCATCGACACCCATCCGCTCACCCTGTCCGAACGGGCGGTCCCTACCCCCGGACCCGGCGAACTGCTGGTCAAGGTGACGGTGTGCGCGGTGTGCCGGACAGACCTGCACGTGAGCGAGGGCGACCTGCCCGTGCATCATCCGGGAGTGACGCCGGGACATGAGATCGTCGGCCAGGTCGTTGGTCTCGCTTCCGATGTCACGGACTTCGCGGTCGGCGACCGGGTCGGCGTTGCCTGGTTGCGACACACCTGCGGGGTGTGCCGCTACTGCCGGCGCGGTGCGGAGAATCTGTGCCCGGACTCCCGGTACACCGGCTGGGACGCCGACGGCGGGTATGCCGAATACACCACGGCGCCGGCCGCCTTCGCCTATCGGCTGCCGCCGGGGTATGCCGACGCGGAACTCGCCCCGTTGTTGTGCGCGGGGATCATCGGCTTCCGTGCGCTGCGGCGCAGCGGGTTGGCGCGCGGGGGACGTCTTGGCATCTACGGGTTCGGCGCCAGCGCCCACCTGACAGCCCAGGTCGCGCTCGCCGAATTCGGCGCGCGCGTGCATGTGCTCACCAGGTCCGCCGATGCTCGACGGCTGGCGCTGGATCTCGGCGTCCACTCCGTGGCCGGTGCCTACGACGCGCCGCCGGAACCGCTGGACGCGGCCATTCTCTTCGCCCCGGTCGGTGACCTGGTGCCGGTTGGTCTGCGGGCCCTCGACCGCGGCGGGATCCTCGCCGTCGCCGGCATTCACCTGTCCGATGTGCCGGTGCTGAACTACGAACACGAGTTGTTCTACGAGCGCGAACTGCGCAGCGTGACGGCCAATACCCGGCTCGACGGAAGGGATTTCCTCGCCCTCGCCGGCCGTCATCACCTGGAGGTCACCACCTCGCCCTACCCGTTGGCGGAGGCGGACCGGGCGCTGGCCGATCTGGCTGCCGATCGGGTCAACGGCGCCGCGGTGCTCCTCTGCTCCTGATTCCCGGGTAGCTGGGTCCTTCGGCCCTGGTTGCTTGTGCGGTAGGGCGGGATGGTGATGGCAGGCACAGGGTCTTCACGACATGGGTCTCGAGGACGGGGACCTTCACGAGAGGAGCGGACGATGACCAGCAACGAAAGTCAGCGCGCGGCCGTGGAGGCGCGCAGGACCGTCATCGACAGCACCGCTCCTGTGTCACGTCACGATACGGCTCTGCAGCGGTACCTGGTGGCCCTGGAGCACGCGGATCAGGTGCACGAGTCAAGCCCCAGCAATCAAGGACACAGCGAACTCCACGGCGATCGACCCCACGGTGAGCTGCCCATCCAATCCGGACCGGTGCGCGCCGTCGTAGCGGCCGCCGCAGCGGCTTCGCCGGACGGACTGCTGGCGCCGATCGGCAGCGGTGAGACCGCGGCCGCGCACCACAGAGAACGCGAGAAAGTCAGCAGCCGAAGCGATCTCGTCGTCGTCGGGATCGACACCTCGTCTTCGTCGTACACCGCCTATGGCTGGGCCGCCGAAGAAGCCGTCCGCCGCCATGCCGTGCTGCGTTTGGTGCACGCCTACACGCTGCCCTCCCATGGGTTCCCCGGCTACAACCCGATGTCGCACGATGCGCAGACCGCGTTGCGCGCCGCGGGCGAGGAAGTGTTGCAGGACACCGCCGCCACGCTGCGGGCGTCGCATCCGTCGCTGACGATCGACACCCGGCTGATCCAGGGCGATCCGGTCGCGGCGCTGCAGGCGCAGTCCGAGCAGGCCCGGCTGACCGTGGTGGGATCCCGCGGCAGCGGCCGGCTCACCGGTCTGGTGTTGGGGTCCGTCGCGATGGCGATCTCGTCGACGAACACCGCGCCGGTTGCCGTGATCCACCCTCATCAGCGGGCGTTCCCCAGCGGGCCGGTCGTGGTCGGGGTGGATGGCTCACCGACGAGCGAGGCGGCCGTCGCGTTCGCGTTCGAGGCCGCGGCGCTCCGCCGGACAAAGCTGGTAGCCGTCCATTCCTGGAACGACGCCGTGGTAGATGCGGCCTTCCCGGAGCACCCGATCCTGATCGACCCGGCCGAGATCGACAGCGAGGAGCGCGCGCTGCTGTCCGAGCGACTGGCCGGTTGG
>Ga0208588_1000335_pt1 | contig 15216 bp, 13 predicted proteins | sample NGESurshal092012_8_FD_184483 | JGI IMG/M metagenome (GOLD analysis project Ga0208588, IMG submission 184483) | Arctic peat soil microbial communities from Barrow, Alaska - NGEE Surface sample 415-3 shallow-092012 (SPAdes) | ecosystem: Environmental > Terrestrial > Soil > Wetlands > Peat ...
TGACAGCGCAGTCGCATGTTCGTCGGGCCGCGGTGGGCGGCGATCACGGTACCGGCGCGCAACCGCGAGAGGTAGATCAGCCCGGCCGCGGTCCGCATGGTCGGGTGCCTTTCCACCACCCGGGCCAGGGTGGGACAGGCATCGAAGTTCTCGTCATGCCGGCGCCCGCGCTCGTGGAAGAAAATGACGTCCCAGTCGCCGGTGCGCCCGATGCGTTCGCTCTCGCGATGGAATCTCCCGGGTTCCAGAGCCATGATCTCGTCGCGGATCGCCGGGTACTGCTGCTGCAAATCGATTGCCAGCGGGAAGTTCTCGGCGTCGTGCCACGGTGCGCTGCGCAAATCTGGGTAGACGGCACGCACGGAGTCCTTGCTCGGGGTGGCGAAGGAATCGATGTACCGGTGAAATCGTTCGACCCCCGGTGTCACGGTTCCGACAACTGCCGTGGGGGCCGCCGACTCAACTGAGTTGGCCGGCTGCCGGCGGAGCCCGGTCAGACTGCGGACGGCTTCGTGGTACGTCTCGCCCGGTTCAGTCGGGGTCGGCGACGCGGCTGCCATGATTTCGGTGGCGATGGTGCTCAACTGTTCATAGGTCAGTCGCTTGTCCCAGGTCGTGCCGAGTGATGCCAATCGGCTCTGCGCCTCCGCCGCCCATCTCCTGCTGCCGGCCGGGTCATAGGGCCGCACGAGATACGCGAGCCAGATCGCCGGCTCCGGTGCCGCCGGAATGAGCCGGTCAGCATTCTCGAAGAAGATCTGCGCCGACTCCGGTCGGTCCAGATAACTGATTCCCAGGCGGTACATTTCGCCGGCCGCCAGTTCGGCCGGCTCGGTGATATCGGGGGCGGAATGGTCGAACAGTTCGGGGACGTTCGGCGTGGACGCGGAAATCAGCCGTCCGAGTCGCTGCACTTCGGCCAGCCAGCGCCCGGGTGATCCGTCGGCCGCTTGGCTCTGTTCCGCTGCGTTGGCCATGTGCAGCAACAGCAGCTCGTCCCGGTCCGGCGCCGTGCGGACGTCTTTCCTGGGGATGGTGCAGAAGGCGTACGCGAGCAGTTCGGCCCGGTCGCCCGCGATCCGGCGCAGGTTCGCTCTGTCGGTGTCGGCCAGCAGGTGACGGTGGTAGACGTCGGTCCCGTAGACGCTGTGCAGCAGTGCCGCGCGCTGCAGTGTCTCGGGCTGCCCCCAGCGCCGAACGATCTCGCGGGTACCGATCAAGTGCTCCAGCAAAGAGCGTCCGTGGCCGTGCAGAAATCGATCGGCTCCGGCAGCTCGGAGGAAGTCGACGAGCGGGTCAGCCAACGGATGCGTCCCTTCCCGTTCGGTGGCCGGGTGGGTGCGGGTATTCACCACCAGCCGAGACGTTTCGTCCAGATCAACAGCAGGACCGACATCACCAGCATGACGGCCAGCAGGACGGCCAGCTCCGGCACCTGGGTGCTCTCGTTGACGATGACGTTCATGCCCAGGACGGAGGACAACGCGGTGACGGGAAGGGTCACCGCGGCGATCACCGCCAGCCTCTCGGCGGCGATGGTCATCTTGGTGTTGGTGCGGGTCTGGTAGAAGTCGATGGTGCCCTGCAGATAGTCCTTCTGCCCGTCGGCCATCACCTCGAGCCGCTGGAACTGGTCGACCAGGTCGTCGATCCGCTGCTGCCCGCGTTGGCCCAGTGCCGCGATGGCGCCCATCCGGCCGTACACCTGGTGGGACAGCGAGCACATCGTCTGCACGGTGAGCAGCCCGTGCCGGACCCGGAACATGTCCTCCTGGAACTGCTCCGGGTCACCGAGATGTCCTGCGGTCACTTGTTGTTCCAGCCGCCAGCCGTCCTTGGTCAGCGTCGCGGTGAACGTCCGCAGCCGGCCGGTCAGCGCCGACACCACCGCGTACGACAGGTCCCGCGGGGTGGCCGGGTGCATCCGGCCGTTGTCCAGCCGGTGCAGGACGGCGTCGACCTCGACCCGGGTCGCCGTCGGATCGACGGCGGGGTTCACCGGTCCGTGCACGGTGACCAGGTAGTTGGTGCCGATGAACTGATCCAGCTCGATGTAGTGCACGTGCCCGGCTTTGCCTGCCTGCGGCGCGTGCAGGACGACGAAGACGTGGTCGGCGTACACGTGCACCTTGGGAACCTGGTTGCGCTGGGAGCAATCTCGGATCGCCATGGGGTTGAAATGGAAGGTGTCGGTCAGCACGTGTTCGGCCGCGTCGTCCCATTCGCCGATGTCCAACCAAACGAACCCGGCGCCGGAACCGAGCAGGCGGGCGAGATCCTCGAGCGGGCTCAGCGCCGCGCCGGTCGTGGTGATCAGCCTGACCTCCATGTCAGTCCCTCCAACCGGGGCCGGGATCGGGATTACCATGGCAACACCATTGCCACGGTCGGTTCCCGGGAAGGGAGGACCCATGGCGCTCTCAGAATATGAGCAGCGCAAGCTGGAGGAGATCGAGCGCTCACTGCACAGCGACGACCCCGGCCTCGCCACGATCCTGAACACCGGGGTTGTCCGTCGTCACCGCCGGGTGGTTGCCATCGCGACCTTCGCTGCCGGCCTGGCCGCGCTGGTCGGGGGTGCCGTCCTCGCGTTGAGCTTGTCCTGGCTGGGCATCGCGGTCAGCGTGCTGGGCTTCGCGGGAATGGCCGTCGGCGCCGGATTGTTCTTCACTGGGCGGGTGCGCGGCGGATCGCAATCCGCGTCCGGTCGTGGGGGAGACTCCCACTCCGGATCATCCTGGCGGGCCCGCATGGAACAACGGTTCCGGGCACGATTCGATGAGCCCGGCGAATGAAGGAGCCTCACCACATGACTGCAGCGACGACCCGAACACCACAGAAGGCGATCCTCGCGGGTGGGTGCTTCTGGGGTATGCAGGACCTCATCCGCAAGCGCCCCGGCGTCCTGTCGACCAGGGTCGGCTACACCGGCGGGGACGTGCCGAACGCCACCTACCGTCGCCACGGCTCGCACGCCGAGGCGATCGAGATCATCTTCGACCCGAGCGTCACGTCCTACCGGGACCTGCTGGAGTTCTTCTTCCAGGTACACGACCCGACCACCAGGAACCGCCAGGGCAATGACGTCGGGACCAGCTACCGGTCGGCGATCTTCTACACCGACGACGAGCAGAAGCAGGTCGCCCTCGACACCATCGCCGACGTCGACGCGTCCGGGCTCTGGCCCGGGAAGGTGGTCACCGACGTCGCCGCTGCCGGGCCGTTCTGGGAGGCGGAGCCCGAGCACCAGGACTACCTCGAGCATTACCCCAACGGCTACACCTGCCACTTCGTCCGGCCGAACTGGAAGCTGCCGCACCGCGCGGACAAGGTCAGCCGCTGACGGTCTCCTCGCCCGCCCCGGTGTCCTCGCTCGCCCCGGTGTCCTCGCCCGCCCCGGTGTCCTCCGGGGCGGGTTCCGCGTCCTCGGGGCTGTCCTGTTCGGGGTCGTCCTGTTCGGGGTCGTCGTGGTCGGGGTCGTCGTGGTCGGGGTCGTCGTGGTCGGGGTCGTCGTGTTCGGAGTCGTCCTGTTCGGGGTCGGTGGGTGGCTCCTCCCCTGGCGTGTCCGGTGGTTCAGGTCCGCCGGCCGTGCAGTTCTCGTAGGCCGCCCGCGCCGCCGTCGCGCGCCGGTTCGCATCGTTGACCTCGGTTTCCACCTCCTGCCGTCGCTCCGCAGTGGCTTGAAGATCCGCCGAGATGTCGGCGCGGAGATCGGTCGCTTCCTGCAGCAGCGCTGTGGTGGAGTCCTTCTGGGCGTTGAGCGCGTCGATGCTGGGCTGCAGATGCGTGGGATCGCCGACACCGCTGGTCAGCTGATCCTCTTCGGCCTGCAGCAGCTGCCTTCGCGCATCCAGCGATTGTGCCTCGGCGAAGAGCTGCGACACCTGCTCCGCTCCGGGTCCGGGTTGGTCCGGGAACCCGCCCTGGAGCAGCAGGTCGATCTCGGCCAGCCGCGCGATGATGGCGACCAGGACCGGGTCGATCTCGGTGAAGCGATCGAGGCGAGCCTGCTCCTGTTCTGCGATGAGCTGGTTGATGTCGGCCGTGAGCGAACCCAACATGGCCTCCAACTCATGGGAGTCCGCCTCGGTCGCAGTGGCCTGTTGCAGCAACGCATCCCGTTGGGCGTCGAGTTCGGCCAGCTCCCGCAGCCCGGCCTCGACCTGCGCCTGTTCGGCCTCGTAGGTGGCGAGCAACGTCTCGCAGTCGGATGATGCCATCACAAACCCTCCTTGGAGGACACGCCGGTCACTGGGTGAGCCGGATCAGGGCGAATTCCTGGGTGGACACATTGGTCGCGGATCCGACGGCGACGATGCCGCCGTCGGGCTGGATGGCGACGTCCCGGCCGGAGTCGAACCCGGCGTGGAAGTCGACGGTGAGTCTGCCTGCATCGCCGAAGCTGGGATCCAGGCTGCCGTCGGAGTGATGCCGCGCCAGCGCGAAGTCGGCTCCGCGATCGAGTTGGGCGACGCCGGCAACCACGATGCCGCCGTCGGACTGCAGCGCCAGGTCCCTGCCGAACTCGTCGTGCGAGGTTCCGGTTGCCGGATCGGGGAAATCTGTGGTGACCAGGCCGTCGCCGTCGAAGGTGGTGTCCACCCGGCCCGCCGCACCGAACCGGACCAGCGCGATGTCGCTACGACCGCCAGGCACAGTGCTCTGTGATTGACCGACGACGACAATCCGGTCCTGGTCATCCACGGCCACGCCGTGCGGAATGGCGCCGAGACCGAAGGCGGTGACGGCGATTCCGTCATCGTCGAAACTCTGATCGAGCACACCGTCGGCGCCGTATCCGGCGACGCCGATCTCGTCGCCGCCGCCCGCGGACACCCGCGCGGCCACCACGATCCTGCCCTGGTGGTCCAGGGTGGCGGCAAAGCCGAAACTCGCCGCTCCCTGGATCGTTGTCGCCACCCGACCGGCGGTGCCGAAGCTCGGATCGAGGGACCCGTCCGACGTGTAGCGGGCCAGCGCGATGTCGATGCCGGTGCGCGCGGCGTTGGTGGCATGACCGGCGACCACGATCTTGCCGTCCGGCTGGACGGCGACCGCGTAGGCACGGTCGGTGCTGCCGTTGAAGTCGGTGGTGACCGTGCCACCGGTTCCGAAATTCGGGTCCGCTGTCCCGCTGGCGGTGTAACGCTGGACGGCGAAATCCTCGCCGGTGGCCGAACCGTTGTCCTTGACTCCGACCACGACGATCGAACCGTCGGGTTGTAGCGCCACGTCGCAGGCATCGCCGAGGAATCCTGCACTGATTCCGGTTCGCAGGCTGCCGGTCTGGGCAAAGCTGCTGTCCAGGGTGCCGTCGCTGTTGTACCGGGCCAGCGATGACGGCCCAGCGGCAACGATCTTGCCGTCCGGCTGGATGGCAACGGTTTCGGCACCGCCCAACCCGGGAGTGGTGACCTTGCCGTCGGTGCCGAACGCCGGATCGAGATGCGCGTCAGGCGGCAGCGTCACGCAGTCGACGGCGACGTCGGTGACGTCCGTGTCGGCGATGACGCCGTTGCCGTTGCTGACGGTGCAGGTCTGGTCCGGGTCGACGGGTTGCGCCCGCACGGTGACCGCGTAGTCGCTGCCGCTGACCAGGCCCGCCGGAAAAGCGAAACTGCCGTTGCTGGCTGGGATGTCGTCCACCACGTTGCGCAGCACCAGCCCGCTGCCCTGCAGACCGGTGACGGTACCTCCGACGCTGAAGCGGGTTTCGGGGTCGTCGTCGATGATGGTGACCTGTACTTCCGCGCGGGCGCCGATCGTCGCGCAGGAGGAATCGGACAAGGTCACCGTGAAGGTCTCGTCGGCCTCATGCAGCAGGTCCGGAACGATGGGAACCCTTACCACGCGGGCAGTCTCGTCGCCGTCGGGGAACGACACCGTGCTGGCAACTGGGGCGTAGTCGTCGACGGTGGCGGTGCCGTCGGCGGTCGTCACCGTCGCGCTCACCGGTCCCACACCGCCCCCGTCCCGGATCACCAACAGCGCGCGATCCCCGGCGCTCTCGGCGACGGTGAGGGAAATGGTGCTGAATTGCAGATTCCCGGCTGCCGGATCGGGCCCGGACTCGCACCCCGCCGGGTCGGAGGCCGCCACGTCCTGCTCCTGACCCGTTCCGGCGCTCAATGTCATCACCGAGAGGGCGCACACTCCCGCGGCGATCGCCGCACCGACCCGCCACTTGCCGCTACCGTCCATCGTTTCCCTTCCCGCTTGCCGGTGAGTACGGTCGGGGCGGCCCGAACGGTTCTCCCGGTTCGGCCGGTATCGACCGCGTGGTGGACAATGACGCCAGAAGCGGGGCAGCCCCATGAAGAACCTGTCGTTGACGGTGTGGTCCGTCTGGTCGTGGTGTGTCCTTGGCGTGTGCGTGCTGGTCTGGCTGCCGATGATGGCGATCGTCTGGGTCGTGACGGCACCGTTCGACCCGCCCCGGTACTGGACGGGGCTGCTGTTCCGCAAGCTCACGGTGGTGCATGAGCGGCTCAACCCGTTGTGGACCTTCCGGACCGGCGGCACCTTCCCGCCGGACCCGCGCAATCCGTACGTCGTGGTGTCGAACCACGAGTCCTTCGTGGACATCCTGTTGATCAGCCACCTCCCTTGGGAGATGAAATGGCTGTCCAAGAAGGAGTTGTTCGCGATCCCGCTGCTGGGCTGGCTGATGCGCCTGGCCAAGGACATCCCGCTGGACCGTGGGGACTCCGCAAGCGCCGGCGCCGCGATGGCGCAGTGCGCCACGCGACTGTCGCAGCGTGTCTCGGTGATGATCTTTCCGGAGGGCACCAGGTCAACAACCGGTGGACTGCTGCCGTTCAAGGACGGAGCGTTCCGGCTGGCGATCCAGGCTCAGGTGCCGATCCTGCCGCTAGCGGTCTATGGCGCCGCAACGGCCCTTCGCGCGCACGATTGGCGCCTCGGCCGGTCGACAGCCGAGGTGCGGGTCCTGGAGCCGATCAGCACCGCGGGGATGAGCCTGCGGGACGTTCCCGAACTGCGCGAGCGTACGCGATCGCGGATCATCGCCGAGCTCGCTGACATGAGGCGGACAGGGCCGACGGGTCAGAACCGGTAGTGCGCCAACCGGATCCCACCGCGCTTGTGCTCTGCCGCGATCGCTCGCACGGCGGGGACCATCTCACTGGTCACCAGACCGCGTTCCCTCGTGAGTTCGTCCACGACAGCGAACGACTCGGCGATGCGTTCCGGTGTGTCGATCACGATCGTCACCGTCGGCACATGCCGTCCGAGCTGCAGGACGCGGTCGCCGTGCGGTGGGCGATCGTCGTGAAAGCCCCAGATTCCGCGCAGGGTGGTCGATCCGCCGGCACCGGAACGGCGCAATTGCCGGGTGATCGCGCGGTGGATGGGTTGCCCGTCGTGCAGCGCAGCTTCGGAGTTGTAGATCATCAGCTTTTGCCAGAGCGCCATTCCGCGCTCGTCGGTGCCGGGAAGCCGGTGCGGGGTGTTCAGCAGCTGTCCGTCCCGCTTGCAGACGCGGACCCGTTCGAGCGTGATCATCGGCCGGTGCAGCAGACCGCCGAGTTCGGGTAGCACCCTGGCGATCTGTTGTCCTGATCCCACCGCGATCACCATCATCGGCACGTCCACGTTGCGCCCGAAGAACCGGGCCCGTTCGCGCGCGCCGTGAGCGGTGCCGTCGACCCCCAGCAAGGTGGTGGCACCAGCGATGCCGCGCCGGTGCAGCAGGTCGCACACGGCGACGAAGGCCGGCACCCGGTACACCCGCTCCTGTCGCCTCAGATACACCGTGAGCTTGATTGCCTCGTCCAATTCGGCGGGCATCGGCACCGCCGTGATCTCACCGGTCTGCATGCGGGCCCGCTCGAGCGTCACCAATCCGCTGCGGGTCAGGGCGACCGCCTCGTCGCGTACGGCTTCGATGCGTGTGCGGGTGTCGACCGCGATGGCGAGCGCCGGCAGATCCTCCGAGAGGCTCAGCGAGCTGTCGGTGCGCAGGTGATGCCGGAGCCCGAAGCCCTCGACGCCGCGGAGCAGCACGCTGGTGGCGATCTGGTGCCGCTCGTACAGATCGAGCAAGGCGTCGGCGACGAATCGGCTCCCGACCCGCTTGCGTTCGCCGAAGTAGACCGTCAGCTTGAGACAGTCATCGTTCACAGGTGGGCCCCGATCAGCCGGCCGAGCGCGGCGGCGGCCACTCCGAGCACCAGGCTGGCGACGACGTTCAGTGCTGCCGAACGGTTCTGGCGTTCCTCGGCCAGCCGCTGCGTTTCCAGCATCCAGGTGGAAAACGTCGTGTACGACCCTACTGCGGCCGTCCCGGCGAGCAGGGACTCACTGCCGCTCAGCGCCAGGCCGGTGATCAGCCCCAGGATGATGGCGCCGCTCACGTTCACCACCAGCGTCCCGAATGGGAAGCCCTTCCCCAGCCGGGACGCCACCGCGCCGTCCACGACAAAGCGGAGGACCGAGCCGCAACCACCGATCAGGACCACGCCGACCCACACCACCGCGTTCATCGTGTCAACCGCACCCGGCGCACTGCGGCCGTTGCAAGGTGGACGGCCAGGTAACCGGCGGCGACGCTGGCTGCCGCATATCCCAGCGCCAATGCGTAGGCGCCGGCGTCGATCATCTCGAGAATTTCGACCTGCATGGTGGAGAACGTCGATAGTCCCCCGCACAAGCCGGTCCCCAGCAGTGGCCGGCGATAGCTGGAAATCGGAAGTCGCTCCTGCAGTCTGGTCACGAAATATCCCAGCAGGACGGCCGCGATCACATTCACCACGAAGGTCGGCCACGGCCAGCTGGTCGGCGAATGCGGAAATCCCTGCGCCAGGGCTGCCCGTAGGAGCGTGCCAACGGCACCACCGGCAAAGACGGCAACAACCTCCCGCCGGTCCAACCGGGGCAGAATTCTCCGGGGCAGCGGGCTGCCGGGCGGCGTGGGAGATCGTCGCGCGGCGGTGGACACCTTGATGCTCTCCTTCCGCGGATGACGCTCGTGAACGGTCTAACCGGCAGCCGCGTCCGACAGCGGTCTGATGTCGGGGGTGTTGGAGCCCGGGACCCTCTGGCCGAGCCGAGCGTAGCGGCCCCCGTCTGCGCCTTCGGCAAGGCTGCCCACCATTCGGGCCGGAGCCGCTGGGCGGCCGGGGTGATGGCGTTACCGGACGCGCCGCCCCGGCTGTGTCCGTGTTTCGGGTTCGGACTGCGCCTGATTGCGCTGTTGAATTACCCGAAACGAGACTAATAATACGAAATAATCGATTGATCACGTTTGTCCGTTGTCGCTTCCGCCATTCATTGGTAATCGCCTGGGCGCCGTCCCAATACCATTACGCCGTGTTATGCTCCGCAACGCTTCGTGTATATGGGGTCATTCGGACTCCGGTCGTAAAGGGGCAGCACCTGACTGCAATGCCGGTGCGGGTGTGGTGCCCGGATTTTGGGATGCGGTCCGGCGGGGGGCCTGGGCGTTTCTTCGGGGGCAGGAACACGAGAACCACCTTGGAGCCCGGATGTTGCGACGCCTGGTCAGATCGTCACGCCCGACCGGAATCTTCTGCGTGGTGGCGCTCGCCGTTGCAGTGTGCGGGGCGCCGTCGACAGTGAGCGCCGCACCGGTGCCCGCAGCCACCGCCCCCGGAGCCAATCGGGCCTCCGCCGCGGTGCCACCGGCCGCCGGGGCCTTCGTGCCGGTGGTCGCGTCGCGGATCGTCGATTCCCGGGTGGGGGTGCAGGTCCGTGGGCCGGTGCCGGGGTTCGGGGCGGTCGGGGTGCAGGTGACCGGGCGGGCCGGGGTGCCGGGCGCGGTGGGGGCTGTGGTGGTGACGGTGACGGTGGTGAGCCCGCGGGCCTCCGGCTACCTGCAGGTGTGGCCGGCCGGGGCGGTTCGGCCGGCTACGTCGAACCTGAATTTCCAGCCGGGGCAGACCATCGCCAACACGGTGATGGTCCCGGTCGGGGCCGGTGGCCGGATCGAGGTGGCGAACGGCTCGGCTGACGGTGTTGACCTGCTGGTGGACGTCACCGGGTACACCCTCGCGGGGCCCGCGACCGTTGACGGGACCCTCGTTCCCGTGCCGTCGGCGCGCATCGTCGATTCCAGGGTCGGTCTGCAGGCGCGGCCGCCGCTACCGGGGTTCCGCACGGTGGGACTGCAGGTCGTAGGCCGCGGCGGGGTACCAGGATCGGGCACAGCGGGGGCGGTGCTGGTGACGGTCGCGGCGGTAGCCCCTCGCGCCGCCGGCTACCTGCAGGTGTGGCCGGCAAGGGTGCCGCGGCCAGCCACGTCGAGTCTGAACTTCGCTGCGGGGCAGGACATCTCGACCACACTGGTGGTGCCGGTCGGAGCAGGCGGCAGGATCGAGGTGTTCAATGCCTCCGCCGGCGACGTCGACCTCGTGGTGGAAATCAACGGATACCTGATCGGATCGCCCACGCCGCCCGGCTTCGCCCACCCCGGAATCCTGGTCGGCAGCGAGCAACTCGACTTCGTCAGAGCGAAGATCAACGCCGGTGCAGAGCCATGGACATCCGCGCTGGCCAATGCGATGAAGGCGAAAGCCGACTCGGGGGGTAACGCCGGGGTTGCCTACAGCTCGCCGTCGTGGACCCCGCGGCCCCGGGCGTACGTCGGCTGCGGATCGCATCGGTCCCCGGACGAGGGATGTTCGGACGAGCTGAACGACAGCATCGCCGCGTACACCAAGGCGCTGCGGTGGTACTACACCGGCGACGCCGACGCCGCCCGGGGGGCGATCGCGATCATGAACGCGTGGTCCTCCACCCTGGTCGATCACCGTTTCGACGCGACCTACAGCGACGGTCACCTGCAGGCCGCCTGGGTCGGCGAGGTCTTCCCGCGGGCGGCCGAAATCATCAGGTACAGCTACTCACCGGGCCGCGGAGATCCCGCGCTGAACGTTGCGGGTTTCTCCGGGATGCTCGACCGTGCTTACCTTCCGCACGTCATCGACGGGTGGTACGGAGGCGGCGCGAACTGGCTCATCTCCATGGCCGAGGCGACCATGAACATCGGCATCTTCACCGACGACTACGCCACCTTCGATGCCGGCGTCGCCGCCTGGCGCGCGCAGGTACCGGCCGCAATTTACCTGTCGGGCGATTCGAACACCATTCCCGGTCTGGCCGGAATGCCGATCTCGCCGCCGCACACCATGTATGCCCACACGTCGACATCACGGTCGTCGCTCGGTCGATACTGGTACACCCCGACCAGGTTCATCTCCGGCCTCGAGGGCGAGTCCTGCCGCGACATCAACCACATGGCAATGGGTCTCGGTGCGATGATCAATGGTGCCGAGACGGCGCGGCTGCAAGGTGTCGATCTTTACGGAGAAGAGCAGGACCGGATCGTGGCCGCGCTGGAACTCAACAGCGGCTATGTCCACGACGCCGTCGCCGGCGGGCAGAACCCACCGGCGAACTGGGTGTGTCCCAATCCGGTGAACACCACGAACGGCGCCTGGAAGGTCACCTGGGAAATCGGCTACAACCACTACGCCAACAGGCTCGGCATCGCCATGCCGCACGCCCGTCAGTTGCTTCTCGACGTGGTGCGAGCGTCAGCGTGGAGATCCAGCGGCCACCTGGATTACGAGACCCTCACCAATGCGGGCACCCCGTAGAAAGTCGCCATCACCGATCCGCAAGCAGCTCCGGCGTGGGGACTGGTCATGGGACTACCGCATGCGAGATGGACGTCACGGCGTTGTTTCGTTGCGTGCGGGGCCCCGCCCTCGGGTGGGTTGCGGTGACCGCCGGGTGTGGATCCGGACGGTGGTGCCGTCCCGGCCGGACCGGACTTGGACGAGGTCGCACAGTTCGTTGGCCAGTCGGATGGCGCGGTCCCGCCGGTCGGCGAGGCTCCCGATGGTGGGCGTGGCGGAGCGGCCGATCATCGGGTTGTCGATGACCGTCGCGTCGGTGACCTCGCACAGCACGGCGGCGTCCTCGTGCCACAGCCGGATCTCGACCTCGCCGCTGTCGTGGTGGGCGGCGGTGGCGATCTCGTCGGTCGCGGTGGCGAGTTCGGCGGCCCGGTCGACGGTCACTCCCTCGGCCGCGGCTGCCCGGATGAGCTGATCGACGTGCCGGTGCCGGGCGGGGTCGAAACCGATCACGGTGGTCGGTGCGGCGGGTTCGGGGAGCCGACCGCCGAACAGGAAGTCCGCGTGGTGGGCGCCGCCGTAGTGGGTGCTGGCGCGGTAGGCGCCCGCCTCGGCGAGCACAGGGTGGCTGCGCAGTGCCTCGTCGATGACGTCGTCCGGGAGCGTGCTGGTGTCGTACGGGCAGAGCAGCCACAGCGGGGTGTCGGGGGCGACGGCCAGGTTGAGCAGGGCCTCGTGGAACTGGGCTTCGACGAGCTCGGCGTGGCCGCGTCCGGCCCAGATGGGTTGCCCTATCCCGCGGACCGGTCGCCGGTCGCCGCGGGTGAACTCCTGCCAGGCGGGGATGATCCGGGCCGGGTTGGCGCCGAGGTCGGCCATGTCCGCCCACGCCACCTGGGTGGCGTCGCCGCCGAGGGCGTCGCGCAGGGCGTGCAGCCGCGGCTGGGGTACCGCGACCATCACCGGTTGCTCCCGAGCCAGGCCGTCGCGAATGAACGGCAACATCGCGGCCACGAATTCGGTGTCCCCGCCGTACAGCCAACATTCGTGCCGGTAGGTCTGATGCGCCCGGGCGTGCCGACCGGTGAGCGCGGTGAGGGTCCCCGCTTCACCCGTTGCGCCGTACCCGGACCGACGGATCGGGCGGCCTTGCCGACCGGCTCGGTGGCCGGCGCCGGTGATCCGGCCGGACCGATCGGGCGGAGCGGCGCCGACCAGGGTCAAGCGGCAGCGTTCCTCACCGTCCAAGGGGTGGGTGGCGATCACCACAGTTTCGATGAACGCCATCGACGGGCACGGCTGGCCGTGGTCGGCGGCGGCGTGGGCGAGCACCTGATCCAGCACGGCCTGATCGGTAGGCCCGGTGAACGCCCGGTCGCAGTCGGGGTGCAGCTCGGCGCAGACGAACCGCTTCACCGGCCGCCGCCAAAGGATGGAGTGGTCATCGCGTTTGCTCCCGCCCGATACGACGCCCACCAAGGGTGGGCTGTCACCGGGTTTCTGGGGCGACAACGAACAATCACCACTGATGGTATGAGGAGTCGGCGGGCAACTCCAACCCCGGACGTCGATGCCGCACGCTCCGCCGCGGGAAGCCGTCGACGGTTCGACCCACCAACCGGCGCAACCTGGATCGCGCTGCGGCACGCAACTCTACGCAGCGACGAGCAGAGATGCGCACTGGGGTGCGCAGGTGGTTGTCGCTGCGTAGATGTGACTTTGAGTGAGGAAGGTTGTAGGTGCAGTATGGGCAAACATGTCCGTTATGGACGAGGCGGCCCGGCGATAGGTGCGCAACGTGACCAATGAGAACACCGAACGACTGCTCACCCCGCACCAGGTCGCGGAGATGTTCCGGGTGGACCCCAAAACAGTGGCCAGGTGGGCATCCAACGGATGGATCGGGTCCATCCGCACTCCCGGCGGGCACCGCCGGTTCCGGGAATCGGAGGTCCGGGCGCTGCTCGCCGAGCGCGCCAAGCCCGCCGACTCACCGACGGCGACGGCCTGACCGGATCGCCGCCCCGACATTGCCGCCCCGACATTGCCGCGGCGGGAGCGGCAGGTCCCGGTCGAGGACGCGGCGCCGCACGTCCCGCATCGGCAGGTCCGTCGCCTCGGCCACAGCCCAAGGTGGGCTCGAGCACGAGACCGGAGGTGAGAACGAGGTGCAGCACCTGCTCGCCTTCGGTCGGGAACATGTCGACCTGCGATCACCCTTCCCGCACCTGACCATCCTCGCCGGCTGCTGAGGAACCGACGTCAGGCACATCGAACAGATCGCAGCCACCTGTCTCGATGCCTGACCTCTGTTCCGTCGAACGCTCCGGTGTTGGGTTCACCGTCGCGGACGTGGCACGCTGGCGTCGCACTGGTCCCGCCGATTTGTTCCCATGCCCGAAGTTGTCCACATTGCTGGTCGATGACCCCATGGCGCAACGGGTTTCGTCCAGGGTGTGTGTATGGCAGCGAAAGACGAGTTGGGGCGGCGCGGGGAGGACGTCGCGGTGGACGTGCTGGAGCGGGCAGGGTTGGTGGTGCTGGCCCGGAACTGGCGGTGCGCCGAGGGCGAGTTGGACATCGTGGCAACGGATCGCGATTCGACGGTGGTGTTCTGCGAGGTGAAGACCCGCAGCGGCGAGGGGTTCGGGTCTCCGTTCGAGGCGGTCACCCAGGCCAAACGGCGCAAGCTGCGGCGGCTGGCGGTGTTGTGGTTGACGGCGAACCCGGTGAAGGTGTTCCCGGCGATGCGGTTCGACGTGATCGGCGTGTTGTGGCGCCCGGGAGCGGCGCCGGAGATCGAACACCGGGCGGAGGCGTTTTGATGGCGCTCGCGCGGACGTGGGCGGTGGCGCTGTCCGGGATCGCCGGGCATCTGGTGGCGGTCGAGGCGGACCTGGCGGCCGGGTTGCCGGGGACCACGGTGATCGGGATGGGAGATGCGGCGGTCACCCAGGCGCGTGATCGGGTGCGGGCTGCGGTGCTCAACTCGGGGCAGAAATGGCCGGATCGGCGGATCACCCTGGCGTTGTCGCCCGCGGCGCTGCCCAAACGCGGCGCTGGCTACGACATCGCATTGGCAGTAGCGGTTCTCGCCGCGGCGGGCAGTGTCCCGGCGGGTGGCGCGGGGGAGGCGGTGCTGGTCGGCGAGCTGGGGTTGGACGGTGCGGTACGGCCGGTGCGCGGCGTCTTGCCGAGCCTGCTGGCGGCGCGTGCGGCCGGTCGGGTGCGCGCCGTGGTCCCGGCCGGGAACGTCGCGGAGGCGGCGTTGGCGACCGGGGTGCGGGTGCACGGGGTGCGCTGCCTTGCCGACCTGATCGCGTGGCTGCGAGGGGAGGGTAACGATCTCGTCGCGGCGGAGCCGGCAACCCCCTCCGACGACCGGGCGGTGCCTGACCTGGCCGATGTGTTGGGGCAACCGGAGGCCCGGTTGGCGTTGGAGGTCGCGGCCGCAGGCGGGCATCACCTGGCGATGATCGGGCCGCCCGGCGCCGGCAAGACGATGTTGGCGACAAGGCTGCCCGGGGTGTTGCCGCCGCTGGAACCCGAGCAGGCGCTGGAGGTGACCGCCGTGCACTCGGTGGCCGGGACGCTG
>Ga0208588_1000336_pt1 | contig 15214 bp, 15 predicted proteins | sample NGESurshal092012_8_FD_184483 | JGI IMG/M metagenome (GOLD analysis project Ga0208588, IMG submission 184483) | Arctic peat soil microbial communities from Barrow, Alaska - NGEE Surface sample 415-3 shallow-092012 (SPAdes) | ecosystem: Environmental > Terrestrial > Soil > Wetlands > Peat ...
GTCGGTCACGGAGATGGTCACTAAGTTGTGGAATCGGGCGGATCAGTATGCGCTGAGCTATAACCATCCTGGATGCCACCGCACCAGCAATTTGGTAGATTCGGTTGATGAATCGGTTAACGCGCTTTCTTTATCACGGTCGGGGACTCCATGGTCATCAGCCATCGAGTGAACTCAGGCTGCGGGGCTGGGCTCTACTCAACAACTTTCGGCCCTTTGCCCCTCGCAGTGGGCAAGTTCGTGATTATCAAAGTCCAGCGCATCGACTTAACCAGAAGCGTTATCACCAACATTGGCTGCGTAATCTGCAGGTCTGCGCTTCATGTCAGGGCCGAAGAGCCCAGACATAGAAAACGGTAGAGTCAGGAAATTCTTAATGAATACGAAGGATTGGTCGAAGCCAATATCCAAGGATGTCTTTTATTTGCGTCTCACTCGCTAGAAAGCACTAGCTTCATGCCTTTATCCATTAGAAAAGATAGTATATAGAGACTCTTCCTCAATATCATGTACATAGATAGCAAAAAGATGTTGGAGGCAACTCAATGGGAAAACCCCTAATATTAGATGTGCCGGAAGATATTTATGAATTGCTTCTAGAAACAGCGAAGCAAACAGGTCAACCCCCTGAAGAATTGGCTGTGCAATGTTTGGTAGCTGCGGCCAAGAAGCCTATCAATGATCCGATAGAGCAGTTTATTGGTGCATTTAGTAGTAATGGTTCAGATTGGGCAGATCAGCATGACAAGCATCTGGGAAAGTCCTTGATAGCGATTGATCCTTGCGATGACGTAGATGGCTAATCTCTTTGTAGACACCGCTGGTTGGGGCCATTTGCTTGATCCGACCCAAAAACATCATGCTCTGGCAGCTACAATTTACCGGGATGCGCGACAGCAGGGACGTAAACTTATCACTACCAACTATATCCTGGCTGAACTAACGGCACTTTTAACCAGCCCACTCCGTATTCCTCGCCCTAAAATCATTGCGTTTGTCGAAGGATTCAAAGCCTCCTCTTATATCAAAATTATTCATGTGGATCCCTCACTTGATGAGCAGGCATGGCAGTTATTCTCACAGCGGCAGGATAAAGAATGGAGCCTTGTTGACTGTTCAAGTTTTGTGATTATGCCGCAGCATGGTCTCACAGAAGCACTAACAACAGATCATCATTTTGAACAAGCTGGTTTTATTCGCTTACTAAAGTTTTAGATAGTCGTCCCTGAAAAATATCCAGATATAACCAGGAGGAATATTGATTTCAGATCCAAAGCTTATTGTCATTAGCTTGGACTTATTGACAAGTGATGACGAGTCAATCAGGCTTTCAGGCTGCGATATCAACTCCAGATTTACCCCCTCAAAAAGATAGTGGGAAAAGTCAGATACGACATCAAGCCTGGAACAAAGTACCTCGGTGCAAAGGAGCCCACCAAATCGGTTACTTTGACCTTGCCGCTTGTGTCTATAAAGAGCGGTTGGCCGGGACACCATGACGTCAGGGCGATTCGCGATTGGCCTTGAGCAGCGCCAGTTCGTGGTGAGCCATCCACGCGAAGGCGCCATACATTCCGCACATTGATACGGCATACGCGATGGCGGCGCCGGTGGCACCAAGGCGCGGGACCAGCAGGAGCAGCAGTATTCCCTGCGCGGCTGCCGCACACGCCACCGTGACATACGTGGCGCGATTGCGCCGCCGATATTTGAGATACGTCGGGGCTAACGCAAACAGCACGGTGAATGCGGTTGCGACCGCAAGCACGCGAAGCGGCACGACGCCTTCCTCCGCAAACTCGGGCCGGAACAGCGCGAGCAAATCGCGCGTGAACGCGAATGCGACCGCCAGGAACATGACAAGTGCGGGGAGTAGCCACCGCAGGCGCTCGCTGCGCAAATCGAGCACGGTTGCAAAGTCACGCTGCTCGAGCAGAATCGACAGCCGACGCGCGTACACGCGGTTCGTGGCGGTGGCCAGCACGGCCACCAGGCCCGCCGTTCCCATTGCAGCCGCGTACGCGCCCACCACGGCGCCCGACGGCTGGAGCAGGTCAAGCGCGATCACGCCGGCCTGACCCAGCACCCCGAGTGAAATCCTGTAGTTGAAGAACGGCCGCGACTCCGCCGACCAGCGGGAGGGGTCTCCGGCCGGTTGGGCGCGGAAGATCTCCGGCGGTGCGGCGCGCCGGACCTCGAAGGCCATCATAGGCAGGGCCAGCGCCCACGCAATCCCCCAGCAGCCCACCGCCATGGGGCCGCTCAGGGCCAGGGGCGACGCAAGCAGGGCACCGACGCACGCGAACGTCATGCTGGGGACAGCGACACGAAAAAGCGCCAATGCGCGCATCTCGCGTCCGACGGCGCTCAGCACTTCCACTCCGTAGTGAACCAGCGCGCCGGCGGGAAGCGCGAGGCAGCTCACGACGATCGCCATCCGGGTCATGCTGGAAAAATCGCGCGCCCACCACGCCCATGCGCTGACGGTGAGGCCAACGATTAGCGATGCCTGCAGCGTCCTGCGTAGGCCATGGCGGAGAAACGCCCGGGCACACCCCCAGTCGCCTCGCGCGAGGAGGGCCGGAAGAAGTCGCAGCGTGTACTTCTCGACTCCGCGCGGGGCGAACGTCACCATCAGGATGAACGCGGCCGAGGCCACGACGTAGGACTCGAACCCCGCGACGCCCAGCGTGCGCGCGAGCGCCATGGTGAGCAGGTACGTGATGCACTGGCCCGCAACGGCGAGCGCCGCTAGCGTTGCCGCCTGACCCGAATGTCCCACTGTTGTCCAGGGCTTTCTCATAAAAATCCTACCCTTACTAGGAATTTCCCAAACAGCTCATTGTTGTCGCAAAAATCATCTAGCGCGGCCCTCATATTCGGAAGCTTACCCTTGCGGAACAATCGCATTGCTAGCGTACGCAGACCTGCCATCACCTGAGCCTGATTTCCGGACTTGGGTTCTTTTACTCAAAGGTACGTAAAGCGACATGCCCTCACCCGGAAAAGCGCGGAAACCCTCCGTTTCCATTACTCACTATCCACCCATTCCAGTTGCAAATAATCTGGTCTCAAATTTATGATTGTGGTCTCAGTTGCAGTTAATTCGGTCTCAAGGCACCGGATAGTTGCAGCTAATCTGGGGTTCTTTGCACAACCCCTCAAAAAGGTATAGTCCACAGTGAGACCACTTAAGTTTTTCTCCGACAGCCTGCTAGGATTCTTCGAACAAGCGATCACCCCGATGCAGTCTTTGAGCCATTTGATACGTCTGCCCTTGAGAGCGCATGCTGGGGGCATGGGCTGCCAAAAAGCGAACAGCCGCCACTAAAACATGAACTCCGGCATTAGTTCCTCTTAATGCTTCATACTGACGAAAAGCGGCTTCCATCGTTTGAATCGCATGGAAACTGCGGTCTTCACGTAGCAACAAACTGCCTAATACCGCTAATAATCGATCAGGATTGCCTCCACTATATAGATAACAAGCAACCAAGGCTCCTGCTTCTTTCACCTGCTGTTGTCGGTCCAGTAAAGTAGGCAATTCCTCCAATAACGCTTTAGGGTCCTGGACAAGGCTATCTGTTTCTGGCAAGCGAGCAGCGGGCAAATTCAGAAAGCGATTCAAATAAACCCGGATAGCTGCGTCAAATACACCCCTCAACAATTCAGTGGAGGCGACCCGGCGTAATCCTTGGTGGACTGCATGAGCGAAGGTGAACGTGTGATGGACTGTGTCCCAATCACTTAACTCATTACTGATATGGAACTGGGCAATGCGTAGAGCTGCCTCATAGGCTACTACTCCTGCCAATTCTTCTTCGGAGCAGCCAGCACGGAGGTGAGCCAAAAGAGCATCCACAATAGCCTGAGGGTCTTCTCCTAAAAGTATAGAAACCAGTTGCTCTTGACCTGACCAAGTTCCACGTTGACTTAGACCTTCCGCTACAGCATCAGGCAATGCGGCAAAGGCATGTTCTAGCAAAACTACTAGGTCTATGGGATTACGCCAGGCATTAGATTCCTCCATCCGCTCAGCACTTGCATAACCGGAGACTAGACTAGCGAGGACAGGCTCGGCCAACGCCCAACCAGCAACATCCAGGGCTTCCAAAGCTTTATTGGTGAAGTCTAAAGCGTGCCCTCCGTCGAGAAATCGGTGATCCGTAGCCGCCGCAAACAACATGTCAGCAATTTGCTGGGAATCAAGACCAGACCGCACAGCGGAAACCAAGCAACGTTCTGCTCCTTCCGCATCTCGGACCTCGATAAATTGGCGAAACCATCGCTTGAGGGTGTTTACGTCCAGTGCCGAAGTGGGAAGCGGATGAACGCCAAAATGAGGTGGTGAACCAGCACAGTCGCGGGCCACCGCCGAAAGACCATGATACAGAGCCCGTGTTCGCTCGTGCTCGTCTAAATAGGGCAACAGATGCATCATGCACGTATGCATGGTTAATCCAGCCCCCCACCCCGCCTGTCGATATCGGGTTCCAAAATCAATGCCAATCCGGAAAGGCTCCGCAGGGTCTGTCCCCCCATCGAGTAAAGCAATCACTGCTTTAGCAATGACCAAAGAAATGCCCTGTTGCAGACCATCCTGCAAACGCTGACGCTGATGGGTCTGGAGATCAACCCGAGGGGACAAGTCTACCCAAACTCCTCCATCTCGGATCTGGACAGGGAAGGTCGGTATGTCATCCGCCCAAGCATCAAAGGTGCCACCGCTGACCAAATCAAAACGGGCATGATGCCAATGACAGGTCAAGACCCCGTCTTTGACACTTCCTCGATGCAGGGGAAAACCCATATGGGGACAGCGGTTGTCAAGAGCATAAACCTGCTCTCCTTGGCTATAGAGCACCAACGTGTGCCCAGCAATAGGAACCACTAAACAGCCTGTTGCCTGAACTTCTGCGAGGCGAGCAACCTGCATAAAGGAATCTGATTTTGTTAACATCTCCATTTCCTCCCAGGACTACCAGGGAATAGGTTCACGGTCACGGAAAAAAGCTCCCGTAGGCCCATCATCGGGTAGGGTTGCAAGCCAAACCATGGTGTCTACGCCTTGTTCAGGGGTGCGCGTTGCCCCAGGTCCGCCCATATCGGTTTTCACCCAACCAGGGCACATACTATTCACCAAAATATCGGTGCCTTTCAGCTCATCGGCAAAAATTCGTGTCAAGGCATTAAGGGATGTTTTTGAAATTCGATAAGCAGGATAGCCCCCACTCATGTCGGTCAATTGCCCCATCCCAGAAGATACATTAACAATGCGCCCATAGTTATGTTCTTTCATCAAGGGAACTAAAGCTTGGATTAACTGCAAAGGCCCATAGACATTGGTTTCCATAGTTTTGCGCAAGGTATCTACCTTGGCATCGAATACGCTAATATCCGGTGGATCTATCATTAAACCTGCATTGTTGATCAAAACGTCCAGACGACCAAATTTGTCACGAATAAATTGACTCAAGGATGCAATACTTTCTGGATTGGTCACATCCAATGGACAATAAACAACCTCTAATCCTTCTGTGCGCAATTGCTCCGCCGCTTTTTGACCTTTTTCCGGATCGCGGCTTGTAAGAATCACCTGCATCCCTAATTTGGCCAATTGCCGGGAAACTTCAAAACCCAAACCCCGGTTAGCCCCAGTCGCTAAGGCTATCTTCTGCATGCCCAACTCCTTCTTTCGTGAGCTTTTCTAGTCCCTCACTACGATTATGACTTGCGCGGACCTGAATGCTTAAGGTGGCCCATTGGGTATAAGACACGGGCCGGATACAGCGGCCTTGGCCTATATTAAGTGGAGTAAAGGTATCCTCAAAGTCAGCGTCCAGATCTCCACCCAACATAGGCCATCCTCGTGGGGGTAATTCCTCCACCGGGTATTTCAAGGAGACCCGCTAGAGGATATCTGGCAGGATGCTCTGTCCCGGTATCGAGCCTAGGTAGCTTTCATAGATGACCTTGGGACTATTCCCTACAAGAGCAGCCACAGCACCAGGACTTATACCACCCTGCAATGCATGGGTAATGAAGGTACTCCTAGTCGTATAGGCTTTGCGATGAGGAATCTCCAAGCGCTCCAGGACGGGTTTCCAAGCTCTATTCCTGAAGTTATTGTCACAGATGGGGCCACCCTGAGGAGCATGGAATACCAAGGAATCTCCATCAATACCCGGTGTGGAGGTCTTGAGATCTTGGAGCATCAACTGAATGTTTGCCGGGACTGTTACAGTTCGAACTTTTTTTGTCTTGGTTCCCTGTCTGATCCCTCTCGTCAGTGTGGAGCCAATCCAGACCGATGAGCAGTCCTCTGAAATATGCTTCCATTGAAGCCCGATGGCCTCTGAAGTCCTGCATCCAGTGGCAAAGAGGAACCAGACATAGGGAGCATAGCTGGGTTCTGTATCCTTGAAGCACCCAATGATTGCCTGCATCTCTACCTTGCTAAAAGGTCTGGGAGGTTTAAGGTCTTCTCTCTTCACTCGCTTATGTAGACCCGTCCAGGGGTTCTTACCCTCCCATAGCTCACGCTCGATAGCCCAGTCCCAGGCACTCTTGAGCTGTTGAACGCGCTCTCTCTTCACCAAAGAGTTTCCTGGAAGCTTATTGAGATGGCCCACAAACCCCTCACAATCTTCTACGGTCAGCTCAGCGGTTCTATCCTTGAGTGTCCTGTTTGTCATGCCATTTTGCATCCAATAATGCCCAGAAACAGAACACTTGGCAACAGAATAGACCACTTGTTGCATCCTTTTTATCTGTCCCCAACTGGCTGAAACCCTCTTGTAGACAGTAAAAAACCCGCCTCTAGAACGGGTTTCAAGTATCTGGGCATAACTGGGCTCGAACCAGTGACCTCATCGATGTCAACGATGCGCTCTAGCCAACTGAGCTATACGCCCTCAGGCTTAAATAATATAACAGCACTCCCTATAAGCTGCCAATATTAAAGCTTTCCAGTTTCTACTAAAGTCCTATAGGGGATCAGGTGTATTGTTGAGCCGCAGTGTATATTAATTATGCGGAAAAAGACGTTGTGACCGCAGGAGAACTAGGATATGACTCTTCGTTTAGGCGATATTGCGCCTGATTTCACCCAAGACTCTACAGATGGACCTATTCATTTTTACGATTGGATAGGCGATAAGTGGGCTATTTTGTTTTCTCATCCGAAAGACTTTACTCCCGTATGCACTACTGAGCTGGGGGAAGTAGCTCGTCTCAAGCCAGAATTCGACAAGCGCAAGATCAAGCCCATTGCCCTCAGTGTGGATGATGTTGCGTCCCATAAGGGTTGGGTTGGGGACATTGAGGAAACTCAAGGTTCTGCCTTGAATTATCCGATTCTGGCCGATCCAGACCGTAAGGTTTCTGACCTCTATGACATGATTCACCCCAATGCCAACAACACTTTAACGGTTCGTTCGGTCTTTATTATTGACCCCTCGAAAAAGCTCCGCTTAATCTTGACCTATCCCGCCAGCACTGGCCGCAACTTTACAGAGATTCTGCGGGTCATCGATTCCTTGCAGCTCACGGATGACTACAGTGTGGCAACCCCGGTCAACTGGAAAGATGGCGATGATTGTGTGATTGTGCCTTCGATTCAAGACCCTGCAGAACTTAAAGCTAAGTTTCCGAAGGGATACACCGCGGTCAAACCCTATCTGCGGATGACCCCTCAGCCAAATAAGTAAAGTCTACAGCCTAAAAAAACGACCTCCTAACTATCTATCCTTAGGAGGTCGTTTTGCTTCAAAGCATTCCCAAACTTGCCCCTAGAGCTTTAGGTAGCATTATCCCTGCGAAGACTGACTGATCCGCTGTAGATCACGCTCGATTTCAAAAGCCAAAGCTTTGTTCCCTGGTTCAATCTCTAGAGCTTTTGCCAGATAAGTACCAGCTTGAGAGTATCTCTTTTCTGAAATCAGGGCATTTCCACGACGTTGATAGGTAATCGCTAAAAGATGAATGGCTTCCGGATAGGAAGAAAACTGGTGGAAGAGGCTCTCGGCTTGAGACAAGGCATGGACCCAATCTCTGCTCTTGAGCGCCTTTTTCAGATAAAAAGCCCTTTTCTCAAACTCTTGCTGTTGCGCAAGTGTGAGCTTCACCGATTTTAAGGCGGGAGAAGGTGATGAGGGGGACTTCTTGACTTCCATGCGGACGGGAGCCCCCGCAGATTTCGGCGGTGGTTGCGGAGGAGCTTGCACTACTTCATGAGCTTTGTCAGAAAGGAATCGATAGGCTTCATTGACCCTTTGAAATTGCTCTTTGAACTGCTCACCCGCCACGTCCGGGTGGTATTTCCTGGCTAGCCGTCGGTAGGCTTGCTTGATTGTTTCTAAATTAGCTCCTGGAGAAACACCCAAGAGCCTAAAGGGGTCTGAAGAGTCCACTAAGTCCATCAAAAGCACTTAATAAAAGTTTGCATCAAAAGTTGATGTTGGTGCAAGGGAAAACCTCAACTCTTTATCTGTGTTTTCTGAGATGACGAGCTGGGGCTCCCAGCATAGACTCCTATAAGATTTTGTAAATACAACTTAACAAAATAACTGAAACCTTAATCTTTATTTCGAGCGTTGAAAATCTGCTTCACGCAGTTGAAACACCCTTCCTATAACGCATTCATCTATCTGTGTTGCTCTTGGGCCGGATATTCTAGGTTCCGTCGAGTCTCCATTAACTAACTGTATAATTCCAGGAGATTCAATCTAGCGATTGCAGAAATAAAGGGAGCAAATATTGCTTCCGTTCAGTGTTGAAAGGTATCCACTCAGGAGAACACAGTGAAACTATCGGTATATGGCAAGGGTGGTATCGGTAAATCCACAACAAGCTGCAATATCTCTGTAGCCTTGGCCAAGCGCGGCAAGCGGGTATTGCAAATCGGATGTGATCCCAAACACGACAGTACGTTTGCCCTGACCGGATTTCTGATTCCTACTATTATTGACACCCTTGAAGAGAAGGACTACCACTACGAAGACGTATGGGCTGAAGATGTCATCTACAAAGGCTATGGTGGCGTCCACTGTGTGGAAGCAGGGGGACCTCCGGCTGGAGCTGGTTGTGGCGGCTACGTGGTCGGGGAGACGATGAAGCTCCTAAAGGAACTGAGAGCCTTTGAAGAATTCGACATTATTTTGTTTGACGTGCTAGGGGACGTTGTTTGCGGTGGATTCGCCGCTCCCCTTAACTATTCTGACTATTGCGTAATCATTACCGATAACGGCTTCGATGCTCTGTTTGCTGCGAACCGGATTGCTGCATCCTGCCGGGAAAAAGCGCGTACTCATCCCCTCCGTTTAGCGGGTCTGGTGGGTAACCGCACCTCTAAGCGGGATTTGATTGATAAGTATGTAGAAGCGGTGCCGATGCCGATTTTAGAAGTCCTACCGCTGGTGGAAGATATCCGGATATCTCGTGTCAAGGGTAAAACTATTTTTGAGTTGGCGGAAACGGACCCCAGTGTAGAGCCCGTTTGTCAGTATTACCTGAACATTGCAGACCATCTGCTCTCCATGCCAGAAGGCGTGGTGCCCCAAGAGAAGCCAGACCGGGAATTGTTCTCCTTGCTGTCTGACTTCTACCTAAATCCCCCTGTCCCTGCTTTAGTTTAAGGATCTGAATAGACCAAATCAGGTTCTTTCACCGCTAGAAATTTGCTTTTTTGTAGATTAGGAGCTTACATGGAAACCCTTGTTCAGCCTACATTTGAATGTGAAACAGGCAATTACCATACCTTTTGTCCTATCTCCTGTGTGGCATGGCTTTACCAGAAAATCGAGGATAGCTTCTTCTTGGTGGTGGGTACTAAAACCTGTGGTTACTTTCTCCAGAATGCGCTGGGGGTGATGATTTTTGCAGAACCCCGCTATGCGATGGCTGAATTAGAAGAAGGGGATGTCAGCGCGAAACTCAATGCCTACGATGAGTTGCGCCGTCTCTGCTTGCAAATCAAGAAAGACCGCAATCCCTCGGTGATCGTCTGGATTGGGACCTGTACCACGGAAATCATCAAGATGGACCTGGAGGGCATTGCTCCTCAGCTAGAGGCAGAGTTGGGCATTCCGATTGTAGTAGCCCGTGCCAATGGTTTGGACTATGCCTTTACGCAGGGAGAAGATACAGTCCTTGCAGCCATGGCCCGTCGTTGTCCCTCTGAAGAGAAAGTCACCAAAATTGAAGCCAAGGCAGCACTTGAAGAGAAAAAGGGTGGGCTGAAAAGTCTTTTCGCCTTCACGAAGAAAGAAACGAAAGAAGAAATTCAGCAGGAGATTGAGGCCCCTTCGGTTTCCCATGCGCCTTTGGTCATTTTTGGTTCCCTGATTGACCCTGTGGTCAATCAACTGACCCTAGAACTCAAAAAACAGGGAATTACAGTTACAGGATGGCTTCCTGCCGCTCGTTTTGGGGAACTGCCCGTCATTAATCCAAGTACCTATGTGGTAGGAGTGAATCCTTTTCTCTCCCGCACCGCCTCAGCCCTAGCGCGTCAACTGCGCTGCAAATTGATCACCGCGCCTTTCCCGATTGGTCCTGATGGAACCCGTGCTTGGATCGAGGCGATTTGTAAAGCGCTTGCTATCGAGCCAAAAGGTCTGGAAGAACGGGAGCAGAAGGTGTGGGAAAACCTCCAGCAAGATGTGGATGCCATCAAGGGAAAATCCGTCTTTATGATGGGCGATAACCTCTTGGAAATTTCTTTGGCTCGATTCTTGATCCGTTGTGGCATGAAGGTCCAGGAAGTAGGCATTCCCTACATGGACAAGCGCTACCAGGCAGCTGAACTGGAGCTTTTAGAAAAAACCTGTGCGCTGATGGGTCATCCTGCCGTGAGGATTGTCGAAAAACCTGATAACTATCTTCAAATCCAGCGGATTGGAGAGCTGCACCCTGATTTGGTGATCACGGGAATGGCTCACGCTAATCCTTTAGAAGCACGAGGGATTAACACCAAATGGTCTGTGGAGTTTACCTTTGCACAAATTCATGGCTTTACCAATGCCCACGATTTACTGAAGCTCGTGCGCAAGCCCCTAGACCGAAACAATTCACTGAAGTCCATGGGTTGGGAAAAGTTAGTCCAGGAAGTGTGAGAATAACCTCGGTAAAAATCTATACAAGATAGACAGGGTGGAGCTTTTGGGAAGCACCCACCGTACTAGAATGGCGCTCCTTTATCCCAAAAATAGTTTGTAGGCGGGATTTTGGCTTTCATCCCAATAGCGATCGCCCAGGGTCTCCAAAAATGCTTGCCACTCTTCCATTTCAAGAGGAGGAACCTGCATGCCCATAACAATGCGTCCGTAGTCGGCTCCATTATTACGATAGTGGAACAAGCTGATATTCCAGTTAGGGCTCATGCCTTTAAGGAGTTTCATCAGGGCTCCCGGACGTTCTAAAAACTCGAAACGGTAGAGCAATTCATTGTGCGCCAAAGGGGAGCGCCCTCCCACCATGTGTCGAAGGTGCAATTTGGTAAGTTCGTCATCGGTTAAATCAATGGCAAGGAATCCATTTTTTTCAAAGTTTGCCGCCATTTGAGCCGCATCATCGCGGTTTTTAATCTGTAGGCCGACAAAGATTTGAGCTTCTTTGTTATCAGAAATTCGGTAGCTAAATTCCGTGAGGTTGCGTCGCCCCAGACATTCGCAGAATTTGCGTAAGCTGCCCCGTTCTTCTGGAATATTGACCGCAAAAATCGCTTCTCTTCGCTCTCCAAATTCTGACCGTTCGGCCACAAAGCGTAAACGCTCGAAATTCATGTTAGCTCCGCAGGCGATAGCAATCAAGGTTTGCCCTTCAATTTGCTCTCGCTCCACGTAGGCTTTCGCGCCCGCGATGGCCAGTGCCCCTGCCGGTTCGAGAATCGATCTCGTGTCTTCAAACACATCTTTAATGGCGGCACAAATATCATCCGTATCGACCAGAATGATGTCATCCACATACTGTTGGCACAGACGGAAGGTCTCTTCTCCGACTTCGCGCACCGCTACGCCATCAGCAAATAGGCCCACCTGAGACAAGCGCACGCGCTTTCCAGCCTTAAGGGATTGCGACATGGCATCGGCATCTGTAGGTTCTACCCCAATAATCTTGATCTCTGGGCGTAATTGTTTAATGTAGGCTGCAATGCCTGAGATGAGACCGCCTCCCCCGATTGCCACAAAAATGGCATGGATCGGTTTTTGATGTTGGCGCAGAATTTCCATTCCAATGGTTCCCTGACCAGCAATCACGTCTGGATCATCAAAGGGATGGATGAAGGTCAATCCTTTTTCCGCTTCCAATTGGCGGGCGTAGGCATAGGCGTCGTCGTAGGTATCCCCATGCAAGACAACCATGCCACCCCTGGCTTTGACCGCATCGACTTTGACCTGGGGGGTAGTCTCGGGCATGACAATGATCGCGTTGGTTCCCAGGTGACGAGCACTCAGCGCAACCCCCTGCGCATGGTTTCCAGCAGAAGCGGCAATCACGCCCAGTCCCAAAACCTCCGGGGATAGTTGTGCCATTTTGTTGTAAGCACCCCGAAGCTTGAACGAAAAGACTGACTGCATGTCTTCCCGCTTGAGCAAAAGTTTATTGTTTAGCCGCGTGGACAGGTTGGGCGCAACCTCCAGCGGCGTTTCCTGGGCGACATCATAGACACGAGCAGTCAGGATCCGTTTGAGGTAGTCAGCGTGCAAGGGACAACCCAATTTGTAAAGGCTGGATGGGTCAATCTTACCTCCACAAGGACCGTTGCGAACTTGGCATCTAGAGCAATTCACACATTAGACTTCGCGGTAATCAGCTGTTAATGAACTTTTTGAACTAGCCGTTTTAGTTGCATTGCTCCCGAGGATGAGGGCCACAGAGTATTTAAAACGCTGTACTAGCTTATAGTAAAAACTATAGACATACTATTCAGAGTATGTCTATAAAATATACAATCAAGAAAAGGGCTCCATTTACTTATATCCTAATCCTTGTCATAAGACTTATATATACTTATTTAAGCTTATAATACTTGTATATCTTTTAGCTTCGGAATTCCCATTTGCTCTTTTATAAATGTGTTGTGCAGATCATATATTCGCATATCCTTTAGTGTTGGCTCACTTTTGATGAGGTCCGTCCAGTGTTTGTGGACTGTTCGATAACTCAGACGGCTAACTTGCTTACTAAAATATTGTTGCGCTGTAAATAAAGCGGAACAATCGGAGGAACGCTCCAAGGTGATATAGCGTTCTAGAACTAGGGCCGTATCAGTGCTATAGAAGCACCAGCGTCGTTTATTGCCCCGGCCTAGCACTTCAAATCTGCGATTCACCCTATCTACGTCCTTAAGATCGATGGCCAATATTTCAGTGACTGTAGCTCCACTCCGATGTAAGAGACAGACAAGGGCGTGCATGCGTAAATCTGACGCCACAAGGCGGTATAGAGTACCCAGTTGTTCTGGACTGAAAGAGCGGACAGCCGTGACCTCTTGCTCTGTTGAAGGCTGTTTACAACCAGAGAGAGGGTTTGAGGACAAATAGTCTTGTTCAACAGCAAAGTTAAATAGGGCTTGGAAGATGCTTCGGTGACGATGACGAGTGCGCACGGATAAACTAATCAGCTGCTCCATATAGCTTTCTAGTATCTGCTTACTGATTAAAGCTATGGGCCAACGCCCATACTTTTTCAAAAAAGGTATCAAAGTAGATTCATAAGATTTTAAGGTAGCAGGCGCTATGGCTGGACGCTCCAAGAATTCTGTGGCTACTCTGGCAAGTGTAATCGACATATAAGATATTTTAATTGTAATAGAAGAATACTATATACTTATACAGAAGATTTATTGATAATTATGTACACTCTTGGCGAAGAAGATAATGCTCCGAGCCCAGAAGAAGCCCTTGCCGAATATATCCGACGGATTCGTACCGGTCTTGCGCTAAGTCAGAAAGCTTTAGCAGAGAAATCCGGACTTCATCTGCAGAGTTTGGGCAAGATTGAACGGGGTAAAACCACTCGGCTGAATCAGAAAAGCCGAAGGGCCTTGGCTGCTGCTTTAGAAGTACGAGAAGAATATCTAGAAAAGCTTTCCGGTGGAGTGACTACACAGCCCTTACAAACTATCAAAATCTGTCCCAACTGTTGGATATCCGGTAGCGAACCAGAGGCGATGTGGAGCCACCCCCGCTCGAAGTTTTGCTTCGCTTGTGGAACAGGCTTACGGAGTCGCTGTGCGGGATGTGGTGAAGCGATGGCTTCTTTCCGTTTTCGTTTTTGCCCACACTGCGGAAGACCCTATAAAGATTAGTAGCTCCCAAAATTTCAAAGCTCAGCTAAACCGAAGGAATTTGTGAATAAAATTGAGCATCCTCTCGCATAGCTCAGCCCGTTGATACTTCTACCTGTCATCTCAGTTTCCGTTGCGTTGTTATACCTTAAGAGGATTAAGGAAGAGGATTCAGGAGGGAAATTATGCGTCAGCAAGCCGACCAACAGGGGGCAGATTCCCTCGGAGCGGATTTACTCGGAATGATCGGTGCCATTGCTGGCAGCAGTATTGCTTACCTGATCACGAGCCATTTAGCGAAATTAGAGTCCGTAGTGGCCTGTGCCATGATCATTAGCTTCTCTGTCTTTGCCAGTACGCGACGGTCCCAACCGCTGCTGTGGTGGGCCAGCTTGGGGGCGATCGCGGGCGGAATTGGGGGGACAGGGTCAGTGCTAGGCAATTATATTCCTCAGATCGATTTGCCCGATAAGGAAACAATCCGCTATCAGATTATCGGCTTCTTTAGTATTACAGGGTTCGTCTCCGGTATTTTTCTAGGCCGAAACGCACACAAGGAAAACGTGCGGCATCCCAAGGACTTCATTAGGGGAGCAAGTGTATTGACCACGAGTATTTTTGCGGTTCTGGTCACCCTCCAATTTACGGATAAGGGGATTGATGCAGCGCGGACACTTTCCAGCAAACTCAGTGTGTCGACAACCATTCTGGTGGCATCTCTCACAATCCCCGGTTGGGTTGGGTATCAGCTCAGTCGGCCCAGGGTTTTGGTGAAAAAATTACTATCCCATGATCCTTAGCAGAACAGGATCCTCGATGGATGTTGATCTATGCTTTACCCACAACTCCTGAACTCCTCTCACAGAAGGGATTTCAAGCCTGAAACAACCTCCAAATTCTAGCCGTTGTTCGCAATAAGGAGCA
>Ga0208588_1000338_pt1 | contig 15167 bp, 10 predicted proteins | sample NGESurshal092012_8_FD_184483 | JGI IMG/M metagenome (GOLD analysis project Ga0208588, IMG submission 184483) | Arctic peat soil microbial communities from Barrow, Alaska - NGEE Surface sample 415-3 shallow-092012 (SPAdes) | ecosystem: Environmental > Terrestrial > Soil > Wetlands > Peat ...
GGCCCCGCGCTGCTGCCGGTTCCGCGCGGCCTGCGACAAAAGCTGCGGAGTTGGGGCGTCGGTTGCGATCCGATGAGCACCGGCGCCGCCTGCCAGACCTATAATATCCTGCTCGGAGAAAAACGCCCGGTCGGCGCCGTGCTGATCGCGACGGCGTAAACTTGGTCGTCATGGCTGGAAAGCCGGGCGAGGAAGCAGCGGATCGGCAGAAATCGCCTCAAGCAAAAAGAGCGCCCGCCGGTGGGAGGACCGGCGGGCGCATCGGCAAAACGGGGGAAAACTCCACTTCCGTCTGCTGAACTCTGTCAAGCGAATGGATCAAACAACCAGATGCTCTCTGGTAAAGTTATTGTGATCTCTGTGGTGAGATTTTTGAACCATTGATTTTGCATAGCAGGCTCTTCGTTTTCGCATAGCAGCAAAATGACCGGACTGCCCTCAAGCCCGGGCCTTTTGCATCGACGCCTCCCTGGACGCCGTTTTTTCGCCGGCCGGCGCCGGACGGCGCGCCAAGACCTCCTTGAGGAACTGGCCGGTATAGGAAGCGGGTTCGCGCACGATGGATTCCGGCGGCCCTTGCGCGACAATGGTTCCGCCGCCGTCGCCCCCTTCCGGTCCCATATCGATGACCCAGTCCGCTGTTTTCACCACTTCGAGGTTATGTTCGATCACCACCACACTGTTGCCCTGATCGACCAGTTCCTGCAGCACTTCCAGCAGTTTTTTCACGTCATGGAAATGCAGGCCGGTGGTCGGTTCATCTAAAATATAGAGGGTGCGGCCGGTCGAGCGCCGCGACAGCTCCTTGGATAATTTTACCCGCTGAGCCTCGCCGCCGGAAAGCGTGGTCGCCTGTTGTCCAACCTTGACATAACCGAGGCCGACGCGGGACAGGGTCTGCATCTTGTCGCGGATCGAGGGCACCGCCTTGAACAGATCGCCGGCTTCCTCCACCGTCATGTCGAGCACATCGGCGATGCTCTTGTCGCGATAGCGCACCTCCAACGTTTCCCGGTCATAGCGCCGGCCCTTGCAGACGTCGCAGGTGACATAGACGTCGGGCAAAAAATGCATTTCGATTTTGATCACGCCGTCGCCTTGGCAGGCCTCGCAGCGTCCGCCCTTGACGTTGAACGAGAACCGCCCAGGCCCGTAACCGCGCGCCTTGGCCTCCGGCAGTCCGGCGAACCAGTCGCGGATTGGCGTGAAGGCGCCGACGTAAGTGGCCGGATTTGAGCGCGGCGTGCGCCCGATTGGCGACTGGTCGATGTCGATGACCTTGTCGATATGCTCCAGCCCATCCAGCGTGTCGAAAGGCGCCGGATGCTCGAGCGCGCCGTTGAGCCGCCGCGCCACCGCCTTGTAGAGCGTATCGACCACCAGCGTCGATTTGCCGCCGCCCGAGACGCCGGTGATGCAGGTGAACAGGCCGAGCGGGAATTCCGCCGTGACATTTTGCAAATTATTGCCACGCGCCCCCGTGAGCACCAGCTTGCGCGCAGGATCGGGTTTTCGGCGTTTTTTCGGCGCCGCGACCTGCAATTTGCCGGTCAGATAGGCGCCGGTCAGCGAATTCGCGTCGGCCATGATGTCGGCCGGCGTTCCCTGCGCAATGATCTCGCCGCCATGAACGCCGGCGCCCGGTCCAACATCGACGACATAATCGGCATTGAGAATGGCGTCCTCGTCATGCTCGACAACAATCACCGAATTGCCGAGATCGCGAAGTCGCCGCAACGTCTCCAATAGCCGGAAATTATCGCGCTGATGCAGGCCGATTGAAGGTTCGTCGAGCACATAGAGCACCCCGGTCAGGCCGGAGCCGATCTGCGAGGCGAGGCGGATGCGCTGGCTCTCGCCGCCCGAAAGCGTCCCCGAACCGCGCGCCAGCGTCAGGTAATCCAGCCCCACATCGACCAGAAATTTCAGCCGGTCGTCGATCTCGCGCAAAATGCGGGCGGCGATCTCGTTGCGCTTGGCGTCGAGCTTTTCGGGAAGGGTCTTGAACCAGACGGCGGCGTCGCGCACCGAAAGCTCGGAAATTTCGCCAATATGTTTGTGGGCGATCTTGACCGCCAAAGCCTCGGGCTTGAGACGGAAAGACTTGCAGGCGGTGCAGGGGCTGGCCGACATGTAGCGCGAAATTTCCTCGCGCGACCATTCGCTTTCGGTTTCCAGATAGCGCCGCTGCAGGTTGCGAACGACGCCCTCGAAGGGCTTTTTTACCTCATAGGCGCGCGTGCCGTCGGCATAGGCGAAGCGCACGTCCTTGGCGCCCGTGCCATAGAGGATCGCGTCGCGCGCCTCCTGCGACAGGTCCGACCAGCGGTCGTCCAGGCGAAATTTATATTCGGAGCCCAGCGCCGCCAGCGTCTGCGCGTAATAAGGGGAGGGCGATTTGGCCCAGGGCGCGACGGCGCCTTTTTTCAGCGTCTGGTCGGGATTGGGGACGATCAGATCGGGATCAACCTTCTGCTCGAAGCCGATGCCGCCGCATTTCGGACAGGCGCCAAAAGGATTGTTGAAGGAGAACAGCCGCGGCTCGATTTCCGCAATCGAAAACCCCGATACCGGACAGCAGAATTTTGAAGAAAAGATGATGGTTTCCACCGCTTTTCCTGGCTCGGACTCGGCAAACTCGATCGTGGCGAGACCGTCGGCGAGTTCGAGCGCGGTCTCGAAACTCTCGGCCAGACGCGAGGAAATATCGGGTCGCACCACAATGCGGTCGACCACAACGTCAATGTCGTGTTTGAGCTTCTTGTCGAGCGTCGGCGCATCGGAGATGTCGCAGAATTCGCCATCCACCTTGAGGCGCTGGAAGCCGCGCTTCATGTATTCGGCGATTTCCTTGCGATATTCTCCCTTGCGGCCGCGCACCACCGGAGCCAGCAAGTAGAGTTTTGACCGCTCGGGCAGGGCGAGCACGCGATCCACCATCTGGCTGACCGTCTGGCTCTCGATCGGCAGGCCGGTGGCGGGCGAATAGGGAATGCCAACCCGCGCCCACAACAGGCGCATGTAATCGTTGATTTCCGTCACAGTGCCGACGGTCGAGCGCGGATTTTTGGACGTCGTCTTCTGTTCGATGGAAATGGCCGGCGACAGGCCCTCGATATGGTCCACGTCCGGCTTCTGCATCATTTCGAGGAATTGGCGCGCATAGGCGGACAGGCTCTCGACATAGCGCCGCTGCCCCTCGGCGTAGATGGTGTCGAAGGCCAGCGAGGATTTGCCGGAGCCCGAAAGGCCGGTGAACACCACCAGCTTGTCCCGCGGAATGGTGAGATCGACATTCTTGAGGTTGTGCTCACGCGCCCCGCGCAAGGAGATCACCCGGCCCTCGCCAATGCGCAGCGCCGCCTCCTCTACCGTTTCTCCCGATTTTTGGGGGGAGGGGATTTTCGCTTTTGTCGGCTTGGGCCGGGTCGATTCCATTTTTTGCATTTCCGTGACGCGGGACAGTTCAATCCCTATTTAACGTCAAAATTGCCGATTAACACCGCCACAGGCTTGCACGATTCGCGCCAATGGGCTAGAACATAAATAGAACAAGCTTGGCTTGGCGCAAAAAGCGTTCTCATTCCAGCGGAACGAAATGCCGCGCGCTGTGGATAAGGGCGGAATGGGCGCGCCAGCGGCGAGCGGCGCATATAGACTGCGCGGAAGCGGAAAGAGGCGGGAGAAGTCATGTCCGGTAGCGTCAACAAAGTCATCCTGATCGGCAATCTCGGTCGCGATCCTGAATCGCGAAAATTTCCGTCGGGCGACAGCGTCGTCACTTTTTCGCTCGCCACCACCGAGAGTTGGCGCGACAAGGCGACTGGCGAGCGCAAGGATAAAACCGAGTGGCATAATGTCGCGATCTTCAATGAAAACCTGGGCCGGATCGCCGAGCAATATTGCAAGAAAGGCTCGAAGATATACCTCGAAGGCCAGTTGCAGACCCGCGAATATACCGACAAGGACGGCAACCAGCGCAAGGCTACGGAAGTGGTGTTGCAGAAATTCCGGGGCGAATTGACTCTGCTCGACAGCCGTAACGCCGGGCGCGGCGGCGAAGAGTCGTCCTATGGCGGCGCCTCGTCTGGCGGCAGTTTCGGGCGACAATCGCCAATGGATCGCGGTCCCTCCGAGCGCGGCGGCGCGGGCGGCGGCAGCACGTCGAAAGTGATCGACGACGATATTCCTTTCTGACTGCACCCATTTTTCGGCGTCAGCCATGCGCCAGCGCCAGCAGTTGACCGAACGGCGGCAGAGCTAAAGCGTGAGATTCGGGGACAGCCCAGATCACCGGCCAATTTGGCCGGAAGCGCGCCGGCCCTTTCAGGTCGGTCAGGACTACGGCAATGTCAGGCCGATACTGATCGGCGCGCTCGAGTAGCGGCGTAAAGTCGGTGCCGCCGCCGCCCGTGAAATCAATGTTGCCCAGGTCGAACTGGCCCGGCTTGAAGACTTCGACACGGCGGACCCGATCATCGCCGATCACCAGAACCAAGCCGGCCTCCTGCCGGCGACTGATCGCGGCGATCTCACTTGCGAAACGCTGCATCAGATCATCATCGATCGAGCCGGACACATCGACGATGATGGCGATTTTCGGCTCCGCCCTGTTCGCGCAATAGCCGGGCTCCCAGGGCAGGCGCCGGTTAGGACCGCCACGTCCCTGGTTGGCGATATAGGAACGCGTCGGCCGCGACCACGAAAGCGCCTGCTTCCGCGAAAGCCCTTTCGCGAGTCGCGTGCGTAAAACCTGCCGCCATGGGGTGCGGGTGCGCGGCAGATCGGCGATCAAGGCGCGCAGCATCGAGAAGTCGCCGTCGCCGGCATGGGCGCGCAAGATGCGTTCGCTCCATTCGCGGGCCTGTTCGGTTTCCAGCTCCGGCGAAGAGTCCGCATCGGGGCTCGGCACGATATCGGGCTCAATTTTCCCGCCCAGTTGGCGCACCCGCGCCGCGAGCGGTCCGTCGTCTCGCGCGCTTGGTCGAATCGGGTCGCCCGTCTGCTGGGGTGAATCGCGGCCATCCGACCGGGAATGGCGGGCTTTGGCCCCGGTCTGGCCGCTTCGGCCGACCCGCTGCCGGTTGTTGTCGTCCCGGATTCTGCGATCGTCGATGCTGCGGTAGAGCCGTTCGACATCCCAGCCAAGCAAGGCCGATTCGACGTCCTGTTCCAGGTCCAGCACCTCCGCCAACAACTGGTCGAGGAATACCGACGAAGGCGGCAAACGCAACCAGCTCAAATGGGAAAGCGTACTGTTGACGATGGCGTCGGCACAAATGTTGAAAAGCTGCATGTCCACATCGCCGAGCAGTCGCCGCAGGTCGAGCGCGCGCTGCGGGTGGCGAAGCGCGATGTGCAATACCTCGTGCGCGACCAATCCTGTTTGTTCGAGCAGGCCGAGGCGGCCGAAGGCGGAGCCGTAGAACACCGTATTGCCGTCGGTCATGACAGTTGGAAAATTGCCGTCGCCCAGATTTTGATGTCGAACCCACAGCGCGAGACCGCCGGTGGACGGCGCGAATTCAACCATGCGCTGGATCGCGCGGACGCCACGGTGATCGGAATGCGCAGGAGGGTCATGCATCGACGCCGTCCCGGCGACGCTGCTCGGCGTAGCGATGATAGGAAGCGCTGTCCAGAATTGTGGCTTCAAGGCCCGTAGCGAGGGCGCGCTGCATCAACAGCTCCATCGCCAGGGTCTGCGCCTCGCGGAGCGGCAGCGGCGTGGCGCCCCTGATATCGGGCAACTGTTCAATGATCTCAAGCGCGCGCGCAAGAGTCCTTTCGTCGGCGCTCGCGGCCAATAGCCCGTAGATCATGCCGTAGAGGGCGTCGAGCGATCTCGGCAGCAGCGCGGCGGTCTCGGCGCCGGGGCGCGCCGCCAGCAGGCGCACCACGTCGGCGCCGGCCTGGATCTCGCGCAGCACGCCAAAAAACTCCGCAGCGTTGGCGGCTCCGATGCGCCCCTGCACGAACACCCGTTTGGCCGTGTTCGAGAGCCCAGACTTCAGGACATTGGAAATATCCTCCCAGCCGCGCGGGCTCGCGCCGATCAGATAGTCGGCAGCGAGTTGGGCCTGGGTGTCGTCGAGTTTGTCCGGGCGGATTTTGAGATAAGCCATGACCTCCGGCGCGAAATTCATCGCCGTTGCGTGGGCCAGAAAGGCGTCGATCACCGTCTGCACGTTGAAATGGAACATGCGGTCGGCCAGCGCCGTGCCCATGTCGTGGCTGACCGCGCCGTGAAAGGTGGCGTTGCCGGCAGCGATCACCTGCCAGCCGTCGGGCAGCCGGTAATTGCCCACCCGGCGATCGAGAATCAGGGAGTAGGCCGAAATCTGGAGCCGTTGATCCGCGGCGGTCAGTTCGTCGAGAAACAGGATGCCATCGCCCATGTCGGGCGATGGCAGGAATTCAGGCGGGAACCAGACGGTCTTCGCCAGCGTGTCGTCGGCATAGATGGCGCCGCGGATATCGACCGGTTCGATCGTGGTCAGACGCAAATCGACCAGCGGAATCCCGAAATGCTCCGCGACCTGCCGGACGATGGACGACTTCCCAACCCCGCGCGCGCCCCACAGCATCGATGCGCGACGCCGCAGCACCGGGTCGGAATATTGCTCGATCAAGGCGGCTTTCGCGGCGGCGATCGAAACCGGAGGGATGTTCATGGGGTTGCCGCGCATAAAACCCTTACTTTAGGTCAGCCGACTGTCCGGGGCCTTCGCGACCGTTCCGTGGCGGAAACCATGACGGAGCGTTGGAAGGACGCGGCAGCGGCGGAATTTCGAACCGGGGCAGTTCCCGCATGCCGAACACCAAGACCAGCAGCAGCGGCGGCGAGTTCAATATCATCATCTGCATCAGGGAGCCCTGAGGGATGTCCACGAACATCAGCCCAAAGCCGCCGGCTATGAGGGCGACAGACAACAACAGCGGGGTCATGCGCCGCAAAACCACAGTCCAGCGTTCCCGGACCAGCCTCTCGTGAAATCGGCGCGGCGGTTCCGCCAGTGTCCGGGCAAGATGCGCCACGGTCCGCTCCAACGCGATCTCGATGCGACGGCTGCGGTCAGGTTCGTTGCGCGGCACGCGCAGGTTGCCGGTCCAACCGGTCCCGCGCCGGCGGAGCACCTTCCAGTCCCAGCCCAGCGTCGCCAGCAGGTCGTCCGGCAGCTCCAGCGGATCATCCGGCTGAGGCGACAGTTCGATCTCAGCTGGGTATCCTTTTCCTGTTTCCGCCTTCAGAGCCAAAGTGAGGCCATCGAGCCGGGCTTCGGCCGATGTGAGAACCATCCGCATCGGCTGCGTTCCATCGCCGACCATGTCAGCGGCCGGTTCCAGCCGGTAGCTGTGGGCAATTGGAATATCGGCGACCAACTGTAACTGGCGCTGCGGCGGAACAGTCTCGATGCGGTCCAGCAGTTCTCCGGGATTCGGACCGTCCGTTATCAACTTTGCCGTTGCGCCACTCTCGAGGGTCAGAGTGCGGATCAGCCGATAGACCTCGGGTCGTGGGTTCTCGAGTTGAAGGAATTCACGGGCGCCGGCGTAAGCAGGCGTTTCGTTGGCATGCACAATCGGCTTGAACGCAAGGCGCCGCTCAATGCGGTTGGTCGCGGATAAATCGACGTTGTGGCCACGACGGGTAAAAGGCTCGATCAAGCGCAGAATTTCGTGATGGGTCAGAGGCTGTTCCGTCACGCCGTCTCGCCCCCTCTATGCCGCGGTCCACTACGGACCCCCAATCTGCAAGATGGGTATCCGTCCGCTGGATTGCAAAGCGAGCGTCGCTGGCTGGCTTCAGGCATCCCCAAGCGTATATCGGATCGGTCCGCCGTGAAAGCATGGCGCAACATCTTCGACGGCGCCAAGATGGAAAATCGCGCGGCGTTTCCGGCCCGATCCGCCGCCCCCGCTTGACAATTTTATGCCGGCCTTTTGGCCCCCTTTGCAAAAACCCTCGCAAGAGGTTGTTTTACAACGATATACTTAATATGACACAGGGCGGGGAAAACTGGCGTTCCGGTTGAGAATCGCCTAGAAAGAACGCATCCTTTTCCTGAACCTAAGGGTCTGTTTTGCCCGATCCAATCGATGGCGCGCCGGTTCCGCCGGGCTCCGACATACGTCCGGTTTCCATCACCGACGAGATGAAGAGTTCCTATCTCGCTTACGCGATGAGCGTGATCGTGAGCCGGGCTCTGCCCGATGTCCGCGACGGCTTGAAGCCGGTGCATCGGCGCATTCTCTACTCGGCGCAGGAAAACAATTTTCTGCCCGACCGGACCTATGTGAAATCGGCGCGCATCGTCGGCGAAGTGATGGGTAAATACCATCCGCACGGCGACGCGGCGATTTACGACGCGCTGGTGCGGATGGCGCAGCCCTTCTCGATGAGCCTGCCGCTGATCGACGGGCAGGGCAATTTCGGTTCGGTGGACGGCGACCGCGCCGCGGCCATGCGTTACACCGAATCTCGTCTTGCGCGCCCGACGCTGGCGCTGATCGAGGATATCGATTCCGACACGGTCGATTTCAATCCCAATTACGACGGCAAGGAGCGGGAGCCGTCGGTCCTGCCGGCGCGTTTCCCCAATCTTTTGGTCAATGGCGCCAGCGGCATCGCGGTCGGCATGGCGACCAATATTCCGCCCCATAATCTCGGCGAGGTCATCGACGCCTGCATCGCCCTGATCGACCGGCCGGACATGACGCTGTCCGAATTGATGGAGATTGTGCCGGGGCCCGATTTCCCGACCGGCGGCTCGATCCTCGGCCGCGCCGGCATCCGCCAGGCCTATGAGACCAGCCGCGGTTCGGTGCTGATCCGCGGCGTCTCGAGCGTCGAGACGATCCGCAAGGATCGCGAAGCCATTATCTTCACCGAAATTCCCTATCAGGTGAACAAGGCCACGCTGATCGAGAAAATCGCCGAACTGGTGCGCGACAAGAAGATCGAGGGCATTTCCGACCTGCGCGACGAATCCGATCGCCAGGGCATGCGGATCGTCATCGAGCTCAAGCGCGACGCGGTGGCCGATGTCGTGCTGAACCAGCTTCACCGCTTTACCGCGCTGCAAAGTTCCTTCGGCGTCAACATCATTGCGCTGAACGGCGGCCGGCCCGAAAGTCTCAACCTGCTGGATTGCCTGAGGGCCTTCATCGACTTCCGCGAGGAAGTCGTCAGCCGCCGCACCAAATTCCTGCTCAACAAGGCCCGCGACGGCGCCCATATCCAGGTCGGCCTCGCCATCGCCGTCGCCAATATCGACGAAGTGATCCGGCTGATCCGCACCTCCGCCGACGCCGCCTCGGCGCGCGAAGCGCTGATGAACCGCCCGTGGCCGGCCCATGACATGGCGCCGTTGATCGCGCTCATCGCCGACCCGCGCCACAGCATCGACGAGGACGGCAACTGCCGCCTGTCGGAAGCGCAGGCCCGCGCCATTCTCGAACTGCGCCTGCAAAGGCTGACGGCGCTCGGCCGCGACGAAATCGCCGAGGCCCTGAATCGTCTGGCGGCGGAAATCGCGGAATATCTGGACATCCTGCGCTCGCGCGAAAGACTGTTCACCATCGTCAAGGACGAGATGCTGGCGGTCAAGACCGCCCACGCCATTCCGCGTCGCACGCAGATCCTGGATGTCGAAGGCGACATGATGGACGAGGATCTGATCCAGCGCGAGGAGATGGTCGTCACCGTTTCGCACGCCGGCTATATCAAGCGCGTGCCGCTCTCGACCTATCGCGCGCAGAGGCGCGGCGGCAAGGGCCGTTCCGGCATGCAGACGCGCGAGGAGGATTTCGTCCAACGCCTGTTCGTCGCCTCGACCCATGCGCCGGTGCTGTTCTTCTCCTCGCTCGGCCAAGTCTACAAGGAAAAGGTCTGGCGCCTGCCGCTCACCACCCCGCAAGCGCGCGGTAAAGCCCTCGTCAACATGCTGCCGCTGGAGCAGGGCGAGCGCATCACCTCGATCATGGCTCTGCCCGAGGACGAGGCGCAATGGGAAGGCCTCGACGTGATGTTCGCCACGACGCGCGGCACGGTGCGACGCAACAAGCTGTCGGATTTCACCTCGGTCAATCGCGCCGGCAAGATCGCCATGAAACTCGATCCGGGCGAAGGCATCGTCGATGTGCAGATGTGCTCCGAAGCGCATGATGTGCTGCTGACCACGGCCAAGGGCCAATGCATCCGCTTCCCGGTGACCGACGTTCGCGTGTTCAAGGGCCGCGATTCCATGGGCGTGCGCGGCATCAATCTTGCGGAAGGCGACACGGTCATCGCCCTGTCGATCCTGACCCATCTCGAAGCGAATGGCGAAGAACGCGTTGCCTATCTGAAAATGCGCCGGGCGCAACTGGGAGAGGCGGCCGATGCGGTCGAGGCGGAAATCGAGGACACTGACGCCGAAGAACTGCCTGAAGGCGACGCGGCGCTGCCGACAACGCGTTTCCTCCAGATGCTGGCGGGCGAACAGTTCATTCTGACCATTTCGGTCAACGGCTACGGAAAACGCTCGTCATCCTATGAATACCGCGTCACCGGGCGTGGCGGCAAAGGAATCGTCGCCATGGCGGTCACTGCGCGCAATGGCGAGTTGATCGCCTCCATGCCGGTGCTGGAAACCGACCAGATCATGCTGGTCACCGACGGCGGCCAGTTGATCCGCTGTCCGGTGGCGGGCATCCGCATCATCGGCCGCGGCGCACAGGGCGTGATCGTCTTCAACACCGCCGAGACTGAAAAAGTCGTGTCGGTGGAGCGCATCGGCGAAGTGGAGAACGGCGAGAACGGCGAGAACGGCGAGGGCGAAAGCGACGTCGCTTCCGAAGGGTCGAACGGGGACGAGTGACTTGGCTGAAACGCTAAAATTCGATCCGCTCGATCCCCTTATGGCCGAACGCCGCGCCGCAGCGCGGAAAAAGCTGGACGCGATTGACCCAGCCAAACAGTCGGGCGCGGAGAGCGATCCGCGACGGCGCGACTGGTTTGAAGCGGTCTATGCGCTGGCCGAGGGCGATCCGATCAACGTGCCCTGGGGCAACATGGTCGCTCATCCGCTGCTGGTCGATTGGCTGGCGCGAAACCCGCGTCTCGATGGATTGAGGGCGCTCGATATCGGGTGCGGCCTCGGCGACAATGCCGTGGCTCTTGCCGGGCAGGGGGCGCAAGTCACCGCCTTCGATCTTGTCCCGCGCGCGGCGGAATGGGCGCAAGGCCGATTTCCGGACAGCGGTATTGTCTTTTGCGCCGCCGACCTGTTCGATCCGCCGGCGGAATGGCTGGGCGCCTTCGATTTCGTCCACGAAACCTACACTTTGCAGGCGCTGCCGGCGAGTTTGCTGACGCAAGCCAAAGAGGCTCTGGCCCGATTGGTGAAGCCGGGCGGGCGGTTGCTGGTGATTTCGCGCGCACGGGACGAAGAACAGGCCGGCGAAGGGCCGCCTTGGCCGCTGGCGCGCAGCGACATCGAGGGTTTTTCCGCCTGCGGCATGGCGGTGGAGAGTTTGGACGACATCCCGGCCACCGTTACCCCCAATCGCCATTGGCGGGTGGTGTTGCGAAAGAAGGCTTCGGCGCCCTAGAGCCTTTTCCGATCTGACTGCATCAGATCGTGGCTCTAGGTCTTTGTCTTTACGCGTTTTCTTCACGCCAACCGGTATCCACTTGGCGTCAGGCGACAACCTCCAGCGCCTTGGCCTCATCCCATAGCGCGTCCATTTCCTCAAGCGAAACCGCGCCGAAGACTTTGCCTTGCGCCGCCAACCGCTCCTCGATATGGCGGAAGCGCCGTTCAAATTTGGCGTTGGTTTGCCGCAGGGCGCTTTCGGCGTCGGTTTTGGCGTGGCGGGCCAGATTGGCCACGGCGAACAACACGTCGCCGATTTCGCTGGCCACATGGGCCTTGTCGCCGCGGTCCAGCGCCTCTTCGACTTCGTCGCATTCTTCGCGAATCTTCGCCAGAACCAGCCGCGCGTCATTCCAGTCGAACCCGACTTTTGACGCCTTTTCCTGCAATTTGATCGCGCGGGTCAAGGCGGGCAGGGCGACCGGAATGTCGGCCAATAGCCCCTGACGGGGTTGGTCGGGCAGGCCTTTGATGCGGCGCGCCGCAGCTTTTTCGGCCTTTTCCTGCGCCTTGATTTCGGCCCACACGCCTTCCACCGCTTCCGGCGTGCGCGCCTCGGGTTGGCCAAAGACATGCGGATGACGGCGGATCATCTTGGTGGTGACCGCTTCGACCACGCCGCCGAAATCGAACAGGCCGCGCTCTTCCGCCATGCGGGCGTGAAACACCACCTGCAACAACAGGTCGCCCAATTCGTCGCGCAGATCGACAAAATCCTCGCGTTCGATGGCGTCGACAACTTCGCAGGCCTCCTCGATCGCATAGGGAGCGATGCTGGAAAAGTCCTGCGCCAGATCCCAGGCGCAACCGGTCCCCGGCGTGCGCAGAGCCGCCATGATCGCCAGAAAACGGGAGATTTCGCGCGAAGGCTGCATGGGATTTCCTCAAAAGAAAAGAGCAGGGCGCTTCGCCCTGCTCTCAAAAATTCAGCGTCTGCGCAAGAACTCAGCTGAGCTCGATGGCGACCGCTTCGCGGCCCTTCTGCGTGTCCACGACCTTCATGATCACAGCTTGACCTTCCGGCAACTGCGAAATGCCGGCCGCGCCGAGGATCGAGATATGGACGAACACGTCTTTGCCGCCATCATTGGCCTGCACGAAGCCAAAGCCCTTGGCGCCGTCGAACCACTTGACCGCGCCTTCGATTTCCACGGCGTTGGACGTGTCGGGAGCGCGGCGCGCCGGCGGACGCGGCGAATCGAACGAGCGCTGCGGAGCGCGTTCGGCGGCGCCCGCGGTGTCGACTTCCATCACGCGCGTGACCTGCTGGCCCTTGACGCCATTGGCGACCAGAACCTTCAGCTTGGCGCCCGGAGGCACGGACTCATACCCGGCGGACTGCAGCGCGCCGATATGCAGGAAAGCGTCACCGCTGCCATTGGCCAGTTCGACAAAGCCGAAGCCCTTGTCGCCCTTGAACCATTTCACCACCGCGTCAATTGCATTGGCGCTGCCGCCGGCCGGCGGAGGCGAAGAGCCAAACTGGCCGCCGCCAAAACCGCCGCCCATGGGCGGGCTGTCAAAGGACGCGCGGGGTTGGCGAAACGTATTGCCGCGCGGCGCGTCGAAGGGCGAAGGCCCGTCATCATCAAAACCGCGCTTCCTGGGGGCTCGGAAATCTTTACCTTTGCTCATGTCCGCGTATTAAACTCCGCCTCAATTTCGTTCGAGACACCTGCAAGAAAATTCCCAGGCGCTCCATGCTCCCGCGACGGCCGAAATTGGCCGATCGGAAACGCCAGCCGATGGTGTCAGATCTTCTAGTCCAAAGCCCGCGCGAACCTCTTTTAGCAGCAAAAGGGGGTGGCTGGCTAGGTTCCCGGCGTTGGAAAAACGCGTGAAGACTGACCAAAAAGCGCGCTTTTGGGACGCAACGCGGTTTTTTGCCACGGCGAACCGCTTGCTTGCACATTTTTTCAATTTTGCGTGAAGAAAGCGTGCGTGCATTTGTTTCATACCGAAGCCAGTTTCTCCCTGGCGGTCGGTCGTCCCACGGGGCGCAAACGAGGCCGGTTCTTTGGTTCGGCCGCGTGCTCAACGATCCTCGCAATCGTTTTTCTCGTTTCGAGCGAAGGGCTTGGGGCAGGTCGAGCGCCATATGACTTGATCTGCGATTCGCATAATCATTATTATGGAACTTGAACACCGTTGTGATTCCGCCCGGCGCATGGTCGCTCCTGGCGCGCCATTGCTAATGCCGTCCGGCGCTTTCGACGGCTTCCCGGAGTTGCCGGTCTGAAATCGGTTTGAACAATACCGCCGACGGATGGCCTTGCTCGATGCGTGCGATCGTTGCCGGCTCTCTCGATCCTGTGATGAAAATCACCTTGGACCCGACGCTTTCCTGGATTGCGCGCGCGGCTTCGATTCCATCCATGTCGCCTTGGAGGCGCACGTCCATCAGCACAATCGCGGGCCGATATTTTCGGGCGGCGGCGATCGCATCGTCGGCGTTGGCGGCGGTGGCGCAGACCTCCCAGCCGAAGTCTTCGATCAGGTCTTGCAGGCCCATGACTATCAAAAATTCGTCATCGACGATGAGGACCTGGTCTTGAAGGTTTTCAGGGTTGCTCAAGCCGTCACCGGGGTCGAGAGGTAAATCTCGGTGTGAGTCCCGTTTTCTCCGCTCATCGTGAGGCTACCCTTCAGCTGATTTACGAGTCCGGTGATGATGTTGATGCCACGCCCCGGGCTCGTCCCATAGGGGAAAGAATCGGCGGGCGTCTGGCCTACTCCATTGTCCGCGACAATAAGGGTGAGCTTTCCATCGTCGTTTCGCTCCAGCACGACACCGATTTTGCCCACGCCGTCAGGAAATGCATGTTTGAGCGAATTGGTCACCAGTTCCGTCACCAGAAGACCCAAAGGAATTGCGAAGTCGAAGCCAACCGCCAAAGGAATGGATCGAACAGTCATCTCGACGCCTTGCTGGAATCCCGCCTCGACGAGATTATGGGTTAGATTTTCAAGAAATGGCGCAATGTCGAAAGTTTTCAGGTCGTCGGAATCCATCAGCTGCTGGTGGACCAATCCGATGGCGTAAACCCTTTGGCGCAGATCATGCAGCGCTTTCCTTGCCGTGTCATCGGCAAGTCTCCGGGACTGCGCCGCGATTAGCGCGTCGATCGTTTGAAGATTGTTTTTCACGCGATGATAGACTTCACGAATGAGCGTGTCCCGATGCTCAAGTGAAGTGGCCAACTGGCGGTTGGAAGCGGTGAGTTCGGCCGTTTTTTCGGCGACGCGTTTCTCGAGGTCGATGTTGATCGCGCGGATTCGCGCTTCGCTGTCCTCCAATAAGGCCTGGGACCTCTCATTCTCGGCGATATTCGCCTGCAAGTCCTGGTTGACACGCTGCAATTGCGCCGGAGACGGCAGGGCGATGAGCTTGGGCATCAGCGTCCACAGGATGATCGCGGTGCCGAGCGATGCAACGGCGGTGACCGCCTTGATCACGCCCTCGATCCCATAGACAGGAAGCCAAAGCGTGACGATGGACATGAGGTGTGTTGCGCCACAAGCCAGGAT
>Ga0208588_1000339_pt1 | contig 15146 bp, 12 predicted proteins | sample NGESurshal092012_8_FD_184483 | JGI IMG/M metagenome (GOLD analysis project Ga0208588, IMG submission 184483) | Arctic peat soil microbial communities from Barrow, Alaska - NGEE Surface sample 415-3 shallow-092012 (SPAdes) | ecosystem: Environmental > Terrestrial > Soil > Wetlands > Peat ...
TGCCCAAGGCAAAGCCTCGCATGAGCCCGATAAAAAACGAAACAACGCAAGACGTCCAAAATCCGGCCGCCGCCTTCAACTTTTCGCGATAGGGACCAGCAGCCCGCTAGAGAAACGCATGTCCGCCGTCATTTCTCGATCTGGTCAAGAGCTTGGGCCACGGCGTCGAACACCAGCAGGATCGACGCATGGCGGGCCTTGTAGTCGCGCGCCGAGACCAGAACGCCCGCGTCGGCAAAGCGGCCCTGCGGCGGTGGCCCGTTCTCTTTGAGCATTTTTCGCATCACGTCGCGGGCCGCGCGCAATTCATCCGGCGCCGCGCCGATGATATTTTGCCCCATCACCGAACAGGAGGTCTGGCCGAGCGCGCAAGCCTTGACCTCCTGCGCGAAGTCGGCGACGCGACCGTCGTCGGCAAGCGCGAGATCAATGGTGACGCTGGAGCCGCACAGGCGTGAATGCGCGCTGGCGCTGGCCTGCGGCGCCGCAAGCCGACCCAGGCGGGGGATATTGGCCGCGAGTTCGAGAATTTTACGATTATAGATGTCGTCCAGCATGGCATTGAGATAGAGCGCCGGCGCCGGCGGCGCAACCGCTGGCGTAAATTACGTGCGGCCGACCAGCGCCAGCCAGGCGTCTTCGTCGATGGTTTCAACGCCCAGTTCCCGCGCCTTGGCGAGCTTCGAGCCGGCGTCGGCGCCAGCGATGAGCAGATCGGTCTTTTTCGAGATCGAACCGGAGACTTTGGCTCCAAATCGCTCGGCCATGGCCTTGGCCTCATCGCGGGTCATTTTTTGCAAGGCGCCCGTGAACACCACGGTCTTGCCGGCGACCGGGCTGTCGCTCTTGACCGCCTCCATCGGCGTCGTGCGCACCTGAGCCAGCAAAGCGTCGAGCGCCGTCTCGTTATGCGGCTCCATGAAGAAATCGGCCACCGCTTCGGCCACGACCTCGCCGATTCCATCGATACCGATGAGCTTTTCGCGCGCCTCGCTGCCAGTTTGCGCCTCGCGCGCCGCTTCGCGCAGAGCTTCGAAACTCTCGAAAGCCCGCGCCAGCCGAATCGCATTGGTCTCGCCGACATGGCGAATGCCGAGGGCGTAAATGAACCGGTTCAGCACGATCTCGCGCCGCGCCTCGATGGCGTCGAACAGCTTTCGCGTCGAGAGTTTTCCAAAACCTTCGAAATTCTCGATCCGGGCGAGACTGGCCTTATCACGCTCCTGCAAGGTGAAAATATCGGCGGGCGTTTTGATGAGCCCCTTTTCATAGAAAAAGGCGATCTGCTTGTCGCCCAGACCTTCGATGTCGAAAGCGTTGCGCGAGCAAAAATGGCGCAGTTTTTCCACCGCCTGCGCCGGACAAACCAGCGTGCCCGTGCAGCGGCGCGCCACGTCGGCCTCGCCGGTTTTGGGATCGATTTCGCGCAAGGCCGCCGAACCGCAAGCGGGGCAGACAACTGGGAAAACATAGGGCTTGGCGCCCGCCGGACGCTTTTCCAGCACGATGCCGACGATTTGCGGAATCACGTCGCCGGCGCGCTGCACGATCACCGTGTCGCCGACGCGCACATCCTTTCGCGCGATCTCGTCTTCATTGTGCAAAGTCGCATTGGAGACGACGACGCCGCCCACCGTCACCGGATCGAGACGCGCCACCGGCGTCAGCGTCCCGGTGCGCCCGACCTGCACTTCAATGTCGCGCACCGTGCTGGTCGCCCTTTCGGCCGGAAATTTATGTGCAGTGGCCCATCGCGGGGCGCGCGACACGAAGCCGAGGCGCTGCTGAAGCGCAAGTTCGTCCACTTTGTAGACGACGCCGTCGATGTCATAGCCGAGCGTCGCGCGGCGGCTTTCGATGTCGCGGAACTGCGCCAGCATCTCATCCGTGCTTTGACAAAGCACTGTCAGTGGATTGACAATAAAGCCAAGCCTGCGAAAAACCAGCATCATGCCCATTTGCGTATCGTCGGGCGGCGTTGAAATTTGCCCCCAGGCATAGGCGAAAAACCGCAGCGGCCTTTGCGCCGTCACGCCCGGGTCGAGTTGGCGCAGCGAACCTGCCGCGGCGTTGCGCGGATTGGCGAACACGGGCTTGCCCTGCGCCGCCTGCCTTTGATTGAGGGCGGCGAAATCGGCGTGGTTCATATAGACTTCGCCGCGCACATCGAGAATTTTTGGCGCCATTTCCGGCAGAGTCTGGGGAATGTCACGCAGAGTGCGCGCATTGGCGGTCACGTCCTCGCCGACAAAACCATCGCCGCGGGTCGCCGCGCTGACCAGAACGCCGTTTTCGTAACGCAGATTGCAGGACAGTCCGTCGATCTTCGGTTCGGCGGTAAAAGCAAGCGGCGCCTCGGCCGGGCGCCCGAGAAAGCGTTTTACGCGCGCAACAAATTCGACCAGTTCGTCGTCGGAGAAAATATTGCCGAGCGACAGCATGGGAACGGCATGGGTGATCTTGGCGAATTTTTCCGCCGGCGCCGCGCCGACCTTCCGGCTCAGCGACTCGTCATCAGCCAGCTCAGGAAATTTGGCTTCCAGAGAGAGATAACGGAGGCGAAGGTCGTCATACTCCGCGTCGGAAATCTTCGGCGCGTCGTTCTGATAATAGGCGCGGTCATGCCCGGCGAGTTCCTCGCCGAGCCGTGCGTGTTCCTGTCGCGCTTGCGCGAGAGAGTCGTTTTTGATCATCTCGGAAAAATAGCGAAGAAATCACGCCAAGGCGACTCGGCGCGATTCACCCGATATGGGATAGCCGCTCCCAGGTGCCGGGATGGGTGCGCCACGAGCGCGCATGCGCGTGTTCCTGCACATGGGCGTGGAAGGGCGAAAGCCCGGTATGGAAATATTCCAGCTTGCACAAGGCCGCCGCCAGAGCCCTTGGGTGGTCGATCAGATCCAGCGCGAGGGCGTCGGCCGCAAACTCCCGCACCCGCGAGAGCGCCAGAAACAGCAGACGCGCCAGCGCGGGCGCGGCAGCGAGCAGCATGGCGAGGGGCGCGGTCGTCGCCTGGTCCCTGCCCCGGGCCGTCAGTTCGGCGATGCCGCGCAGCGCCGAATGGGTGATTTCGCCCTCGATGGCGGCGGCCCAATTCATCGCGCCCGTGTCGTGGTGGAGAATATGGCCAACCTCATGGGCGAAAATGCCGGCGATTTCCTCATGCGAAAGGCGGTGAAGCAGCCCCTCGGTGACTGAAATGCAGGCATTGTCCGGGCCGCCGAGGGCATAGGCGTTCATGCCCGCGACAGGCAGCAGAAATAATTCCGGCAGGCGCTCCATCCCGGCGCGCAGACAGATATTGAGCAGGATTGCATAAAGCTGCGGCGCCTCGGCGCATCGCAGTGGTCTCCCGCCAAGGGCGTGCAGGGTGGCGCGCGGCTGGCGCTCTGCTGCCTGCAGATTGGCCTGGATCTCGACAAGCGCCTGTCGCGCCCCCTGCGATTTGCCGTTGGCCTGTCCGCAAAGGTCGAGCAGGCTGATGAGCCCCGAGACGACGCGATGCGAATGATGCGAATGGAATTCCCGCGCCAACCTTCGCCGCAATTGAGCGATGGCCAAAACCTGTTTTCGCGGCTCCGAACCCGCGATTCGTTCGGAGCCAAATTTCTCGCCGGGAAAAAAACCGCAGCCGGAAAATCCGCCAAAGTAAGCCGGGCGATTGACGCCAGCATATCTTGGAAGTCCCACGGAATGCGACACCACTCGATCCTCCGTTCACCGCGCCAGCGACACAGTAAACGGAGAACGAGCAAACGCCATGCCAATTATATGATAAGCCGCTGAGGCTCCTCATCAATTTATTTTTATTGACTCGAGCGCCCGAGTTACACTTCGCTAATGCGCAGGCCTCGCCGAAGATGAATCCGAAGGCAATTCCCCGCTGTCGCCGCGCGTCATTTGGCCGGGTTTGATCGATGCTGGCAAAGGCAGGCCAGGATCCTCGGCGCGTAAAACGGCGATGGTCCGATAGACATCGAAAATCAAGGTGAAGGATCGCGCATAATCGCGAGCCGCCAGCGCATGGGCCGCCGTCGTAACCACCGGAACGCAATTTTCGAGCGTATCGAATTTTGCGGCATGGGCGTCGAGATAAGCGGTGAGACGCCGCAAGCTGTCGGCGGCCATGTCGGAGACCAGCGCGACCGCCGCCGTCATTTCCGCCGGCAGGGCGCCCGAGGGCGCCGGTTGAGGCATCTGCGGCGCGCGTTTTTGAAGGCGGGCCAGCACCGGCATGATGTCTTGCAGGACTTCCTGAACCCCAAAGGAATTCTGGTTTTCCGAGCCCGGAGTGAACCCCGGATGAGCCAAGCCCGGATTTTGGGAGGTCGGCGCGCCCCGTTGAGAATGAGCCATTTTGCGCTCCTGATGGCTGAACTGATAATGAAGCTTGGGAGAACGGGCGGGAAAAACCCGCCCGCACGCTTAAATCAAGGACAGCGTCACATGCGCTGGCCGTAGGCGAGCGGAATGACTTCCGCCAATTGCCGCGCGATTTCGTTCACGTCCTGCGGGCTTAGCTGGCGCTGATGCTGATGTTGCTGCTGTCCGAACAGCCCGTTGTTCTGCTGCCCGTTGTTCTGCTGCGAAGTCCCATAGGCGGACTGCCCCTGCCATCCCGATCCCTGCTGACCCTGCTGACCGAAACCGCCTTGGCCGTAGCCCTGCTGCTGCAACAACTGTGGAATAATCGGCAAGATCTGGCGCACGACTTCATTGACGTCCTGCTGCGACAGGGACCGCTGATTGACCCCGTAACCGCCGCCGAAGGCCGCCAACGGCTGTTGCATTTGATTCTGCTGCTGAGCCTGAGCGATGATTTGCGGCAGGATTGGCGCGATCTGCTGAAGGACGTTGCCGACTTCCTGTTGCGACACCTGGCGTTGACCGCCCCAGTTCTGGCCTGTGCCGAAGGGGGTGTTATGGCCAAAGACGCCCTGTCCAAAGGCGCCTTGCCCGAACTGACCCTGGCCAAGCCCCCCCTGCTGGGTCTGTTGAGTCTGCTGCAGAGCCTGCGCCAGTTGCTGCAACGCGGCGGCGACTTGTGGCGAAGTCTGATGAGGATTTTGGAAAGCGTTCTGCTGCGATGTTTCGGAATGTATCATGATGATTTTCCTCTTTTCGCTTTAGACCCACCGCGCTCCCAAACCAGGATCAAAGTCCCGGCTTGCCGGCGGGGTCGTTGAATTAGCTCGCGAAAAAGGTCGATTCATGGCGCGGGGGCAGCATGGCAGGAGGCTTAGGGCCGGCGCAGTCGGCTTGGGGATGCGACGTCCAGGTCCCTTGCCGGCGCGGAACACCTCGGAAGCGAGGAGCTTGCATTCACCAGTTCGCGGGCTTTTCGGCGGTTAAGCCAAAGCCCATGTCGCGTAAAGACGATATTGCCCCGGCCGCGCTCGGATCGCGGTCATTTCGCTTGCGGATAACTTTTCAGTGAGTTGCCGAGGGGAAAGGTCTCAGCCGTCGCTTTTCATCAGGCTCGCCGCCGCCGCCCGCGCTTCATCGGTTATCGTCGCGCCGGCCAGCATGCGGGCAATTTCCTCGCGCCGATGCGCGTCCTCAAGCGGCGCGACGCGGGTGGCGACGCGCTCGCCCTTGTCGGCCACTTCCTTGGAAATGCGCAAATGTCGCTCCGCCCGCGCGGCGACCTGCGGCGCATGGGTGACGGACAGGACCTGCACGCGCGACGCCAGCCGCGCCAGCCTCTGGCCGATGGCGTCGGCCACCGCGCCGCCGACGCCGGTGTCGATCTCGTCGAACACCAAAGTCGGGGCGGAGCCGCGATCGGCCAGCACCACTTTGAGCGCCAGCATGAAACGCGACAATTCGCCGCCCGAGGCGACTTTCATCATCGGCCCCGGCCGGGCGCCGGGATTGGTCTGGACCCAGAATTCGATCTTTTCCGCGCCCTCCGGGCCGAAAACGCTCGCATCGGTGATGATTTGGGTCGTAAAGCGCGCCCGGTCCAGTTTCAAAGGGCCAAGCTCTCCGTTGACCGCTTCATCCAGTTCCGCCACCGCCGCCTGGCGTGCCGTGGTCAAGTCAGCGGCGCAAAGCTTGTAGGCCTCATGAGACGCATCGCGCGAAAAAGTCAGTTTTTTGAGACGCGCTTCGCTGGCGTCTAGCGCGGCAAGATCGGCGGCGAATTTTTCCGCCAGCGCGGCGAGGTTTTCTACGGGCGCGGAATATTTACGGGCGGCCGCGCGCAGGGAAAACAGCCGCTCCTCCACCCGCTCCAGGGCGCGCGGGTCGAATTGCGCGTCGCGCAAGGCCTGATCGAGCGTCTGCTGCGCCTGATCCAGCGCCGTCAGGGCCGCGTCCAGCGCCTTGAGCGAGGGTTCTATGAGCGCGGGGGCCTGGGACTGGCGCCGGTCGAGACGGCGCAGGGCCGACGACAGGGTGGACATCGGCGAGCCGTCTCCCGACACGCTGTCGAGCGCGTCGCGAAGATCGCCCACGACTTTTTCCGCCTGCATCATCGCGGCGCGCTCGATTGCGAGTTTTTCCTCCTCGCCCGGCTGCGGTTTCAGCTTCGACAATTCCTCATGCGCGTGGTGCAGGAAATCGGCTTCCTTGCGCGCGGCCTCCAGCGCGAGGCGCTCTTCCTGCAAGGCTTTTTCCGCCCGCTTGACCTCGGCATAGGCGTCGCGCGTCTTTTCGACCAGAGGCTCCAGCCCGCCGTAGGCATCGGCCAAACTACGATGGGCGGCGGGATCGATCAGGGCGCGGTCATCATGCTGACCGTGGATTTCGACCAGTTCGCGGCCAATCGCCTTGAGCGCCTGCACGCTGACCGGTTGATCGTTGACAAAGGCGCGGCTGCGCCCGTCGGCCATCTGGGTGCGGCGCAGGATCAGGTCGCCATCGACGGCGAGGCCCTGTTCGGCGGCGGCGAGGCGGGCGGGATGGTTATGCGGCGTATCGAAGACGGCGACCACCTGGCCTTGCGGCTGGCCGGAACGCACCAGACCGCCGTCGCCGCGCCCGCCGAGCGCCAGCGAGAAGGCGTCGAGCAGGATGGATTTTCCGGCGCCGGTCTCGCCCGTGAGAACAGTCAGCCCCGCGCCGAAATCGAGTTCCAGCCGGTCGATCAGAACGATATCGCGTATCGCGAGCTGGACCAGCATGAAAACCCGTCTCGTCTCTTAAATGGCGAGGCTGAAATGAAGCAAGGTCAGCCCAAACCGACCTTCTTGAACGTCTTTGAAATCCAGGAATCCTCATGCTCGCGCGGCGACAGACCTTCGTTCTTGAGCCGGTCGAAGGCTTCCTGATACCATTCGGAATTCGGATAATTATGCCCGAGCACGGCGGCGGCGGTCTGCGCCTCGTCGACGAGGCCCATGGCGAGATAGGCTTCGGTCAGGCGCTCAAGCGCCTCCTCGGCTTCGCGGGTGTTCTGGTATTTGAACAGCACTTCGCGGAAACGGTTGATCGCCGCCGTGTAATTGTGGCGCTTCAAATAATAGCGGCCGACGGTAATTTCCGCGCCGGCCAGTTGATCGCGCGCGATCTGGATCTTGAGGCGGGCTTCGGGCGCGTATTCCGACTTCGGATATTTATCGAGGATCACCTGGAAATATTTGATCGCCCTCGTGATCTGTCCCTGGTCGCGGTGAACGTCGGGCATTTGGCCCATCAGGCTCATGCCGGCGAGATAATTGACATAGGCCGATTCGTCGGTGTTGGGATAAAGCTGAAGATAGCGGTCGGCGGAGGCGGAGGTCTCGGTAAAGGAGCCATTGAGGTAATTCGAATAAACTTCCATCAGCAGGCTCTTGCGCGCCCATTGCGAGAACGGAAATTGCCGCTGAACATCGGCGAAACGTTTCGCCGCCGTCTCATAATCCTTGCTTTCGAGCTTGGACAGACCCTCGTTATAGAGCCGGTCCGCCGGAATATTGGGCTCGACCTTCATCTCGTATTTCGACGGCCCGAAAGGATTCAGGTCTTCGAGCGACCAGCACAAGGCGGGCGAGACCGCAAAGGTCGAAGCCAGGACCGCAAGGGCGGCGGCGACGAGAAATTTCGGACCATTTCCATTCGGACAATTCATTCAAGACGCTCGGCTAGAGGTCGCGAAGCCTAGGCTGGAGCCTTCGCGGAAAATGCTTTTAACCTGAACCGCGTCGCGGCGAAACCCGACACGCGCCGCTTCCATGGCGAAAGCGTAGGTTGACGGCCAGCAAAAGCGATTTTTTACGGCTATTTTAAGACGCGGCGCTTCCGGACTTGCTAAAGGCGGCGAAGGCCAGGGCCACGCTGCCCGGCGCCGGGCGGCATCAAAGCGCGCCACCATTGCGCGCTTTCGCAGCAGGAACTGCTCAGCTACGCTCGGGCAGGAAGGCCGGCGAAGCGACCATGCCGAGATCGGCGCGGACGCCTTCCCGATGGGCCGGGGCCGATTCGACGATGCGATAATTGGCGCGGTCGGAAAAAAGCGCTTCGAGCACCGCGACATTCATTTTGTGGCCACCGCAATAGGAATGATAGGAGCCGATCAGCGGCGCGCCGGCCAGAGCGAGGTCGCCGACAGCGTCCAGCATCTTGTGGCGCACGAATTCGTCGGTGTAGCGCAAGCCTTCGGGATTGAGGATGCGGCCGTCGTCGATGCCGACTGAATTGTCGAGCGACGCGCCCAACGCGAATCCGGCCTTCACCAGACGCTCGACATCGGCCAGGAAGCCGAAGGTGCGGGCGCGGGAAATCTCGCGACGGAAGGCGGCCGGTTCGAGATCGAGGATCTTGCGTTGGCGGCCGATCACGTCGCTGTTGAAATCAATCTCGACGTCGAGGCGGAAACCCTTGGCTGCGGGGCGCAATTCCGAGAAGGCGCGGCCATTTTCGACGCGCACGGTCCTGAGGATCTTGACGAAGCGGCGCGGGGCGGTCAGATGACGGACGCCGACGCGGTCGATCGCCTCGACGAAGGCCGCAGCCGAGCCATCCATGATCGGCACTTCCGGCCCGTCGACTTCGACCAGGCAATTATCGACGCCGAGACCGTTCAGGGCGGCGACCAGATGCTCGATGGTGCTGACCATGTGCTGCGCGCCGTCGCCGATGACGGTGCAAAGCTCGGTCATGGTGACCTTGGACCAGTTCGCCTCGATGCGCCGGCTACCGCCGTTCGGCAAACCGCTGCGCAGGAACACCAGGCCGGAATTGGCGTCGGAAGGATTGAGAACGAGACGGACAGGCTTGCCGGAATGAACGCCGATGCCCCCGGAGAGAGAGACGCGATCCCGGAGAGTTGTCTGAAAGCTCGGCTTCATTTGCGTTCCGTCTGCTCGTCCCACTCGAATGGCGGGATCGTTGCGGGACCCCTGTTTCGCCATATTTGCGGCGGCGAGGGGCGCATGGCGAGCGGAAGAAGGATTTCCGTTTCGGAGGAGAGTCAGCGTCTAAAGCGCCGAATCTCTCGACTCACCATATCGTCAAGGTAACTTTTAGGGCGTGACAAACCAAATCACTCTTTCTTACGCGGCTGTTACAAATTAGCCTGATTTTCGCCCCTGCCCGCCACAATCGAAAAAAAATCCGGTCTTTCCGGGGGCGATTGTTGTTGCGAAGATGCCCGGGATAAACCAGCAGACACGCAAGATAACTGAGTTCTTCGTTAAAAATTTATTGCGTTCTTTTGACTGATCTATCCGCCGCGACTTTACTGATTCGCGGCGGACGGTGTTGGCGCGTTTTTGGGTAGGGTCAGTTCGACTGGCGGCGCAGGAAGGCCGGTATTTCGAGCTGATCGTCCTCGGCGCGCGGCAGGGCGCGGCCATGCGGATCGAGAGGCGCCGCCGGGCGCTGCGTCGCCGGACGCTTGGCGTATTCGGCATGCACCGGCGACGGGCTGGGCTGACGCGGCGGATAGCTCCGCGGGGCCTGGGGCTGCGGCGCGGCGAGGCGCGGGGCCTGCTCCATCGCATGTTCCTCGGCCCGGCTCATGCCGAAGGAGGCGAGTCGCTCCATCAGGGTGCGGCGGCGGGTTTCGGCGGCCGGGGCCTCCGCGGCGGGATGCTGACGCTGGCGCATAAGGGCCTGGGCATGCTCAGGAAATTCCTCGATCGAGGGCATGCGCTGCGGGCGCAGCGGCTGTTCCGCCGCCGGCGGAATGAAGGCGCCCTGCGCAGGCGCCTCGACGCGGCGGACCGGAGCGGGCGCCTGTTCCGGATAGGCCTGAGGCTGCACGCGCTGGACGCGCACGTCGCCATGATTCGGCGCATAGGCCTGCGGCGCGTAAGCCTGCGGCGCCGGGGGCGCATAGGCTTGCGGCGCGTAAATCGGCTCGGCGGCCGGAGCCGGGACGGGCTGGACCAACTGGGGCTGCGGCGCGGGCTGGGCGAAATAAGCTTCGGCCGCAGGCGCCGCCGGGCGCTGGGACTGATTGGCTTCGGCCTGACGGGCCGCCGCCTGGGCGCGCAGACGCTCGCCGGCTTCGGCCAGGCGCTGGTCGTTCATGTCGACGACGCCGGCCGGCTTGTCGATGCCGGTGGCCACCACCGACACGCGGATGATGCCCTCGAGGCTCGAATCGAAAGTGGCGCCGAGAATGATGTTGGCGTCCTCGTCGACTTCCTGGCGGATGCGGCTGGCGGCCTCGTCCACTTCGTAAAGGGTCATGTCCTGGCCGCCGGTGATCGAGATCAGCAGGCCCTTGGCGCCCTTCATCGACACTTCATCGAGCAGCGGATTGGCGATGGCGGCTTCCGCCGCGAGAATGGAGCGGCGGTCGCCAGAGGCTTCGCCGGTGCCCATCATCGCCTTGCCCATATCGCGCATGATGGCGCGCACGTCGGCGAAGTCGAGGTTGATCAAGCCTTCGCGCACCATGAGGTCGGTGATGCAGGCGACGCCGGAATAGAGCACCTGATCGGCCATCGAGAAGGCGTCGGCGAAGGTGGTCTTTTCATTGGCGACACGGAAAAGATTCTGGTTGGGGATCACGATCAGCGTATCGACCGCCTTGTGCAATTCCTCGATGCCGCCGTCGGCGAGACGCATGCGGCGCGCGCCTTCGAACTGGAAGGGTTTTGTCACGACGCCGACGGTCAGGATGCCCATCTCCCGAGCGCAGCGGGCGATGACGGGGGCCGCGCCGGTGCCGGTGCCGCCGCCCATGCCGGCGGTGACGAAGACCATATGCGCGCCGGTCAGATGGTCGCGGATTTCCTCGATCGCCTCTTCGGCGGAAGCGCGGCCGATTTCCGGTTGCGATCCGGCGCCGAGACCCTCGGTGACCTGCAGGCCCATCTGGATGATGCGCTCGGCCTTGGAGCTGGTCAGCGCCTGGGCGTCGGTATTGGCGACAATGAAATCGACGCCGGCGAGGCCGGAGGCGATCATGTTGTTGACGGCGTTGCCGCCGGCGCCGCCGACGCCGCACACCATGATGCGGGGCTTGAGTTCGCGCAGTTCGGGCGCTTTCAGATTGATAGACATCGTTTGGCCTCTTCCTTGTCCGGTGCTACGCCCGTGCCTGTTTGAACTTGAATGTGGTTGCCGCGTCCGGTCGGGACCGTCCGCCTCGTCTCGTTAAAAACTGCCTTTCAGCCATCTGCCCACGCGGCCGATATAGGACGTCGAGGGCGCGGCATGCGCGTGACCGGCGCGGCCCGGCTCGAAATGCTCGTCGCCGACGAATTGCGGATAGATGAGCAGGCCGATCGCTGCCGCGAAGCCGGGGTTTTTCGCCGATTCCGGCAGTCCCTGCACGCCGAGCGGACGCCCGATGCGCACCTGTCCGCCGAGAATTCTTCGCGCCGCCTCTGGCAGGCCGGTCAGCTGGCTCGATCCACCGGAGAGGACGATGCGGCTGCCGGACGACGTCGCAAAGCCCGCCGCCTTGAGCCGGTCGCGCGTCAGTTCGAGAATCTCTTCGACGCGCGGCCCGATGATACGCGCCAGTTGCGACTTGGGAACATGCACTGGGCTGTCGCCCTCTTCTCCGACCTGCATGACCGACAGCGATTCGCGGTCATCGGAGGGCGAGGAAATGGCGCTGCCGTGGAGGGTTTTCAGCCGTTCGGCGTCGCTGAGCCGGGTGTTCAGGCCGCGTGCGATATCCATGGTGATGTGCTTGCCGCCGATCGCCACCGCATCGGCATGAACCAGCTTGCCGTTACGGAACACGCCCATGCCGACTGAACCGCCTCCGAGATCGAGCACCGTGGCTCCGAGCGAGGACTCGTCATCGACCAGAACCGCCAGTCCCGCCGCATAAGGCGTGGCGACCACTGCCTCGACCGCAAGATGGCAGCGCTCGATGGCGAGCAGGAGATTGCTCAGCGCGGCGGTATCGGCGCTGACGACATGCAGATCGGCGCCAAGCCGCTCGCCCATCATGCCCTTGGGGTCGCGGATGCCGTTGGCGGCGTCGAGCGAATAACTGGTCGGCAGGCTGTGCAGGATGGCGCGGCCCGGCTGGGCGGTATGCAGGCTGGTGGCCTCGCGGACCCGGTGCAGATCGCTTTCGCCAACCCCGTTCATGAGCGGAACGCTGGCGTGGAAATAGGCCGAGCCAAGGCGTCCGCCGGCATTGGCGATGATCACGCTCTCGACCTGAACGCCAGCCATGCGCTCGGCGGCGTCAACCGCCAACCGAACGGCGGCTTCGGTCTCGTCCATGTCGATGACGACCCCGCCCTTGATGCCGCGCGAACGCTGATGACCGATGCCGAGGATGCGGGCGCGGTGGGTGCGACCGTGCAGCATGTTCGAGGGCTCGGCGGGAATCAGCCTGGCGATCAGGCAGACCACCTTTGAGGCGCCGACGTCGAGCACGCAAAGAATTGCGCTCTTCCGCGACGAAATCGGCTTCATGCGGGGAAGGCTGACATGCGCGATCATGTGTGCGTTCCCTTGGCGTGGGTTTTGGACGCTTCGCGCGCGGCGGCGGCTTCTTCGGTCAGGCGGACGTAAAGCTTGCCGGGAACGCGGAGGTCCAGCGAGACGACATCCTTTTCCAGGATGCCCCTGTCCTGTTCGAGCCGCGCCAGTTTTTCGACCGCCGCCTTCGGATCGGTCTCGGGTAGCATGACCTCGACGCCCGAGGCCATTTTCAGCGTCCAGCGCCGCTGCGAAACCAGGATGCCGGCGCGGATTTTGAGCCGCATGTCGCCGGCGGCGGCGAGCAGACCCATGAATTCGGCGATGCGCAGATTGGCGCCATCACCCACCACGAAAGGCAGGCTGGCGAATTTTTCGTCATGGAAAACATCGATCGGCGCGCCGTCGGCGGCGACGATGGAAATCACGCCATCCCTCTGCCACAGGCCATAGGGCTGGCGTTCGACAATTTCGATGACCAGGCGTCCGGGGAAGAGCTTGCGCACGGTGACGTTTTTCACCAGCGGAACGGCGAGGAGCTTGGTCCTGATGTCATCCACGTCGATGAAGGGGAGCGACTGGCGGGCGTTCACCCCGGCGATGTCGAGGATCTGCTTGTCGCCCAATTCTATCTGTCCCGCGACGGTCACCGAGTCGAGGCCAAAGCCCAGCGTCCGGGCGATCAGATCGCGCGGCTGGCCATTTTCGCGGACGAAAGCGTCATACTGACCGCCAACCCTGGCGCCATAATAACCGACAGAGCCGATGAGCAGCAGGCCGAGTCCGAGGCTGAGGCCGGGAAGACGCAGGAACTCGGCGAAGCTGCGCCGCCAGTTGTCGCCTTGACGATGTCGCTGACCGAGCCGATTCTTTGGCGCAATTCTGGCGCGGGACGTGGAATGGACGGACGCTGCGGAAAAGGCGCGATTCGCCAGTGCGGCGGCAAAAACAGGATGCGCCGCCGCAAGGGCTGTCTCCAGCCCGTTTACCGATCGCAGGAGGCGTCTTCCACCATCCATCTAACAAGCTCACCGAACGATATGCCGGCATATGCGGCCATTTCAGGCGCTAACGAGGTCTCGGTCATGCCTGGCTGCGTATTGACTTCCAGAACAACGAGCTCTCCCGTACCTTCGGGACGATCGTCGTAACGGAAGTCGGTTCTGCTTACGCCGCGACACCCGAGCGCCATGTGCGCCTTCAACGCCAACTCTTGAACATTTTGGTAAATATTTCCTTTAACTTTTGCGGGCAGTTCATGAATCGAGCCCCCCGGCGCGTATTTTGAACTGAAATCATACCAGTCGCTCGCAACGGTCTTGATCTCGATGACATCGAGCGCGCGGTCGCCGACAACGGCGCAGGTGAATTCGCGTCCGGCGATGAATTTTTCGGCCAACATCAGGTCGCCGTGCGTCCAGTCGGGGCGCAACAATTCCTGCGGAGGGTGCGAAGTCCCTTCCTTGACGATGAACACGCCATAGGACGAGCCTTCCGACACCGGCTTGAGCACGTAAGGCGGCGGCAAGACATGGGATTTCGCCGCCTCGAACCGGCTGACGACTTTTCCGGGCGGAACCGGGACTCCTGCTGCCGCCATGATGATTTTCGCCTTGTCCTTGTGGGAGGCCAGCGCGGAGGCGAGGACGCCGGAATGGGTGTAGGGAATGCGCAGGATTTCCAGCACGCCCTGGATGACGCCATCCTCGCCGCCCGGCCCGTGCAGGGCGTTGAGCGCCGCGTCAGGGGCGAGCCGCGCCAGAACTTCGGCGACATCTCTGCCCACATCGACGCGGGTGACGCGAAAGCCTTCCCCTTCGAGAGCCTTGGCGCAAGCCTCGCCGGAGCGCAGAGAAACGCTGCGTTCACTCGAAAGTCCGCCCATAAGAACTGCGACGTGCTTGGTCATGCTGATCCTCGATCCCGGCGCTTCAGGCCTTCACGCCAATGCGCTTTATTTCCCAGTGCAGTTCCACGCCGGTCGCGGCAAAAACCCGCGCCCGCACCTCGTCGCCGAGGTTTTCGATGTCGGCGGCGGTGGCCGCGCCGCGATTGATGAGAAAATTGCAATGCAACTGAGCGACCTGCGCGTCGCCGATAACAAGTCCACGGCAACCGGCCTTGTCGATCAGTTGCCACGCCTTTTCGCCCGGCGGGTTTTTGAACGTCGATCCACCGGTCTTTTCGCGGATCGGCTGCGACACCTCTCGCGCCGCGGTGATGCGGTCCATTTCGGCGAGGATTTTTTCGGGCTCGCCGGGCCGCCCCTGAAACAGGGCGCTGGTGAAGATGATGTCCTCCGGGGCGCCGCTATGGCG
>Ga0208588_1000346_pt1 | contig 15076 bp, 11 predicted proteins | sample NGESurshal092012_8_FD_184483 | JGI IMG/M metagenome (GOLD analysis project Ga0208588, IMG submission 184483) | Arctic peat soil microbial communities from Barrow, Alaska - NGEE Surface sample 415-3 shallow-092012 (SPAdes) | ecosystem: Environmental > Terrestrial > Soil > Wetlands > Peat ...
AGTCTGCGCGGGCGGCTCGGCGCCGGCCAGGGCCGCAGCGCCAGCGTCGAGCCACGCTGGCAGCAGCTGAAGCTCGCTCATGGCGAGTCCTCGTCGCTCCCCAGCGGTTCGGCGATGAGCTGGCGGGCGTATCGCTCGCGGCGCGGGTCTGGCACCTCGGTGGCGACGCCGAAGGACAGGCAACCGGTCACGCACGTCGTGACGCAGGCCGGCTGCAGCCCGGCATCGATGCGGTCCATGCAGTAGTCGCACTTGACCACCTTGCGCGTGGCCGGATCCCACTGTGGGGTGCCCCAGGGGCACGCGGCGATGCAGCTCTTGCAGCCGATGCACAGACTGGACTCGACGAAGACGATGCCGTCCTTCTCGCGCTTCTGCATGGCGCCGGTCGGGCAGGCCCGCACGCACCACGGGTCCTCGCAGTGGAAGCAGGGCATGAACACGAACCGCATGCGCGGGTGTCCGCCGACCTCGACCGGGCCGAAGGTGATGATCTTGCACGGGGCCGGTCCGGCCTCGACGTTCTTGTTGGTCTTGCAGTGCACCTCGCAGGCCTGGCAGCCGATGCAGCTCGCTTCGTCGTGGCGAAGGATGTAGTCGCTCATCGGTCGGCTCCTGCCGCCGCAGCGGGCTTGACCTGGACGATGGTTTCGGTCATGGCACAGCCACCACCGGCCGGGTCGAAGTCGTAGAGCTTGCCGTGCTGCAGGCGCTGGTCGGCCACGCCGAACCCGCGGGCGCGGGTGGCGAGCGGCACCGTGGCGCCGTAGCCGTGCAGCATGAACACCGCCTCGGGATGGATCCACGGAGTCACCCGGGCCTTGATCCTTCCGACGTAGCGTCCGCCCCCGTTGACCTCCACCTCCTCGCCGTCGCGGATGCCGAGCGGCCTGGCCCGGTCGGGGTGGATCCACAGCACCTGCTCCGGGGCGACCTCGTGCAGGATCGGGTTGTTCAGGGATTGGCCCTGCGCCAGCGTCGCCGTCTTCGCGAAGAGCAGCACGAAGCGGTCGTCGGTGGGGGGCTCCTTGGGCTGGTACGGCGGCAGGCTGGCCAACCCGGCGCCCGTCAGGGTCTCGCTGTCGATCTCGATCCGCCCCGAGGGGGTCGGGAACCTGAGCTCGTCGCGCGGTGTCAGGGTCGGCGCGTCCGCCAGGGCGACGATCCCCGTCTCGCGCAGCTGGGCGATCGTCACGCCGGTGCCATCGAGCTGGTAGTTCCACAGCTCCTCGATGGTCTCGAAGTCGAGTGCCTCCTTGACCCCCATCCGGCGCAGGATCTCGCGGAAGATCCACCAGGCCGGGCGGCTGTCGAAGCGCGGGGCGATCGCCTGGTCCCGCATGGTGAACACGGGCACTGGGCCGTTCATCTGGCCGAGGATGTTGGCGCGCTCGAGGTAGGTCGACTCGGGGAGGATGACGTCGGCGAACCAGCCCGTCTCCGAGTAGCGCACGTCGATCGAGACGAGCAGCGTGAGCTTGTCCAGCGCACGCTGAGTCGCCTCGGGGTCGGGCAGGCCGGTGAGAGGATCGTGGCGGTAGGCGACGTAGGCGCCGATGCCGTAGGGCTGCCCCGTCTCCATGGCGGCGAATGCCTGGTGCAGCATGCCGATGGCCGGGTCCCACTGGGGGCGGTCCGCGCCGGCACCGTCCACCCGCGGTTCGACGACCTCGGGCACCCGGTCGGTCAAGTGGTTCAGGCCCTTGCGGCCGTACTGCTCGGGTGACTTACCCAAGACGAAGCCACCCGGGATCTCGATGTTGCCCATCAGCGCGTTCAGGATCAGCGCCGTGCGGCTGACGTAGAACGACTGCTTGTGACGCGCCGACATCCAGCCCGGGTGGAAGATCACGCGTGGCACATCGGCGGCGATCTCTTCGACAAAGCCACGGAGCTGGTCGGCGGGGAGGCCGGTGTGGGCCTCCTGCCACTCCGGGGTCGTGTCCTGGACCGCCTCGCGCAGGGAGTCCATGCCGGAGACGAAACGGGCGACGAAGTCCTGGTCGTACACCCCCTGCTTCAGGATCTCGTGGATGAGCGCGAGGTTGAGCGCGTAGTCGCTGTTCGGGCGGACCTGCCAGTACCGGGTGGCCTTGCTGGCGGTGATGGTGGCGCGCGGATCGATGTAGGTGCAGCGCATCCCGTTCGCCAGTGCAGCCATGAAGGCCTTGGCCTCTTTGACCATGAGGGACTCGAGGACGTTGCGGCCGTACAGGACCAGGTGCTTGGTGTTCTTCAGGTCGAAGATGAGCCCCTCGTGGCCGAAGCCGTAGATCGACCGTGCCGCGTTGTGCGCGTTGCCGGTGCAGCCGGCGTCGTGGTTGAAGTAGTTCGGCGAGCCGAGCGCACGCACGAAGGTCCGGGTCAGGTCGACGAAGGGACCGCCGCGGTCGGATAGCGCAATGCCACAGGGACCGAAGGCCTCGATCGTCTCGTTCAGCTTGTCGGCGATGTAGTCGAGGGCCTCGTCCCAGGACGCCCGCCGCCACTGGCCGCCGCCACGCGGGCCCGTGCGGATGAGCGGCGTCTGCGGCCGCTGGTCGTCGAACTCCAGGGACAGCCCGGCCGCGCCCTTCGCGCACAGGCTGGTGCCGAGGGCCTTGTCATGCGGGTTGCCCTGAAGCCAGGTCACCCGACCGTCCTCGACCGTCACCTCGATCGGGCACCGCACCGCGCACATGCCGCACATGCTGTAGACCGTGCGCCGGCCAGGCCCGCCGACATCGCTCACGTTCGGTGCCACGGTGGAACTCACGGCAGCCTCCTTGCCCGGGTTCGCTCGGCCCTTTGAGCGCCCCGACTGCGGGCTTCATGGGCCGGTGAGACGAGTAGGCGTGCGATTCGATACCGCCCAGGCCTCCCGGCCCGCCACTGGTGCCGAGGGCCGTTCAGCCGCTCTCGACTTCGAACTCCGCCTCGCCCCGCCTCAGCGGCGGGGCGCAGCTGGGTGCTGGTGCGTGTCACCCAGGCCACGCTAGGAGGCGTCCGATCTGCGGCAATCACCCGCACCGGGTGAGATCCGGTGTGTCTGGTCCCGACATCAGCGATCGGCGACCCGATCATTCTCATCCTCCGTCGACCGAGACCCGGCTCACCAGTCTGGTGCGGTCGGCCGGATCGCCTGTCCTGGCTTGAGGGGCAGCTGCCCTCGTCAGTGCGAGAAGGATGAGGGCTGCTCCTGGGTGGGCATCGGGCCGTTCAGCGCGTCGAGCCAGCTGACCGCGGTCTCCAGGTCTCGAAGGAACAGCCCGGCCATGTCGTGGCTGAACCCGTTGCGGACGACAACACGAAGCACCGAGAGGTCCTCGCGGTTCGGCGGCATCGTGTACGCGGGCACCAGCCAGCCGAACTCGCGCAGCTTGCGGGAGACGTCGTAGACCGTGTACTTGTCCACCCGCTCGGACAGCGTGAACGCGAAGACCGGCAGGTCCGTTCCCTCGGTGACCAGCTGGAACTGCGGCATCGCACCGATCGCGGACGACAGGTACACCGCCACGTCCTGGCAGGTCTGCTGGATGCGGCGGTAGCCGTCCTTGCCCAGGCGCAGGAACAGGAAGTACTGCAGCACGATCTGCGCACCCGGTCGGGAGAAGTTCAGCGCGAACGTGGGCATGTTGCCACCCAGGTAGTTCACCCGGAACACCAGCTCCTCGGGTAGGTGCGCGCGGTCCCGCCACAGCACCCAGCCGACGCCGGGGTAGACCAGCCCGTACTTGTGCCCGGAGCTTTGGATGGACACCACCCGGTCGAGACGGAAGTCCCATTTGAGGTCGGGCTGGATGAACGGCGCCACGAACCCGCCCGAGGCCGCGTCGACATGCACCGGCACCGAGGTGCCGGTCCGCTCCTGGTAGGCGTCCAACGCCTCGCAGATCTCCCGGACCGGCTCATAGCTGCCGTCCATGGTCGACCCCAGGATCGCGACCACCCCGATGGTGTTCTCGTCGACGAAGGGCAGCAGCGCGTCCGGGGTCAGATGCAGGACGTCGCCCTCCAATGGGACCAGGCGGGGTTCCACCTCCCAGTAGTTGGCGAACTTGTCCCAGACCACCTGCACGTTCGCCCCCATGACGATGTTGGGCCGGTCGGTGGACTGCCCGGCCGCCCGGCGTCGCTGCTGCCAGCGGCGCTTCATCGCCATCCCGGCCAGCATGCAGCCCTCCGAGCTCCCCGTGGTCGAGGTGCCGATCGCGTCGGCCGCGTCGGGGGCGTGCCACAGGTCAGCGAGCATCCGCACGCAGCGGGCCTCGAGCTCCGCGGTCTGCGGGTACTCGTCCTTGTCGATCATGTTCTTGGCGGCGGACTCCAGGTACAGCCGGTCCGCCTCCTCGTCCATCCAGGTGCCGACGAAGGTGGCCAGGTTGAACCGCGCGTTGCCGTCCAGCATGACCTCGTCGTGGACGATCTGGTACGCCGTCTGCGGCAGCATCTCACCGTCCGGAATGGCGCTCTTCGCAGCCCCAGCCATCCCGAGCCGGCCGAAGCGGGGGTAGAGCTCCTGCTCCAGCCGCTCGACGTGTCGGTCGTGCGCGCGGTGAATGGCCATCGTGGCCTCCGTTCGATGGTCGCTGACTCTTCCTACCACCGACCGCGGTGCTCTTCGGGGCGAAGGCCACATCGGCCGGGTGAACTCTCCCTGACCGGGTTGACTACCCCCATGGGGACACCCGCGAGCACACCGGCCGCCTCCCTGGCCCGGCCGCGCTGGACTGCGCTCGGCTTCATGGTCGGATCGTTCTTGTTCGCGATCGGCGTCCCGCTCAGCCTGAACACCGGGTTGTCCCCCGCCGTGGCCGGGTGGGTGTTCTTCGCCGGCTCGGTGTTCTTCACCGCGGCGGCTGTGCTGCAGTTCCTCACCTCGCGGGCCGAACTCGAACCAGTTGGCGGGAGCGACCGGTCTTGGTTCGCGGCCCTGGGCCGACCGCGAACGGTGGACTGGACAGCGTCAGCGGTCCAGCTGATCGGGACCGTCGCCTTCAACGTCAGCACCCTGCGGGCGGCGCTGGATGCGGCAGGCTCGCACCTGTCGTACCAGCTCGTCTGGCGCCCAGACATCTTCGGGTCCGTGCTGTTCCTCGTCTCCAGCGGGCTGGCGTTCGCCCCCGAGGTCCGGCGCCGACGGCACGACCACGTCCGAGGCCGCTCCTGGAGTATCGCCGCACTGAACCTGCTCGGCTCCGTGCTGTTCGGCCTGTCCGCGATCGGCGCCTACCTGGACCCCACCACCAACCAGCTGCTCAGCGCCCGGTGGTCCAACCTCGGGACGATGAGCGGTGCGCTCTGCTTCCTGGCCGGTGCGGCACTGCTGCTCCCCAGCCGCACCCAAGGCGGCCAGCGAGTCAGTCGACCCGCTCGCCCCACGTGAACCGGACGCCGTTCTCACGCAGGCGCAAGCCGCCGCGGTCGGCTGACCACGGGCCGGTCGACGCTCCGCTCGGCCAGTCATGCCAAGGTGAGCCTCATGGCCAGTCCCACCCCCACGGCCGCCGAGCAGGTCGACCGGCTGCTCGACCGGATCGCCTCCGTCGACGCCGCCGGCCCAACCCTGCGCTCGGTGATCGAGACCAACCCGGATGCCCGGGAGGTCGCCGAGGCGCTCGACGAGGAACGCCATGACGGTCGGGTGCGCGGTCCGCTGCACGGCGTCGCGGTCCTGGTGAAGGACAACATCGACACCGCAGACCGCATGCTCACGACCGCGGGGTCCCTGGCACTGACCGCGAACCGTCCGCTCGCCGACGCTCCGGTCGTCGCCCGGCTGCGAGCGGCCGGGCTGGTGCTGCTCGGCAAGACGAACCTCAGCGAGTGGGCCAACCTCCGGTCCCCGCACTCCTCCAGCGGGTGGAGCGCGCGCGGCGGCCAGACCGTCAACCCGTGGGACACCAGCCGCAGCCCGGGCGGTTCGTCGTCCGGCTCCGGGGTTGCCGTGGCCGCGGAGTTGACACCGCTCGCCGTCGGGACCGAGACCGATGGCTCGATCGTGTGCCCCGCCTCACTCAACGGCGTGGTCGGCATCAAGCCGACGGTCGGCCTGCTGCCGGGCGCCGGGATCGTGCCGATCGCGCACAGCCAGGACGCCGCGGGCCCGATGGCCCGCAGCGTGCATGACGCCGCGGCCCTGCTCGAGGTGCTCTCCGGCCGGTCCGGTTTCGTCGATGCGTGCACCGTCGAGGCGGCAGCCGAGGGCCTGAACGGCTTCCGCATCGGTGTCGCGCGGGCGTCCTTCGGCGCGCACGTCGGGACCGACGCGGTCGCCGAGCGCGCCCTGGGGCTGCTGTCCGCCGCTGGCGCGACCCTTGTAGACCCCGCGGACCTGCCCACCTTCCCGTCGTACGACGCCGGGGACGACGAGCTCACCGTGCTGCTGCACGAGCTCAAGCAGGACCTGTCCGCCTACCTGGCCGGTCGTCCGGAAGGCACGCCACGCGACCTCGCCGAGCTGATCGCGTTCAACCAGGTCAACGCGGGCACCGAGCTGGCCTGGTTCGGCCAGGAGTTCTTCGAGCAGGCCGAGCGGCTGGGAGGGCTCGACGACCCGGCCTACCTGACCGCCCTCGAGCGGGGCCGGCGCCGGGCCGGCGCCGAAGGCATCGACGCGGCGGTGGCCCAGCATGCTCTGCAAGCGTTCGTGGCGCCCGCCTACTCCCCCGCCTGGAAGATCGACCAGGTCAACGGCGACCAGATGACCGGCGGCCAGGTCACCACGCTGCCCGCGATCGCCGGCTACCCGCTGCTGTCCGTGCCCATGGGGCTCGTCCACGGCCTGCCGGTCGGTCTCGCCGTGTTCGGCCCGGCCGGCAGCGAGGCGGTCCTGATCCGCATCGCTCACGTCGTGGAGCAACGGCTCGGTCTGGTCCGCGACGGCGCGCTGGTCCCCCCCATCTGACCCCCCGGACGACCTCAAGTGGGCCGCCGGACCTGTCGAAGGCTGCCCGGTGGGAGTCTTCTCAGTCGCCGCCAGCGAGGTCATCCGCCCGGCGGCGATCCTGAACGAGCGGACCGCGGCCGACGTCCTGGCCTGGATGCAGAACAACAGCGTGGATGCCGGGGGCCAGTGGCTGCCGACGGCCTCGCTCTGGCAGCGCTACGACGCCCCCTGGGACGGCGTGGACGACCGCGGTGCCGCCCGGCTGCTCGGCTCGATAGCCGTCGTCTACGGCCAGCCGGGGCGGCACGAGATCACCATCTACAAGGTCACCATCACCCAGCGCGGCGTCGACGACGGCTGGGACGTCGAGCGGGTGTGCGACGAGGCGCTCGCCAGCGTCGGGCTCAGCCTCTCCACCGTGCCGCGCGCCCAGCTCTACCCGCCGCCTGCCCGCGACCCCTTCCACGTCGCCCCGCACTCGTAGCACCGGATAACATCAAGCCGGCTAGGGACGAATCACCCCGGCTTGGCGCGCCGACTTGTGGATCGCCTTCCAGCGCGCCTTCTCGGCCAGCCGGATCCTGGCATCCGCGCGACCCGCCATCCAACGGGCCTCGCGCCCCAGCTTGCGCCAGGACTCCAGGCGTCGAACCGGTAGCTCGCCCTCGTCGACTGCCTGGAGCACCGCACAGCCGGGCTCCGTGGCGTGCGAGCAGTCGCTGAAGCGGCAGTGCGCGGCCAGCGCCTCGATGTCCTGGAAGACCTGCTCGAGCCCCTCCTCGACGTCCATGAGACCAACCCCACGGAGGCCGGGGGTGTCGATGAGCAGGCCAGCGCCCGGCAGGGCCACCAGCTCACGGCGGACCGTGGTGTGACGGCCCTTCCCGGCCTGCCCGATGTCGAACACGGCCTGCCGGTCCGTGCCAAGCAGCGCGTTCACCAGGGTCGACTTGCCGACCCCCGACTGCCCCAGCAGCGCCAGCGTCCGGTCGGGGTCAGCGAGGTCCGCGACCTCCGGCATCCCCTCCCCCGTGACCGCGCTCACGACCAGCACCGGCACGCCGGGGGCCGCGCCGGCCACCTCCGCTGCGATGTCGGCCGCGTCGGTCACCAGATCGGCCTTGGTCAGGACGACGGCCGGCTGGGCCCCGCTCTCCCAGGCCAGGGCCAGCAGCCGCTCGATGCGGCCGAGGTCCGGTTCGACCGACAGCGACGCCACCACGACCACCACGTCGACATTGGCGGCGAGGACCTGCCCGTACGACGTCCGCGACGCGGAGGCGCGCACCACCGCCGTCCGACGGGGCAGCAGCCACTCGGCCGTCTCCCGGCGGTCCGGCCAACGCCGGACCAGCGCCCAGTCCCCCGTGCAGGGCCCGGCGACGGGGTCCTCGGCGATCTCCTCGAGCAGGTCGCCGCCGAAGGTCACCCGCAGCACGCCGCCCTCGGCCAGCACGTCGCACGCCGCACGGTCCACCCCGACCACCCGGGCGGGGACCAGGTCCGCTGGGAACGCCGCGGCCGCCTCGGCCCACCGCTCGTCCCAACCGAGGGCCCGCAGCCCCCTCACGTCGTCCACCACGCCTTCGACGGTAGGGCGTCGAACCTTGCCGGTCCACGGGATATCGGCCCCGCCAAGTGGTGTGATCGAGGCATGGCAACGACACACGAGGTCTTCAACCAGGCACCTCCGCTGGAGGGCTATGACGTGTTCGGCGCTGACGCTGCACTGTGCGAGGCGGTGCAGCGCCACGGCAGCGCCGAGTCCGCCGAGCCGCTGGGCGAGCTGGGCCGGCTGGCCGGCTCGGCCCACGCGCAGCGGCTGGGCCGGCTGGCCAACGACAACCCACCGGTCCTGCGCAGCCACGACCGGTACGGCCACCGCATCGACGAGGTCGAGTTCCACCCCGCGTGGCACGAGCTGATGGCCACGGCCACGGCGCACGGGCTGCACGCCGCCCCGTGGGTGTCCGAGCAGAAGGGCGCCCACGTCACCCGGGCGGCCGGCTTCCTCGTCTGGAGCCAAGCCGAGGCCGGTCACGGCTGCCCGGTGTCGATGACCTACGCCGCGGTCCCGGCGCTTCGGGCCGACCCCCGGCTCACCGACGAGTGGGTCCCTCGGCTGGCCCGGCGGGGGTACGACGCCACGCTGGGCGACCCGGCGGCCAAACCAGGCTGCATCGCCGGCATGGCGATGACCGAGAAGCAGGGCGGGTCCGACGTCCGGGCGAACACCACCGTGGCCGAGCCCACCGGGACGGACGGCGAGTACCGGCTCACCGGCCACAAGTGGTTCTGCTCCGCCCCGATGAGCGACGTGTTCCTGACGCTGGCCCAGACCCCCGGCGGGCTGACCTGCTTCGTGCTGCCCCGCGTGCTGCCGGACGGCACCCGCAACACGTTCCGGCTTCAGCGGCTGAAGGACAAGCTGGGCAACCGGTCCAACGCCTCCGCCGAGATCGAGCTGGACGGCACCCTGGCCCGCCGGCTCGGCGACGAGGGCCGCGGGGTGCGGACCATCGTCGAGATGGTGGCCGCGACCCGGCTGGACTGCGTGCTGGGCAGCGCCGCGCTCATGCGGCAGGCGGTGGCGCAGGCCACCCACCACGCGGCCCACCGCCGTGCCTTCGGCCGCCGGCTGGCCGACCAGCCGCTGATGGCCAACGTGCTGGCTGACCTGGCCGTGGAGTCCGAGGCCGCCACCGCGCTGGGCATCCGGCTGGCCGCCGCGGTCGACGACGGCGAGGACGCGTTCCGGCGGCTCGCCGTCCCGGTGGCCAAGTACTGGGTGACCAAGCGGACGCCCGCGCTGGTCGGCGAGGCGCTGGAGTGCCTCGGCGGCAACGGCTACGTCGAGGAGTCCGGAATGCCCCGGCTGTACCGGGAGGCTCCGGTCAACGCGGTGTGGGAGGGGTCCGGCAACGTGGTCGCCCTCGACGTGCTGCGCGCGCTGCAGCGAGAGCCAGCGGCGCTGGACGCCTTCCTGGCCGAGATCGGCCTCGCTCGTGGTGCGGACCGACGGCTGGATCAGGCGGTCACCGACGTGCTGCAGTCTCTGGCCGACCTCGACGACCTCGAGCACCGGGCCCGGCGGCTGGTCGAGCGGATGGCACTGGTCCTCCAGGGCTCCCTGCTGGCCCGCTATGCCCCGCCCGCGGTGGCCGACGCGTTCTGCGCCAGCCGACTCGCCGGCGACGCCGGGATGGGTTTCGGCACGCTCCCGCGGGGTACCGACACGGAGTCGATCGTGGCCAGGGCCACACCGTCGCTCGAGTAGGGGCCAGGCACGAACCGTGCCAGGATCGCACCCGGACCCTTCCCGGAAGGCGGTTTCATGCAGGTGTGGCCCGGAACCCCGTACCCACTCGGCGCGACCTTCGACGGTGCCGGCACGAACTTCGCGCTGTTCTCCGAGGTGGCCACCAGCGTCGAGCTGTGCCTGTTCGACGAGCGCGGACGCGAGCGACGGGTGCCACTCACTGAGCTGGACGGCTTCATCTGGCACAGCTACCTGCCCACCGTGCACCCGGGCCAGCGCTACGGTTTCCGGGTCAGCGGGCCGTACGCGCCCGAGCACGGACACCGCTGCAATCCGGCCAAGTTGCTGCTGGACCCGTACGCCAAGGCCATCGAGGGCCAGCCGGACTGGGACGAGGCGCTGTTCGGCTACCGGTTCACCGACCCGGGCAAGCGCAACCTCAAGAACAGCGGCCGGCACGCCATGAAGTCGGTGGTCATCAACCCGTTCTTCGACTGGCAGGAGGACCGGCACCCGCGCCGGCCGTACCACGAGACGGTCATCTACGAGGCCCACGTCAAGGGGCTGACAATGACCCACCCTGAGCTGCCCCGCGAGATCCGCGGCACCTACTTGGCGCTGGGCCACCCGGTAATGATCGACCACTTCCGCTCCCTCGGGGTGACCGCGGTCGAGCTCATGCCGGTCCACCAGTTCGTCCAGGACCACCACCTGGTCGAACGTGGGCTGTCCAACTACTGGGGCTACAACACCATCGGGTTCTTTGCCCCGCACAACGGCTACGCCGCCTATGGCCAACGCGGCCAACAGGTGCAGGAGTTCAAGGCGATGGTCCGCTCGCTGCACGCGGCGGGCATCGAGGTGATCCTGGACGTCGTCTACAACCACACCGCCGAGGGCAGCGAGATGGGGCCGACGCTGTCCTTCCGCGGCATCGACAACGCGTCGTACTACCGGCTGGTGGACTCCGACCCGCGGTACTACATGGACACCACGGGCACCGGGAACAGCCTGCTCATGCGCAGCCCGCACGTGCTGCAGCTGATCATGGACTCGCTGCGGTACTGGGTCCAGGACATGCACGTCGACGGGTTCCGGTTCGACCTCGCTGCCACCCTGGCCCGCCAGTTCCACGAGGTGGACCGGCTCTCGGCGTTCTTCGACCTGGTCCAGCAGGATCCGGTCGTCTCGCAGGTCAAGCTGATCGCCGAGCCGTGGGACATCGGCGAGGGCGGCTACCAGGTGGGCAACTTCCCGCCGCTGTGGACCGAGTGGAACGGCAAGTTCCGCGACACCGTCCGCGACTTCTGGCGGGGCGAGGCGGCCACGCTGGCCGAGTTCGCCTCCCGGTTCACCGGCTCCAGCGACCTGTACCAGTCCTCCGGTCGCAACCCGTACGCGTCGATCAACTTCGTGAGCGCCCACGACGGGTTCACCCTGCACGACCTGGTGTCCTACAACGACAAGCACAACGACGCCAACGGCGAGGAGAACCGGGACGGCGAGAGCCACAACCGGTCCTGGAACTGCGGGGCGGAGGGCGCCACCGACGAGCTGGGCATCCTGGCGCTGCGCGAGAAGCAGAAGCGCAACCTGATGGCCACCCTGTTGCTGTCCCAGGGGATACCCATGCTGTTGCACGGTGACGAGCTGGGTCGCACCCAGGGCGGCAACAACAACGGCTACTGCCAGGACAACCCGGTCAGCTGGGTGGACTGGTCGGACGCCGGCGAGCACTGGGCCAGGCGCGACTTCACCCACCGGTTGGCCAAGCTTCGCCGCGAGCACCCGGTGTTCCGGCGGCGACGGTTCTTCGAGGGGGTCTCCCCGCGAGGCGGCGAGCTCGGCGACATCGCCTGGTTCCGCCCGAGCGGGGAGATCATGACTGATGAGGACTGGAACAACGGCTACGCGAAGTCGCTGGCGGTCTTCCTCAACGGCGACGCCATCTCCAGCCCGGATCTGAGCGGCCGCGCGGTCCGGGACGACTCGTTCCTGCTGCTGTTCAACGCCCACCACGAGGACCTCGAGTTCCAGCTGCCCGGGCCCCGCTACGCGACCTCGTGGCTGCGCGAGTTCGACACCGCGTCGCCGGACGAGGGCGACTCCCCACCCGTGCCCGCGAGCGGCCAGGTGCAGGTTGAGGCCCGCTCGATGCAGCTGTTCCGGCGGCAGCTGTGAGCGACGACGCCGCAGCGACGCCCCACCAGCCGACCCGGTGGCGGCTGCCCTCGCGCGGCCGGCCGCTGCCCACCGCCACCTACCGGCTGCAGCTGCGGTCCGGGTTCGGCTTCGTGCAGGTCGCCGAGCTGGCCGACTATCTGGCAGCGCTGGGCGTCTCGCACGCCTACCTGTCCCCCGTCCTCCAGGCGGTGCCCGGCTCGCCGCACGGCTACGACGTGGTCGACCACAGCCGCCTGTCCGAGGAGCTCGGCGGCGCCCAGGCGTACGACGGCATGGCCGGCCGGCTGGACTCGCTCGGCCTGGGCGTGGTCGCCGACGTCGTGCCCAATCACATGGCGGTGCCCACCCCCGCCTCGCTCAACGTGGTGCTCTGGTCGGTGCTTCGGGACGGTCCGGCGTCCCTCTACGCCGACTGGTTCGACGTCGACTGGGCGGCCCAGCAGAGCGCCCTGCTGCTGCCGGTGCTCGGCCAGCGCATCGGTGACTGCCTGGACGCCGTCGAGATCACCGTGGACCGCGACGGGCCGGAACCGGTCGTCCGGTACCACGAGCACGTGTTCCCCGTCCGGCCCGGTACCGCCGACCTACCACTGCCGCAGCTGCTGGACGAGCAGTTCTACCGGCTGGCGTACTGGCGGGTCGGCGACGAGGAGCTCAACTACCGCCGGTTCTTCGACGTTGACACGCTGGCCGCCGTCCGGGTGGAGAACCCCGCGGTGTTCGCCGAGAGCCACGCGCTGCTGCTGGCGCTGGTCAACGAGGGCAAGCTGGACGGGCTGCGCGTGGACCACCCGGACGGCCTGGCCGACCCCCGCACCTACCTGGAGCGGCTGGCCGGGGCCACTCGAGGCTCCTGGGTCGTGGTGGAGAAGATCCTGCAGGACGGCGAGGAGCTTCCCGAGGACTGGGACTGCGCCGGGACCACCGGGTACGACGCGCTGCGCCGGGTCGGCGGGCTGTTCGTGGACCCGGCAGGAGCCGCGCCGCTGCGGGCGCTGCACCAGCGGCTGACCGGGCTCCCCGACGACCTGGCCGCCGTCGAGGAGGACGCCAAGCGGCTGGTGGCCACCACCTCGCTGAGTGCCGAGGTCAGCCGTCTGGTCGAGCTGGCGGCCGCTGTCTGCGCCGATGACGTGCGGCTGCGCGACCACACCAGGGCCGGGGTCCGGACGGCGCTGGAGGAGCTCATCGTGGCGCTGCCGGTGTACCGCGCCTACGTCGTCCCCGGGGAGCAGCCGCCACCCGCCTCGGTCGAGCTGCTCGAGCGGGCCGCAACGGTGGCCCGGGAGCGGGCGCCCGAGCGGGCCGCGGAGGTCGACCTGGTGCTCGCGCTGGCCCTGGGCCGACTGGGCCGCGACCGCAGGCGCGACGAGTTCGTCGTCCGGTTCCAGCAGACCTGCGGGCCGGTCATGGCCAAGGGGGTCGAGGACACCGCCTTCTACCGCTGGGCCCCGCTCGCCGCACTCAACGAGGTCGGCGGCGACCCGGCCGGCTTCGGCGTCTCGCCAGCGGACTTCCACCGCGCCTGCGAGCGACAGGCGGCCGGCTGGCCGGGGACCATGACCACGCTGTCCACCCACGACACCAAGCGGTCGGAGGACGTGCGGGCGCGGCTCGCGGTGCTCTCCGAGGTGCCGGAGGCATGGGCTGAGACGGTCGGCACATGGCAGCAGCTGAGCGCGTCGCTGCGTCCCGGGACGGGCGTCCCGGACGGCGTCACCGAGAACCTGCTGTGGCAGACCCTGGTGGGCGCCTGGCCGGTCAGTGCCGAGCGGCTGGCCCCGTACCTGACCAAGGCCATGCGCGAGGCCCGGCTGGTCACCTCCTGGCAGCAGCCGGACGAGGACGTGGAGAAGGCGGTGGCCGGATTCGTCGCCGCGGTGCTCGAACACCCGGGTCTGGTCTCCAGCCTCGAGGAGCTGGTGGCCAGCATCGCGTTGCCGGCAGCGGTGAACACCCTGGGCCAGAAGCTGGTCCAGCTGGGCATGCCGGGGGTGCCCGACGTCTACCAGGGCAACGAGCTGCACGACCTGTCCTTGGTGGACCCGGACAACCGGCGTCCGGTCGACTACGGGCGCCGCCGCGAGCTGCTGTCGGCCCTCGACGACGGCGCCCCTGTCGGCGACTTGGAGACCACGGACGGCCTGGACCGGGCCAAGCTGCTGGTCACCTCCCGGCTGCTGCGGCTGCGCCGCGACCGGTCGCACTGGTTCGGCCCCGACTCCGGCTACCGCGCACTCACCCTGGACGGCGAGCGGGCCGGGCACGGCGTCGCGTTCGCCCGCGGCGAGGCCGTACTGCTCGCCACCCGGCTGCCGGTGGGGCTGGCCCGCGCCGGCGGCTGGGGAGACGCACGACTGCACCTGCCGGACGGCGACTGGACCGAGCTGATGGCCGACCGACCGGTGCCTGGCGGAACCGTCCGGGTCGCGGACCTGCTCGCGAGCCTGCCGGTCGCCGTGCTCGTCCCCCGCTCCCACGACCAGGAAGGCTGAGCGCATGGACATCAACGGCCTGTTCTCCGGCCTGTTCGCAGCGATCGTCGTCGGCGGGCTCGGCCGGCTGCTGGTCCGCGGCTACCGGCCGGTGGGCTGCCTGCTCACCCTGCTCATCGGGCTGGTCGGTGCCGGTGTGGGCCTGGCCGTCGGGTCGAAGCTCGGGTGGGGGTTCTGGCTGACCTTTGCCACTCAGGTGGTCGTGGCTGCCCTCCTCGTCCTCCCGTTCACCCTCGGCACCCGCGACCGTGACTGGTGAGGCTCGATCTC
>Ga0208588_1000347_pt1 | contig 15039 bp, 9 predicted proteins | sample NGESurshal092012_8_FD_184483 | JGI IMG/M metagenome (GOLD analysis project Ga0208588, IMG submission 184483) | Arctic peat soil microbial communities from Barrow, Alaska - NGEE Surface sample 415-3 shallow-092012 (SPAdes) | ecosystem: Environmental > Terrestrial > Soil > Wetlands > Peat ...
GCTTCCGTGATATCCGCCTGATCGAAGTAGCGGATCGCCGCTTTTGTGAACGGCTTGCAGAACGTGGCCATACCGTGCTGCCACTGGGTTTCCCCAACCATCGCGAGCCGATCGATGTCGGCAAAGTGTTCGATGCCGAATTTGATGTCTTCCCACATGGCGCTGACTTCCCAGCCGTGGAAGCCGGTCATATCGAACAACACGCGCAACGTGCCGTTCTGTTGGATGAGCCGCTCAAACTCAGGTACAAAGTGCTCGTAATCTGCCTTTGTCAACTTGCCGTTGACGTGAACGATGAGAAGCTTCCCACCGTTTTCTTCCTTGAGTTGAATGGGCATTCGGGACTCCTTTTCCTTGTTTTAGGTCGGTACAGGCGTTCTCCCCACCAACGGTTTCTCTAGCGACGTTGCCCCTGCATTCCATTTCCAGTCGCGAATTTCTGGTAGATCCTGACCGTGCTGGTCAATGTAAAGCTTGTGCTCGATCAGCTTGTCCTGCATCATCTGTTTGAGATAAGCGCCCTCACTGCCCAAATGTGGTAGGCGATCGACCACATCTTGCACCAGATGAAAGCGATCCAGGTCGTTCTGTACCCGCATATCAAAGGCTGTCGTGATGGTGCCCTCTTCCTTGTAGCCTCGGACGTGGAGGTTCCGATTCGTGCGGCGGTAGGTCAGCCGATGGATCAGCCAGGGGTAGCCATGAAAGCCAAAGATGATGTGCTTGTCGGCTGTGAAGAGAGAGTCATAATCGGCTTCACTCAGCCCGTGTGGGTGTTCACTCGCTGACTGCAACTTCATCAGATCGACGACATTGACCACGCGGATTTTTAACGCTGGCAGATGTTCGCGCAGAATCGAAACAGCCGCCAAAATCTCTAGGGTCGGTGTATCGCCACAGCACGCCATCACCACGTCCGGTTCAGCTTCCTGGTCATTGCTTGCCCATTGCCAGATGCCGATGCCTTCGGTGCAATGCACGATCGCTGCGTCCATCGTCAGCCACTGGGGGAGCGCGTGTTTGCCAGCGACCACCACATTCACGTAATGTCGGCTCCGCAGACAGTGATCAAAGACCGACAGCAGACAGTTCCCATCGGGCGGTAGGTAAGCACGGACGATATCGGCTTTCTTGTTGATCACGTGGTCGAGAAAACCGGGGTCCTGGTGGGTGAAGCCGTTGTGATCCTGCTGCCAGACGTGGGAGGCAAGCAGATAATTGAGCGAGGCGATCGGTCGTCGCCAGGGTAGCTCCGATGTGACTTTCAGCCACTTGGCGTGCTGGCTGAACATCGAATCGACGATGCGAATGAACGCCTCGTAGCTGTTGAACAGCCCGTGCCGTCCGGTGAGCAGATAGCCTTCCAGCCAACCCTCGCACTGGTGTTCACTCAGCATCGAATCCAGCACACGTCCACGAGGGGCGAGGAATTCATCAATCTTTACTTCTCGCGCTTCCCACTGCCGATTGGTGGCTTCAAATACTGCACCCAGCAGGTTGGAGAGCGTCTCATCGGGACCGAAGATGCGGAAATTCTCCCGATTCAGCTTCACCACATCCCGCAGAAAGCTGCCCAGCAGGAGCGTATCCTGACCGTCAACGGCACCGGGCGCAGGCACCGACACCGCATAGTCGCGGAAGTCCGGCATCTGGAGATCGCGCAGCAGAATGCCACCGTTGGCATGGGGATTAGCCCCCATCCGCTGATTGCCCTTGGGGGCTAGTTCTGCTAATTCCGGTATGAGTCGACCATTTGCATCAAACAGTTCTTCAGCCTTATAGCTTTTCATCCAGCTTTCGAGCTGCTGGAGATGCTCTGGATGTTCAGCATCCACGATCAGTGGTACTTGGTGCGAGCGGAACGTGCCTTCAACTGGCAGACCATCGACGACTTTTGGCCCTGTCCAACCCTTGGGGGATTTCAAAACGATCATGGGCCAGCGTGGCCGAGTGGTATCGTTCTTGCTGCGTGCATGGCTTTGGATTTGCTGAATGCTCTCGATGACCTTCTCCAACGTGTTGGCCATGAGTTGATGCATGGCTTCTGGCTCATCACCTTCCACAAAGTAGGGTGTCCAGCCACAGCCTCGGAAAAACTGCTCCAGTTCCTCATGCTCAATGCGGGCTAAGACAGTCGCGTTGCTGATCTTGTAACCATTCAGGTGCAGAATTGGCAGCACGGCTCCGTCGGTAATTGGGTTTAGAAACTTATTAGATTGCCATGCCGTCGCTAAGGGGCCTGTTTCCGCTTCACCGTCGCCGACAACGCAGGCAACAATCAGATCTGGATTGTCGAAGGCGGCCCCAAAGGCATGACTCAGCGAATAGCCCAACTCGCCTCCTTCATGAATCGACCCAGGCGTTGTCGGTGCAACATGGCTTGAAATGCCACCAGGAAAGGAGAATTGCTTGAACAGCTTTTTTAGTCCAGCTTCATCCTGAGTGACATTTGGATAAACTTCACTCCAAGTGCCTTCGAGGTAGGTATTGCCCACCAGTGCTGGGCCACCATGACCTGGACCGGCGATGTAGAGCATATTCAGATCGTACTTTTTGATTACCCGGTTCAAGTGCACATAAATGAAGTTTTGGCCTGGAGTCGTGCCCCAATGTCCAACGACTAGCGGTTTGACATCGGACTGTCTTAATGGCCGCTTCAATAGAGGATTATCATAAAGATAAATCTGACCAACCGAAAGATAGTTGGCGGCGCGCCAATAGGCATCTACTCTGTTGAGTAGTTCTGAGGAAAGGGTATTTGTTGTTTTCATGGCTCAAAGATAGTTAGCCGCACTTCGACAAACATCCTCCTTGAGGAGTAAACGTGAATTTATAGGGCACTTCGAAAAATAGAAAGTTTAATTGCACAGGTCGAACTTTATCCTTGAAACCTTGTTTGTAAATCACACATGATAACCTGCGAGCTGTGATGGAGACGGTTCTCCGACAAGCCGTGTCCTAACCTAAGTGGCGACGGCTATACAAGGGATATGATTCAAGACTACTTTTTCAGCCCAAGCCGAGAACGTGACACACAGACTTGGCGATTATGAATGCTTCGTCCGTGTGAATCACGCGGACAGGAACCCTGCTGGTCTCCGTAGAAATCACGCCCTCATGCGCCACATTTCGCCATTCGTTGAGTTCGATGCCCAGGAAGCCTAAGCCATCGCAAATCCGGGTGCGGACTGTGGGGGCATTCTCCCCGATTCCACCCGCGAACACCAAGGTGTCCACCCCGCCCAATGCCGCTGCGAAAGCACCGATCCATTTCTTCACCTGGTAGCAGAACAACGCGATCGCTTCAGCCGCACGCACATCTTGCAGTTCGCGATCGAGCAAGTCACGCATATCGGCACTGGTTTCGGATATACCCAGCAACCCAGACTGGAAATGAACCATCTCATTGAATTGCTTCACGCTCATTTGTTCGGTGCGCGCCAGATACCCTAGCAGTCCCGGATCGAGATCGCCGGAGCGGGTACTCATCGGCACTCCGGCTGTCGGGGTAAAGCTCATGCTGGTGTCCACAGGTTTGCCGTGATGCACCGCCGCCAGACTCGCGCCATTCCCAAGATGAGCAAGGATCACCCGACCGTTTGCTGCTGCTGTTCCGTCCAGTCGGGACAGTTCTTCCATCAAGAACGCATAGGACAACCCGTGAAACCCATACCGTCGCACGCCCTGTGCTTCGTAACGGCGTGGGATGGGTAACATCTGGGCGACGCGCGGCAGGTCATGGTGAAATGCGGTGTCGAAACACGCGACTTGGGGCAGGTCTGGAAAGCGGTGATGCAACGCCTCGGCTAACCGGATCTCCTCTGGTAGATGTTCAGGGTCGAAGGGACTGATCCGGTGCAGTTCCTTAAGCATCGCCGGAGTGATGCGCTGCGGCTGGCTATACGCCGGTCCTCCATGCACGACGCGATGCCCCACTGCGGTCAAGGCATCACGCCCACAATGTCCCTCAAGCCAATCCATGAGCGCGCCGACTGCCAGCGTGTGATCCGATGCCGCTATCAACCGCGAAATGTTGTCAGCCGGATTTAACCCTTTGACCTGCAGGGTCGCTTCCGGTAGCCCAATGCGCTCAATCTCACCCTCTAGCATCCGTTGGAGAGAGTCGCCAGACTCGAACAGCGCGAACTTGATGCTCGATGAGCCGCCATTGATCGTCAGGATATGTGGGTTCGCTGGTTTCATTTGGACTCCGTTAAGGCTGTCGGCGACCGTTGCTCGGGCGTGCATTGAGCCAGCAGGATGACGCTCGATTGGGGGCTGAGGGGATACGTTTGTGGATCGTCCCAAAGCGGTTCCTCACCCGCAGCAAACAGATCGTGTGGCGCTTTGCCAGCGGTATCGACGGCTAGATGCCACCGAGTCTTCGGCAGTGCCGGGGGCAACCTGAAAGCCACGGCATCAGTGCCAGCATTGAACAGCAGGCAAAGTGCGTGCTGTTCAGCTTCATGGATGAGACAGGCAAACTGTCTTGCATTCGAGTCGAACCAGTTGGGCAAGCCGCCTTGTGGAGCAAACCACTGGATCTCGGCATCCGTATAGAATGCTTCTTGGCTGAGGATGGGATGGGCACACCGAAAGGCGATCATGCCACGGGTAAAGCGAAACATTTCCTGGTGCTGTTCCAAGCAACTCCAGTCATGCCAACTTGTTGCGTTGTCCTGGCAGTATGCGTTGTTGTTGCCGCCTTGTGTCCGGCGAAATTCGTCCCCGCCGAGTAGCATTGGCACACCACGCGAGATCAGCAGGGTCAGCAGGAAATTCTTGATCTGGCGGTTCCTGATGGACGCGATCGCGACATCCGTCGTCTCGCCCTCAATCCCATAGTTCTCGCTGTAATTAGCATTAGATCCGTCCCGGTTGTTTTCTCCGTTTGCTTCATTGTGTTTGGTGCGATAGCTCACTAGGTCGTTTAGGGTGAAGCCGTCGTGGCAGGTGACGAAATTGATGCTGCCATCGGGACCTTTGCCGGATCGAGTATAGATGTCGGCACTACCACCAATGCGGCTGGCAAACAAACCCAGCATCCCCTCATCGCCCCGCCAGAAACGCCGAACATCATCTCGGTAGCGACCGTTCCATTCTGCCCAGCGCCGCTCTGAAAAGCTACCCACCTCATACGCACCAGCGACATCCCACGCCTCAGCAATGATCTTCACATCTCTTAAGATCGGGTCTTCGGCAATCCGTTCGAGCAGCGGTGCATTGGCGAGCAAGTTGCCGGCTTCGTTCCGACCGAGCACCGATGCCAGGTCAAACCGGAAACCATCCACATGCATCTCGACCATCCAATAACGCAGCGCCGCTAAGATATGGTCTTGCACCACGGGATGGTTGGCGTTGATGGTGTTGCCTGTGCCCGTATAGTTCTTGTAATAGCGTTTGTCGCCTTCAAGGGTGTAGGCGATCGCGTTAGCCATGCTGCGAAAACAGAGGGTGGGGCCGAGTTCGTTGCCCTCTGCCGTGTGATTGAACACCACATCCAGAATCACTTCGATATCCGCCTGGTGAAACGCCCGCACCATTTCCTTGAACTCCAACTTCTGCTGACCCAAACCACCTGCACTGCTATAGGACGCTTTGGGCGCAAAGAAAACCACCGGATCATAGCCCCAATAATTCCGGAGCGGTTGGTTCGTTTGTGGATTTCTGCGTGAGATAGGCGTGTCATTGAATTCCTGGACGGGCATCAGTTCCACAGCGGTAACGCCCAGGGTTTTGAGATAAGGAATCTTTGCCATCAGCCCGCGATAGGTACCCGGATGCTCCACGCCCGACGTGGGATGAATGGTAAAGCCACGCAGATGCAGTTCGTAAATCACGGTCTTCGACCACGGATGCCGGGGTGGACGGTCTCCCTCCCACTCGAATGACTCGTTGAGAAAGATACATTTTGGCATCGACCCGGCATTGTCCACTGTTGAGAAAGACAGGTCCTGCTCTGGTGCCAATGGGTCATAGCCGCGTGCCGCTGCAAAAGCCCACGGAGGCAGTTGCGAAACCGCTATCGCATAGGGATCGAGGAGCAATCGATTGAAATTGAACCGATGCCCTTCGTTGGGTGCGTAAGGACCATCCACGCGGTAGGCATAGAATTGACCGGAACCGATTCCCTCCACCCAAACGTGCCAGACATCGCCAGTACGATGGCACGCGGCATCAAGATCGATCGACCGGGCAGGCACGGCATCTTCAGGATGGTTGAACAACTCAAGTCGAACACGACTGGCATCCCGGCTGAAAAGGGCGAAATTTACGCCTCCTCCCGTTTCCTGGGTGCCCAACGGCAACGGAGAACCCACCCGCACGTCCGTCCGTGAGGAGATCTCCGAGATATAGTCGTGCAGTTCGCGTAGGGTCTCTTTCATCATCGATGCCATGGGTCTGTGGGCGGGGAAAGCGTCAATTATGTCAGTAGAGAGGCAGCACGTTTGCTCAAAAGCACCTGCTAGGGGTTGGATGCGTACCATACTATCAAGGCTCTACAGCCCTACGCCGCCATTGACGACGTGATTTGCGATCGCACTTTCCGGCTCTTTCTGTGCGTTCTCCTGTCCCAACCCCATCGTCAAGGCGGTCATCCCAGCCAGACCGCCGAGCTGCATCGTGTCTAACGCCGTGCTGGGTACCATGACGATCGTGGCGTTGCTCTTCAATCCCTCATAGAGCATATTCATCGCTCTTAAATGCAGCGCGACCGGATTGTTGATATAGGTCTTGGCTGCTTCCCCAAACTTTTCCGCCACCTGTCGCTCGGAATCGCCCAGAATCACCCGTGCCTGACGTTCTCTTTCCGCCTGTGCCTGCATTGACATCGCATCCTCTAAGGCAGAAGGAATCAGGACATCCTTCACTTCCACCGAAATCACATTGATGCCCCACGGCTCGGTGCGCTCATCAATGATCTTCTGCAATTCCTTGCTGATCTTCTCTCTGCCCTCCAGCAGGTCCGAAAGCATGGTCTTGCCAATCACATCCCGCAGCGCTGTTTGGGAGGCCCAACTGATCGCGCTTTGATAGTCGGCTACCATCAGAGCGGCCTTTTTAGGGTCTAAAACCTGCCAGAAGAGCACGGCATCGACATCCACTGGCACCGTATCTTTAGTCAGGGTCTTCTCTGCCTTAAACGCAGACGTGATCACGCGGGTATCAATCCAGTAAGGAATCGTGTCGATGATCGGGATCAAGAAAAACAGTCCCGGGCCTTGAAGCGAGCGGAATTTGCCTAACCGTAAGACCACCACCTTTTCCCACTGGTCCGCGATCTTAATCGGGAGCGAAATCACGAGGGCGATTACCAAGGCAATGACTCCCAGCCCGATGCTATTGATAGCAAAGGCTAAGCCGCCGCCAATACCAAAAATGATAATAAAGATTAATGTTGCAAACGAGTTGCTTTTGCCCATTTCAATTACCTATCTATATGGTTTAGGTTTTCGAATTTGATGACTGTGATGCGTTTCTTTGCACTGGCTGGTCAATTGACCAGCCTCTATTCGAGTATTGATCACCGTTGCCAAAGGATGTGTGTGTCTTCCAGTGGGAGCGCAACGCCGTCATAGTGCGGTACGATGCGTGCCGTATAGTCCGTGGCTGGGCGTGTCGTCGGCACTTGTGCGCTAAAGATGTAACCGTTGACCTTGTCCAATAGCTGACCGCGCTTCATCGCCTGCCGTTCCATCTCGCTGTTGTTTACTCCATTGGCGTATAGTTCTACCCGTACACTCGTGGGGTCAAGGCTGCCGCACGAGACCTCGACTCCGAATGTATGCCCCTTTACGTCGCTCACCACCTTCATTGCGCCGAAGCGCAGCGTGTTCCATTGCTGTTCCAGTGTGTCCTGCCAAGCGACGATTTGCCCGCCCACTGCGCCGTTGTTCGCCGCGCGATGGCGGTAGGTCATTGCAGCCGGAAGGTAGTGTTGTTCGGTGTATGCCTGCACCGTGCGGTTGGCGGAGAAGCGGGGTGTCAATTGCGACATGCTGGCTCGCATCCGCTTGACCCAGGCGGTGGGGATTCCATTGTCGTCGCGGGTATAAAACTCCGAGATCACTTCCCGCTCTAGCAAATCGTAGAGTGCGTTGGCTTCGACCGCGTCCCAGGCAGGATCGTCGCCATGCTCCTGACCGTCCCCCAACGCCCAGCCCACATCAGAACTGTAGGCTTCCGCCCACCAGCCATCCAACTCGGAGATATTGATGCCGCCATTGACGAGCACCTTCATTCCGCTCGTACCGCAGGCTTCCCAGGGTCGCCGTGGCGTGTTAATCCAGACATCGACTCCCTGCACCAGATGCTCGGTCAGAAGCATGTCATAGTCACTGAGAAAGATCGCATGGGGACGCGTCTCGGACTGCCGGATGAACTTTACCCACTCCTGAATCAGGGCTTGCCCCGCCTGGTCTGCCGGGTGCGCCTTGCCAGCGATAATCAGTTGTACTGGACGCTGCGGATTGCTCAACAGACGCAGCAGGCGATCGCGATCGTGCAGCAGCAGGTTTGGTCTTTTGTAGGTCGCAAAGCGGCGGGCAAAGCCCAGTGTTAAGGCATTGGGATCAAAGAGATGCCTCGCCTGCTCGATCGTCTCGGGCGACGCACCAGCAGCGGCATAGTGCTGGGCTAAACGCTGGCGCGCGTATGCCACTAGAGATTTGCTGGCAGCGAGGCGAAATTGCCAAAGGGTGTGGTCGGAAACGCAGCGAATATCCTGTTCGAGTGTTTCCGTCATGCCCAGCCAGCGGTCTTTGCCACAGGACTGAGTCCAGAGATCATCGGACGCAGCCGAGTCCCACGTCGGCATATGGACTCCGTTGGTCACATAGCCAATGGGCAATTCGGACTCCGGCCAGTGGGGAAAAAGCGGCTCAAAAAGTTGCCGACTGACTTTTCCATGCAAGCGACTCACGCCATTCACTGCCCCGCTGCCACGGATTGCCAGATACGCCATGTTGAAAGGCTCCGACGAATCATGTGGATTCTGGCGACCCAGAGCCAGCAAGTCGTGGACGGTAATGCCTAGCGTGTCTTGGGCATAACTGCCGAGGTATTGTTCGATGAGCGCCGGAGCGAAGCGGTCAAAGCCAGCCGCCACAGCTGTGTGGGTGGTGAAAAGGTTTCCCGATCGCGTGGCAGACAGTGCAACGTCAAACGGCTGCGCGTTTGCTTGCATGAAACTATGGGCGCGTTCCAAAATGGCGAACGCCGCGTGTCCTTCATTGAGATGGCAGACTTCTGGTTGGATGTTGAGTGCGGCGAGCAACCGCCAGCCACCAATTCCAAGCAGCATTTCTTGCTTGAGGCGTAACTCTGGTCCGCCACCATACAGCTCGCTGGTAATGCCTCGATGGGCAGGAAAGTTCGCTACATCATTGCTGTCTAGCAAGTAAAGTTTGACTCTGCCAACCTGAACCTGCCAGGTGCGTAGCCAAACTGAGTAACCGGGCAAGACGACCTCCAACCGCAACCACTCGCCGTTTGGGTGGCGTAACGGTGCGATCGGCAGCTGTCCAGGGTCGTTGTAGGGATAGAGGGCTTGCTGTGCGCCGTCCTTGTCAATCACCTGACGAAAATAGCCCTGCTGGTAGAGCAACCCCACACCAACCACCGGCACGCCCAGGTCGCTGGCGGCTTTGAGCTGATCACCAGCGACATTGCCGAGTCCGCCTGAGTAAATGGGTAACGCTTCACTCAACATGAATTCCATGCTGAAATACGCGACACATTTCAAGGGAGACTGCGGGTGCTGTTGCTGAAACCAGGCGGGTGCTGTTGCCTCCTGATGCCTGGTGAGTAACAGGTCATCCACCTGCTTACGGAAGGCTGGATTGGCTAGCAGACGCTGGAGTGTATCCGTTGAGACAGTCTGCAAGACTGCCCAAGGGTTTTGAGTGTACTCCCAAAGCACAGGATCAAGTTGCCGCCACACTGCATCGGTCGCATGATTCCACGACCAGCGCAGATCCAGCGCCAGTTCAGCCAGGGAATCGAATCCCTCGCTTTCTGTGGGTAGAAGCTTGTCAATGGGGTGGCTCACACGACGATGACTGCTCATGTTTTCTCCTTGGGTTAGCGCTCGGACGGAAGCTCTGGTTACTGCGAATCGGTCAAGCCCGCCAGCGGCTCATCGCGTGTGACCGGATGGTGCTCCAATGTCTCAGGTTGGGTGCGGTCGAGGATTTCTTTGGCCTTGGTTGTGTCATCCATGGAGCCGTGGACAATCAGGACAAACTTGTCGGCATTGAGTGCTTTTTCATACTGCAATATGCTGTCCTTGGGAATCCCCATACTGTACAAGCCGGCCCCAACCGCGCTCAGACCGCCGACCACGATCGCCCCTTCCAGTGCCCCAACGATCCAACTGACCAACGGCCCCGCTATTAGAATCGGCCCCAAACCGGGAATCCAAAAAAACGCAGAACCGACCCAAAAACCCAACAGCCCGCCCCAGAAGGCCCCTGCTTTACCCCACACTTTCATCCGGTCGCCAGTATTGTAGTAGCCGATCACATGCTCATCCGTGTGATAGTCACGTCCAATAATTGACAGTTGCTTCATATCGAAACCAGAGTGCTCTAGTTCCTTGATAGCTGCTTCTGCAGCCGAGTGCGTTGGATAGATCGCCACAATCGAATTGTTTTGGTTCATGCTGTTCTCCTTTTGCTGTTGTTGTTTACTGTTCATGGTTTTGCCTTCAGAGCGGTTTGCGGAAATCCTTTGACTTGATTTTCATCTTCATTCTTGCGGACATACCATTCGCCCGGTTCGCGTCGGTTCATTTAGGATAGGAGACTCATCTTTCTTTCCCGATCTCCAGCTGTGCCTTGAGCCAGTCCTAAACCGAATGGCCTTCGCGGCGGCATTGCCCGCTCATATGGGTGTAATTAAAAGTGAAAGTTCCTGTTAAGCGTTCCTGGAAGAGAGGTTGAGCCAATAAGCATCCCAATCTTGATTAGCCCGCAATACTCTCAGCGCTAACATGGCCTCAGCATTTTCAACCGTCCACCAACTCCCAGAGCGTTTCAAGCGGATTTGAATGATATAGCGGTGGGCACTCTCAATTTCACCGGAACCAATGGGCAACTCCGATGCAATAGCGCCTTTATAGTCCAAGTGCTGAGGACGATTGTGAAGATACCGATAGGCTGCCCTGACCGGAGCCTTCTTATCAGGAACAGAATTAGGTTCTTGAGAAGGCTTAAGCGCCTCAAGGACAGCCCTAAAGTGATTTTGCTTGAGTCGTCTTTTCTGCTGCTCCATCCAAGCTGTAGGGTCATTCGGGGCACAAACGTGACTCGCATCTGCCAGATAGTCGCAGACATGATAGAAATCCAGTAAGAAGCGACTTGGGTCTGCAAACTGAGCATCCATTTGTGAGGCAATCCAAGGCGCACCATCCCCCACTCCATGAACGAAAGTTTCTACGCCTAAGCCAGCCCGGATGGCGCTATGAAGCAACTGTGCCCCTGCCTCATCGACACTACCGAAGGTTGAACCAAAGATGGGCAGAGTCTGTTCGGGGGTTCGCGCAAACCCTAAACGGGCTTCTTTCCAACTAATTTTACGGGTTGTCCGACGGTCAACCTGCGCAGGGTCACCCTCATCGGGCGTTGTGTCCACAATGGGAATCATCGAGCCATCCATTTGTGTGATTAACGTCGCAACAGCGGCTCCTATCGGAATCTCTGTGTCCAAACTCTGCGTGTCTAAGATAGTCTGGGCATGGGTTTGCGTAATCCCTTGTGCGCAGCTAATTGGGACACTGACCCCATGATGCTCTAGGAGCTTTTTGGGAATTTGTCCAAAGGGTACATCGGCTCCAAAGTCCGTAATCACCCGCTGTAAGGGTATTGAATAGCCTCGACAATGGACTTGGGCAGTGCTTTGAAAGGGACGAACAATCTGGCTGCCTTCCCCTTGCCCAAACTGGATAAACCTTTGCTCTAATACTTCGATGCGTCCAAATCGGCTATACCAATAGAGTTTTTTTTACCTCCCCGATGGGCCGTTGGATTCTCTAGACTGAACGCTTCACTTTGCTGCTCTTGTTGTCGGGTAGCCCATTCCTGTAAAGCTGTTTGCCCAAGTTGACGAATCTCTTCGACCACTCGTTGCTCTGCTGCATCGGCTCGAATGAGGTCGCCTTGAGCATTTTCTACGACCGATAGCAGGACTTCAAATTTGGCTCTTAGTTCAGGATGGGCATTGAGTCTGTTTTCGAAACTTTCAGGCTGTTGTGAGGTGTTAGGGAACATATTTATAGATAGCATTGGAAGTCTTATGCATCATAGCTTCTCCCTTTCTTGCTAGCTGACTTTCACTTTTAATTACACCCCGCTCATATAGTTCAGGCTTGCTTGGTGATCTGCGGTGTCACATCGACAGGGCTCTTGGCTTCAGGCTTCGTCTTAGCTTTGACGGAATCGAACACCCGATACGCGAGCAGTTTCACGCGGTCGTTCACGAGGAACCACACCAGCGCATAGCCCCAGACGAACGCCGCCCAACCCCAGCCGAGGGGCGTCATAAACAGCCCATAAACCGCTATCAACGTCGCTACAATTTGCGTGCCGAGTACCGCTCCCCATAAAATCTTTGCCGGACGTATGGACCAGAACGGGCCGCGTGTGCGCGTCAGGAAAATCGTCAGATGTCCTGCCACGGACAGCTTCAAATACATCAGCGTCTGGATGTGCGCGCGGTCGAGATGAAAGACGCGCTCACCGAGATAGAATAAGCCGAAGGCGGAAACGACCCCGATGACGCCCAGAACCGTGGAAACCCCCAGCACCATGCGCATGTTCCAGGCCTCTGGCTGATCCTTGTAGTGAACGTTGTCATAGGCAATGGACAGGATGGCACCGTCGTTGAGCAACGCCAGCATCACGATCATCACTGCGGTCACTGGGTAAAAGTTAAATACCAGGATCGCCAGGGTCATGAACAACAGCACGCGCAGCGTCTCGGTGATGCGGTAGATCGCGTAGCTATTCATTCGCTGGAAAATACGACGACTCTCTTTGATGGCGTCGATGATCACAGACAGGCCAGGGGTCATCAGTACGATGTCTGCCGCCGCCCGCGCCGCGTCCGTCGCACCCGACACAGCAATACCGCAGTCGGCTTTTTTGAGCGCTGGAGCATCATTCACGCCATCGCCCGTCATGCCGACAATGTGGCCCCGTTTTTGCAGGACATCCACGATGTGAAACTTGTGTTCGGGGAATACTTGAGCGAAACCGTCGGCACTCTCGATGGACGCGGCCACCTCAGCGCTCTCTTGCCTCTTCGAGTCGCCCAAACTGGCAGCATCGAGAATATTTGTGCCCATATCTAACTTTTTAGCGGTTTCCTGGGCGATGGCCAGTGCATCGCCTGTTACCATTTTGACCTTCACGCCCATGGCCAAGGCGGTGGCGATAGTCGTCTTGGCATCTTCCCGTGGCGGGTCGAACAGGGGCAACACGCCGACAAATTGCCATTGCCCGTCGCCTTCGCAGCGCGCCACACCCAAGGCGCGAAAGCCCCGCACTGCGAAGGCATCGACGGCTTTGTCGACCTCAGGCTTCACCTGCTCAGCGTTGGCCGACAATTCCAAAATCACCTGGGGGGCACCCTTGCTGACTTTGAATTCCTTCCCGTCGTTACCCTTGATGGTGGCTTCGGTGCGTTTATGCACCGGATCGAAGGGTTGGAAATGGACTACCTCATAAGCCTTCAACACATCCTTGTCTTTTAGACCGCCCAGAACAGCCAAGTCGATGGTGTCATTGTTATCCGAACGCGAAGCCAAGGCAGCATCAAGAATGACTTGCTCGGCGGGGATGGCGTTGACACTGAAGGGATCGCCCAAGGTCAACTTGTTTTGAGTCAGAGTGCCGGTTTTGTCTGCGCACAACACATCCACACCCGCTAATTCTTCAATCGCCACCAACCGACTCACAATGGCCTCTTTCTTAGCGAGTAGGCGAGCGCCCACCGCCATCGTTACCGACAACACTGTCGGCATCGCCACGGGAATTGCAGCGACGGTCAAGACCAGGGCAAATTGCAAAGTGGTAAGGATCGGATCCCCCCTGAAGACCGCAACGCCAATAATCACTGCGACCAGAGCCACCGCTAGGAAGATCAGGTAATTGCCAATCTTCAGCACCGCTTTTTGGAAATGGCTGACGGTCTGGGTCTCCTGCACCAGTTGTGCTGTCTTGCCGAAATAAGTATTCGCCCCCGTGGCATAGACCATGGCACTGATTTCACCCTGACGAATGATCGATCCCGAAAACACTGCCTCGCCGGGCTTGCGCGTGGCGGGCAAAGACTCACCTGTCAGTGCAGACTGATCCACCTCAACTTGGCCGCCGTCTAATAAGCGAGCATCAGCGGGCACAATGTCCCCTAGTCGCAAGTGGATGACATCCCCTGGCACCAGTTCACGCGCCGCCGGATTGACCCACTTGCCATCGCGCTTTACTCGGGCTTTGATCGCCAGTTTTGCCTTGAGGGCCTCGATGGCATTTCCCGCTTGGCTTTCTTCCCAAAATCCGACCACAGCATTGGCGACTAGCAAAAGAAGAATGATGAAAAAATCGGGCCAGTGCCCCACTATCCCCGACAGAATCACCGCCACCTCGATCATCCACGGGATAGGACCCCAAAAGTAGCTGAGGAATTTCAGGAATGGATTGGTTTTCTTTTCTTCAATCTCGTTCGGCCCATATTCGGTCAGCCGTTTCTGCGCCTCAACTTGAGTAAGGCCATCCGGCGACGACCCCAGTTTTTTCTCCACCTCAAGCAGCGGTAGGGTTTTTAGATCGTCCTTGGTATCGGGCTCCGATTTGGAAGCTTTGGGTTTCTCGGCAACAGGTTTCATAGTAAGGATTCCTCAAGGAGAAAGTTTTTCGCCCACCTAGGTGCATTCCTACGTGCAGGAAAGAGTATTTGTTGTTTTCATAGCTCAAAGATACTTAGCAGCACTTCGACAAACATCCTCCTTGAGAAGTACTTACTATTAACGCAAGTTGCTAG
>Ga0208588_1000349_pt1 | contig 14993 bp, 11 predicted proteins | sample NGESurshal092012_8_FD_184483 | JGI IMG/M metagenome (GOLD analysis project Ga0208588, IMG submission 184483) | Arctic peat soil microbial communities from Barrow, Alaska - NGEE Surface sample 415-3 shallow-092012 (SPAdes) | ecosystem: Environmental > Terrestrial > Soil > Wetlands > Peat ...
CACCGGCTGCTGCGCCACCGGCTGCTGCGCCACCGGCTGCTGCGCCACCGGCTGCCGCGCCACCGGCTGCCGCGGCGGCGGTGGTCCCGGTAGCGGCCGTACCGGCCGTCGTGCCGCCGGCCACTGCCCCGGCAGCCGTGGCGCCGGTTCCCGTACCGGTCGCGCCGGTGGCCCCGGCGGCGTGCGCACCGGCGCCTGCGATGCCCGGCCACAACGTGCCGGCGGCTGCCAGCGGCGTGACCGGACCCAACGTCGCGATGTACCCGGCCGCGGCTCCACCCAGGATCAGCGGTGCCAGCAGGGCCCGCAGTCCGGTGTTCACCTCCTGCAGCTCGACCGCAAGCGCACGGCACCGGTCGCACTCCTCCAAGTGCGCGTCGACCTGCGCCTTCTCGCGCTTGGACAAGCCACCGCGGGTCCAGGCGCCGAGCCGCTCGACAGTGGTCCGGCACCGCTCGGCGGCGGTTTCCGCGAGGTGGGCCTGAAGGTAGGCCTCGCGCAGACCCTCGCGGGCCCGGAAGGCCAGCGAGGACACCGCGCCGGGGGCCATGCCCAGCAGTGCGCCGACCTGCGCCGGCGACTCGCCCTCCACCTGGGTGTGCCAGAGCACCGCCTGCCAGCGCTCGGGAAGCTTGGCGAACGCGGCGGCGATCATGCCGCTTTCCAGGTTGGCCAGCACGGGATCGTCACCCACCACGGCGACGTCGTGCGCGGACATGTCCTCGGTGAACTGCAGGCGCTTGTCCTTGCGCGTCCGGTCGTAGGCGGTGTTGCGGACCGCGGTGAACAGGTAGGCGCGGAACGCGGTGTCCGGCCCCTTGCCGGCAAGTAGGTTGTCCAGCACGCGGGCGAAGGACTCCGACACCAGGTCGTCCGATTCCGCCGCGGACCGGGAGAACTGGCGCGCGAGGGTGGTCGCCGGTCCGGCGTGCCGGCGGTACAACTCGCCGAAAGCCTCACGGTCCCCGGCCCGGACGCGCGAGATCAGCTCAGGGTCGCTGACGACGAAGTCGTCGCCATCCTGATCCGGCACGCCCGTCCCTCCCTGGCCCCGACGGCCTCGCCTGCGCGGCACCGTCACGGTCGGCACCGCTCCGTGCCCCGGGGGCGCCCTGTCATTGTGTCGCACCGCGACGGGAATCGGCGTCATCCCGATCGCGCACGTCCACGAATGGGTTAAGCACCGGTCGGGGCCGAAGGAAGCGCGGGAGTCCTCCCTCCCCCGAAACAGGCTGTTCGCGGCCCGGGAAAAAACTGTTGGCAAACCCGCGTGATGAGCGGCCGTGTTGTCCGTCTCACCCATATCAGCCCTGCGCCGCGGAGAGTGATCGCAGTCCAACCCGGAAGGTGACAGGCGCCGAGGTCGGGACAGGAACAAGCTTGAGGAAGTGCCGACACGCTGAGCCACCAGCAGTGATTCACCAGGAGGGCGGGCTCGCCGATGACTAGTACGCCGCTGACGCTGTCATTCGCCGCGGCCGAGGTCAGGCGCCGTTGGTATGCGGAATCGGCGTCCGCCGGCTGGGTCTTCGCCTCCGATTGGCACGACCCCGCAGTCGACGCCCTCTGCGAGGCGTGCCTACGGCAGGAAAACATCTGGGCACCGGCCGAACGCCTGGGGGTGGCGCGCGCCGCGTCGGGCGCCTCGTTGGGTGAGACCCTGGCTGACGTCGACGCGCTCACCGCGGTGCTGCCCGAGGTGCCGACAGATCTGCTCTACCGGGCGGTGTCGCTCGGCTGGGCGGACCGGATGTCGACGCCGACAGCGTCAGTCTTCGATCCGCTGACCGGACTCGTCTCGATGGACTATCTGGCCACCCGGTTGGGCGAGGTGTACCGGGCCGCCGAGGTGGCTGGGTACCACGTGTCCACCCGTCACGCTCTCGTGGTGGTGCGTGTCGACCTTTCCGGTCGCCGCGGCTGGGACCGGTTGGCGCCGTTGATCCTGGCCGCAGACGCCCTGCGCACGGTCTTCGACGCCGGCCAGAGCTTGGCCAGGCTTTCCGACCAGATGGCGGTGGCGCTGACCGACCGCGACGACATGCTGGCTCGCCGGACGCAGCTGTGTGCCGGGCTCGTCACCGAACGGCTGGTCGAGGACCGCCCGGCCGGCCGAATCGAGCACCACCGCTGCACGCCGCTGCCTCGGGTGTGGATCGAGCAGCTGCCCGACACTCAGGCCGCGGCGGTCGCGCTGATCAGCGAGTTGGGGCGATGAGTGGCACGTCACACCGACCACACGGCAGCACAACGAAGGGGCGCGCCGAGCGCCCCTTGGAGTAGAAGCCCCGGGGTGGGTGATCGGGCGTCAAGGGCGGGCGCCTGAGGCCGCCGCGGTGATCGACCCGAACCGGAACCGGAACACCCGGCCAACCGGCGGCGGGCCGACCACCGCGGAGGGCGGCCGGTACGCTGGCCCATCGTGGACCCCCGCACCGGCATGCCCCGAGTGGGAATGGTCGGTGGCGGGCAACTCGCGCGAATGACCCACCAGGCCGCGATCGCCCTCGGCCAGAGTCTGGCCGTGCTGTCGGTCTCCGACGAAGACTGCGCGGCGCTGGTCACCCCGGACGTGCAGATCGGCCACCACACCGACCTTGCGGCACTGCGCCGGTTCGGCGCCGACTGCGACGTCATCACCTTCGACCACGAACACGTCCCGACCGAGCACATCCGCGCGCTGGCCGCGGAGGGCCACGCCCTCTACCCGGGAGCGGATGCGCTGCAGTACGCACAGGACAAGTCGCTGATGCGGACCCGGCTGGCCGAGTCCGGAATCCCGGTCCCGCCGTTCGAGGTGGTGCCAGGGCCCGGCACGGCCACACCCGCGGTGCACGGCGCTGACGTCGCCATCCGGATCACCGCATTCGGCCGCGCACATGGTTTTCCGGTGGTGGTGAAGACCGCACGCGGCGGCTACGACGGGCGTGGCGTGGTGATGGTGCCCGGCTTCGAGGAGGCAGCGTCCGCCGCCGCACAGCTGGCCGGCTCCGGCGCCCTGGTGCTGGAGGCCTTCGTGCCCATGCGCCGGGAGCTGGCGGCGGTGATCGCACGCTCCCCGTTCGGCCAGGCAGCGGCCTGGCCGGTGGTGGAAACCGTTCAGCAGGAAGGCATCTGCATCGAGGTGATCGCTCCGGCCCCAGGCCTGGACGACGACATGGCCGCGGCGGCCACTCGGCTGGCGCTGCGGATCGCAGCCGATCTCGGCGTCGTCGGGGTGCTGGCCGTCGAGCTGTTCCAGACCGATCCGCAGCCGTGCGCGCCCGACGGGCTGCTGGTCAACGAGTTGGCGATGCGACCGCACAACTCCGGTCACTGGACGATGGACGGCGCCGTCACCAGCCAGTTCGAGCAGCACCTGCGGGCGGTGCTGGACTACCCGCTGGGCCGCACCGACGCGATCGCGGCGTTCACCGTGATGGGCAACGTGCTGGGCGGCCCATCACGACCCGGCACGGAATCGGGCGACGACCAGCCGGTGATGGGCATGGACGAGCGGGTGCACCACCTGGCCGCCCGTTTTCCGGATGTCAAGGTGCACCTGTACGGCAAGGCCTTTCGTCCCGGCCGCAAACTCGGCCATATCAACGTCATCGGGTCCGACCTGGGCGAACTGCGCCGAAAGGCGAGCCTGGCCGCCCGCTGGCTCGGCGACGGCGTGTGGCCCGATGGCTATCACGTTCACGGCGACGTTCACGGGGACGTTGACGGCGACATGCCCAGCCTCGTGATCGACGCCGGGGTCGGTCGGTTGCTGGCCAGGGACGTGTCGTGACCGGGTTCTCGGTGCCACCGGTCGGCGTGCCACTGGTCGGGCTGATCATGGGTAGCGACTCCGATTGGCCGGTGATGTCCGGCGCCGGCGAGGTGCTGGACGATTTCGACGTCCCCTACGAGGTTGGCGTGATGTCCGCCCACCGCACCCCGCAGCGCATGCTCGACTACGCCGCCGCAGCGGCCGGCCGCGGGATGCGGGCGATCATCGCCGGAGCCGGCGGGGCGGCGCACCTTCCCGGGATGGTCGCTTCGGCGACCGTGCTTCCGGTGATCGGTGTGCCGGTGCCGCTGGCGACGCTGGATGGCTTGGATTCGCTGCTGTCCATCGTGCAGATGCCGGCCGGGATCCCGGTGGCGTGTGTGTCGATCGGCGGAGCGCACAACGCCGGACTGCTTGCGATGCGGATCCTGGCCAGCGCCGGCGACGACCTCGGGCTGCGGCTGGCCGGTGAGCTGGCCGCGTATTCCGACGATCTGCAGGCGACCGTGCTGGCTAAGCATGAGGTGCTGCGCACCCGGACGGGCCACTGAGCGGCCCGGCCGCCGGGCCGCTCGCCTGGCTCGGTCGCGCGGGTGGACGTACCCGCGCTTGACGTGCCTGACGGTCGGCGATTCACTCGACGACGGAACCGCTGACGGGACCCTCCGAGCGCTGCCCGGTGCCGTGCCGGGCCGTTCGCGAGAGGTGGTTCGGATGCGGGTCACCATCGGTGACGTCGCCCTGCATGCCGGCGTCAGCAAGACCACCGTCTCCCGAGTCCTGAACGACAGGGGCGAGGTGGACGCCGAGACCGCCCGTCGCGTACGGGACGTGATCGATCGGCTCGGCTACGTGCCCAGCGCGCGTGCCGTCGGGTTGGCCATCGGTCGGACCAGCACGGTCGGGATGCTGGTGCCCTCGTTGGGCTGGCCCTGGATGAGCCAGATCGTGCAGGGGGTGGCCGACATCCTGGAGGCGCGGAAGTACGGGCTGCTGCTCTACACCTGTACGCGGGGCAGGGAATCGCTCGAACAGTTCGCCGCCAGCGTCGCCGCCCATTCGTGTGACGGGCTGCTGGTGGTCGTCCCCGAGGACGGCATGCCCTACATCACCAGGCTGTACGAGCGAGGCCTGCCGATGGTGATGATCGACGACCGCGGCGTCGGGCCCGCGCTGCCGACCGTCGCCTGCACGAACCTGGCGGGAGGTGCGTCCGCCGCCAGGCATCTGCTCGACCTGGACCGGCTGCGGCCGATCGTGCTCACCGGGCGGCGGGAGTTCGGCTGCGTCCGGGAGCGGCTGGCCGGCTTCGCTCAGGTCTACCGCTCGGCGGGCCGGCCGCTGGGTGACGAGCAGATCATCGAGGGCGATTTCACCGTTGACTGCGGTCGCGCGGCGATGGATCAACTCGCCCGATCCGGCCGAGGCTTCGATGCGGTGTTCGCCATGAACGACCTGTCCGCGGCGGGGGTGATCGCGGGCATCAGGGAATCCGGCCGGACGGTGCCCGGCGATGTCGCGGTGATCGGGTTCGACGACGTGGAGGTGGCGGTGCACACCGACCCACCCCTGACGACGATCCGCCAGCCGATGCACGAGATGGGGGCGACCGCGGCCGAGTTGCTGCTGGCGGCGCTGGCCGGCGCTCCGCTGCCGGCCGAGCCCACCGTACTGCCGACCAGCCTGGTCGTCCGGGGGTCGACGGTCGGGTGACCCTTGCTCGACGGTGTGCAGGTCAATCAAGATCAGCCACGTTTTCGTGGCGACCCGATGTCGGGTGCTGTCAGCCGGAGCGGTGGTCGTGGCTGACGTTCGGCGGTCGCCGGGTCTACCATTTGGTGTTACTGACGGGTAACATCACCGCGCCGGATCGGCGCACGCGGCCGCCGGCTGCCGCCCGAGAGCACGCAGGGGATCACTGTGACGAGCGAGCTGTTCACGCTGAGCGAGGACCACCGCGATGTCCGGGAGGCGATCCGGGAGATCGCAGAAAACGAGATCGCTCCGTTCGCAGCCGATGTCGACGAGCACGAGCGCTATCCGGTGGAGGCGCGGAAGGCTTTGACGGCCGCCGGTTTCCAGGCCGTGCACATTCCGGAGGAATTCGACGGGGCCGGCGCGGACGCGGTCGCGACGGTGATCGTCATCGAGGAAGTGGCCAGGGTCTGCGCATCGTCGTCCTTGATCCCGGCGGTGAACAAGCTCGGCTCGACGCCGATCCTGCTGTCCGGGTCCCAGGAGCTCAAGCAGCTGGTGCTGCCCTCGATCGCATCCGGGGAGGCGATGATCTCGTACGCGCTCTCCGAGCGCGAGGCCGGCTCGGATGCCGCGGCCATGCGAACCAGGGCGGTCGCCGACGGTGACGGCTGGGTGCTCAACGGAACAAAGTGCTGGACTCTACCGGGGTGTCCAGCTGGTACACGGTGATGGCGGTCACCAACCCGAAGAAGAAGTCCAAGGGCATCTCCGCGTTCGTGGTGCACGCCGACGACCCCGGTTTCGTGCTCGGCACCAAGGAGCGGAAGTTGGGGATCAAGGGGTCGCCGACCCGGGAGATACATTTCGAGAATTGCCGGATTCCGGGGATCCGGATCATCGGCGAGCCGGGGACCGGATTCGCCACGGCCATGGCGACGCTGGATCACACCAGGCCGACGATCGGTGCGCAGGCCGTGGGGATCGCCCAGGGTGCGCTGGATGTCGCCGTGGGATATCTGAAGGAGCGCAGGCAGTTCGGCAAGAAGCTGGCGGAGTTTCAGGGCCTGCAGTTCATGATCGCGGACATGGCCATGGAGGTCGAGGCGGCCCGGACGCTGGTGTACCAGGCCGCGGCCGCTGCGGAGCGCGGGGATGCGAACAAGGCGTTCCTGGCGGCGGCCGCGAAGTGCCTGGCGTCGGACGTGGCGATGAAGGTGACGGTCGACGCCGTGCAACTGCTGGGTGGCGCCGGCTACACCCGGGATTTTCCGGTGGAGCGGATGATGCGGGACGCCAAGATCACCCAGATCTACGAGGGCACCAACCAGGTGCAGCGGCTGGTGATGGCGCGTTCGTTGTTGAGGTAGTTGCGCTGCGGCGCACGGCTTCCCGGGATGGGCAGGGCTTCCCGGGATGGGCACGGCTCGGGATGGGCACGGCTTCCCGGGACGGGCACGGCCGGTCTGCCGGCCCGGGTGTGCCGTGGTGGTGCCAGTCGGCGCCGGTTTTCAGGTGTGGGCGCCGGAACATGACGGCGCCCACACCGAAAAACCGGAGCCCGGACGCAGCCCCAAGACCTGAACGGCTGCGCTGGCTGAACCAGCGCCGCGCCGAGTCACGCTGCGACGGATGCCCGGCCGAAGCGACACCTTCGCCGAACCGCGCAGAGGATCTGGTCGGATCGGACCCTGAGCAGACAACCGCTATTCACCGCTGCGCCGGATATGGCCCGGCGACACGCTCCACTCGGCGCCGCTTTCACGACTCGGCTCCGCTTTCACACACTCGGCGCCGGAACATGGCGGAGCCGAGTCCATGAAACTGGCGCCGAGACGCGCCTTCCCAGAAACCTGGCCTTCCCAGAAACCTGGCCTTCCCAGAAACCTGGCCTTCCCAGAAACCTGGCCTTCCCAGAAACCTGGCCATTCCGGGGAAGCTATGCCCATTCCGGCAATAGGTCAGAATGAACAGCACCATGAGCACCGTCACCCCGACCGGGTTCCTCCCCGGCGCGACCACGACGCGGTCGCGCCTTTCGCTGGCCGGAGTCCTCGCTGTGCTCGTCCCGCTGTCCTTGGTGGCCGCGGATGTGCTGGCCAGCAGGGTAGGTCCGGGGCCCGACATCCTGGTCGGGCTGTGCCTGATCGCCTTGCTTGCTGCGGTGGCCCGGTTGGCCGGTCTGCGGCTGGACGACCTCGGTCTTGCCAGGTCGACCTGGGCAGCCGGGCTGCGCTGGGGGCTGGGGGTCGCGGCCCTGGTCGCGACGGCGTATCTGGCCGCGCTGGCGATCACCCCGCTGCGCGCGTCCGTGGCTGAGGTCGGCGCTCCGACGTGGCCCGCCGCAATGGTCAGCGCGGTGATCCTGATCCCGCTCGGCACGGTCATCCACGAGGAGTTCGCATTCCGGGGGTTGCTGTTCGGCGTGCTGCGCCGGCGCAGCGGCCGCCGGGCAGCGGTGCTCGGCTCGTCGGCGGTGTTCGGGTGCTGGCATGTCGTGCCCGCACTCGCCACCGGACCGACGAATGCCGCCATGGCCGACGCGGTGGGCGAAGGGTTCGGCGGTGCCGCGCTGCGGCTCGCGGGAACGGTGCTGATCACCGCGCTGGGCGGGATCGTGCTGTGCGAACTGCGGGTCCGCTCCGGCAGCCTGCTCGCGCCGATCCTGCTGCACTGGGCCGTCAACGCCGGCGGCGTCGTGTTCGTGCTGCTGGCCTGAGCGCCCGACCCCGCTGGGCGCAGGTCTTGTTTGCCTGGCCGCTCACCCGTGGTGGGCCGGTCGATCCGATCAGTGGGGTCAGTCGTCCACCCGGCGCAGCCCGGGGATGTTCGTGCCCAGCGTGACGGTGGCCCGTTCGTCACCGGCGACGGAGACCAGCCGTGCGCCATGATCCGGGCCCCCCGGGAACCCGGGCCCGATCTGGACCAGGGAACCGTCGGCCGCCAGGGCGCCGAGCGGGCCGCCCACCACGCCGTGCGGGAGCGTCAGGTCCTCGATCGAGAACAAACGCCCGCCCGGCCCGATCGCGGAGGCGGATGCGCGGGCCCGCTCCAGCAGTTCGGCGACACTGGTCGCGCCTGCGGCGGTCAGCACCGCAGGCGAGTCCGCGGCCGGTCCAGCGCCCCAGGGTGCGAATCGGTCACCCTGCGGGAGCACCGCCCCGGAGAAGTCGCGCTGGTGCGCCTGAACGTCGGTGCTGGGGGCGCCGAGCGGGTGCCCCGACAGCACGAACACCTCGTCGGAGGTCGCGTCGGCACCCGGATCGACGAACGCGGCAAGGGCCGCCGGGTCGTCCTGGTCGGTGACCGTCATGCCGGCCCACCAGGCCCCGAGTAGCAGCGGCACCAACTGCCAGCTCGGCGTCGCGCGCACCACGACGACTCCACCGGTGGTGCCGCCGAGCTCGTCGCAGAGCAGCCCGGCGACCTTCGCCGACCAGTTGGCCAGCGACGCCGTGGACAGCTCGGTGCGGCCGGCGCCGTACCAGGTGATGCGCGGTCTGCCGGAATCGCCGGCCAGCAACGGGCCGAGCAGGGCGGCGGTGACGCCGACCTCACGCGGGCGTGTCATCGGTCGTCCGTCCCATCCGCTGCCACGGCGGCAGGCTCAGTTGACGCATGGCACCGAGAAAGCGGCAAGCGCGACCTTGACGGCAGCCGGTTGGGCAGCTGCGGCGGCGGGCATGGCGACGGCGGCCCGCGCGGCGCCGGGCATGGCGACGGCGGCCCGCGCGGCGGCGGGCTGGGCGGCGGCGGCACGGGCGACGGCGGCCCGCGCGGCGCCGGGCTGGGCGGCGGCGGGCTGGGTGAGGGCCGGGAGCTGGAAGGATGCCCCAGGGGACCGCAGCCCGGACCCAGGCACCTTCAGGTCCGTGCCGACGAGGACCAGCACGTGTCCGGACGTCACCGCGTCGTCCGGCACGAGTTCGCCCACCCCGAAGGCATCCGCCACCTGCTGGGCGGCGGTATCACCGTCGGCGCCGTAGTGGACCTCGGTGCTCTGCTGCTCGTTCCCCTTCTTGGTACCGGGCACCACGCCCAGCGCGCCGAGGGTGAAACCACCCTCGGTCACGATGTCCGCCGCGTACGCGGTGACGCCGTCCGCGATGGTGCCGTCCTGGACGTCCACCGTCACCGCCGCCGGATCAACGGCGGCCGCGGTTGTCTGCGGTGCAGCGGTCTGCTCGGCGTTGCCGCCGGCGATCGCGCCGAAGAAGGCCTTGATCTCCGCGGGGTTCGTCGCGAGGGCGTCGCTGTTGGTGGACGTTTCCGGTCCGGTGGTGGGCAGTGTCTCGAAGGTGATGTTGCCGGAGGACAGGTTGGCCATCTGCTCGGCGAAACTCAGCACCGAGAAGCCCTTGTCGAACACCACCGACCGGTTGACCGCGTCGACCAGATCGGAAAGCCTGGACGGGTTGGTCAGCGTGCCGACGGACAGGATCTTGCTGACCGCGCCCGACAGGAACGCCTGCTGGCGCTTGACCCGATCCAGGTCGCCGTCCGGCAGGCCGTGCCGCTGCCGGACGAAGGACAGCGCTGCGGTGCCCTGGACGTCCTGCGGTCCGGCGTCGAACTTGGCCCCGGACCACGGGTCGTCGACGGCGGCGTTGAGGCAGACCGGCACACCGCCGATGGCATTGGACAGCAGGAAGAAGCCGAGCAAGTTGACCTCGGCATAGTGGTTGACCTGCATCCCGGTGAATGCCTGGATCACCCGGATGAGCATCGTCCGCCCGGCCTCGTTGGACTGCCGCTCACGCTGCGCAGGGTCCGTCACCCCCTGGTTGACCAGGCGTTCCTCCGTATACGCCTTCGCGGTGGCGTAGTAAGAGTTGATCTTGTTGGCGCGGTAGGTGCCCTCGGTGCCGTCGGCGTAGGGGCCGGTGACCCGGTCGGCCACCTTCTGCGTGATCCAGGTGTCCCTCGGGATCGAGACCGCGGTCGCCTTGCCCCCGCCTTCGGGCACGTGCACCAGCATCATCGTGTCGGTGTTGATGCCGCCACCGTCGTCCTCGGTGGCTACCTGAGCCAGTTCTTCCGTGGTCAGCGGATTGCCGTCGGCGTCGGTGCGCGCGTCGGAGCCGACCAGCAGGATGGTCATCCCGCCGTTGAACATCACCCCGCCCGACCCCGCATTCGCGGCCGCGTCCGAGGTACCGCTGTTGGCCTGCAACACGTCGGTGAACACGTAGGCCACCCCGACGCCGAGCAGCACCGCAATGGCCGCGACCAGCGCCACGATCCGGGCGGCGAGCACGCCACCCGGAGTGCGCCGGGCGCGGGGTTGGCCGGGCTCGTGAGGCGGTGGCCGTCTGGGCCCGCGCGGCGGTGGCGGACCGGGTGGCGGTTCCCACTGCGGCGGACGTCCGGACGGCGGCTGGGCCGGCTGGGCTGACGAGCCAGCGCCGCCCGGCGTGGCCGGGAATTGCCGGGTCGGCGGGTTGGTTTGCGACCACGCGCGCTGGCCGGGGCTGCCGGGTTGGGCCGGGCCCGCGGGACCGGAGGGGGTCGACGGCTGGCCCTGGTACGGCTGGCCCTGGTACGGCTGGCCTTGAGGAGGCTGGCCGGAGGGCGGGGGGGTGTATCGCGGGTTGTCGGATCCGCCCTGACCGACCTGGCCGCCGGGAGCGGACTGGCCGTTCGGGCGTCCTGAACTCGGCCCGTATCGGCGGGGTCCCCGCCGTGGATCCGAGTCACCCGAGTAGCCCATGCGTGCTGCCCTTTCTTGCTGCCGTCAGAAACTGCGGTCAGACGTCGCGTGACGCGGCTCGCGCGGCCCTGCGAAACCAGGCGGGACCGCGAAACCAGGCGGGACCGCGAAACCAGGCGGGACCTGGTGGACGTTGATCTCCTGCAGGCAGGACGTTGATCCGTGCACCTCGGTTGCCCCTCACCCACCGGTCGGCGTTGCTGCTCGCGTCAGGGCAGCCGATCCGGGAGTGCTGCCCAGGGTATCCGCGGAGCCCTCCCGAACCGTTGATCCGCGCGCCCCCGCGGGTCGGCCCGTCTCCGACCGGATCGGCCGAAAGGCGCTGGTTGCTGCTGATTGCTCTCGCATCGTGACGGCGCCTGCGGCGTCCCGCCGATGCAATCGAATGGTTTGCGGTACGGCACAATGGCCAACCATGCGCATTCTCGTCACCGGCGGTGCCGGCTTCATCGGCTCGGCATTCACCCGGCATCTGCTGGCCGATCATTACCCGGGCCTGGAGGGCTCCGAGGTCACTGTGCTCGACAAGCTGACCTACGCCGGTAACTTGGCCAATCTGGAAGACGTCGAGGATTCCGACCGGTATGAGTTCGTCCAGGGCGACATCTGCGATCCGGAACTGGCCGGCAAGCTGGTCGGGCGCTCGGACGCGGTGGTCCATTTCGCCGCCGAGTCGCACGTCGACCGGTCCATCCTGGGTGGAGCGGACTTCGTGCTCACCAACGTGCTGGGCACCCAGACGCTGCTGCAGGCCGCGCTGGAGACCAAGTTGCCGAAGTTCGTGCATGTGTCGACCGACGAGGTGTACGGCTCGATTGATGTCGGCTCCTGGGACGAGAAGCAGCCGCTCGAGCCGAACTCGCCCTACTCGGCGTCGAAGGCCGGCTCGGACCTGATCGCGCGGGCCTACGCGAAGACCCATGACCTGCCGGTCTCGATCACCCGCTGCTCGAACAACTACGGCCCGTACCAGTTCCCGGAAAAGGTCATCCCGCTCTTCGTCACCAACCTGATGGATGGCGAGACGGTGCCGTTGTACGGCGAGGGTGCCAACGTCCGGGACTGGCTGCACGTGGACGACCACTGCAGGGGCCTGGCGCTGGTGCTGACCGGTGGCCGCGCCGGCGAGGTCTACAACATCGGCGGCGGCACCGAGCTGACCAACGCGGAGCTGACGACGAAGCTGATCGAGGCCACCGGGCGTGACGAGTCCTTCATCGAGCGGATCATCGACCCGCGCGGCGGGGGCCATGACAAGCGTTATTCGGTGAACATTTCGAAGATCCACAACGAGCTGGGGTACAGCCCGCAGGTGCCTTTCGACAAGGGTCTTGCCGACACCGTCACCTGGTACCGGGAGCATCGGGACTGGTGGGAGCCACTGAAGGCGCGTTCGGCCATCGACCGTTGATCCGGCGGGCGCTGCGGGCCCGGGTCGGTCCATGCGGGCCACGAACGAGTCGCGGCGACGCTGGTCGACGGGCAAGTCCGGGTGGCAGGGAGCTGCCGGAACGCCGGTCGTTCGTCGGGGAGTGACGCCGGCACGGCTGGACGCGGGAGGCACGGAATCGCCGGGGGTGAGCACTTCTCCGGCCGGCACACCGGCCTCGGGTTACGCTCGGTAACCACGAACTGATGACCGATTTCTTGCCGATGTCCGCCGGGAGGATGCATCGTCGTGACTCATCTGCTGATCACCGGAGCCCGCGGACAGTTGGGCTCTGAGCTGGTGGCCCAGTCCGGGGCTGCGGGTTTCCCGGTGGTGGGCTATGGCTCTTCGGAGCTGGACATCACCGACGCCGGTGCGGTCGACCGCGCGCTCGCCGGGTTCGCGCACCGCGCGAGTGGGGACGACGTCAGCGGGACCGCTGTGTTGATCAACGCTGCCGCATACACAGCAGTGGATGCGGCGCAGACCGAGGTCGATGCCGCGCGTGCGGTGAACGAGATCGGGGCGGCCACCCTCGCCCGGTCGGCCGCCAGGTACGGCATCGGCTTCATCCACGTCTCCACCGACTACGTGTTTCCCGGCGACGGCACCCGGCCCTACGAGGTTGACGACCCGACCGGCCCACAGAGCGTTTACGGCGCGTCCAAACTGGCCGGTGAGCGGGCCGTGCTGGCGACGTACCCGGAGTCCCACGTGGTGCGCACCGCCTGGGTGTGGGGCAGGTCGGGCGCCAATTTTGTCAAGACCATGGCCCGGCTGGAGGCGTCGACGCCGACCGTCACCGTGGTCGACGACCAGCGGGGCACCCCGACCTACGCGGCCGACCTGGCCGGCGGCCTGCTGGAACTGGCCACCCACCCTGGGCCGGGTGGCATCCTGCACCTGACGAACAGCGGCGAGACAACGTGGTTCGGGTTCGCCAGAGCCGTCTTCGCCGAACTCGGTGCCGACCCGGACCGGGTCCAGCCGACGACATCGGACAAATTTCCGCGGTCTGCGCCCAGGCCTGCCTACTCTGTGCTGTCCCCGGCCGCCTGGGTCGCGGCCGGGCTCACCCCGTTACGGCCATGGCAGGACGCGCTGTCGGCGGCCTTCGCCGCAGACCCGCAAGCCTTCCGGCCGGCCCTCGACGGCGACTGACCCGGGCCCAGCCACCCCTACCATCGCCTTCAGCGGCGGTGGTCGAGAAAGAATCGGACGAACTCACGGCTGGCGTCCGGGCCCCGCGGGTCGCTGTAGCTGCCGATCGGGCTGCCGCCGGACCAGGCGTGCCGGCCGCCGCCGACGATCCAGGATTCCGCGATGACGGTGCCATCTTCGTTGGTGTGGACGGTGCGGGTCCGCTGGCGGCCGCCGTCGGTGCCTGTGTGGACCATCGGAGGCCGGCGGTTCGCACCGTCGGCGACAGCTGCCTTCAGCCGCGCCTGGACGATTCGCTCGGCGTTGACCACGGCCACAGTGGCGTCGCAGTCACCGTGGAAGACGATGACCGGCACCGGGTTTGCTGCACTCGGCGATCCGCCGGTCTGCATGGCGGCGAAGGCCGATCCGACGTCGGACGCGGCCCCGAAGGCGAGCCCGGAGTGCACGCCCGCGGCGCAGAACACCTCCGGGTAGATCGCGGCCATCACCTCCGCCATCGCCCCGCCGGCCGAGAGACCCGCGACAGCGACGGCACCGGGGTCCACCGCGAAGTCGCGCATGACCTGACGGGCAATGCCGGCGATGATCGACGGCTCGCCGGTGCCCGAACGCTGGTCCGCTGGGCGGAACCAATTCCAATAACCGCCGGCGTTCGCGGCCAGCGACTGCTCCGGATAGGCGACCAGGAACGTGTGCTGCTCCGCGAGCTGGTTCATCCCGGTGCCGGCGGCGAAGTCGGCGGCGTTCTGGGTGCCGCCGTGCAGCATGACCACCAGCGGGACCGGAGCACCGGCGTAGCCGGTCGGGATGTACAGGTCGAAATTTCGGGTTCCGGCCGGCTCGGTGTGGCTGAGGTGGCGGAGCTGCCCGCCGGGCGCGGCCGCGGCCGCCAGCTGTTCGGGCGATGCCACCGGCGTGAGCGGGACCGTCGGCAGTGACACCAACGGCAGTGACACCGTCGGCAGTGACACCGTCGGCAGTGACACCGTCGGCAGTGACACCGTCGGCAGCGAGACCGTCGGCAGCGAGACCGACGGCAGATGACGCTGGAGATCGCTGCGCTCCAGGAGTGCCCCGAGCTGCCCCAGAAGGCCGAGTGAGCCCGCATGGGGGGTGGTCGTTGCGGCACCGTGGGGGACATCCGCAGCGGTGGGCCGGATCTCAGGTTCAGCCACGCCAGAGGCGTCCGGGTCGCCTCCGGGCAGCAGACCGTCCATCCGCAGCAGCGCGAGAATGCC
>Ga0208588_1000351_pt1 | contig 14977 bp, 18 predicted proteins | sample NGESurshal092012_8_FD_184483 | JGI IMG/M metagenome (GOLD analysis project Ga0208588, IMG submission 184483) | Arctic peat soil microbial communities from Barrow, Alaska - NGEE Surface sample 415-3 shallow-092012 (SPAdes) | ecosystem: Environmental > Terrestrial > Soil > Wetlands > Peat ...
CCCGGCGAGCACGGTGACCAGGATGGTCGATGTCTGGGCGCACGTGACGGATGACCCCTGGAAGTATCCACGCTGAAAGGCGGCGGCGACCCCCACCGCAAGCCAGAGCACAAGGAGAATGACGACGATGTACCTCGCTCGGCCGCGCATGCTGCCCTGGTTCCCTCGTGCGTTGGGCGCTCGAAACAACGGTGACGTCTGTGAGTGAGGATGTGAGCGGTTGTTGGTCTGGGAAGTGAGAGGAGGACGGTCCTACGTTGTTGTCCCCGCCGATCGGCGCCATCCGGGTACCGATCCGCTTCCCTTATGGACATCATGACCCCTTTCCGCCCGTGTCGCATCCGCCGTGCTCGCCCCGGCCGCGGCCGCGGCGTTCGCCCTCGCTGATGCCGACGCGGCTGCAGGCCGACCCACCGGTCGCGCAGGTCTGGCCCCGAACGTGGGACCGTCTGCCGCCAAAGTCCATACGCCTCGCTCCAGGTCCGCGGTGACGGGTCCGCGACGAAATCCGCGACGTCCTGCGCGGTGCATCGACGCCTCGGTCCACCATCGCGCTGCACCCACTTCCGACCCGGTGGTCGATCGGTTAACGACCGCAGCCCGCGGCTGCCAAGCTCTTGTCTCGATCATGAGGGACCCCCGGTGGACGCATCCTGACCGGCGCATGCAGCACCAACCAGCCATGGCCCAGGTCTGTGTCGCTCGCGAGGTATTCCGCTCGGTCGCCATGGCGTGGGCTTCGTCTGCTCGCCTTCTTGACCGGAGCAGAGTGCCCGCAAGCTCGCGTTCTGGAACAGTTCCACGCCGGTCGCCAGCAGCAACCGCAGCTTCGTCATACTGCTGGCGTGGCAGCGCATGCGGGCGCGTCAGGGGGATCACGACATTCATGCGAGCGCAGGTCGTTTCCGTTCGTGGGTTCGAGTCTTGACCAGAGCCAAGGGGTTGCCGTCAGAATCGGTGCTTTCGGCGGAACGAGCGTGGCCGTCCGTCTGGGTCGTAGATGGTTCGGTAGAGCGGTGTCGCCCAGAGCAGGGTGCGGCGGGATTGTCGTGGCGCCGTGTAGGGCCGGAGCCGTCCGGGTGGGCGGGGCCCGGCTTTCCCGTTGTCGTGCCAGCGTTGAAGTTGGCGGGCGCTGTGGGCGAAGGCGGCGAAGGCGCTGACCGGGTCGAGCAGGTCCGCCTGGTCGGTGGGTTCGCGGTCGAGGTGTTCACGGGACAGTCGGAGCCGCAACTCGCGGGCGAACACCCGTGCCCCGTCGCCGAACCGATCCAGGGTGCGCGGTTCCCGCTCGTCGACGCGGTCGTCGATGACCGCGCAGGACAGTTCCGAGTCGTGTGTCCAGGATCGGAGGTTGATGTTGTCCGAGCCCACCGAGGCCCACACGTCGTCGACGACGCAGACCTTGGCGTGCACGTAGACGGGCGTCCCGGCGCGGTTCTCGATGCCGTAGATACCGACCCGGGCGCCCCCGGCGGCGCGGATCTCGTCCATGGCCTGCTGGCGCCCGACCAGGTTGGGTGGTTGTGAGAGCCGTCCGTCCTGATCGGGATGTAGTGGGATGACGGCGATCAGGTGCAACCCCGGGTCGGCGCGCAGGGCGTCGGCGAAGCACCGCACCACATCGACGCCCCACAGGTACTGGTCCTCCAGGTAGATCAGGCTGTGCGCCTTGTTGATGACCTTGTCGTAGGCGTGCGCGACGCTGCGTTCGCCGTCCGGGGCGAACGGGTAAGGGTGCCGGCGCCGGGGATAGGTGCGCAGTACCTGCACGGACGCTGTTCCCCTGGGCTCGGGGTCGGGGAGCGGAGGCGGCAGGGCACCTGCGCGGTCGTCGTCGCGGCGCAGCAGGTCACCGAGCCGGTCGAAAGGGTTTCGGGTGAGCGGGGCGGGATCGTTCCACCGTTCCCGGAACACCGTTTCCAAGTCCGCGACCGCTGGTCCGCGGACGGCGAGTTGGATGTCGTGCCAGGGTGGTCGCGGCCCGTAGACGCGGGCCATCGGCTGGCGTTGCGGGTCTCCGGCATGATCGCGACCGTCCCGGCGGCTGTGGCACAGGTCGATGCCGCCGACGAAGGCCACGTCGCACTCGGGTCGCCCCGGATGGCGCAGCACGACGAGTTTCTGGTGGTGCGACCCGCCGGGACGAACCCGCATGTCGCGCAGGCACTCGCCGCCGGCTGCTTCGATGTCCTCACCGAGGTGACGGTTCTCCTGCTCACTGAACGCGAACCGATCGAAATGGGAGCGCCACAGCAGACCCTTGACTACCACCCCTGCTTGCGCCGCCCGCATAAACACCTGGGAGACCTCGGTGTCCGGCCCGTTCAGGAGCTGGTCCGGGTCACCGCGCCAGTCGGTGAACAACAGCAAGTCACCTGCTTGCATGGCTTGCACACAGCGCACCAGTTCAGGGAAGTATGCGTCCCCATGAACCAAGGGCTGAACGTCGTTGCCGAACGACCACGCCTCGCCCTCGCGGTGGCGGCTGTCGAGCACGGTGACGAGGTTGCCGCGCTCCGCGGCACTGAGAAACCACTCCCGAACACCCACAGTGCCATTCAACCGTGCCCCGCCCCGGGGGGACTGCATGTCGTCGATCCATCCAGCCACACCAGCCCACCACACGAAAGGTCGAAGCTCGAAGCTCGGTGGTCATTTGTCAACGACTGACGACACCCGACCCGGTTGTGTGCCGCCCCCCGGGCGGGTGTCCCCGCCCCATGCAGCTGGGTTCGGGAGGCGGGGATGCGGTTGAGTTGGGATCCGATGGCAGCGCGGGATGTGCGCCTGGAATCCGCTGCCGTCTGGTTTCAGGCCAGTACCGCCTGGGCCAGGCCGACTTCCGCGGCCTGTTCGGCCTCGAGCGGATCCACTGTCCGGGTGGCCGGGCCAGGGCCCGGGCCAGCGTCCTCGGCGGTGGCGAGAACCCGGGGGCGTAGTCCGCCCTGGCCCGGTTCAGGGCCTCCCACAGGTGCTGATCTGCCGCGGTGTGCTCGATCCGGTCGTCACAGTCCGGACGAGTCTGGGGGTCGTGACCGGCCGGTCGGGTGCGTCGGTTCCGGCGGGAGCCGGCAGGCTGTTCGCGGTCGTCATCCGGCATATTGCGACTGGAGACGGCGGCGATCTGTGGGCAGGGGCCGGGCCGCTGCCCCAGCCGCGGGGACCGCGGTGGCCCGGTGGGGGCCGGGGAGCCCGCGGCTGGGGAGTCCGGTGCGGTCCTGCACCTGGTTCGCGGCGCCGTTGAGTCCATGGCGCACCATCAGGGAGCCGTCGAACCAGGCGGCCAGACCGATGTCGTGCACGCCGCGGATGATGGCGTTTGCGGGTGTTCATGAGGAATTCCAGTCGTCGAGTGCCGCGCCGTGAACCCGGCGCGGTGCATGGCGGGATCGGCATCTGGCCGCGGGGTGTCGGTCAGTCTCGGGTGTGGTTCGTGGGGGCGGTGGTGCTCTCACCGTGGCTGCGCCGCAGGTGTTCGCCTTGTTCGATGTCGCGGGCGTCTTTGGCGTCGGTCTTGTCGATGACCCGGGTGTCGCGTGGTGGCAGTTGGAGTTCGTTTTCGGCGGGGATGCCAGCCTGCAGTTGCCGGCCGCGTTCCATTTCGGCGTCCAGTTCCGCGCCGAACAGCAACGCCAGGTTGGTGATCCACAGCCACAGCAGGAAGATGATCACCCCGGCCAGTGAGCCGTAGGTTTTGTTGTAGTTGGAGAACTGTGCGACGTACAGGCCGAACAACGCCGACGCGATGACCCAGGTGATGATGGCAATGGCGGCGCCGACGCTGATCCACCGGAACTTCGGTTGCTTCACGTTCGGTGTTGCGTAGTACAGGATCGCGACGACCAACGCGGCCAGCGCCAGCAGGACCGGCCATTTGGCGATGTTCCACACGGTGACCGTGGTCTCGCCCAACCCGATGGCGTCGCCGATGGCTCGGGCCAGCGGCCCGGAGACCACCAGCCCGATCGCGACCAGCCCGGCGAGGATCACCGCGATCAGGGTGATGACGATCATGACCGGCCGTAGTTTCCAGAACGGGCGGCCTTCCCGGATTTCGTAGACCCGGTTCATCGCTCGGCCGAACGCCCCGACATACCCCGACGCCGACCACAGCGCCCCGACGATGCCGATGATCAGGACAAGTCCGGCGGAGGAGTTCTCGGTGAGTTGCTGCAGCGGCCCCTTGATGGTGTCGGCGACCGACCCCGCGCCCATGTCGGACAGCACCCCGACCAGTTCATCGGTCTTGCCCCGTTGTCCAACCAGGCCGAGCAGGGACACCAGGGCGAGCAGCGCGGGGAACAACGCCAGCACCGAGTAATACGTCAGCGCGGCCGCGAGGTCGGTGCACTGGTCATCGGAGAACTCCCGCAGCGTCTTGCGGGCGATGTACTTCCACGACGGTTTCGTCAGCTTGACCGGCGAATCCGACTTGCCGGGATCCTCCGGATCCGGGTTGTCCCGACCGTCGCGGTTGCCTGCCGCACGGGTGGTGTCCATGTCTGCGCGTGGCCGGTCCTGTGACATGAATTTCTCCCTGTGGCATTGGCCCACGGTCGGCGAGGGGCTGGGTCATTAAGACCAGTACGTTCACCGAAAGAGATCGACGCCGACCCCTTTCCGGATGCCGTGGCTGTTCGTGGCTTATTGGCTCCATGCTGGTGGGCCGGTTGACCCGGCGGGATACTCCTCGGGCACGGGCGGTGTCCTCCCGCCAGGCAGCGGCACCTGGACGGCCATGATCCAGCCGCCGGGCGCGGCCGGTGGCCGCGACCCAGGCGTCGGGTACGCCGTCCAGCACAGTGGAGCTGGTGGTGCCCGGCGCGGTTGTGCCAGGATTTGATCACCGAGAATCTCCCGCGTGGGGTGGGCGTCGAAACATTGGTGGGCATCCCGCACCCACCCGGGCCACCACAGTCGGTTCGACATCCGGGAACGGAGCGGAAAGGCGCTGCGCCACATGAGCAATTGCGGTCCGCTCGGGTATCGGAGGTCATATACCTCAGGGTGCCGCGCCGCCTACCGGCCGGTCAATCGGGCATCAGGTGCACCGCCAGCCGGCGACAAATGACGCAGCGACGCCTCGTAGAGGAGCACTTCGAGGCAACCATCACCACTGAGCCGGACGACACCTACCGAGTTCAGCCCGGCAGCGTCGTCGGCTCGCTACGCATTGGCGACCGCACGGTGGTGGTCGAGCCCAAGCTCCCCATCGACCGCGTCCTGTTCATGACCGCCTACACCGCTGACCCGCATCGTTGGCAAGACAAATGGAGCACCATCTCCAGTACCGGCAGCCTCACCGACGGCATCGCCGCCCTGTTCCTCACCGCCTACCATCGCACCGTCGCGGGAGGACCGCTCCGCGCCTACCGAACCGTCGAACGCGACGAACCAACCATCAAAGGCCGGATCCGGTGGGAGCGCCAGGCTCGCCGACCCGGGCCGCTACCTGTCGCGGTCCGCTACCAGCTTCACGATGACGACATCATCGAGAACCAGATCCTCCGAGCCACGATCCAGGTCCTCCGCAGGCAGCCATCTCCGACCACGTCGTCCGATCCGGACTCACACGAGCCTGGCAGCAACTCCGGGATCTCACCGACACCCAAATCACCCCGGGGCACATCGACCGCCTGACCTGGACCCGCCACAACGCGCACTACCAGCCACTCCTGCTCCTCGCACGCACCATCCTCGCTGGGGCCATGCCCGACCTGCTAGCCGGCGCCGTGCCCGTCGTCGGGTTCACCCTCCGCCTCTACGACGTCTTTGAGAAGTTCGTCCGGTCGGTACTCCGCGATTCTCTCGCCGCCACCAGCACCGACTTCCCCGACAACCCCGCGGACCACCAACTGTTCCTCGACGAGGATCGCCGAATCAGGCTGCTACCCGACCTCGGCTATCGCGCTGACCGAGCATGGCGGTTCGTCGGCGACGTCAAGTACAAGGCCGACACTGGCAACGGACTCAACCCGACCTATACCAGCTGCTCGCCTACGCCACTGCCACGCAACTCCGCGCCGCCACCCTCGTCTACGCCGACGGGCCACCGACCCCAAGGAGTCACAACGTTTCAGACAGGGGCACGGTGCTGCACGTTCGGCACCTAAACCTCGACCAGCCGCCCGACCGCGTCCTCCGGGACCTCCGCGGCTTGGCCAACGACATACGTGCAGCCGATGAGGCTCTGCAGGCACGACCGGAGCCCTACGTGGACAGGCGAGGAAGCGCGTGAACACTGGAGCCAACAGGTCACCGATCGCCAGCCTTCACGAAGTCGGTCGACTCGAGTTGCGTCGCAGCGCCCGGAGGCTTCGTTCGATGCTCAAGACTCGCCAGCACGTCAGCTCCCGGCGGGCGGCGCCTACCCGGCGCGAGCCCCTTGCCGCCGAGGCCACCGCTGCCCGTCCAGGGGGTCATCATCGCGGTCCGCGGGCTCGCTGCCGGCCAGCGCGTGCTGGAGCTGCCTGGCGTCGGCCCCACCCTGATCGTTTGTAATCACGACAGCAGGTGGGATCCGATCGCCGTGGGCATGGCCGCCCGATCACGTCGACAAATCCGGGCGTTTGGCGAAATCCAGCCTCTGGAAGAACCCGCTCGTCGGACGAGTCCTCGATGGGATGGGACAGATCCCGCTACAACGCGGGGTGGGTGACGCCGCCGCGCTCGACGCGGCGATCGCCGAACTCAGAGCAGGCTCCTGCATCGGCGTATTCCCTGAAGGCACCATCTCCCGCGGCAAGGCGCTGCGGGCGCGCAGCGGCGTTGGCCGCATGTTCGAAGCAGTTCCCGAGAGCACCGTTGTCTGCGCCACGGTCCGGGGCACAGTCGACATCGTTCGCGCGCCGAAGCGCCCCCGCATCGAAGTCGAGTTCTACCGACCCGACCCGACCCGCCAGGACTGCAAGGCGAGGAGACAGCCGCCGATTTCGTGGTGCGGCTGATGGCTGAGATCCGCAGCAAAGCCCCCGTTGCCCTACCCGGCCGGGCCAAGAAAGCCGAGAAGTACCGCCACGCGGCCGGCAGTAACGAGAGCTGAGCGGCCGCCGGCCGCCTACCCGCCACATCCGTGACGCAGCCGAACACAGCCTCTACAGAGCAATCGGGCGAAGTCCTACAGGTCTCAACCTAAGCAATCGACCCACCACCGACCCGACGTTTTGGCACGGCACAGGAGGCCTACAGGCTCGCTCAGGGTGACGTCTTACCCGTCATCGAGCCGCCGCAGCACGTCACCGGTGTGCCGTCGACGCCACGTCTTTGACGTGACCCGGATTCTGGGTTTGTCGTGGCATCTACGTCGTGTGCGCTTGGCGTAATCCGTCAGGTTGCTCTTGTGAGCCAGGCCTGGGTGTGGCCGTGCGGGCTGAGGGCGGTGACGAGGCGGGTTGTGGCGGCGGCCAGTTTCTGGTGCGGGCTGGGTTTCGCGCCGCGGACCAGGTCGTTCCAGTACAGCGCCCAGGTTGGGGCGATGGCGGTCCGGACGATGGGGGCGGTGAGCAGCCGGCCGATGGCGGATATCGAGCCGGGGTGGGTGACGATGGCGTGCTGCACGGGGGCGTTGGCCCGGTGATGCGCGGTGAGGGCCCACAGCGAGTCGCGGTAGTGGCTGGCCGCGCCGGCGGGCCCGGCGGTGAGGATGGCTGTCGCGGCGGCGTGGCCGCTGGCGATGGCGGGGGCGATGCCCTCACCCTGGAGCGGGTTGATCAGCCCGGCGGCGTCGCCGGCGAGCAGCACGGCGCCGCGGGCGGGCAGGGTGCCGACGGCGCCCATCTTCAGCCAGCCACCCAGACGCGGCCCGGCGGCGGGTCGGGAGTCGGGCAGCAGCCCGAGGTGCTGCAGGTGACCGAGGAACTGGTCGAAGCGTTCACCGGCCTGGCGGGCGCGGGACCGGTCCGCGCCGACGCCCAGGCCGAGGCCGATGTTGGCGCGCCCATCGGCGGTCGGGAAGATCCAGCCGTAACCGGGAAACAGCCGCCACGGCCGCGGTTCCCACAGCAGGATGTGCGGCAACTCGACCGCCACATCAACGTAGGCGCGCAGCGCGAACCCCCACAGCACACCACGAGCATCCACGAGTCCCGCTGCCGCCGCGATCGGGCTGGTGGCCCCGTCGGCGCCCACCACCACGTCCGCCGCCAGGTCGCCGCCGGCGGCGAGCCGGACCCCGGTCGGGGCGCGCGGGCCGCCGGTGAGGCCCAGGACCAGGTCGCGGACCGGGTGCGCGCCGGCGGCGACGGCCGCCTGGAACAGCGCCGCGTCCAGGTCCAGCCGGGACACCGCGATCCCGTAGCCGGGGTAGTCGCGTCCGGCCATCGCCGGCAGCAGCACGCGCCGCCCGGACGGCCCGACGACGATCATGTCCCCCACCCGCCGTGCCCCCGCCGCGTGGATCGCGGGCAACACGCCAAGCTCGTCGAGCAGCCGCACCCCGCGCGGCCCGACCAGATCCCCGCACGCCTTGTCACGCGGGAACGCGCGCCGATCCACCAGCGCGACCCGCGCCCCGACCCGCGCCAGACACAGCGCGGCCGTGCTGCCGGCCGGCCCGGCTCCTACGATGAGAGCGTCAAAGCGCACCACATGTCCAAGCGCACCACGATGCGGCACCTTCCCGCCAGTGGAGGGACAACGAGATGGGTTCAGACACGCGGCCGGTGGGCACGCCCAACGAGGTCGCCCGCGACCTGTTCGATGGCCTGCCCGACCGGTACGACCTGCTGGCCGAAGTGCTGTCCTTCGGGCAGAACCGCCGCTGGCGCTCGGCGATGGTCGACGCGGTCACTGTCATGGACCCGCCGCCGCGGCGGGTGCTGGACGTGGCCACCGGCACCGCTGGCGTGGCCCTCATGCTCAGTCAGCGTACCGGCGCGCAGATCACCGGCGTGGACCTGACCGAGCCGATGCTGCGCCGCGGCCGCGACCGGATCACCCAGCACGGGCAGGCTGGTCGGATCCGTGTGCTGGTGGCGCGCGGGGAGCAGTTGCCGTTCCCCGACGGTACCTTCGACGCGCTCACCTTCACCTACCTGCTGCGCTACGTCGCCGACCCGGCCGCGACGCTGCGCGAGCTAGCCCGGGTGGTGCGCCCGGGCGGGTGTGTCGCGAACCTGGAGTTCGCGGTCCCCACCAACCCCGGCTGGCGCGCAGCCTGGGTGGCGTACACCCGGGTGGTGCTGCCGGCCGCGGGGCTGCTCACCGGCGGGCCGGAGTGGTACCGGGTGGGCCGCTTCCTCGGGCCCTCGATCAGCGGGTTCTACCGCCGTTACCCCGTCGACTGGCTGAAGGACGCGTGGCGCGCCGCCGGTCTGGACGCGGTCACGACCAGGCCGATGAGTCTGGGTGGCGGGCTGGTGATGTCGGCCCGCAAACCCGATGGATGACCGCGACCCGGGCGTCGGCGCCGCGTTCTACGCCCGCCGCGGCAGCACACCGGCGGACTGGTGGACGCTGCTGCACCCGCCCTACACGCTGTGGCACCTCAGCTACGTCGTGATGGGCGCCGCCCTCGCACCCCGGCTGTCCTGGGCGATGCTGGCCGGCACCGTGCTGGCGTTCTTCCTCGCCGTCGGCCTGGCCGCGCACGCCCTGGACGAACTCGCCGGCCGCCCGCTGAACACCGCGATCAGCGACCGCACGCTATGGGTCGTCGCGGCCGCCAGCCTGACCGGCGCAGTCCTGCTGGGCATCCTGGCCGTCCCGCACGCCAGCCTGCTGCTCGTGCCGTGCATCGCGGTCGGCGTGCTGCTCGTGCTCGGCTACAACCTCGAACTGTTCGGTGGGCGCCTGCACACCGACATCGGCTTCGCCGCCGCCTGGGGTGCCTTCCCTGTCCTGGTCGGCTACCTGGCCCAAACGCCACCGCTCACCCGGCCCGTCACCGCCGGGGCCCTGTGCCTGGCCTTGGCGGCCACCGGCCTGTCCTACACCCAACGACAACTCAGCACACCGGCCCGCGCGCTACGCCGGCGCACCACCAGCGTCCACGGCACCATCACCCTGGCCGACGGCTCCGAACAACCCCTCGACCGCGCAGCGATACTGGCACCCCTAGAGGCAGCACTCAAGACACTCGCGATCACCATGCCCATCCTCGCGCTCGCCCTGCTACTGGCACGAACCATCAGCTGACTCCGCCAGCGACGCAGTCCAGGGCTCGGTCACAGAACGAGTCGTCACAGCTCCAGTTGCACGTCTGTGGCCGGCCAGCACGCCCGCCGGATGTACCCACCGCCTGCCCGGACGATCACCAACAAGCTGATCAACGGTCCCTGGGACATGACCGCTGCAGACCACGGCAATAGCGCCGACCTGTACGTCAGCAACCTCCTCAACGGCACGGTCGCCGCGGACGGGGCCACCGTCAATCACGGCACCGTCGTCCGCATCGAGCTAGGCCGGCTGCGTGACCGCGATGAACTGCCGCAGGCATCCTCGCCGGTCGTGATCGGCTCCGGCTTCGCCGAACACAGCGACCCCGCCGCGCTGGTGGTCGGCCCCACCGGGCTCACCCTCGGCCGCCACGCCACGCTCTACGTGGCCGACACCGCCGCCAACCGGATCTCTGCGATTCCCGCCGCCACCCACCGCACGCGTACAGCGTTCACCGGCGCCGACCTGACCTCCGGCGGCAGCCTGAACAGCCCGCTCGGCCTGACCACCGCACCCAACGGTGACGTGCTGTCGGTCAACGCCGCGGACGGTCTCATCGTCGAAACCACCCCGGCCGGCGCCCAGGTCGCCACCGCCACCCTCGACGCCACCGCCACCCTCGACGCCACCGGCACACCCCCGGGCGCCGGAGCCTTGTTCGGCCTAGCACTCACCCCCAACCACAAGGCCGTCTACTACGTCCACGACGCCACCAACACCCTCAACCTGCTCCACTAGACCGCAGCGACCCACCAGACAGCCCACCGAGACGGTTCAGGTTCGCCGCCTGGCGGCGAGGACTCACCGCCAGGCCCGTCATGGTTAGCCTCATGGCAGGCCGAGCCAGCAATAGACCGACTGTGGTGCAATTGACGGCCGTCTGCGAGATACGGGACTGATCCTGATCCCGGCGACAGCGACGAGCGCGGCGACTTGACTGCGCTGCTCGATACCCGCGGCAACGTTTGACGCGACCCGCCGCGGAGCGTTCGGTGGTGTAGGGATTCTGGATCGCATCACGTATGCCCACGAGCAGACTGCGAACTCGCCTTTTCGGGTGGCCACTGAGCGGGACCGGGCCGGATCCACTGACGTTCCTTGGGCCGCTGCCGGGCGCATGGTCGGTAGTCTGCGGCACCGGGTAGTTGTCTTCCAAGCTGTGGCATGAGCCCAGCTTCGCCTTCTCAAGATCGGCAGCCGGCCGCTCACAACGCGCTCCAAGAAGTCATGGCCAGTGAGGGGCGTACGGTCCTCAAGGATCCCCGGACCCCAGCTCACGACAAGGGCGTGCCCACAAGCGCATTTTGGCGGAAGCCAGCAACCGCCATCTCCACGACTCGGCCGTGCCCCCAGCGCATGAGGGGATACGCGACCCGCGCCGCGACGCGCAACGGAGGGCTCACCATGTCCAGCGCCCACGACACCGAGACTCGTGTCCCGTCATCGACGGGTTCCATCCGCATTACCGCTGAGCCGCGCACGTCGCCCTCGATCGTCGCCTGGACCAGGTGCGGCCGCAGGCACGTCTCGAGCCGGACGTCGAGGCGCAGGCGATAAGGGACCGGCGGAACGACGATGCCGTGCAGCGTGTTCCCGGCGACGAGCCCGTCCGTGTCCGCATCAAACTTTCGCAGCCACGCCCACCACGACTCGAACTGGTCGAACCGCTCGATGGTTTCCCACAGATCGTCCGTGCCGACCGGGAACCAGAACGCCTCTCGATAGTCGATCCGGTTCACCGCCGACGCACCACCCTCGCCGCCGTCATCCTAGCGAGCCCGCATACGTCGGCGCGCAACCTGAACCCCCAGCCTGTGCCGCTCAAGAACTCTGATCGTGGCCCCGGCGCGCATCGGGGAGGATCATCGCGTGTTGTTCTCTGTCTTCTACGTCCTCGCCGGCCGGTTGCTCGCTCTGATCGTGGTACGTGGCCGCGGGGAGGGGTCGAAGGACGTGGAATGGGACTGATCCTGCTCCGCCGTGAGATTAGCGTGCTGCGCACCGGCAGGCCCGTTTCGGTGACCAGTGGTGCTGGTAGGCCAGCAGCCTGGGCAGCGGCGACCTCGTCACCGATGAGGTCGACCTGCTCGCTGGACTCGACATAGGTGAGCGCGGGCCGGCGTTCGAAGTCGCAGCCGATGCCGAGATCATGCACGGTGGCCGCGACGTGCTCGATCGGGTCGGTCTGGGAGCGCGCGTAGAGCTGGGCTACCTCGTCGTCGAAGGATGACCGCAGTTGAGCGTAGATCATGCCGTGTAGTGCCGTCAGCTTCGCCGTCGTGTAACCGGTCGTGCCGGTGACGATGGGGTCGGCCTCCAGCAGCGCCACGCTGCGTCCGGTCTTGGTCAGCTCCCAGGCGGTGCAGATGCCGGCGATCCCGCCGCCGATGACTGCCGCGTCGACAGTGACATCGCTGGTCAGCGCAGGGTAGGACGTCGATGGACTCGATGCGATCCAGCAGGACTCGTCGGTACCAGGTGGTCGGCGGTTGTCGGTCACCACGGGGCCGCGCCGAACCACGAGAGAACAGTGAGGACGAGGACCACGGCACCAAGCAGACGACGCCAGGGATTGACTCCGCGCACGACTTCCAGCACCGCCCACACTGTGAGCGTGACTCCGACCAGCACGGTCAGCGTTAGGCCGGCGCTGCCTGCTGGATGCAGCAGCGTGCGCACGACGATGGCGATCAGCGCCATCGTGAGTGCGAGGTTGGGTCGCTGCATGATCGTGATCCGACCGGTCTCGCGGCTGCGGAACATCCACTGGAAGATCGAGCGTGCGCGTGCCACGGAATCAGGTTTGGTCGCTGCGCGAGCGCTGGTACGGGATTGGGGTGCGCCGTTGCCGATTGCGGTGTTCGTCGTAGGCGTGGGGGTCTCGTTCTTGGGTGTCATCGTCATTGCCGTCCTTAGGTGGCGCCCGGCCCGGGAGGTGTGATGTCGTGCCACCGCCCAGGCCGAGACAACGCTTCGGTTGACCCCAGACATCGATCAACCGAGACAGGTCAGTGGTTGAAGGCGTCCTTGACCTTCTCGCCCGCATCCTTCAGGTCGGCTTTCGCTTGGTCGCCCTTGCCTTTGGATTCGGTGTCCTTGTGTCCCGTGACCTTGCCGAAGGCCTCCTTGGCCTTGCCCTCAACGTCTTGCACGGCGTTCTTGGCTTTGTCCAGTGCGCTCATGCGTGGTGCCTCCTCGTGACTTTTTGTGTTCGTTGACCGGGCGGTCAACGACGTGTGTGGGTGAATCGCACCGAGACGTCCCGGGCCTTTGGAGGGTCGATGATCGCGGCGAGATCGGGTGCGCACTCGCTTGCGCAGACGACTCTGACCACGATCGGGCGGCCGGCAGCCGACTGATGCGTATGTACGGCCGATGTCCGCTGACAGCTCGGATCGTCGCGCCGGCGACGCTGCTGCGCTGGCACCGCGAACTGGTCACCCGCCGCTGGACATATCCGCGACGTCGCGCCTCGACAGGTGGCCGACCACCCACGCCGGCCGTAATCCGTGCCTTGGTGCTCCGGCTCGCGCGGGAGAACCCGACCTGGGGCCACCGGCGCATCCACGGCGAACTCCTCGGCCTCGGCCACCGCGTCGCCGCGGCGACCGTGTGGAACATCCTGCACCGGGCCGGTCTCGATCCGGCACCACGCAGAACGGGACCGACATGGCGGCAGTTCTGCCGAGCACAAGCGCACACGATCCTGGCCTGTGACTTCTTCACCGTCGACACCATGCTGCTCCGTCGCATCTACGTGTTCTTCGTGATCGAGGTCGGCACCCGCCGGGTCCACATCCTCCGCGTCACGCGGCACCCGACCGGGGAATGGGTGACCCAGGAGGCCCGCAACTTCCTCCTCGAACTGGGCGAGCGTGCAGACGCGTTCCGGTTCCTGGTCCGCGACCGAGACACCAAGTTCACCCACAGCTTCGATGCCGTGTTCACCAGCGTCGGGATCGAGATCCTCCGCAGTCCACCCCGGGCGCCCAAGGCAAACGCCTACGCCGAACGGTGGATCGGCACCGTGCGCCGCGAGTGCCTGGACCGGCTGCTGATCTTCCATGAACGCCAGCTCAGATCGGTCCTGGCCGAATACGCGGCGCACTACAACGGCCACCGACCGCACCGATCCCTTGACCAACGCCCACCTCTGCCCGGCGCTGTCCTCATCCGAGGCCAGGATCCCCAGCCTCGCCACTCAGCGAACCGACATCCTTGGCGGGCTGATCCACGAATACCGACAAGCAGCCTGACCCACCCACAACCCGAATGCCTGGATCGGGGTTGTTGAGCCCCACAGGGGCCAGCTCAAGCCGTCATCGCGGGGCTCAGGTTGACACGCCAATTTTGGCGTTGCCTCGGGCGGTAGCCGGTAGGCCAGCGGTGAAGCGCATTGGTCAGGTGCTTGTGCCAGTTTGCGGTCAGCCGGCGGCCCGCGTCAACCCGGCCCGGCACCGAGACGACAACTAGGAATCGAGTCCTCGTCCGTCTAGCACTTTTCGGAATTGGCTGGCCGCCCAGCTCAAATGCGAGGTCGCCGCGCAGCTCACGGTCTCCCGCTCCACCGCCGCGATCCGCGCCGCCTCGTCGCTGGTTGTGCCGGCGCGTTGGCCGCCGTCGATCTCGGCCCGGACCACCCAATTCCGCAACGTCTCCTGGTTGATCCCCAGCTGTTTGCCGATCCGCGCCAACGCCCCGCCCGGATCGGTGGGTCACGCCGCGCCTCGACCGCCATCCGCGTCGCCCGCTCGCGCAGCTCGTCCGGGTACTTCCTCGGTGTCGCCGTGCTTCTCATCCTCCCGTTGGATGAGAGCCTCCA
>Ga0208588_1000353_pt1 | contig 14950 bp, 11 predicted proteins | sample NGESurshal092012_8_FD_184483 | JGI IMG/M metagenome (GOLD analysis project Ga0208588, IMG submission 184483) | Arctic peat soil microbial communities from Barrow, Alaska - NGEE Surface sample 415-3 shallow-092012 (SPAdes) | ecosystem: Environmental > Terrestrial > Soil > Wetlands > Peat ...
CGTGGTGGTGACGGGGTACAAGTCCGAGGTGATCCGCGACTATCTCGGCGACACCTTCGGCGGTATCTCGGTCGAGTACGTGGTCAGTCCGGTGTTCGAAACGACCAACAACATCTACTCGTTGTGGCTCGTCCGGGACCTCGTCGACGAGGCGTTCCTGCTGGTGGAGAGCGATCTGGTGTTCGACGAGGACCTGCTGGTGCCGCTTCTCGAGCCCGACCGGGTCGCGGTGTCGCGGCAGCTGCCGTGGATGAGCGGGACGACCGTCACCCTGAACGATGCCGGCATTGTGAATGCCTTCTACCCGGCGCCTGCGGGCGTCTACGGCGAGCACTGCACCGATCGTGATCACTTCATGGCGGTCAACATCTGCAGCCTGTCACGCGAGACCTGGACCGAGGTCCGCCGGCGACTCGAGCAGCACGTGGCAGCCGGGCGGACCGGGGACTTCTACGAGGTCGTGTTCGCGGAGATGACGCGCGCCGGCTGCATGGCCGCCCAGGCCGTCGTCTTCAGCACCGAACGCTGGTACGAGATCGACACGGTGGTCGATCTGCGCGCAGCCGAGCTGGTCTTCCCGAACGGTCCCCATACCCTGGAAGGGCTGAGTTTGCCCGGGCGAAGCGCGGTGTCACTGACGTGAACCCGGATGCCGCCCGACCGCGAACGGAACCCGAGCCTGTGCTGTCCTTCGCCCGGGACCTGCCCAACCTCTGCTCGCTGACCGGGCTCCTGGCTGCCACGCTCGGGCTCTACTTCGCGATCCGCGGTACCTACCCGTTGGCCCTGACCGCACTGCTCTGGGCGGTTGTGTTCGACTGGGCTGACGGGCTCATCGCCCGCCGCATGCCCGGGCGCAGCGCGGACCAAGCGGCCCTCGGCGCGCAGCTCGACTCACTCATCGACATCGTCAGCTTCAGCGTCGCACCGGCCCTGCTGCTCCTCAGCGTCGGACAGTTCAGCCCCTGGTTCATCCCCGGCGCTTTCGTGGTCCTCGCCACCGGGGTCCTCCGGCTGAGCTACTTCAACGTCTTCGGCCTGGTCGACGGCTCGACCTACCGAGGGCTGGCCCTGGACAACAACGTGCTCGTCCTGGGGCTGCTGTTCGTCCTCGAGCCCGTGGTCGGGCTGACGACCTTCTCCGTCATCCTCTATGCCACTCTCCTGACCGTGTCCGCCCTCAACGTGGCAACGATTCGGACCCCCAAGCTCGGCGGGCCATGGTTCTACGCCGTGGTCCTCTACGCGCTCGCGCTCACCGGGATCTACGCCTGGCAACTGACATAGCCGACAAGCTGGGCGCTTCCGTCGCTCGCCGCCATTGACACGACCCTCGACCAACAACGCGCCGACAACGTGCCGCTTCGCGACGCGCAGGAATGCCGTTCGCCTCGGCTCTCGACCCAGGGTCCGGCGTCCGGTCGCCCTTCAACGCCAGAAGAGCCGAGCGACCCGCGAAAGGGTCCTGAGACACTCTTGACCAAGTGCACTACTGGCGGTCAGAGGCCGGCATCGCGCACGAACTGCCACCATTCCATCCGAACGATGTACCAGTCGTGAGCGAATGGAAGGCGAACCGGATACCGGAGTGCAGACCTACGTTCTTCCCTGCCTCGCTACCTGCCTCCTCGCGCGACAGCATGGGGTCATGGGCACAAACGCCGACCTCTGGAAGCGCCTTTCCCACGCTTCGAGGCGCGAGGTAGTAGCACATGCTCGCGGCGAACTGCACGACCCGCTGTCGGCCACGCTGCGCGCGGAGCTGACCAACTCGGGCGTGCGGTGGGCGATCTGGCACCCCGACTCGACGCCCACGGTCGAGCACCTCGACCCAGTCTTCCTTGACTGGGTACGCAAGAACGACGACCCCCACGCCTAGACCGAGCGCAGCAACACCTACTGCCTCACCTTCGCCTTCATGATCAGTCAGACGACGACCGCCTGCGCGGTATCAGACGCTGGTTGCCTTGCTCTCCTCGCCGCGATGCTCACCCGGGGCAAGGTGGAGCGCGTGGACCTGACCGAGAACGGCGTGCTGTCCGCGGAGCCCCAACCGCACCAGGCGCTGTCAGGAATGCCGATACCGCACGCCTCGTCAGGCGCTGCGGCGAATCAGTACAACGACGAGCAGGGCAGCGGAGAAGACCGTCGAGGCCACCGCCAGGCCGAGGTAGACGCCCAGGCTGGCCGCACCGCTCCATGCAGTCCAACGGCGCACGCCGTTGCGGGCGAAGGAATGCCTGGCACCCCACCGGAGTGCCCTGATCCGTGAACCCCTCACTGGAGCGAGACCACACCACCCACATCCACGGGTGCAGGCCCGAGGAGTCTGCACCGAGCAGGGACAGCGTCAACACCGTTCGTCCTCGCCCCTAACGGGGCTCCGGGCGCTCCGTGTTGACCCCGCCCCTTACCTCGGTGCGCCCATCGACCGCCGGCACCGACCCGCCCAAGCACGACCTACACGGTTGACACACTGAGCTCCGTCAGGAATGCCGATAGCGTGCCGCTGAGGCGTCAAGCTAAGTGCGTGCTCACCTCTGTCAGGACGGTCGCGGTGATGGGTCGGCCGGCGTCAGGAGAGCGTGCTCGTAAGCCTCCATGATCATCACCGGGGCCATGCCGACCTTCTCGTAGAGCGCGACCGCGCCGGTGGTGTTCGTCGCGTCGACTCCAAGGAGCGTCGCGCGGCGCCCGAGGTCGCGGTAGTGGACGAACGCGCGCTGTAGTGCCAACTGCGCCAGCCCGCGCCCGCGGAACGCCTTGAGGACGCCCAGCACCATGACGTACCCCTCGTTGTACTGTGCCCGGCCCTCCCCGAGGAGGCAGATCGCGGCCGGCTCGCCCTCCACCGTCACGAGCCACCAGTCGTCGGGCGTGAACGAGGGCGACGCGGACATGTGCTCCCACCAGTCGTCGTACGGGTAGTCGGCCCAGCCGTAGTGGTCGGAGAAGGCGTCCCGATCGATCCGATAGACGATCCGGCGAGTCTCGTCGTCCGCTGCACCCGGCACCATCTCGACTCCAGGCGGCAACGCCGGGGCCTCGTCGGGGATTAGCGGGGAGGCGGACTCGATCTGCATGCGGTAGAACCGCCGCACCGGGGTCATGCCGAGCTCCGTCATCACCGAGGCGTAGGCCTCGTCGGCGACGTAGCCGCCGGAGCGCGCCTTCCACTCCGATGATCCGGACTCCTGGCGATGCCTTCTCGCCACCTCGAGACCTCGACGCAGCGCCTCGATGCGTACCTCGCGCGTACCCGGCCAGGGCAGCGTGTAGGCATCGACGCCCGTGACCATCTCGTAGGGATCCTTCTCGATCAACAGCATGCCGACGACGTCGTCGCCGTCGAGGAAGAAGCAGGAGTTGTCACGATCCATGGACGACACCGAGAGCTTGCTCACGATGTTGTCGGAGGATGAGTCGAGCCGGCCGATCACCGCCTCCTCGCAACCGAGGACGAGTCGCGTCGCCGTCGCCAGATCGCCCTGATCGACGACGCCGTCGACGTAGATCAGAGGACGGGTACGGAGGGTGGTTGGCGGTCCCGCGAGATCCATCCGGTCAGCATGGACCGGTGGCGCGGATCGTGTCGCCGAGGTTTCGCCGCAGTGCGAGGCGGCGATGCGCCGCGACAGGTAGGGCGAGAACCAGCCGGCGTACTTCGCCTGAAGCTCGGGCTTGGTCCAGTCGAGGCCGGTGACGACGCCACGACAGGACGGCTCGCCGCACAGGCACTCGAACTCGTCATAGTCGCTCGAGTCGCAGGTGGCGTAGCCGAAGGTGAGATCCTCGCCGACCTCGATGTCGCGCATCGCGACGAGGACGTTGGCGCCGACGAGCCCGCACGAGGGTTCGCACGAGTGGTTGAGCATGTCGCCGGCCTCGGGCGTCTCGTCCGAGACGAGATAGCGGTTCTCATCGATCTGGATCGAGGGGCCTGCCACCGGGGCGTGAGGGGTGAGAGCACCGGACCCAGAGGGATAGCGTGCCGCTGAGGCTGCACGCGAATGCCGATAGGACTCGCCTCGCCGCGAGTCGCTCATGGCTCGTCGGTCTTGGCGGCGCGCCGGGCCCAGGAAGTGGCGGATCGCACAGATCGTCGGAACCTACCCAGGTATCCGCTGGCTGAACGGCGGCCGGCCCGCACGACTGGGGGCCGCGGGAAGGCCTCGTCGAGGTAGCCGGCCATCTCGGCGCGCTCTGCCTCGACTATCGCCGCGATCTCCTCCGGGGTGAGGTAGCGGCGCTGGAGTTCGCGACGCGCGGCGAGGTCGCCGAGAAGCCGATTCACTTCCCGACTCCACTCCGCAAGTCCCGGAGGAGCAGCGGCGTCATCGTCGGCGATCGCGGGTGGCCCGCCAACCAACCATCCGTGGCCGTAGCGCCCTACGTACTCCCCTGGGCTAAGCGTCAGGTGTCGCGAGAGCCCGTTCACCCGCGCGTAAGTGTCCAACCGCCACCTCTCGCGTTGCGCGTCCGCGATCGCTGCGTGCATCCCAGGCGCATGATCGTGGCATCCGAACTCCCAGACGTTCTCACCAGGTCGCACGATCTCCCGAACCAGCGGCGATGCCGGCGCCCCGCACACCGTGCAGGGTCCGGAGTCCGGGCCCGGATCGAATGTCGCCAAGTTGCTCACCACCCCGGAGGACATCGGCCAAGCTCGGCCGTCGCGAACCAGCGTGCCCTCTCCAGACCGGAGTTCGCCTCACGGGTGCGAAGGCCACCGACGCCGAAGTGTCGGTTCTCGCTCGGCGTCAGACGTGCCACGCAGACCAACGAGTGCAAGTCGCCTTCGGGCAGCGACAGTCTGGCTGCGCCTGGTGGCCGTGAACACCTGGGTGTGAATCTCTCGGAAACGGGCTGCGCGGTTGTTTAGGGCCGCCTTATGTTCCGTGGATCGCCCCACCTCGGGGTGACACGGGAGAGGAGCAGACATGCCGCTGTACATGGACGTGCACCACATGGACGGCGGGGTGTCCGCCGAGGACGTCGCCGGAGCCCACGCCAAGGACGTCGAGGTCCAGGGCGCGCACGGAGTCGACTACAAGCACTACTGGGTGGACGAGAAGGCCGGGAAGATCTTCTGTCTGGTCGATGCCCCCAGCGCAGAGGCCGCGGCCACGGTGCACCGAGAGGCGCACGGCCTCGTCGCCGATGAGATCTACGAAGTCAGCGAGGGCTAGACCCTCAGACGTCACGATGCCCGGAGCCTCTGCGGAAGAGGCTCCGGGCATCGTCATGACGGTCCCCACCGCGATGGCACCAGGCGACGCGGTTCAGGCGGGTCGTGACCCGGGTGGGACCCAGCCGTCGTGGGTCTCCTCCGGAGGCAGTGGAATGCGCCCGCAGGCGGCCAGGCCGGTGAGCGCCATGGCGCGGGTGTTGACGAGCTCGCTGGGGAGGACCTCGAGGACCGCGGCGAAGCCGGCTGCCGCCCAGTCCAGCGGCTGAGATCGCGCGCGGAACCCCGTCTCGAGCCAGGTGACGTGCTCGGTGGCGACGGCGGGGTCACCGACGATCGCAGCCGCGGCGACGATGTCCAGGATCGCCTCGATCCGGTCCCGGCTCGCGCGGTGCGCCGCATCGGTCTGCACGAGGCTCGGCCGGGCCGTCGAGGCGGCCCGGACCGCGTCGAGGAGCAGCTGGTCGTGCTCGCGCCTCAGGAAGTGGATCTCCTGGGCGACGCCCGTCCTGGCGAGGGGTGCGCGAGGTGGGTGGGGTCGGCTGTCGATGGCGGTCAGGATCCGGTCGGCGCCGCGGATGATGTCGGGGGCCCACTGGTCGGCGCCGAGCGCCCAGCCCCACCGTCCGTCCGTGCCGAAGCCCCGGCCTGCGCACACGATCGTCATCCCGCCGGCCCGCAGCGCGCTGATGCTGCGCCACGCTCCGACCAGGTTGATCGCGGAGGAGCAGGTGACGGCGACCACGGTCGGCCCGTCGTGCAGGAGGTACTCGACGAGGTCCTCGGCCGGGAGCGAGGGAGCGACGTAGGTCACGTGCACGCCGCGGAGCCGCAGCACGGTCGTCGCCATCAGGGCCGGGAGGGTGTGCCACTCGCGTTCACCGCAGACCACCGCGGTCTGACCTCGGGAGCCGAGGACAGGCGTGTCCGGATCATTCGTGGCAGCTCGGCTCAGATCGTGCAGGACGGACTCGGTGATGGCCGTGGCCAGGTGCTCGCCCGCGATGCTCCAGCGTCCTTCGTGCCACTCGCGACCGATGATGGTCTGGGCTCGTGCCAACAGGTCGTTGATGATCCGTTCCGGCGGTGCTCCCTGCTGCAGCAGCGTCAGGGCGACCGCGGTGGCCGTGGAGTGCTCGCCCTGCCACAGGGCGTCGAGGTACCGGTCGAGCGCCACGGCCCACGAGCCGGGCTCGAGTTCGCTCCTGGCCGATCGCGCGACGGCATCGACGGCGCCGCCGTCCACGGTCGGGCCGGACGAGGACTCCACGGGTGCCCCGGGCGGCGCGGCCGGAGGCCCCTCGCCGCGCTGGGCGCGGTCCCCGTCGACGTGCGACCCGGCCGTGCCCAGCACGAGCGCGATCGTGAAGTCGGGGAGGACGCATCCGGCGGCCAGCGCCGACGTCACCGGGCCGTCGGCGGCGAGCAGCGTCAGCGGACGACCCAGCGAACGCGCCCGGTGGTTCGCCCCGATCAGCAGGGCCAGCCCGGTGCGGTCGATCACGGTGACCCGGAGCACGTCGAGGCTCACCCCGTCGGGTCGGGCATCCATGCGGTCGAAGAGCTCCTCGCGGAGTCCCGCCACCTCGCGCCAGGTGACCTCACCGATCCAGACCACCGCTTCGCCGGCTGCGGCGCTCCCCTGGGACACCCTGGCATCGTACGGTGGCGAGTCCCCCTCAGCGGCGGGCGAGGGTGTCCGCGATCGCCGCGGCGGCGGCCGCGACATCGGGGGCTGCCGTGATCGGGCGGCCGATCACGAGCAGGTCGGCGCCGGCGGCGAGGGCCTGCTCCGGCGTCGCCACCCGGGCCTGGTCGCCGGTCGCCGACCCCCGGGGGCGTACGCCGGGGGTGATGAGGACCGCGGCGTCGCCGACCTCGGCGCGCACGGCCGCCACCTCCTGCGGCGAGCAGACGATCGCGCGGGCGCCCGCTGCGACCGCCAGCGCGGCGAGGCGACGGACGGCCTCGATCGACGGACCGAGCAGCCCGACGGCGGCGAGGTCGTCCTCGGACATCGAGGTCAGGACCGTCACGGCGGTGATGCGAGTGTCCGGCAGCTCGTCGACGGCGGCGCGGACCATCGCCGACCCGCCGGTCGCGTGCACCGTGAGATACCTCGGCTGCAGGTGCGCGACGGAGCGGGCGGCGCCGGCCACCGTGTGGGGGATGTCGTGCAGCTTGAGGTCGAGGAAGACCTCGCGCCCGCCGGAGGCCTCGCGGGCCGCGTGGATCGCCGCGTCACCATCGCGCAGGAAGGTCTCGAGGCCCACCTTCATCGTGGACACATAGGGGCCGGCGGCGGCGGCCCAGGCCCTGATCGTCGCGAGGTCGGGCCCGTCGAGCGCGACGGCGACAGGTACGGGCGCGCTCACCCCTCGACCCCGGACTCCACCGCGGTGTCGGGCTCGTGGGGGTCGACGTCGCGGCCGTGGCCCGAGACGGGCCCGCCCGGTGCCGGTGCCGGGTCGGGAGCCCGGTGCGCGTGGCCGACGGCCTGCTCCAAGGAGTGGAAACCGCGTTCGGCGAGCGCGACCGCGAGCTCGCGAGCCACCCGAGCCGGCGCGCTCGGGTCGTGGAAGATCACCGTGCCGACGCTGACGGCGCTGGCGCCGGCGAGGACGAACTCGAGAGCGTCGAGACCGGTCCGGATGCCGCCCATGCCCAGGATCGGCACGTCCGGGAGGGCCGCGTGCACCTGGTAGACGCAGCGAACCGCGACGGGACGCACGGCCGGACCGGACAGCCCGCCGGTGATGCCGGCGAGCGCGGGACGCATGGTGTCGGTATCGATGACCATGCCGAGCAGCGTGTTGATCATCGACAGGCCGTCGGCGCCGGCGTCGACGACCGACCGCGCGATGGCGACGATGTCTGTGACGTCGGGTGAGAGCTTGGCCAGGACCGGCGTTCCGGGGTTGGTGTTGCGCCGAACCGCGGTGATGACCTCGGCGGCCGCCACCGGGTCGCAGGCGAAGACCTGTCCGCGGTCCTCGACGTTGGGGCAGGAGATGTTGACCTCGATCGCCGCGACGTCCGTGACGTGACGCAGCTTCGAGGCGAGGCGGGTGTACTCGTCGACCGAGCCGCCCGCGATCGAGACCACGGCGCGCGCCCCGCGGGCGCGCAGCCACTCGAGGTCCTTCTCGAGGAAGGCGTCGATGCCAGGTCCCTGCAGCCCGATCGAGTTGAGCATGCCGCTCGGCGTCTCGGCCATGCGCGGTGTCGGTCGGCCGGACCGGGGGTTGAGCATGATGCTCTTGGTGACGACCGCACCGATGGTCGTGATGTCGAAGAACTGGTCGAGCTCACGCCCCGCCGCGGCGCAACCCGACGCGGTCAGCACCGGGGACGGCAGCTCGAGACCGGCGAGCCAGGTGCTCATGTCGATGTCCGGGAGATCGGTGACCTTGTCCGGGCGCGGCCCGTGCGTGATCACAGCGCGGGTCATCAGTGGCCTCCGCTCACGGGCGCACCGAGGGTTCCCTCGGGGATCGTGCCCACCTCGTCCCAACGCACCCGGTCGCCGCGGAACACCGGCCCGTCGACGCAGGACCGCAGCATGCGGGTGACGCCGTCGTCGCCGACCACCGGTAGCACGCAGGTCATGCACACGCCGATGCCGCAGGCCATCGCCTCCTCGACCGCGCACTGCGAGTAGGCGCCGTGGTCGGCGGCCACCTTCGCCACCTCGCGCAGCATGGGCATGGGACCGCACGCGTAGACGACGTCGGCGTCCGTCCGCTCGAGCACTGCGGGAAGCACGTCGGTGACGCGCCCGTGCTCACCGACCGAGCCGTCGTCGGTCGTGAGCGTGAGGGTCGCCGCGATGCGCTTGGCGTCGAGCACGCCGAACAGCTTGGTCTCGGTGGAGGCGCCGAGCACGACGTCGACGCGGCAGCCGCGAGCCCGCAGGGCGTCGGCCAGGGAGAACATCGGTGCCGAGCCGTAGCCGCCGGCGACGAGCACGCAGGAGACCGGTTCCTTCGGCAGGGCGAAGGGCCGCCCGAGCGGGCCGACGATGTCGACCTGGTCGTGCCGGTGGAGCCGGGCGAGCCACTCGGTGCCCTTGCCGTGAGAGGCGAACACGATCTCGAGGGTGCCGCCGTAGACGCCCCTGCTCTGGACCGAGTAGATCGAGAACGCGCGTCGCAGCAACATGGACGACTCGGGGCCGCCGACCGCCAGCGCGACGAAGTGCCCGGGCCTGGTGAGCTCCGGGATGCCACCCGCGGTGAGGGTGAGCACGTGGTACTCGCCCGCGCGACGCTGGCCGATCACCTCACCGATGACCTGGATCGCTCCCGACCGAACCTGTCCTGACGTCGTCAACGCGCCCCACCCTCGCTCGTCCCGGTGCCGCTCGTGTCGGTCGATCCGGTCCCCGTGGAGGCCTGCCCCGCGCGCAGCGCGACGAGGTCCGAGGCCCACTCCTGGAGCGACCGTACGCCCGTCTCCCCCTTGATCAGGGCCTCGATGCCCTGCACGGTCGCCGCGAGGCCCTGCACCGTGGTGATGCAGGGGACGCCACGGGTGACGGCGGCGGTGCGGATCTCGTACCCGTCGAGGCGGGCCCCGACACCGTAGGGAGTGTTGACGATCAGGTCGATGTCGCCCGCCAGGATCGCGTCGACCGTGGTCGGCTCGCCGGCGGCGCCACGGCCGTCGTGCTGCTTGCGCAGCACGGTGGCCTTGAGCCCGTTACGGCGCAGCACCTCGGCGGTGCCCTCGGTCGCGAGGATCTCGAACCCGAGGTCGGCCAGGCGCTTCACCGGGAAGACCATCGAGCGCTTGTCGCGGTTGGCCACCGAGACGAACGCGCGGCCACTCGTCGGCAGGCCCGAGGAGTAGGCAGCCGTCTGCGACTTCGCGAACGCCGTCCCGAAGACCGAGTCGATGCCCATGACCTCCCCGGTCGAGCGCATCTCCGGACCGAGCACGGTGTCGACGCCGTGGAAGCGGCCGAAGGGGAGCACCGCCTCCTTCACGGCGATCGGCGCGCCGATGGGCAGGGTGCCGCCGTCGCCCTGCGCGGGCAGGACGCCGTCCGCGCGCAGCTGCGCGATCGTCGCACCCATCGTCACCAACGCCGCGGCCTTGGCGAGCGGGACGGCAGTGGCCTTCGAGACGAACGGCACGGTACGTGAGGCCCGCGGGTTGGCCTCGAGGACGTAGAGGACGTCGCCCGCGAGCGCGTACTGCACGTTGAGCAGCCCGCGTACGCCGACCCCGCGCGCGATCGCCTCCGTCGACCGACGGATGCGGTCGATCTCCATATGGCCCAAGGTGATCGGAGGGAGGGCGCACGCGGAGTCCCCGGAGTGGATGCCGGCCTCCTCGATGTGCTCCATCACGCCGCCGAGGTAGAGCTCGTCGCCGTCGAACAACGCGTCGACGTCGATCTCGACGGCGTCGTCGAGGAAGCGGTCGACGAGCACCGGGTGCTCCGGAGTGGCCTCGGTCGCGCGTGCGATGTAGTCGTGCAGCATCGGCTCGTCGTAGACGATCTCCATGCCGCGACCGCCGAGCACGTAGGACGGCCGCACCAGCACGGGGTAGCCGATGCGGGTGGCGACCTCGACCGCCTCGTCGTAGCTGGTGGCGATGCCGTGCGCCGGCGACGGCAGGTCGGCTGCGGCGAGCACCCGGCCGAATGCCCCGCGCTCCTCGGCGAGGTGGATCGCCTCGGGGCTCGTGCCGACGATCGGCACGCCGGCGTCCTTGAGCGGCTGTGCGAGCCCGAGCGGCGTCTGGCCGCCGAGCTGGACGATCACGCCGGCGATCGGACCGACGGCGAGCTCCGCGTGGTAGACCTCGAGGACGTCCTCGAGCGTGAGCGGCTCGAAGTACAGCCGGCTCGAGGTGTCGTAGTCGGTCGACACCGTCTCGGGGTTGCAGTTGATCATCACGGTGTCGTAGCCGGCCTCGCGCAGCGTGAGGCTGGCGTGCACGCACGAGTAGTCGAACTCGATGCCCTGGCCGATGCGGTTGGGCCCCGAGCCCAGGATGAGCACGGCCGGCGTCGTGCGCGGCTCCACCTCGGTCTCCTGGTCGTAGGACGAGTAGTGGTACGGCGTGCGCGCAGCGAACTCGGCGGCGCAGGTGTCGACGGTCTTGAACACCGGTCGGATGCCGAGCGCGTGACGCACGCCGCGCACGACGTCCTCGGACATGCCTCGGATCGCGCCGATCTGCAGGTCGGAGAAGCCGTGCCGCTTCGCGAGTCGAAGCAGGTCCGGCGTGAGCTCGTGGGACTCGCGGAGCGCATCGCCGATCTCGTTGAGCAGCACGATCTGGTCGAGGAACCAGGGGTCGATGTTGGTGGCCTCGTGGAGGTCCGACACGGTGGCACCCGCCCACAGCGCCTGCTGCACCTTCTTCAGCCGCCCGTCGTGCGGAACCTTCACCGCCTCGACCAGCGCCGGGACGTCGACCACGCTGCGCTCGCCGGTCCAGGCGAAGGGCGCCTCCTTGCGCTCGACCGAGCGCAGCGCCTTCTGCAACGCCTCGGTGAAGTTGCGACCGATGGCCATCGCCTCACCGACGCTCTTCATGGTCGTGGTCAGGGTCTGGTCCGCGGAGGGGAACTTCTCGAACGCGAAGCGCGGCACCTTGACCACGACGTAGTCGAGCGCGGGCTCGAAGCTCGCGGGTGTCTCGCGGGTGATGTCGTTGGGGATCTCGTCGAGGGTGTAGCCCACCGCCAGCTTCGCCGCGATCTTCGCGATCGGGAAGCCCGTCGCCTTCGACGCGAGCGCGGAGGAGCGCGAGACGCGGGGGTTCATCTCGATGACGACCATCCGCCCGTCGTCGGGGTTGACGGCGAACTGGATGTTGCAGCCGCCGGTGTCGACGCCGACCTCGCGGATGACGGCGATGCCGACGTCGCGCAGGTGCTGGTACTCCCGGTCGGTGAGGGTGAGCGCGGGAGCGACCGTGATGGAGTCGCCGGTGTGGACGCCCATCGGGTCGACGTTCTCGATCGAGCAGATGACCACGACGTTGTCGTTCTTGTCGCGCATCAGCTCGAGCTCGTACTCCTTCCAGCCGATGATCGACTCCTCGAGGAGGACCTCGGTGGTCGGGGACGCGGCGAGGCCGGCACCCGCGATGCGGTGCAGGTCGGACTCGTCGTAGGCGATGCCGGAACCGGCGCCGCCCATGGTGAACGAGGGTCGCACGACGACCGGGTAGCGCAGGTCGTCGACGGCCGCGAGGCAGTCGGCCATCGTGTGGCAGACCACGCTGCGGGCCGACGCGGCCGCGAGCCCGGACGCGTCGATCCTGGCGACGATCTCCTTGAACTTCTCGCGGTTCTCGCCGGCCTCGATGGCCTCGACGTTGGCACCGATGAGCTCGACGCCGTACTTCTCGAGGACGCCGCCTGCGTGCAGGGCCATCGCGCAGTTGAGCGCGGTCTGCCCGCCGAGGGTCGCCAGCAGGGCGTCGGGGCGCTCCCTCGCGATGATCTTCTCGACATACTCCGGGGTGATCGGCTCGACGTAGGTCGCGTCGGCGAACTCCGGGTCGGTCATGATCGTGGCCGGGTTGCTGTTGACGAGGACGACGCGCAGGCCCTCGGCCTTGAGGACGCGGCACGCCTGGGTGCCCGAGTAGTCGAACTCGCAGGCCTGACCGATGACGATCGGACCGGAGCCGATCACCATCACCGAGCGCAGATCCTCACGCCTGGGCACGGGCGGCCTCCATCAGGTCGCAGAACCGGTCGAAGAGGTACGCCGAGTCGTGCGGGCCCGCGGCCGCCTCAGGGTGGTACTGGACCGAGAAGGCGGGTACGTCGAGGCAGCGCAGCCCCTCGACGACGTCGTCGTTGAGGCAGACGTGGCTCACCTCGACGCGTCCGAACGGCGTGTCGCTCACGCGGTCGATCGGCGCGTCCACCGCGAAGCCGTGGTTCTGCGCCGTGATCTCCACCGCGCCGGTGAGCCGGTCCAGCACCGGGACGTTGATCCCGCGGTGGCCGTAGCGCAGCTTGTAGGTGCCGAAGCCGAGCGCGCGGCCGAGCACCTGGTTGCCGAAGCAGATCCCGAACAGCGGCCGCCTCGCCTCGAGCGTCGCGGTGACCAGCGCCACCGCGTGGTCGGCGGTGGCCGGGTCGCCCGGACCGTTGCTGACGAACACGCCGTCGACACCGACCTCGAGCAGCCGCTCCGCGGTCGTCGTCGACGGAAGGATGTGCACCTCGATGCCGCGCTCGGCCATGTGCCGAGGCGTCGCGCCCTTGATGCCGAGGTCGACCGCGGCGACGACGAAGCGCTTGTCCCCCACCGCCGGGATCACCTCCTCGATGTCGATGCTGACCTCGTCCGCGAGCGATGCGCCGAGCATCTCCGGGCTCGCGAGAACGCGCTCGAGGAGCTCCGCGACCGGACGCGTCGCAGCGCCGCCGCTGAACACCCCGACCCGCATGGCGCCGCGCTCGCGCAGGTGGCGGGTGATGGCGCGGGTGTCGACGTCGCTGATCCCGACGATCCCCTGGTCCACCAGGTCGTCGTCCAGCCTCCGCAACGCGCGCCAGTTCGACGAGATGCGGGAGGGGTCGCGCACCACGTAGCCGGCGACCCAGATTCGGCGCGACTCGGCGTCGTCGTCGTTCACGCCGTAGTTGCCGATGTGGGGAGCGGTCTGGACGACGACCTGCCGGTGGTAGGACGGGTCGGTGATCGTCTCCTGGTAGCCGGACATGCCGGTGGTGAAGACGGCCTCCCCGAACGTCTCGCCGACCGCGCCGTAGGCGCGACCGCGGAAGACCGTGCCGTCCTCCAGCACCAGCAGCGCGGGCACGATCTCGGTGATCGTCGTCATGCGTCGACCGCCGCGCCGACGACCGCACCGCCGAGCACCGTCGCACGACCGCGAAGGAACGTCGCCACGACCGTGACCGGCAGCGTGCGACCGGCGTAGGGCGTGTTGTGGCTGCGACTCTGGAGCGCGTGCGGGTCGACCGTCGTCGGCCGCGCCGGGTCGACGAGCACGAGGTTGGCGGGCTCGCCCACCGCGACGGGGCGACCGTGGCCGTCGAGTCGTCCGATCCGCGCGGGTCGGACCGACATCCGGTCGGCGACGCCGGCCCAGTCGAGCAGCCCGGTCTCGACCATGGCCTCCACGACGACGCCGAGCGCGGTCTCGAGCCCGAGCATCCCCATCGAGGCGGCGCTCCACTCGCAGTCCTTGTCCTCCACCGGGTGCGGGGCGTGGTCGGTGGCGACGGCGTCGATCGTCCCGTCGGCGAGACCGGCCCGCAGCGCCTCGACGTCGGCCACCCCGCGCAGCGGCGGATTGACCTTGAAGACGGGGTCGTAGGACGCGACGTTCTCCTCGGTCAGGAGCAGGTGGTGCGGAGTGACCTCCGCCGTGACGTCGACGCCGCGCGCCTTGGCCGCGCGGATGATGTCGACGGACCCGGCGGTGGAGACGTGGCACACGTGCAGCCGCGAGCCGACGTGCTCGGCGAGGAGGACGTCGCGGGCGATGATCGCCTCCTCGGCCACGGCCGGCCACCCGCGCAGACCGAGGACTCCCGACAGCGCGCTCTCGTTCATCTGCGCGTCCTCGGTGAGCCTCGGCTCCTGGGCGTGCTGGGCGACGACGCCGTCGAACGCCTTCACGTACTCCAGCGCCCGTCGCATGATCACGGCGTCGTGCACGCACCTGCCGTCGTCGCTGAACACGCGGACCTGCGCCGCACTGGTGGCCATCGCGCCGAGCTCGGCGAGCTGCTGACCGCCGAGCCCGATCGTG
>Ga0208588_1000355_pt1 | contig 14831 bp, 14 predicted proteins | sample NGESurshal092012_8_FD_184483 | JGI IMG/M metagenome (GOLD analysis project Ga0208588, IMG submission 184483) | Arctic peat soil microbial communities from Barrow, Alaska - NGEE Surface sample 415-3 shallow-092012 (SPAdes) | ecosystem: Environmental > Terrestrial > Soil > Wetlands > Peat ...
CCCGGCAGATCGCCGGGTGCGCTTCGACTCCGGACACGCAGACAACCAACGCCTATGGGCCGTTTTCGAACGCCAATGGGACGGTGAAACCTTGGATGTGGTGGGCGCGATGCTGTCGGCGGTGGCTGTGCGTCCACCCGATCGTCAAGCAACGCGCTTAGCGCACGATCCTGCGGCGCTGCTACTCACACCCCTGAGCGGGACGCGTGACCGCCGGAAGTAGCGCGCATAATCGTCTGCATGACGCTACATCACGAGGAGCTGAAGGCTGAGGTCGGCGTGCGCGAGTTGCATGACCAGCTCAGTCGGTACCTACGGCACGTCGGTTCTGGCGGCGATGTCGTGGTCACCATCCGCGGTCGTCGGGTCGCGCGGCTATCGATGGTGGACGACGCTGACCCGCTTGCTGATCTGCGTGCCCGCGGCCTGGTTCGCGAGCCACAACGGTCCCGGCGGCGCGCGAGCGGCCGAGAACTGCTAACAGCGGACGGCACCGTCTCCGATCTGGTGAGCGAGCAGCGGCGCTGATCGTCTACCTCGACACCTCAGCGCTGGTCAAGCTGGTGTTCGATGAACCGGGATCCGAGCTTGCCGCCGAACTGTGGGATCGCGCCGAATCGGTCGTGTCGAGCCAGCTCGTCTACCCAGAGGCACGAGCGGCCGCGGCCGCGGCCCATCGCCGGCGCAGGATCACTTCGGCAATCCTGCGCCGGGCGGTCGACAGGATCGACGAGCTCTGCACTGAGCTCGATGTCATCGGTCTCGACCCGGACCTCGCACACTCCGCAGGAGACCTTGCCGAAGCCCATGGTCTGCGCGGCCACGACGCAGTCCACCTGGCCACCGCACTGAGCGTCGAGTTGGACTCGATGCTGCTGGTCACCTGGGATGGCGACCTGGCCCGGGCTGCCGTCGCCGCGGGCTGCAGCGTCTCACCGCCGCCAGCACTCCAGTGACCATGCCGCCCCGTTGTCGCACAGGTCGGTCCCTGAGTTGTCCTGGGTGCCGACTGCGGCCCACACGGGGAGGTCCTTCCAACCCGGGTGACCGATGATCTCGCCGAACGCAGCGGTCGCGATCGGGCGCTGAGAGCCACGCCGCATGAATGGCTAGCAACCGCGGCCGCGGGTCGCGCCGGTCGGGGTGGACATGATCACGTCCTGCTCGCGTCGAGCGCGGTCCACCTCACCACCCCCAGCCAATGACGGATTTCATCGAGACCTACCGGTCGGCGTTGTGTGTAGTCCGCTGAACACGACAGCAGGATGCACGTGATTGGTGGTGGTTCAGGGTGTCTGTTGCCAGCCTGAACCGTCATCGATGCCGTATACCGGCCAGGTCATGATGATCTTTGGTGGTGGGCTGGCCGCGGCGGCGTCTGCCAACAGCGGTGAGCTGTAGAAGGTGTCGGCTGCTTCCCGTGTTTCCCACACCTCGACGATCCGGTACCCGCCCTCGATCGGTCCGCCGGCGTGGAACAGCGCCCCGGCGGGCGACCCGGATTCGTTGACCTTTTTGACCACCGTCTCGTACTGGTCCCGGGTCAGGTCCGGGATTCCCGCGAGGATCGCGAAAGCCATGGCTACCACCACTTTCTCCATCTGGGGCCAGCGGTTCGCCGGCCGGTCTTGGTGTGTTCACGGTGCCGCGTGGGCTTGTTGTTGACCAGGAACCGGAACCGGCACAGTTGCCGGCACGGTGGCGCTGAGTTGGATACTTGCCGAGGGCGTTGTGCTGTCTGCCCGGATCTGACTCGCGGATCGATACATCCAGCAGAGGCGAACACGGTGGTTTCAGGCACGGAGGGTGATCGGCCGGCGCTGTTCGGTGAATTGCTCAGGCGGCACCGGGCGGCGGCAGGGTTCACCCAGGAGGAGTTGGCCGAGCGGGCCGGGTTGAGCGTGCGCGGCCTTCGGTACCTGGAACGGGGGCTGCACCGGCCGTACCGGGACACGGTGCAGCGCCTGCTCGAGGTGCTGGCCCTGACCCCGGAGGATCACCGACTGCTGGCGGAGGCGGCCCGGCCACGGGCCGTGTCCGCCATGGCCGGGGAACATCGTGGTGGTGGTCTTCCGGTGCCGCCGAGCCCGCTGATCGGGCGGGAGCGGGATGTTGCCGCGGTGGCCGATCTGCTGCGCCAAGCGGACGTGAGCGTGGTGACGCTGACCGGTCCGGGTGGCGTCGGGAAGACCCGCCTCGCCCTGGAGGTGGCCGCGAACCTGCAATCCGCCTTCGACGGCGGCGTGCTCTGGGTTCCGCTGGCCGCAGTCACCGATCCCACTTTGGTCGCTTCCGCCGTCGCTCAGGCCTTGGGCCTCACCGAGACGGGTGCGCTGCCTGCGCAGGACGCGCTGACCATCGCGCTCCGCGACCGCACGGTGCTGCTGCTGCTGGACAACTTCGAACACGTCGCCGCTGCGGCCGGTCTGGTGTCCGATCTCGTCGCGGGATGCCCGCAAGTGAGGGTGCTGATCACCAGCCGGGCGGCCCTTCGACTCCGCAGCGAACACGAATTCTTCGTGGCACCGTTGCCCGCACCCGATGTGACACAACGGTTATCGGTCCAGGCACTGGCCTCGAACCCGGCCGTCGACCTCTTCCTCCGCCGCGCGCAGGCCGTCAAACCGGATTTCACGCTCACCGGCGACAACGGTGCCGCCGTCGCAGCGATCTGCCGCCGGTTGGAGGGTCTGCCACTCGCGCTCGAGCTGGCCGCCCCGCGAATCCGGGTCTTGCCTCCACCCGCGATGCTGGCCCGCCTCGAACATCGGCTCACGTTCCTGACCGGCGGCGCGCTCGACCTACCGGCCCGCCAGCGCACGATGCGCGAGACCATCGCCTGGAGCTACGACCTACTCACCCCACGGGAGCGGAAACTGTTCCGGTCGGTGGCGATCTTCGAGGGCGGCTGCAGCCTGCCGGCGATCGAGGAGCTCTGTGATCCCACCGACGGGCCACCCGAGCCCAACGCATTCGTGGATTTGTTGGGCACCGTCGAATCCCTGCAGCGCAACAGTCTGCTCCTGCAAGAGGAAGCAGCCGCGGCGGAGGACCCCAGATTCCGGATGCTGGAAACCATCCGCGAAAACGGGCTCGAGCGGCTTGCCGCCAGCGGTGCGGAGGACGAACTCCGGCAGCGGTACGTCGACTATTTTCTGGCGTTCGCCGAGGAGGCCGCCCGCGGCTTCTTCAGCCCGGCGACAGCGTTCTGGCTGGACCGGGTGGAGACCGACCACGCGAACCTCCGAGCAGCGTTGCGGTGGTGCCTGGAGCACGAGGACGCCGAAAGGGGTCTGCGACTGGCGGCCGCACTGTGGTCGTTCTGGTACGTCCGCGGGTACGCGACCGAGGGCCGGGCGTTGCTGGCGGCCCTGCTGGCTCTACCAGAGGCTGCCACCGCGTCGAGAGCCCGGGCGCAAGCACTTCTGGGCGCCGGCCAACTGGCAATGACCCAGGGCGACCACGCAGCGGCGTGGGCGTCGTTGCAGGAAAGCATCACGCTCCACCGCTTGATCGGCGATGAGAAAGGCACGGCCGATGCGCTGTTGGCCGCGGGGTTCGTCGCCCGGCTCCAAGAGGAGTACCAGACCGCGACGGCGCTGCTGAACCAGGGTTTAGCCCTGGCACGAGCGACCGGAAACACTTTCATTGCCGCGGCATGTTTGCATCACCTGGGGATGGTCGCCGGCGACGTCGACCACGACAACGCCGCGGCGCGTCGCCTGCTCGAGGAAAGCCTGCTGCTGTATCGCTCGCTCGGCTTCCCACGGTTTGTCGCCCTGGTCCTACTCAGCTTGGGCACTGTTGCCCTCGCCGAAGCCGACCTGGACCGCGCACACGATGTACTCCGGCAGAGCCTCACCGGGATGAAACAGGTCGGCGAGAAGCTGGGCATCCACGGGGCCCTGGACACCTTCGGTCACCTCGCCATCACCCGGGGACAAACCGAGCGAGCCATCAGACTGGCCGGCGCCGCAGACCGGCTGCGCGCCACCAGCGGCACCCACTCGTGGCCCGTGGTGCAGCGCACCCGTACGCGATGGCTGGCCTCAGCACGCCAGACGCTGGACGAAACGGCACACCAAGCCGCCTGGGAACAGGGACACACAATGAACCGGGAAGAAGCCATTGCCTACGCCCTCGATGAGACCCTGTGGCCGCCGCATTCGTCACCAACGCGGCCACCACCGCACCCACCGTCAACGACACCGGCTCCACCACAACAATCCCCTCTCACCGAACCAGACGAAACACCAGAATGACGGACACTCCCCGCCGCGACCGCGATTCGACCAGGGTGCCCAATCTGTAGGAACCAGACAAAGACTCGCAACCTTTGAAGTGGGACGGTCCACGACTTGTTCTCCGGACTATGAGGTCGACGCCGTTCGTGCTCGACCGAATCGTCCCAGAGGTTGGGACCAATATCGAGTGTCATTACTCTGCTACGGAATCAAGCGTCGGTATGGTCCGCCGATGGAGCTAGTACCACAGGGACAGCCAGGGACCAAGGGTCCCTAGATCCATACTGGCGAAAGGATTTGTGCAGGTCGCGGGTGGTGCACGGTCTCGGGAGACCGCTCGGGGTGGACGTTGTCGGGCGGGGTCGTCAGATGCCTGAGTTCCGCGGGTTGTCGGGCCGAATGGGTGCCGTCTGGCCAGACCGCCCTCTGATTTCGATTCCATCGGGTCCACGCTTGCTAGTTTCCGGCGTGAGGGAGATCGAGTGGGCGTTGTTCGCTATTGTCGGCAGCATCAACTAACTGTTGTGAAATGCAATGTGACGCACTGACCCCTTTACGCCGCCCAGGAACCCAAGCGATCAAACCGTCATGAGGAACTCAGTTGGCCCGGAGTCAAGCACTCGATGAATCAGCCGTCGCTTCGGTCTTCCCCACGAGTTCGCCTTCGGTCGCGATCTGAATCTCGTCGCTGACGACGAACCTGCCGTCCAGGATGACGTTCAACGTCACCCCGAAATCCTTCCGATCGATTTTGCCGGTTGCGTTGTACCCGATCCGATGACCCATCATCGGGTCGTTGAACTCGCCGAGCATGACGGCGTTCAGCGTGACGGGGTGGGTGATGTTCTTGATGGTGAGATCACCTGTCAACGTGTAGTGGTCGTCGCCGGTTGCGCGGAGTTCGGTGCTGGTGAAGCCGATGGTCGGGAATTTTTCGACTTCGAGGAAGTTCGACCCCCGTAGGTCGTTGTCGCGTGTCTCATTGTGAGTCCGGATACTGGCGGTCTGGATGGTGACTTCAATCGAGGACGATTCCGGATGATCTGGATCGATCTGCGCCATGGAGTTCACGTCGGCGAAATGACCGCGCACCGTCATCATCCCGAGGTGTTTGGCGGAGAACTCCACCTGTGTGTGATACGGGTCCAGCTGCCAGTCGACCATCGTTTTGCACCTCACAGTCACGGCGACCCGTCTGGCCGTCCGATTTGTCGCAATTACGGTATATCGCACAGCCGGTCGGCGCATGGATCCGGGTCGCTACCTGGTGGATCGACCCTGAGACCGGAAACCACGCAGATCAACGCTGCTGGCGGCGAGCAGGTCGAACACCACGTAGGAGGCGGGGTGAGGGGCCGCCAGCGCGTGGGCCCGGGCCCGGCCCGCGGCGAGCCGTTGCTGCAGCAGGTCGAAGCTGAGCCGGTCGCCGGCTCAGCACACGAGCTCCCCATTTATCTGGAGTGGAGCTGCTGTCGACTCTGACTGCCTGCGGGTTTGCGTGGTTGACATGTCCGACAAGTCCATTCGGACGTGCCTCGGAGGGTGCAGGAGCCTACTCTGGTGCGCATCTCAAACTCGGAATGCCATCCCGGTCCCGTGCACCACAGTGATCGTCTCCATCGGTGACGTCCCTGGTCGCGATGATCGACCCGCCCCGGGACGAGTCCAAGGCGGCCGTCCGGGATGCGCAGAACGCCCACATCAGGGTGCAGATGGTCACCGGCGACGACGTCACCACCGGCGCCGCCATCGCCAAGCAATTGGGCATCCCGGGAACGGCGATGCTGGGCACCGAGTTCGCCGCGTTGAGCGACCAGGAACGGTTGGACCGGATCGACGACATCGGGGTGGTCGGCCGTGTCGCGCCCGAACACAAGGTGCTGCTGGTCGAGACACTGCGGAAGAAGGGCGAGGTCGTCGCCATGACCGGCGACGGGGTGAACGACGCCCCGGCGATCAAGTCCGCCGACATCGGCATCGCCATGGGTTCCGGCACCCAGGTGGCGAAGAACGCGAGCCGGATGATCCTGTCGGACGACAACTTCGCCACCATCATGCGGTCGAGCAGGGCCGGAAGGTCTTCGACAACCTGAACAAGTTCATCCGGTACGTAATCGTCGAGCTGGTCGCCTATATCATCACGTTCCTCGGCGCCAGCATCCTGAACATTGCTGCTGGGCAACCGTTCTCGCCCTCCCAGATCCTGTATATCAACCTCCTGGTGAACGCCCCGCTCGGTGTCGCGCTAGGGACGACCCGCGCACCGGCGGCGAAGGCCGCGAGTCAACCCTGAGGAGATCGTTGACAATGTCACCTCGGCCGCAGTTCAGCTCGTCGGGGGATGCCACCACACCGCCGCCGGCCGGCGCTAGCTGATAGCGGGGCGATTCGCGATCCGCTGAATCCTGCTGCCGCGTTCGGTGCATCGGCTGTCGAAATTCTCCGCGCTTACCCACAACCTGTTCGACTCGGCGAGTGTGGGTCATCCAGGCTCCGGTGGCGTGTGCCCACGAACGCGCCGCGAGGCGCGTCGCCTCGGTCCCTCCGCTGTCGCGGCACTGCCGGCCGACGTAGCGTGGAACGGCACGACAAGGGAGCCCACATCGACCGGGCCCCAAGGTGACAGGGAGGCCACGTGACCGACGAACAGGAAAAGAGGGCATCCGCGGGCGCACCGGGCGACCATGGCACGCCGCCCATCGTGACCGAACCGGGCCGGCTGGACCCGATGCCGCCGGCGGTCGTCGCGCTGCCGGCTGACTACACCGCCGCCGGCGTGCCGAGCCTCGACTTCGTGCGGGACAAGATCGAGGGGCGGTACGCACAGTCGCTGGGCTCCACCGAACTTGCGCAGGAGACCCCCGAGGCCCGATCGGTTCAGGAGCAGGCCGAGGCTCGCGAGGAAGCAGCTCGGGACAGGCTGGCCGCGATTCGGCGCTCGTTGCACCCGGACTCCCCGTCCTGACGGTGCAGGCGATCGCGCCGCGGCCCGCCGAGCCGGGCGGCGGGTACCTGCTGCAGGAGATCACCGAAGCCGGCGAGCCACACGGGCCCGTCGTCGTTGTCGACAGTCCGCCGCAGGTGATCGCCCGATTGCCGCCGGGCCAGCGATGGCTGTGGGACGCAACCGCTTCCGGCTATCCGCCGTTCTTCCGGGCGGGGATCCGGGTCGAGCGCTGCTACGACGTCACGCTGACCGAGCGGATCCTGCTGGGCAGGCAGGGGCGGTTCGGGCTGCCCAGCTCCGCGGCCGCCGTGCATGCCAGGGCGACCGGGCTCGCGGTCCCCGACGATCCCGATCCGCTGGCCGCGCCCACCGAGCCGACCTTGTTCGACGACGCGATGGCCCGCTCGGCGATGGCGCCCGCAGTGGACCCCATCGAAGCGCTCCGCGTGGCGCTGGCCGACCAGCGCCGTCGGATCGACGACGACCGCGCGCTCGGCCTGCTGCTGGCCGCGGAGTCGGCGTCGGCGCTGGCGGCCACCGAGATGGGCCTGATCGGGCTGCCCTGGCGCGCCGACATCCACCGGGACCTGCTCACCGGGATGCTGGGGCCGCGGCCCAGGCCGGGTGAGCGACCGCAGCGGCTCGCTGAACTGGCCACCCAGATCACCGATGCGTTCGGCTTCACCGTCAACCCGGACTCCGCGGTGGACCTGCGGGCGGGCTTTCGGCGCGTCGGTTTCGAGATCGAGTCCACCCGATCCTGGGTGATCAAGGAGATCGACCATCCCGCGGTCGCCCCGGTGCTCTCGTACAAGGAACTCGCCAGGATCTACACGGCCAACGGGTGGAACTGGCTCGACGACTGGGCCAGGGGCGGCCGTTTCCACCCGGAATACCTGCCGGGATCGGTGGTCTCTGGCCGCTGGGCCACCCGCGGCGGAGGCGCGCTGCAGATCCCGCGCGCCCTGCGCAGGGCGGTGGTGGCCGATCCCGGACACCTGCTGGTGGTCGCCGACGCGGCCCAGCTGGAACCCAGGGTGCTGGCCGCCGTCTCCGGAGACGAAGCGCTGCAGCAGGTGTCGGCCGGCGCCGATCTGTACACCGCGCTGGCGAACGACGGGTTCGGTGGAGACCGGGCGCATGCCAAGGTGGCCATGCTGGGCGCCATGTACGGCGCGACCTCCGGCGAGGCAGGACGGCTGCTCGGCACGCTGCGCGGACGCTACCCGGTGGCGATGGCCTGCGTGGAGAACGCTGCCCGGCAGGGCGAAAGCGGCGACGTTGTGCACTCCGTGCTCGGCCGGGCCTGCCCGCCGCCGAGCGCGAGTTGGCGGGAACTCGTCGGCCTGGGGTCCATGCAGGACGCCACCGACGCCGAACGCCGGCGCGCCGGCCAGCTCGCCAGGGACCGGGGCAGGTTCACCCGGAACTTCGTGGTGCAGGCGTCCGCCGCAGACTGGGCGTCGGTCTGGCTGTCCGGCTTGCGGCGTGAGCTGCGGGCGGTGGCGGGCGCGGAGTTGGTGTTCTTCCAGCATGACGAGCTGCTGGTGCACGTTCCGGCGGAGCATGCCGGGACGGTCGCGGCCCTGACCATCGGGGCGGCAGAGTCGGCGCGGCGCTTGGTGTTTCCGGCATCGCTGGTGACCACCCCGGTGCTTCCGGTGATCGTCGACTGTTACGCCGACGCGAAATAGCCTGCCGCGCAGTCCTTTCGCAGTTTTCTCAGGTAGCCCGGGACCCGACCAGCGACCCGAAGACGATGATGTTCGACTCGTAGCTGCGCGCGTCCGCGTCGAACTCCCCACCACAGGCGGCCAGCACCATCAGCAACCCACTGACCAGAAAGAGGGCAGGGCGCCGGCGGCGACCGCGTGCGACGCGAGTCTGCGGCGCCATCATCTGTTCACGTCCCCTGCTGGGCGAGATGGCTTGATGAGCAACGATCGTGGCGGTCCCCCGGAAGCGGGGGACGCCACCGGACCCGGGCGTTCGGGAGACCGGGTCCGGCGACGCGCTGGGGGTGAGCGGTCAGCTCACGGTTTCCCGTTCGTGCACCGGGCGCTCAGTTCGCCGAGGCCCGACGACGCCGGTGAGCAATGGCGACTGCGCCGCCAACGGCGAGCAGCGCGGCCGCGCCGAGGCCGATCTCGGTGCCGTTGCCGGAGGTGGCGGTGGAGCCGCCGCCGGTGTCGGCCGCGCCACTGGGCGCGCCGGCCATCTGCATCGGCTCGTAGGTGCCGCACGGCGCGCGGTCGGTCGCCTTGGCCGGCAGGGTTGGATCGAGCTCGCTGGCGCCCAGTACGGCGTCGTAGGCGCCGTCGGTGTTGTAGTCGACGTCGTGCACGACCAGCACCGCTGTGCCCTTCTGCAGGTTGGCCACCACGTTCGGGTCCACCTCGATGGTGCGCGCGTAGGTGTACGACCCGGCAGATGGGAACTGCGTGACGGCAAGGGCTGCCGCGGGACTGGTGTCTCCGGCGGTGGTCAGTGAGGTGCCGATTGCACCGTAGAACGGCGCCCCGTCGGCCACCGTGATCGACGGCGTCCCGTTGTGGCCCGCGGCGCACCGTCGAGCAGGCCGTTGACCTGGATTTCACCTCGGCGGTGGTGCCTGTCACGGAGATCCAGGACGCCCCGTTCCCGGTGACGTGGTTGGCCGTGATGGGGTTGAGAGTGACCTGGTAGGCCCACGTGTCGGCAGCAGATGCCGAGCCTGGCGCCAGCAGTGCGATTCTGAGGACGCACGCCGATGCCGCCGATCCAGCCATCAGCTTTCTCGTCATTGCCGATTCCTTTCGAGCCGCGCATCGGCGGCGGTTCCACCCCGACGAATGGGTCGGACGGGCGATGATCGACCGCTCGATCTCGGAGGTGCCGGAGCACTGGACACAGGTGGTTCGAAGGTGGCGGCCCTAAAGATGGGCGGATCCTGACCTTCGTCGTCGGCTGGCCCGGACCCGCCTGCCAACTGCGCATTTCGGTCTCGGGCGCCGCCCAGTGCGGGTCGACGGCCAGACCCGGCTTCTCCTTGGCCGGCCGGCGCTGCGAGTCTGGAGGGAGCACCGTCCTCGGGCGCAGCGATTCCTGCGGACATCCCGGGGTCCGTTGCCGTGGCGTCCCGGTTGGGTGACGTCGAGGAATTCTCGGAGGCCGACATGCAGATGACACCGGAGCAGGCGCGCCAGCGGTTCGACGGGGCCCGGGTGGCCAGGCTGGGAACCGTCACCGACGTCGGCGACCCGCACCTTGTCCCGGTCACCTTTGCCGTCATCGACGGGAGGGCGGGCGGGCCGCCGACGGAGCGGATCGTTTTTGCCGTCGACCACAAGCCGAAGTCGACGACCGCGCTGGCCAGGCTGGCCAATATCGCCGCCCACCCGCGGGTCTCGTTCCTCGTCGACCACTACGACGAGGACTGGGATCGGCTGTGGTGGGCTCGCGCCGAGGCGCTGGCCGCGGTGATCGACGGTGCTCCGAGGGCGGCGGCCATCACCGCGCTGAGCGAGAAGTACCCGCAGTACGCAACCATCCCGCCGTCCGGGGTGGTCGTCGGGGCGGCCGTGATTCGCTGGTCCGGCTGGCAGGCGCAGGGCTGAGCCGGGATTCGACCGGGGCGCCGGTGACCGGTGCGTCGCGGCGCCGTCCGCTCGGGGTGCCGACGCAGCCGGCTACCAGAGCACCGGTAGCTCGGCCAATCGAGACGCGGCCACCGCGACGGTCCCGACGGCAAGGATCAGCATCATGATCTGGGCCGGTCGGTACCGGAAGGACGAGGTCACCCCGGCGAAGAACAGGCCCACCGCGAGCAGGATCGTCGTCACCACATAGGCGTCACCAGTCACCCCGGCCGCCTGGCTGGCCAGCGTCGCCTCCTCCGAACTGTTCGCCGCTGCCCGGTAGTCGCCGAACTGCTGGGTGAGGTAGTCGGTGTCCTGGAACAGGCTGGTCGGGGTGCCGCCCGCCTTCACCTCCGCCTCCCACCGGTTGAGGACCGGCAGGAAGTCCGGGCGCACCAACGTTTTCCGGTAGAACTCCAGCAACCCCGTTTTGCCCGCCTGGGCGGCGGTGGCGTACTGCGCAACGATGCTGCTGTCGTAGGCGACCTTCTGGCTGGCCAGCCCGAACAGCCGGCCGGCCTCGACCCGGTCGTCCGACGATTCGCGGGCCAGATCGGACTGTTTGCCGTTCCATTGCGACGCCTGGTAACCGCACCAGGCCGTGCCCACCGTGGTGATGCCCAGCACCAGGACCGCGATGATCTCGAGCAGCCGGTCGGCCAGCGAGGTCTCCCGACTGCGGCTCACAGGGGGTTCTCCTGCTCTACGGTCTGGTCAATCAGCGGCTGGTCGATTGCGCTGATTCCGACACCGGGCGCGCCGGGCCCGGCGCGCAGCGCGACGGACAGCGCCTCGGTGCGTTGGACGAGTTCGCGCCACAGGTCGGTCTCCCGGTAGCGCCAGGCACCGTCGCTGGAGGCCGTGAGGTGTTGCTGGAGTTCGGCGTCGTTGAGCGCGCGGGCGGTCCGGGTGGCCGCTTCGGCCTGTTCCCGCTCGAGCTCGTACCGCGCCCGCACCGTCGCCTGGATCACCTCACCGGTCCGGCCCAGGTCCACCGGTCCGAGCAGCAGGGACGTCAGCTCGATCCCGTCCTTGGCCAGCGCCGTCGTGATCGCCGCCCGCAGTCGTTCCTCGCACTCGCCACGTTGCGGGCCGAAGAGGCTGTCGATGCCGGTCTCCGGAGCGCCGAGGGTGGCGATCACGGCGCGACTGGTCTCGTCCCGGACGATGCCGAAAAAGCCCTTGGGGCCGAACCGTTCGTGCACCAGCCGCAACTGTTCCGGAAGGAGCCGGAAGCGGACCGTCAGCGACAGCACGGCCGTCGTGCGGTCCCCCAGGGTGACGGTGAGTGGGGGCCCCGACTGGTTGAGCTCGGGCTTCCCTGGGTCGTCCGGGCCACCGGCCCGGTAGGCGAGCTCGACCGACGGGTACTCCTCGATCATGTGTCGGCGCAGCGCCGCGACGAAATGCGCTCCGGGGAGCAATGTCTTGTCCGTGGCCCGGCCCTTCACCATCAGCAGGCCGAGGCTGCCGGACGGGACCCGAACGAAGGAGGCCGCCAGCAGCAGCCAGATCAGCACGCCGATGATCGGCAGGATGACGACCAGGATGATGATCCAGCCGATGACGCTCATCGCCGGGCCGCCGGCTGGCCCGACCGGGCCGATGATGATGGCCACCAACGGGTGTCGGGGAACGTGCTGATCGGGCTCATGGTGGTCGGCTCCTCCTGACTCGCGGGCACACGTGCCGGCCGGTCACCGTGTCCGGCGCCGTCCGGTGTCACTTGCCGCCAGCGACGCCCGCCCAGCGCGGACTGGGCGGGGTGCCGGCCGGCAGGTTGCCCCAGTGTTCCGCCGGAGCCACCCACGGGCATCACACGACAAGGACGGGATCCGCACCCGCACCCGGGCGCCGAGGCGCGCTCGCCCGGTGCCTACCGGGGGCCGGCAACGCCATGGGCGGCGGGCTGGACCAGGAGCGCGACGAGGAGGTCCTGCAGCCACTGCCGCGGTGCCTGCTGGTCGGGGTTGGCCAGCAGCTGCAGCATGGCGCCGTCGTGGATGGTGATGATCGCCCTGGCCAGCCCGTCCGGGGTTTGCAAGGCGGCGGGCAGCGCGTCCACCGGGATGGTGGCGGCCCAGTGCGCGCTCAGGATGTCACGCAGCATGTCGTGCCGATCCGTCAGCACCGCGGCGCCCTGCGTCCTGGCGGCGTGCAGCAGGAAGTCGGTCTTGATCATCACCCACTGCCGGTCCACCATCAGCGCGGTGACGGTCCGGTCGATGAGCTCCCTGACCGAGCGGGTGGCCGGTTCGGCGGTCAGGGCTTCCTCGATCTGGCCGGCGATCAGTGCGGCGTGCTCCTGGTACATCGCGACGAAAAGCTGCTCGATGCTGGCGAAGTTCGAATAGAAGGCGCCGCGGCTGAAGCCGGCGGCCTCGCAGATCTGTTCGATGCTGACCTGCCCGAAGCCGTGTTCCGCGAAGACGACCATCGCCGCTTCCATCAGCCTGGCCCGGGTTTCCGCCCGCCGTTTGGTCACCCGGGCGGGCGCGTTGTCCGACCGGACCGGCGCCGGCCGACCAGCCGCGACCTGCGCGGGTGCGCGCTTCGTCGCGCTCATCGTGGTGTTCCTCGCCCGCCTGTCCTACCCACGTGCTTGGACGCCGGACAACTCCGACTGGGCGGCTGCCGGCCTCGGGTACTCGACTGCCAGCGCCCGGTGGTAGTGGAACCGGGCGCCGACGATGGCCACGACAGCGCCGACCACCGCCCAGGCGGCGATCACGGCCAGATTGCCGCCGATGCCGGCGCCGTCGAAGTACACGATCCGCCGAATAGTGTCGGTGCCCGCGCCGTTCGGCAGCACGACCCCCAGGAACTGCCAGAAGCCCGGCAGTAGTTGGGCCTGGTATGCGCCGCCGGCGGACGGGTTGCCCAGGACGACGAACACCAGCACCGTCAGCCCGATCCCGAGCACCCCGAACATCACCTGGAAGGCCATCGTCACCGCCCCGGCCGCGAACACCAGCAACGCGCCGAGCCCCGCGAGGGCGGCGAAATGGCCGGTGAGCGCGCCCAGCACCTGGTCCACGATGAGGGCGCCGCCGAGCCCGGACAGGATCGCGTAGGGCACCAGCGCCCCGACCCGGAAGATCGCCCGGCGGGTGGTGGCTGGTCGGGCACCGGCGGACACACCCAGCAGTGCGGCGACCAGGTACCCGCCCACGATCCATCCGGTCACCAGGTAGAAGCCGGTCAGCCCCCGGCCGTCACCGGATTCGATCGGGACAAGATCCTGCACGGTGAGGGTGCGCTGCTGCGCTGCCTCCACCTGGGTCAGCACGGTCTGGACCGCGGAGGACACGGAGATGCCGCCGCCACTGGCCACCAGCAGCGTGTCGGTGTTGCCGGCCGGATTGACAATCAGTGCAGCAGAGGACGTGTCGTCGAGGATCTGCTGGCGTGCCGTCGCCTCGTCGGCGACGGCGGTCGCCTGCAGCGGGGCGCCGTCAAGGGCGTTGAGCTGGGGGACCAGCCGGGCGGAGACCTGCTCGGGGGCCACCACCGCGATGCTGATCTGCGACGGCGCTGGGGAGTGGAATGCGCCGACGTAGGACAGCACGAACGACAGTTGCAGGAACAGCACCCCGACGATCAGGATGACCGTCCGGGGCGACACCGCATCACGGAATTCGTTCCAGAACCCCTGCGGCGGCGGCGGCTCGACCGCGACGTGGCGCCCGGCGGGTTGTGGTGTCGTGCTCATCTATCTGGTCCTCGCTCAGCTGACGTGACGTCGATCGGATACACCACCGTATCCGATACGCCACCGTATGCAAGCGTGAGCTGGCTCGCAGGGCGTCTACTCGGACAGCCGCCGGCACCCGCAGTCAGAGTCGGGCGGAGGGGAGGTGTGTGCCGGTCTCCGCGAGCGGGGTGCCCTGACGGTTGGGAGCTGCGATCTGTCCCGCAATGCGGACCTTGGGTTCTTGCAGTGGTCGCAACACCGTTGGAATGAGGGTGTTGATGGCGAGGTTCTTAAATCACATGGTGGCTGAGGATGTGCAGGTGTTCTGG
>Ga0208588_1000356_pt1 | contig 14825 bp, 15 predicted proteins | sample NGESurshal092012_8_FD_184483 | JGI IMG/M metagenome (GOLD analysis project Ga0208588, IMG submission 184483) | Arctic peat soil microbial communities from Barrow, Alaska - NGEE Surface sample 415-3 shallow-092012 (SPAdes) | ecosystem: Environmental > Terrestrial > Soil > Wetlands > Peat ...
TGGCGCCAGCGGGTTGAGGCCCGCGCCCAAAAATCCACGGCAGGAGTTGCCAGTCGCCGCGCGCCCAACGATGGTGGCGCAAGGCGCCGACATCGTAACGCGCCGGAAACTCCTCGACGACTTCTACGTCCGAGGCGAGGCCGGCGCGGGCGAAAACGCCTTCGAACAGGTCATGGCTAAGCAAGGTGGAGTCGGGCGCGCGGCCCTCCAGCGCAACCTCGAAGGCGTCGATGTCGTAAATGCCCTTGCCGGCATAGGAGCCTTCGCCGAACATGTCCTGATAGACGTCGGACACTGCGGACGCGTAGGGGTCGATGCCGCTCACGCTGGAGAAGATGCGCTGGAACAGCGAGCCTTCGAGCCCCACCGGAAGCGAAGGGGTCACGCGCGGCTGCATCACGCCATAGCCTTCGACGATGCGCCTCGTCTCCGCGTCGAAACGCGGCCGGTTGAGCGGATGCGCCATCTTGCCGATCAGCCGGCGGACGCTATCGCGCGGCAGGCGCGTATCGCCGTCGAGCGTGATGACATAGCGCGTGTCGGGCGGCGCGAAGGGCGGCGCGCCATCGATGTGAATGAAGCCCGTATCGTCTCCGCCGCGTAAAAAATGGTTCAGTTCATGCAGCTTGCCGCGTTTGCGCTCCCAGCCGATCCAGCGGGATTCGCTCTGGCTCCAGACGCGGTGGCGATGCAGCAGCAGGAAGCGCGGGCCGCCCGGCGCGGGCCCATAACGCTGGTTCAGTCGCGCCACGCCTTTGGCCGCGACCGCCAGCAGCGCTTCGTCGCCGTCGAGTTTCTTGGTTGGCGCGTCCAGCCAGTCGGAGAGCAAGGCGAAATGCAGGTCGCCTTCGGGACTGGCGAGATGATGGATTTCCAGGCGCTCGATCTGCTCCTCGATCGCGTCGGGCGTGGTCAGAAGCGTCGGAACGGCGACCAGCGTGCGCAAATGCGAGGGAACGCCATTGGCCAGTTCCAGGGCCGGCAGCAGATGGGCGTGGAAGCCGAAGCTGACGGCGCGATTGACCAGCGCGACCGCCGCGTCAACGGCGGGAATCGCTCCCAGCGCCGCGAGAAGGCAGAGCTGCGCCGCGCCTGCGCCGGCAGAAGCGAGCGCGAAAAGGGCGCCGGCGAGAATGATCAGGGTGACCAAGGCGATGGCGCTGACGTAATAGCCGATTGCGGAGGCCCGGCGAAGCCGCGCCCGCCACCTGTGCGCCCGCGGCTGGTAGCCGATCTCGTTTTCAAAACTCTGTCGGCCGCGGCCAACCAGATGATAGCCGGGATCGCTTTTTCGCTCGTCGGCTTGCGCAAGCGCTGGAGCGCTGAAACATTTGGCCGTAGCTATGGCGCCGCGCGCGATGTCGAGTTCAGAGGCGTCCGATCCGCGCGCCAATTCCTCGATGGCGGTGCGATAGAGGTTGCGCGTGGGGAAATCCATGTCCTTGAAGGCGCTGCCGCCCGCAAGCGCTTCGTCCACAAGGCTGACCTCCTCGAAAATATCCTTCCATTCCACGTCCGCGATCAGTCGCAGGCTGGTGATGATATTACGGACGGAAACGCTGGTTGCGCCCTGCCGCCGATGGATCTCGCGGACGACAATATCGGCGGTTGTCCGCTGCGCGGCCAGACGCTGGTCGAGCCAGGTCAGCGCCGGCGTGATCCTCGGGTCCTGGTCGCGCAGCCTGTGGATGAGCTGGACGGCGAAGGCCTCCGAGCGGGCGTCTTCCTCATGGTCGGAGAGCGCAATCTTCATCCGCTCGGGATTGTGGCCGGCCGCGTCGAGCAAACGGTCTGCGAGATCGTCGGCCGCATGCCGCGCGACGCGGCCGTTGACGATCTGTTCCGCCAGGCGGCGCAGGTTTTCGATCATGACGATCCGCAGTGTGATCGAGACTGCCCATAATTCGCCGATGGTCAGCGGCTGCACCTGTTGGTAGGCGCGCAGATAGCCAACCAGCATTTCGCAGTCGAAGCGGCTGTCGGTATGCGCGACAAAGGCCCAGGCGAGTCCGAACACGCGCGGGTAGCCGGCAAATGGCCCACCGGAAAGCTTGGGCAATTGCCGGTAATAGCCCGGGGGCAGGTCGGAACGGATTTCGCGGATCTGCTTTTCGATGAGATGGTAATTGTCGATCAGCCATTCCGCCGCAGGAGTGACGGCGCGCCCCTCGTCGGCTCCCTGCAACAGGCTCTTGTAGGCTGCCAGCAGGACGGCGCCGTTCTCCGCGAGGCGTCCCGCGAGCGGATGCCCCTTGGTCGGTTTTGCCGTCACTTTCTGGGCTATTGCAAGGCTTCGCGCGTGTTCTTCGATGCGGCCCGCGCTGAACAACTCCTCCCTGACAGGCTCGGGATTATCCCAGGGCGAAGGCGCGCGCGCGAAAAGGCTGAACGGAAATATTGTCAACTGAGCCTCAAATACAAAAGTATTGGGAATGGTGTCAGGCAGCGGGAGCGCTCGATCCCGCGCGCAATCCGAGGCAATGGAGAAAGGGCCGCGTCGACCGAAGCATGCGGTCAGCGATCGACCTTGTCTGCCGCCTGCGCCGAGGAAGGCGGCTCAAATGGCCCCGCTCCCGAATGGTTCGTCTTCCTGAAAGCGAAAAACAGCGCCAGGCAGACGATCAGCACGACGATACCGAGAACGACGGGACTCCCGTAAGCGGCGCCTTTTGGGGAGCGGACGACAGGAATAGGTATGGACAGTTTTTGCCGCGCGACGGGAAGCAGCGCGAAAAGGCGGCTGGCGATGGCGGCGCCATCCGGGCCGCTACCATCGGGGATCATGCGAGCCAAAACATCAAGGGCCGCGGCTCTTGGTAAATTCGCGATGCGGGCGGCCTCTTTCCAAGGATCGGCGCCAGAGCGGGCGATCGCCGAAAGGGTCGTCAGCGGCATCCCGTTCCCTTCATTGCAAACGATTGCAAAGAGGAAAGGCTCGAACTCCTGGCCTAACGGCGTAAAAGCTTGCGACACGCTCGCTCCGATCCTGTTTTTGTCGGCGCATGGTGGTCTTTCGCGTCAGGAACCATGCGCAGGGTTGAGCCGCCTGTCATCGGAGGCTCATTGACGCCAATCTTCGGGCGCGGTCGTAGGTTGCGCCGTCACTTCGACCCGGACGAAATCCCTCGCCGCCGGCAGCTTCAAATCTGAAAAACGCAGCGCAAGGAGCAGGCCCCGGTCCGTCTGCAATTGCAGGTCTTTGCTGCCGAACAAAGTCTTCAGCGCATCGCCCGGCAACTGGATTTCTCCACTGCCCGTGACGCCAGTCGATGGACGAAAATAACCGTCCAGATCGAACTTTGCCGGCGAGACTGTCTCGCCGTTCAGCATCACCGCGCCTTGTCCGGAAATGCCTCCGAGATAGCGCAGCCCTGTTGTCTTAAATGCCATGGTTTCACCCGTTCTCCTGGTCGGCCTTCAAGGCGGCGGCGAGGTCGTTCACATCGATCGGAATCATCTGGATCGGCCTGTTCGCGGTCGCCAGAGAGGGAAGGCGCAGTCGGGTTCCCGTGCGGCGCCAGGCCAGAAACGACACGCCCGGAATTTCCTCTTCATCGGTCACGAGCCGGTAGGTTCCCGCCGGCTGGGGCCTCTCGAATTCGGGCAGAGAAAACGCACGCTTGAACGTCACTGTTGTCTCGGTGGTTCGCATAGGCATCTGTTTTCCTTCAACGAAGGCTCTTTTTTGGCGGCTTGATCGGGCTGAGACTGCCCAGATCCATCTTGGGGGGGATTGGAGAAACCGCCGCCTTCACCGCCTTGGGCTTTTTCGCTTCGCGATTGCCGTGTTTTCTTTCATTGGACATGACATGCTCCTCCAGTGCGCTTGCGAACGGTGGTACAAATCAAAAAAGCCCCGCAACCTTTTTTGGCGCGGGGCTTCCAGCGGCGCTCAACCCTGTGGGCGAAAGTGTCAGGTCACGATCTGGAGCTTGTCAGCGGACATCTTGCCGCTCTTGCGGTCGGCGACGAGTTCGAATGAAACCTTGTCGCCCTCGCGTAACTGGCTGATGCCTGCCCGCTCGACGGCGCTGATATGCACGAACGCGTCCTGACCGCCGCCATCGGGTGCGATAAAGCCAAAGCCTTTTTCGGAATTAAACCACTTTACGGTTCCCTGAGACATGGAAACCCCTTTCTGGATACGCCGAAAATGCTTGCCAGAGTAGACGCTGTCGGTCGAAAACGCATTCTTGAGCAGACTGGTGCGGCGACGTCGAGTAATTCCCGATTGAAATTATTTTCGCGATTCACCGCTCGGCTCTTCTCATATGGAACGATTTCATTGAAATACAATGGACGATTGATATTCTATTGAATGGCGACGAGCCGCTTCGGTCGTGTCACGGGGAGATTTGCGCATCGGCATTGCGCTCATCCCGTCGGGAGGCTTTGTGTGATCACACTTCGAATTCAGCACAAGACGACATATCGCTATCGTCAACCCGTCAGTCTCGGACCGCATCGCCTCATGTTGCGCCCGCGCGAAAGCCGGGATCTGCGTCTGGTTTCGAGCGAAGTCAAAATCTCCCCGGAGGCGTCGCTGACCCATTCGCAGGATGTGATGGGAAATGCGGTCGCCGCCGTGGTCTTTGGCGCTCCGGCAGATACGCTGGTGATCGATAGCGTCGCGCTCCTTCATCTCGATGCGGAGCCATGGCCGGTTTTCGACGTGGCGGCTTCGGCCATGGTCTATCCGTTTCAATACGCGGACAACGAGCGCACCGACCTCGGCGCCTTGCTGTTCCAGCAATATCCCGATCCCGCCAAGCGGCTGCAAAACTGGACTTGGGCGTTCGTCAGCGGCGTCCAGACGGACACGTTGGCGCTGCTCAAGGATCTTAGCGCCGGCGTGTCGCGATGGATCAATTATCAGAGCCGCGAAGACGAGGGGGTCCAGTCGCCGATTGAAACGCTCGATCGCGGCTGGGGCTCATGCCGCGATTTCGCGGTGCTCTTCGTCGAGGCGGCGCGCTGCCTGGGTTTTGGCGCCAGGATCGTATCGGGTTATCTTTTCGTCGCCGATGCAGCCACCATCGGATCAGGTGACGCCGGTTCGACCCACGCCTGGGCGGAAGTCTATGTGCCGGGGGCAGGATGGGTCACCTTCGATCCCACCCATCGCAGTGTCGGCGGGTTCAACCTCATCCCGGTCGCGGTGGCGCGCGACATCAGGCAGGTTATGCCCGTGACCGGAAGTTTCATCGGCGCTTCGGATGCTTTGCTCGGCATGTGGGTGGAGGTTCGCGTGACCCCTGCGGCGCAAGACGAGCCCTAATCAGCCAGACAGAGGTTCGCCGCCGGCTTGCCGGCGAAGCGTTCCTTCGCCCAAGGCAGATAAAGCGCCGCCGCCGCGCCCGGCGTCGAAAAATGCGTCTGCTCGCCCGGCAATTGCACCCGTTCGACGTTGCCGCCCAGCTTGCACATCTGGTTTTGGTACAACTTGCCCATCACCGGCGCCACGACAACGTCCTTGGTTCCCCAGTAAATCACCACAGGCGCGACCGGCTTCACCGGTGCAACGCTGCCCTGCACCAAAGCCTCGATCCAGGCGATGGTGTTTTTTGGCTGCATATTCAGCAAAGTCTTGAATTGCGTAGAATAGGCATAGTTGAGCGTGTCGGCCGCCGCATGCATGCATTTGTTGGAAAAAACCCGATCCACGATCTTGGCGCCGTCGTCGGTGAAGACATCCGTCAGGCTGAGATTTGGATAGGCCGCCTGCGTGCCCCAGATGTTCATGGCGAAATGGGTGAAATCGAAGACATTGTCGGAAAAGCTGGCCGTCAGTTCGGCCATCGCCTTGTCGGCGGACGCCTGATCCGCAGCTTTTCCGGCAGCCAGAACGGCGGTGTCGAAAGGCGCCAGACCAATAAAGCCGACCAGTTCGATACCGTCCGAGGCCGTACCCTGCCGGCCGATATAATCAGGCAGGCTAGCGGCGGCGAGCGTCGCGCCGCCGCCTTGCGACCAGCCATAGACGATCGCCTTCTTGCCGGCGCCAGTCGCCTTCATCGAGCTGACGGCGCGAATTGAATCGATGACATCGCGCGCCTGCGTTGCGGCGACGGCGTATTGATGCTTGCCGCCGCCTCCCAGCCCTTGATAGTCGCTGGCGACGACGACGTAGCCTTCCTTGATGAACGCCTCGAGGCTCGGCAGGCCGTAATCCGTCCAGGAATCGCCATTCAGCAGGAAATATTCATTGAGGTCTTTCGCCGGGTTCTCGATTTGCGAGGGCCCGCAGTTTTGCGCCGAACCGGTCGTGCCGTGCGCCCAGGCCATGATCGGCCGGCCCTCGGCTGGCGTCGCGCCCACCGGGGCCACGACCAACCCCGTCGCGAGAGTCTTTTGGCCGGCGATGTCCGACGAAATATAGGCGATGCGCCAGGCTTGCGCCCCGGCGACCGATGTCGCTACCGCCTCCTGGCTGACGATCTGCCCCAGAGCCCCTTCCGGCTTGAGCTTGCCGGCGGCCTCGTAAAAACGCGGGATCGACGGCTCCGCCTGCGCAAGGTTGCCCAATAGACAAGTCAAGAAACCGAGCGTGACCAGCACGGCATGTTTTTTTATCGGTATACCCATGTTCAATCTCAATATTTAGAATTGAGCGCGGCGCTGCGGTTCGGGGCAGACGGCGTGATCGTAGCAGCCGCGTTGCATCACGCAAATGACGAGAACAGAACATGCCATTTTTCCGTTAACGAGTGGCGCAACGGGCAAGGTCGGGAAGGGTCATACGGCGGTTCTCGACAGCAGGGGCGCCAGCGCCTATCCTGCCTTGGCTGCGCGGCTCCCCTCGCGGCGGCCCGGAATCGGCTATTGGCGCTACGGATTTCATGTGATGGCGGGTAAGGCGCTGCAGCGCAGGTTTTCTCGGGTTTATCCGCAATTTCGTCCCCCCGACCTGTTCGGCCTCGTCGCCGATATCGAATCCTATCCCGCCTTCGTTCCGGGGTGCCTGAAAACGCGGGTGCTGTCGCGCCGGGACAATGTCCTGACGGTTGACAATGTTTTTGGCGCCGGCCCGCTGCGCCAAAAATTCACCAGCCAGGCCACATTGGATTCGCCGCATAAATTATGCATAACCTCGGACAATGGGGTTTGGCGGCGGTTTCGGATGGACTGGCGTTTTGAACCCGTGGGAAGCGGCTGCCGGCTGTCTTGCGACATGGAGCTTGAGTTTTTGTCCACGCTGCTTAACGCCGTCGCGCCCTTCGCGGCGCCCGATGTGGAATCGGGAATTCTGCGGGCCTTCGAGCTAAGAGCGGAAAAAATCCTCGGTCCAGGCGAGAGCAAAGGAAACCGCTGATGACCCTCAATAACGCCGCCGCTCTCCCGTCCCCTTTTTCCGCCTGGATCGGCGCGATGCGTCCGCGCACCTTGACCATGGCGCTGTCGCCGGTGCTCGTCGGCGCGACCCTGGCCTGGGCGGTCGCCGGCAAGATGAATATCCTTGCCGCATTGGTCGCCATGCTTGGCGCCGCCTGTATCCAGATCGCGACCAATTTATTCAACGACGCCAAGGATTTTGAACGCGGCGGAGACGGGCCGGACAGGATCGGCCCTTTGCGCGCCGCAGCGAGCGGCCAGATCGAGGTCGCCGCGATCAAACGCGCCGCCACCGCGATTTTCGCACTGGCGGCGGTGGCTGGCCTCTATCTGGTCTCCGTCGGCGGTTGGCCCATCCTGCTGCTCGGGCTGTTGTCCATCGCTTCGGGCTGGGCCTATACCGGCGGCCCGCTGCCAATTTCCTACTCGCCGTTCGGAGAGATTTTCGTCATCGCCTTTTTCGGCCTCGGGGCGGTTTGTGGAACGTTCTGGCTCTGCGCGGGATCCCTGACGCTGGCGCCGGTTCTCGCCGGTCTTGCGGTCGGGTGTTTCGCGGCGGGCGTGCTGATGGTCAACAATTTTCGCGATGCAGCGGCGGATGCGCGGGTTGGACGCCGCACGCTGGCGATTGTCGCTGGTGAGGAAAACGCACGCTGGCTGTTCGCCGGCATGATGTTCGCGCCCTTCGCGCTGCTGCCGTTTCTGGTCCGCCAAACGCCCGACCATGCGGTCTGGCTGGCGGCAGGCGCCTTGCCTTTGGCCTTTGTTCTGGTGCGGCGGCTTTTTTTGGAAAAGCCCGGTCCCGGCCTCAACAGCTTGCTGGTTCGCACGGCTCAAACGCAGGCGATTTTTTCATTGCTGCTCTCGTTAGGAGCGGTTTTTTGAGCCGATATGCAGGCAGACGATGCCGAAACTGAAATTGCGATAGCGCACCGACGTGAAGCCAGCCTGCGAAAACAGTCCGGCGAGTTCCTGCTGATCGGGAAAGCGGCGGATCGATTCGACCAGATAGGCATAGGCCTCGGGCTCTTGCGCCACCATCGCGCCAAGGCGGGGAATCACCTGGAAGGAGAACAGGTTGTAGAAGGGCGCAAGCCAGGCTTGCGGTTTGGAAAATTCCAGGCAGAGCAAACGCCCGCCCGGTTTCAGCACCCGATGCATCTCGGCCAAAGCATCGCGCAGGCGCGTGACGTTGCGAATGCCGAATGAAATGGTCAGGCAATCGACCGAGCCGTCGGCGAAGGGCATGGCCTCGGCCTCGCCGGCGATCCAGCCGATGAAGGGCAATTGGCGTTTGCGGCCTTCCGCCATCATGTTGACGCTCGGATCGCAAACCGTGACGCAGCGTTCCGGCCCGGCGAGCTTGGCGGCGACATCGCCGGTTCCCCCCGCCAGGTCGACGATGGTTTCACCGTCGCGCGCGGCTACGGCCGCGACCAAGGACCGCTTCCAAAGCCGGTGAAGGCCGAAGGACATGAGGTCGTTCATCAGATCGTAGCGTGCGGCGACGCCGGAAAACACGCGCCGGATCCTCGCCCGCCGCTCGTCTGCCGCCACCGTGCGAAAACCAAAACTGTGATCGGGAGTTCTGGTCAATTTGTTTTAACTTTCATCCGTTTGCCCTTGTCGGCGTTCTGGCTTCGGGGCCGGTCAAGCCGATCAAACGAAGAAAGAAGGCGAAAAAAGTGTCGGCGAGCAGGTTGGGCGTATCGCGCGCGGGGTCGAGAGTGACAAGAAAAGGTTGAACGGAAGCGCCATCCGCGGCAAAGGCGCCGGTCATTCGAGCCAGCGCAAAAAAGGCGGCGACCAAGGCAGCGCGGCGATTCATGATTTTCTCCAGCGAGCCGCGACTCATTTCGCGCGAACGAATAAGAGCCGCTTCCCGCAGAATTTACAAAATCGCGGATAGCGTCTTTGACCGCAATCAAATCAGTGGCAAAGAAATACTGGCACAGTCGCCAAACGTCGGTGTAAGCCTGCGTTGACATGTTCTGGAGCGCGCAAAAATTGCGTTTTTCAACGGCAATCCATCCGGCGACCCGGCGAGCGTCTTTGGCGGAGCCTTGTGACTGGCTGGAGGCGAGGATCGCCGGATTTCTGGAGAAAATCGCCTCGGTCTCGCCGGGGCGCCTTGTCAGCCTGAGTTTCGATCTGCCGTCGCAGGTTTTCGATGTGGCGGACGCACGCGGTGACCGAAGCTGGCTGGCGCCGGATGACGGGGTCACTTTTTTTGGCGGCGGCTCGGTTTCCGGATGTGACGATCTCAACGCGGATCAATGGCAATCCGCATGCCGTCGATGGGTCAGGCTCGGCGAGTCCAAAGCAAGTCCCATCGGTTTCCTCACGGCGCCGCCGGCGCCGGAACACGGCCGGACGAAAATCTGTCTGCCACAAATTGTGTTGCGCCGGAACGCGGGTCGCCAATCGGTAACCCTGATCGCCTTTCGCGATTCGACGCCGGTGGCAGCGATTGCACGCGGCTGGATGACGCAATTTCGCACGATGCTCGCGTCGGAACACGGCGCTGCGGCCGGTGGCGTCGAACAGGTTTCGCGTCACCCGGATGTGCGCGAATGGCGCCTTCGCGTGTGCGCGGCGACCGAGGCCATTGCGGCCGGGCGTTTCGCCAAGGTGGTGCTGGCGCGCAAGCTTGCCGTAACCATGCGCAAGCCCATCGACGCCGATTTTCTGGCGCGGGAAATGGCCCACGCCAGCCCGGATTGCCGCATCGTCAAGTTGCCGGATGAAATTGGCTGCGTCATCGCCGCGAGTCCCGAACTGCTGGCGGTCAAGCGGGGTGCGAAAATCGTCAGCCATGCGCTTGCCGGCACATCGGCGCGGTTCCGCTCGCCTGAAGAAGACGCCTGGGCCTCGGCGCGCCTGTTTGCTTCGCCCAAGGAGCGCCTCGAACATGCGCTGGTGGTTGATTCGATCGCCGGCGACTTGCGCGAAATCTGCGACGAGGTCCACCATGCGCCGACGCCCGGGCTGATGCGGTTGCGTGGTCTGCAACATTTATGGACGCCCGTCACCGGGACGTTGCGGCCGGGCTTCGGCTTGCTGGATGCGATCGACCGCCTGCATCCGACGCCCGCCGTGCTCGGCTTTCCCAAGATCGCGGCGCGGAACTGGCTGAACGGGGTCGAAGAGCGCCGCGACGGCCTCTATACCGGCCTCGCCGGCTGGATCGATCTCGACGGCGACGGCGAGGCCGCCGTCGTTCTGCGCGCGGCCCATGTCGAGGGCCGCGAAGCGCATCTGTGGGCCGGCGCCGGGATCATGGCGGCTTCAGACCCCGACGCCGAATGGGCCGAAACGGAGTTGAAAATGTCGGCCCTGCTCGATCTGCTGGAAGGAAGCGGCGAAGGAATCGGCGAAGGACGCAGATCGTGAGTGAGCAGGCGGCGCTGGGTTTTCGCTGGGCTGGCGCCCTGCTCGATGGCTTGGCTGGCGCCGGACTGAGACGGGTGGTGGTTTCGCCCGGATCGCGCTCGACTCCCCTGGCGCTGGCGGCGCTGCGCCATCCCGATCTGCAGGTTCAGATGATTGTCGATGAAAGATCGGCGGCTTTCTTCGCCCTGGGTCTGGCCAGGGCGGAAGGCCGGCCCGTGGCGCTGGTCGCCACCTCTGGTTCGGCCATCGCCAATTGGCTGCCGGCGGTTGTCGAGGCGGATATGTCGCGCACGCCGCTGATTCTCCTGTCAGCCGACCGCCCGCCGGAGTTGCAGGATTGCGGCGCCAATCAGACGATGGAGCAGATTGGATTGTTTGGCGGCCATGTCCGCGCCTTTCATCAATTGCCGCCGCCCGAGGCGGAAACGGACTGGCTGGCGGGATTTTCCGCGCGCGTCATGGCGGCAAGTCAGGCGCCTTTGGCCGGGCCTGTGCATGTCAATGTGCCGCTGCGCGAACCGTTGACGCCGCCCGAAAATATATCGCCGTCCCGCTCGGCGCCGACGCCATGCTGGCTGCCGGGAAAGCTGCAACTCGATGTGGCGGCGCTGGCCGGTGTGGAGAGCTTGCTGGTGGGCAAAGGGGCCATTATCTGCGGCCCGGCGGATCTTGGCGTGGATTTTTCCTCCGCCGTCATCAAGCTGGCCGACCGAGTCAACGCGCCGATTTTCGCCGATGTTCTGTCAGGACTGCGCTTCCGGGCGAAGGGCGGCGAAAACGTGCTGGCGCATCCCGATCAACTCGCCCGGAACGCGCCGCCTTTCGACTGGGCGTTGCGTTTTGGCGGGACGCCGGTGTGCCGTGGGACCAGCGATTGGCTGCAACGCAACCGGAGCGCCACGCAAATCGTCGTCGCGGCGCATGAGCGCTTTGCCGATCCGGGCCGAACCGCGAGCCATTTGATCAACGCCGACCCGGCGCTGCTGTGCCGCGATCTGGCGGGTCAAGCCGCTCCGCCCGACTGGCTGAAGCATTTCCTCATGCGCGACAAAGCCGCCGCCATCGCCGCCGATGAGCTTTGCTCGGGCGAGCAGGCGTTCGAGGGCGCGATGTTGCGCAAGCTGGTTCGCGCCTTGCCCGAAAATACGCCGGTGTTCCTCGCCAATTCGCTGACCATCCGCTCGGCGGAATGGTTTGCCGGCCGCACGGAAAAAACCCTGCGCTGCTTCGGCAATCGCGGCCTCAGCGGCATCGATGGCAATATATCGACCGCTTTCGGCATCGCCGCCGCTCTGGGGCGATGCGTGGCCGTCGTCGGCGACCTCGCCTTCCTGCATGACCTCAACGCCTTGGCTCTCGCGCGGAAAATTCCCCTGACATTGCTGCTGCTCGACAATGGCGGCGGCGGCATATTCGACCATCTGGCGCAGGCGTCATTGCCGGAGTTCGAACAAGGCTGGCTGACCCCACCGTGCTATGACGCGGAGGCCATCGCTCGCGCTTTTGGCCTGTCCTATTGTCGAGCCGAAAGCGTTGGCGAAGCGCTGGACGTGACACTCGCCAGCTTTTCCCGCAAAGGCGCGGCGGTCGTCCATGTGCCCATCGAGCGCGATTTCAGTCTGGAGCGCTGCCAGTCGTTTTTCGCCGCTTGCAAAGAGGAGGTTTTGACTTGACCGCACTGCCGATCGACTGGCGCCCCGCCTCCACGACCTGTTTCGAGGACATTCTTTTCGATAAGTTCGAAGGCATGGCGCGGATCGCCATCAATCGACCCGAGCGTCACAACGCCTTTCGCCCTGAGACTTTGGACGAAATCATGCTGGCGCTGCAATTGGCCCGGCAGGATCCCGAAATCGGCGTGGTGATCCTGACGGGCGTGGGCACAAAGGCCTTTTGTTCCGGCGGCGACCAGAAAGTGCGCGGCGAAGATGGCGGTTACCGCGACGCCAGCGGCGTCAACCATCTCAATGCGCTGGACCTGCAACGCATGATCCGCACCCTGCCCAAGCCGGTGGTGGCGATGGTGGCGGGTTGGGCGGTCGGCGGCGGCAACGTGCTGCATCTGGTTTGCGACCTCACCATCGCCGCCGACAACGCCCGCTTCGGCCAAACGGGGCCGAAAGTCGGCAGTTTTGACGCGGGGTTCGGCGCCGGGCTGATGGCGCGCGCGGTTGGAGCCAAGAAAGCCAAGGAAATCTGGCTGCTTTGCCGTCAATATGACGCCGCGCAGGCGCTGGAAATGGGGCTCGTCAATGCGGTCGTTCCTCTGGATCAGCTTGAAGCCGAAACCGTAAGTTGGTGCCGCGAGATCCTGCGCCATTCGCCCACGGCCTTGCGGGTGCTGAAGGCCGGGTTCAACGCCGACACCGACGGGATGTCGGGCATACAGGAACTGGCCGGCAACGCCACCGCCTTGTTCTACATGACCGAGGAAGGACAGGAAGGACGCAACGCCTTCAACGAAAAACGCGCGCCGGATTTCGGTCGCTTTACGCGGCGGCCCTGAATTGCTTGTCAAAGATGTCCGCCTGCGTCCCTATGCCCTTCCTCTAAAGGCGCCGTGGCGAGCCGCCTCGGCGACGCTGGCGACACGGCGCGGCATGTTGATCGCAATCGTCGCCGGTCCCACCGGTTGGGGCGATTGCGCGCCCTTGCCAAGCTCGGGCGAGGCTGGACACGCGCGAACCTTCGCCGCGCTCGAAGAAGCAGCGCGCGGCTTGCGCGGCCTGACGCTGGAGGCGGGTTTCGCGCGTTTGGGCGCGATCGAATGCGCCGAAGCGCGCTGGGCGATCGAGACAGCGCTGCGGGACGTCTTTTGGCGCGAGCGCGGCGCGCCCTTGCGGCGAGCGCTCAACCCTGACGCGCGAGACGCGGTGGCGGTTAACGCCGCCCTGGGGCCGCTCGATCAAAATTGCGCCGAAAGGGCCGCAGCGGCGCTGGCGCAAGGTTTTGGCTTCGCCAAGATCAAGGTCGGCGTCTCCGGCGTCGACGAGGAATTGCGTCTGCTCAACAAAACATCGTCACACGTCGAGGGAAGACTGCGGCTGCGCCTCGACGCCAATCGCGCCTGGAGCGACGCCGATGCGCGCCGTTTTTTCGAGGGCGTCGCGCATTTGCCGATCGACGGCGTCGAGGAGCCTTTGGCCAATCCCTCCGAGGAAAACCTGCGCCGCTTGCAAAACACGGTCCCCTTCGCTCTGGCGGTGGATGAGTCGCTGTTCGAAATCGGCGCCGAAAAGCTTTTCGCCATGCAAACCGTGCGGCGGCTGGTGCTGAAGCCGGCGCGGATCGGCGGCTTTGGCGCGACGCTGCGTCTCGCCGAAAGGGCGGCTGCGGCGAATATGGAAGTCGTGGTGACTTCGGTGGTCGATTCAGCGATTGGCGTCGCCGCTGCCGCGCAGCTTGCCGCCGCGCTGGGCGGGACGCAGGCGCATGGTCTGGCGACCGGCGACTGGCTGGCCGCCGATGTGGCGGAGCCTCTGCCGATCAAGGACGGAATGCTAAAGCTGCCGGATGGGGCCGGACTCGGGATCGTTCCCAAGGACCAGTTCGCGCAGTTTTAGGCGGTCGGGCTTGCCGTTGGCCAGCACGGGCAGGGCTTCGACGCGGATCGCCGCTCGCGGTCGAAAAGCGCCGGAGATATGCGCTCGGCACCAGTCGAGAAATTGGGGTGGCGTCAGGGCGCCGGCAAAAATCGCCGTGACAATTTCGCCCCACACCGGATCGGGGCGTCCGGCGACGCCCACGCCGTCTATGCCGGGACACTGGGCGAGCAAATTCTCGACGCTGGCGGGATGGATTTTCTTGCCGCCGGTGACGATCACTTCGTCGGCGCGGCCGAGGATGATCAATTCGCCCTCGGGCGTGATTTCCGCCAGATCGCCGGTCGTAAACCAGCCGTTGACCAACCCGTCGCCCGGCGACAGCATGAGGTTGGCGTAGCCCTGCATCACCATGGGGCCGCGGACCTTCAGGCGCCCTTCGGCGTCGAGGCTGATTTCGGCGCCTTCGAGCGGCTTGCCGACTTGGCCGGGGCGCCAGTCACGCGGCAGCCTTGGCAGCGTGGCGATTTGCGAACCCGTCTCGCTCATGCCGTAGGT
>Ga0208588_1000358_pt1 | contig 14783 bp, 10 predicted proteins | sample NGESurshal092012_8_FD_184483 | JGI IMG/M metagenome (GOLD analysis project Ga0208588, IMG submission 184483) | Arctic peat soil microbial communities from Barrow, Alaska - NGEE Surface sample 415-3 shallow-092012 (SPAdes) | ecosystem: Environmental > Terrestrial > Soil > Wetlands > Peat ...
GGTCACCTGCCCCCTGCACCGGACACGCGCGAGAATGACAACTGTGAGCGTCACCGCGTCGTCCGCCAGCCGGATCCCTAGCACGATGCAGGCCTGGTCCGTGCGGCAGCCAGGACCCATCGACACCCATCCGCTGGCCCTGTCCGAGCGAGCTGTCCCGACCCCCGGTCCGACGGACCTCTTGGTCAAGGTGACGGTGTGCGCGGTCTGCCGGACAGACCTGCACGTCACCGAGGGCGACCTGCCCGTGCACCGCCCGGGGGTCACCCCGGGACACGAGATCGTCGGCCGGGTAGTCGATCTCGGGTCCGGCGTCAATGACTACGCGGTCGGCGACCGGGTCGGCGTTGCCTGGTTGCGGCACACCTGCGGGGTCTGCCGCTACTGCCGGCGGGGCGCGGAGAATCTGTGCCCGGACTCCCGGTACACGGGCTGGGACGCCGACGGCGGGTATGCCGAATACACCACGGTGCCGTCCGCATTCGCCTACCGGTTGCCGCAGGGGTATTCCGATGCCGAGCTCGCGCCGTTGTTGTGCGCGGGGATCATCGGCTTCCGTGCGCTGCGGCGCAGTGGATTGGATCGTGGCGGACGGCTTGGCATCTACGGGTTCGGCGCGAGCGCCCACCTGACAGCCCAGGTCGCGCTCGCCGAATTCGGCGCACGAGTACACGTCCTCACCAGGTCCGCCGACGCCCGTCGGCTGGCGCTGGATCTCGGCGTCGATTCCGTGGCCGGGGCGTATGACGCGCCGCCGGAACCACTGGACGCGGCCATCCTCTTCGCGCCCGTCGGTGACCTGGTGCCGGTTGCGCTGCGCGCCCTGGACCGTGGCGGGATCCTCGCGATCGCCGGGATCCATCTGTCCGATGTGCCCGTGCTGAACTACGAGAATGAGCTGTTCTACGAGCGCGAACTGCGGAGCGTGACGGCCAATACTCGCCTCGACGGACGGGATTTCCTCGCGCTCGCGGGCCGTCACCACCTGGACGTCACCACCTCGCCCTATCCCCTTGCGGAGGCGGACCGGGCGCTGGCCGACCTCGCTGCCGACCGGGTCAACGGCGCCGCGGTTCTGCTCTGCTCCTGACCCGCACGTCCTGACCCGCACGTCCTGACCCGCAGGTCCTGATCGCCCGCGCAGGACATTGGCCCACGGTGCTGGGTCCTTCGGCCCTGGTTGCTTGCGCGGTCGGGCGGGAAGGTGATGTCAGGCACATGGTCTTCAGGAGAGGGGCGGACGATGACCAGCAACGAAAGTCAACGCGCAGCCATGGAAGCGCGCAGGACCGTCATCGACAGCACCGCACCCGCGTCCCGTCACGATGCGGCCCTGCAGCGGTACCTGGTGGCCCTGGAGCATGCGGACCGGATGCCCGAGCCGCCCCACCACGAACAATCCCACGGCGAGCTGCCCGTCCAATCCGGCCCGGTTCGCACCGTCGTTCCGGCCGCCACGGCGGCGTCGGCCGATGGACGGCTGCCGCCGATCGTCGGTGGTGAAACCGCGCCGGCGCACCACAGTGGACACGAAAAGACCAGCAGCCGAAGCGATCTCGTTGTCGTCGGGATCGACACCTCGTCGTCGTCGTACACCGCTTACGGCTGGGCCGCCGAAGAAGCCGCCCGCCGGCACGCCGTACTGCGCTTGGTGCACGCCTACACCTTGCCTTCCCGGGCCTTCCCCGGCTACAACCCGATGTCGCACGACGCGCAGACCGCGTTACGCGCCGCGGGCGAGGAACTGTTGCAGGACACCGCGGCAACCCTGCAACAGTCGAACCCTTCGCTGTCGATCGACACCCGGCTGATCCAGGGCGACCCGGTCGCGGCCCTGCAGGCGCAGTCCGAGCAGGCCAGGCTGACCGTGGTCGGATCCCGCGGCAGCGGACGGCTGACCGGTCTGGTGCTTGGCTCCGTCGCGATGGCCATCGCGTCGACGAATACCGCGCCGGTCGCCGTGATCCATCCCCATCAGCGGGCGTTTCGCAATGGTCCGGTGGTGGTCGGGGTGGACGGGTCGCCCACCAGTGAGGCGGCCGTCGCCTTCGCCTTCGAGGCCGCGGCGTTGCGGCGGACCAAGCTTGTTGCCGTGCATTCCTGGAACGACGCAGTGGTCGACGCCGCTTTCCCGGAGCACCCGATCCTGATCGACCCGGCCGAGATCGACACGCAGGAGCGCGCGCTGTTGTCCGAGAGGCTGGCCGGTTGGCACGAGAAGTACCCGGATGTCGTCGTCGAACAGACCGTGGTGCACGGCCGTCCCACACCGGCGTTGCTCGGCTACGGCGAGTCGTCCGAACTGATCGTGGTCGGCAGCCGTGGTCGCGGCGGGTTCAAGGGCATGTTGCTGGGATCCACCAGCCACGCTCTGATCATGCACAGCCAGTGCCCGGTGGTCGTCGTCCGGCCCAATGTCCTGGTCTGACCCTGTCATCGCCGACCCCACCAGAGGAACGTGAGGAAGAATGCGCTCGGCTCGACGCCCACCCGACGACTGGGAACGCCCCCGTTCGTTGATGTTCGCCGTCTGGCGCAATCCGATGGCGCGGTCCTGCGATCGAAAGCGTGCGGCGCTGGCACTCGCCCTGATCGGGCTGTGGATCCTCGCCTTTCCGGTCGCCGCGATCGCCGGATCGATGATCTGGGCGAGCGGCTCGGCGACCGCCGCGCAGGAGAACGCCGCGCGCATCAAGGTGTCTGCCGAAATGCTCGTCGACGCGCCGCTTCCGCAGCTCAGCTCGCACGGGGTTCCGCTGAACGGCCCTGTGGCGGCGAACGCGACATGGCTGGACAGGAACGGGACCGTGCAGACCGGATTGGTCCCGGTCAGCGCGGGACAGCAGGCCGGGGAGCATGTCTCGATCTGGTTGGACCGCTCGGGCGCGGTCACAGAAGCGCCGCTGAACGTGACCGACGCGGCCGCACGAGCGATCATCGTCGGACTCGGTGGGTGGCTCGGGGTGGGGCTCGTGCTGGCCTCGCTGTACGGGCTGGTCCGAACCAGCCTGAACGCGCGCAACCGGGCCCGCTGGGATGCGGAATGGCAACTGGTGGAACCATTGTGGTCCAACCGCTGACCGGCATCGCTAGCCCGTGGAGCGGCGACATCCCGCATGGCAACTGGTAAAACCATGTGGTCCAACCGCTGACCGGGATCGTTAGCCCGTGGAGCGGCGACATCCTGCGTGGCAACTGGTGGAACCGTTGTGGTCCAACCGCTGACCAGGTAGTGCTAGCCCTTGGAGGCGGGTTCTGCGCGCGTCCTGCGCGGCTGCAAACGGGGTAGCGCCACCGCCAGCACCGCGGCCGCGGCACAGATCACCGCGGTGATCAGGAAGATCTCCCGGTACTGGGTGAGCAGCGCCAGCGACAACGAGTGCCGATACTGCTCGATCTGCCGGGTGAATTCCTCCTCAGGGACGCCGATCGGCAGCGGAGTCATCAGGTCGGCGGTCAGTTCGCTGAACCGGTGCAATCCCCACGCGGTGAGTGCGGCGACCCCGACCAGCATTCCCGTCATTCTTGCGATCACCACCGCGGCCGAGGCGATCGCGTGCCTGGCCGACGGGACCACCCGCAGCACAGCAGACGACACCGGCGCGATCACCAGGCCGAGCCCGAACCCGGCGATCACCAGGTCGGTGTCCAGCACCGGCAGGCCGAGCGGGTGCTCGGCGGACAGCACGTCCAGCGGCCACCGGGAGATGAGCAGGTAGCCGACGGCGGCCAGCACCAACCCGGTCACTGCCACCCAGCGCTCCCCCACTCGGGAGGCGAGCCAACCGCCCGCGACTGCGCCGAGAGGCAGCGCGATCAGGAATCGGCTGAGCACCGCAGCAGCCGCGGCCGAGTCCATCGCGAGCAGTGTCTGCGCGAACAATTCGACGTCGACCAACGTCACCAGCAGGGCGGCGCCGGTGGCAAAGCTGACGCCAAGGGTGGCCAGGAACGGCCCCATCCGCACGTCCGCGGGATCGAACAGCCGGGTCCGGGAGTGTCTCTCCCACAACAGGAATCCGATGACGACCAGCGCCGCGGCAGCGAGCGTGGCCGGTCCCCACGGCGGCAGCACGCTGGTCTCGGGGTCGGGGTTGTACAGTGCCACCACCAGTAGGCCGAGCGCCAGCGCCAGCAGCGCGGCGCCGACCAGGTCGACAGCGACAGTCGGGTGCGCCGGCCGGCCGCCCGGCACGGTGAGCCGGACGATGAACATGGCTCCCACCGTCAGCGGCAGATTGATCCAGAACACCCAACGCCAACTCTCCGGCTGAATTCCGGAGAAGAACTCCGAGGCGCCGAAGGCGGCCGCGACGGCCACCCCGTACAGCGTGCCCAGTACGCTGCCCAGTTCCTGCGCGGCCCCGACCACGCCCAACGCGGTCGACCGCCGGTGCTCGGTCCACAGGTCGGCGACCAGCGCCATGGTCACGGGCAACAGGGCACCGCCGGCCACGCCCTGCAACACCCGTCCACCGACCAGCAGCGGCAGGCCGGCGGCGAGTGCCGTCACCGCAGAGCCGATCGCGAACGCGACCAGGCATCCCTGCAAGACCACTCGCCGGCCGAAACGGTCCGAGAGCTGCGCCAGCAGCGGCATCCCGGCGACGTAGCCGAGCAGGTAGCCGGTGACGATCGGGGTCGCGCGTTGCAAACGGTTCACCGGGATGCCCAGGTCCCGCACCATGTCCACGAGCAGCCCGACCACCACATAGGCATCCAGCGCCGCCAGCAGCACCGCCGCCCCGGCGGCACCGATGGCCAGCCGCCGCTGCCGCGGTGGGTCGCTCACCACGCACCCACGCCCGTCACTCCGCCGCGCGCCGTCAGGAGGGCGGGCTGATCGTCACGGCCTCGTTCAGTGCCGACAGTTGCACATCCACCGTCGCCGGTTTGCCATCAGCGCCGTTCAGCTCGAACCGCGCCGACGTCAGCTCCGCCGACGGTTGCTCGATGGTGAAGGTGCCCTTGACGTCGGAGTTGAGGCCGGGGACCAGGGAGGTGACGACGCCCTTCGGCACGGTCCCGGAGACGACGGCGGTGGTGTCGTCGCTGCTGACCAGGGTCGCGCCGGTGACGCTGGACAGCACCGCGGAGATGCCCTTGTCGGGATTGAGAATGACCGAAGGGTCGTACACCTGGCCGGCCAGCGCGGCGGGGATCTGCGCGAAGCCGCCGGTCGGACCCTTGAGGTACAACTTGTCGTCGGCCAGCACGAAGTCGACCTCGATGAGCTGGCCGAACTGCTTGATGGTCCCGGTGCCCTGCGCGTCTCCGGCGGCGGTCAGGTCGCCCTCGGCCTTCTGCACGGTGAGATCGGGCAACTCGCCGTCCACGGTGAGGGTGAAGTGCGCGCTGGTGACCGCGGACATGGCCTTCGCGGACGCGGTCAGCAGTTCGGTCGGGTTCGGTGGCGCGGTTGTCGAGGGAGACGGGTCCGATGACCCGGAGGTGCAACCGGCCAGCACCACCAGCACCGCGGCCACCCCCACAGCCGTGGCGCGGCGGAAGAGCATGGGTGGATGGTATCCGGCGGCGGTCAACCCGGCCGGGGACACGGCCAACGGGAAATGACAGACGGGGCGCCGCTCCGCTGTGGCTCCAGCGATGCGGCGCCCCAATCAAAGGACGCTGGCGCTTGCTCAGCCCAGGCGGATGACCTGGCCCGGGTAGATCAGGTCGGCGTCGGCGATGATGTCCGAGTTGGCCGCACACAGGGCCTCCCAGCCACCGGCAACTCCCTGCGCAGCGGCGATCTCGGAGAGCGTGTCGCCGGACACCACGGTGTAGCTGCCGTCAGCGGCGCTGGCCGGAGCGGCGTCGGTGCTGCTGGAGTCGGTGCTGCGAGAGTCGGTGCTGCTCCAGTCAGTGCTGTCGGTGCTGGTCTCGTCAGCGGAGCTGCTGCTGGAGTCGGTCTCGTCCCAGGAACGGCTGCGCGAGGCCTGCCGGTCGTCGCTGGCCGAAGACTGGTCGCTCGACGACGAGTCGCTCGAAGAACTGCTCGAGGACGAATCGCTCGAGGACGAATCGCTCGAGGACGAATCCGCGGTGACACTGCGTGACGTCGAGCCCTCGCCGCCACCGGCGTAGGCGCAGGCCCAGGCGCCCCAGCCCTGGCCGCCGAGGGTCTGCTCGGCGACGGCGATCTGCTCTTCCCTGGTGGCCAGGTCGGCCCGCGAGGCGTACTGCTGGCCGCCGTAGGCGTTCCAGGTCGACTCGGTGAACTGCAGGCCACCGTAGTAGCCGTTCCCGGTGTTGATGGCCCAGTTACCGCTGCTCTCGCACTGCGCGACGGAATCCCAGGTCGAGTCGGGTGCGGCAGAAGCGCTGCCGGCGAGCCCGAGGGCGGCGGCGCCGGCGACGACGCCGACTGTTGCGCCCCGGTATGCCCAGACGAGTGCGCGTGAGATCTCACGATGACGGCCGGTGTGACGACGAATCATGTACTTGTCCCCTGGCTGCGCCTACGAGGTGAGCTGTCGGGTTCGGGCTCACCCATCGCTGGGCCGACGGTGCGCGGCTGCTTGAGCCGCTGGGCGGATTCGAGGCAAGAGATGTCCAGGAATGCCCACGGATGTCCGCGAATGTCGGAGTGCGAATGGGTTATGGGGATAGCCCGTCCGGCGATCAGGCCGGATTCACCCCAAGGCAGCGCATGACTGCCGGAGTTGGGTTCCCCGTCGCTGTCCTGGCCTTTCTGTCGTTAGTTTCTCCGGAGCCGGATCGGACAGCGCTCGGCGCGGTTGGCCCGGAGGTGTCTGCAGGTCAAGCCGCGGGAAACCGCGACCGAGGTGACCATACAAAGCCAAGTTGAGAAGTCCACCGGTCTAAAAGCGACATAACGGATTGATAACGATCATCCATTCGCTGCGGGATTTCGCCGTTTTCGCAGATAGCTCGGCGTGTCTCAGTGACGGTTCCGCCAATCGATCGGCAGCACTAAGTCGTCACAAAGTTCACCCATTCGGGGTACAAGAACGAGGCTCTTGCGCTAATGCTGCGCTCAGCCGGCACACAGCCAGTGAGATCGCGTACGGGCCCACCTTGGCCTATCGCGTTCGCGGAATGCAAACCTGTTCCGGCGCCGGTTCGCCGGCTAGATGTTGCGGTGCGCAGTGCGGATCGGCACGGTGATCCGGTGACTCGCGCGCGTTCCGCCAAGCGGCGTTCCGTGCTACCTGGTGTCGCGCAGTTCCGGGGCTACCAGCGCGGCTGGCTGCGCGGAGACCTGCTGGCCGGGATCACCGTCGCCGCCTATCTGGTGCCCCAGGTGATGGCGTACGCCGAAGTGGCCGGGCTTCCTCCGGTCACCGGCCTGTGGGCCATCCTCGGGCCGCTTGCGGTCTACGCCCTGCTGGGCTCGTCGCGTCAGCTCTCGGTCGGCCCCGAGTCCACCACCGCGCTGATGACGGCGGTGGTGTTGCTGCCGTTGGCTGCGGGCGATCCGGTGCGGTATGCGACCCTCGCCGCCGCCCTGGCTGTCATGGTCGGTCTCATCTGTGTGCTGGGAGGTCTGGCCCGGCTGGGCTTCCTGGCCGACCTGCTGTCCAAACCCGTCCTCGTCGGTTACATGGCCGGCGTTGCGGTCATCATGATCGTCAGCCAGCTCGGCAAGATCAGCGGCGTGCCCGTCGAGGGCGACGGGTTCCTGCCAGAGGTCGGGTCGTGGCTGAGCAACCTCGGCGAGGTTCACTGGCCCACCTTGTTGCTCGCGGCCGGCTTGCTGACCTTGCTGTTCCTGCTGCAATGGTTGCTGCCGCTGGCACCGGGGCCGCTCATCGTGGTGGTGCTGGGGGCCGTCGTGGTCGCGGTGTTCTCCCTGCAGGACCAGGGCGTCGCGGTGGTGGGCGCCGTTCCCGTCGGATTGCCGGTTCCCCAGCTGCCGCGTGTCTCCGAAGCCGACATCGTCGATCTGCTGTTCCCGGCGTTGGGCGTGGCGATCGTCGGCTACACCGACAACGTGCTCACCGCGCGGGCGTTCGGCGCCCGGCACGGTCAGCAGGTGGATGCCAACCAGGAGTGGTTCGCGCTGGGTGGCGCGAACATCTCCGCCGGGCTGCTCCGGGGTTTCCCGGTGAGTTCCAGCGGCAGCCGTACCGCGCTGGGCGACGCCGTTGGCAGCAAGACCCAGCTGTACTCCCTGGTGACTCTGGTCGTGGTGCTGACCACCCTGGTGGTGGCCGGCCCGCTGTTGGCCGGATTTCCCAAGGCCGCGCTGGGTGCGCTGGTCATCTATGCCGCGGTGCGGTTGATCGAGGTCGGAGAGCTGCGGCGGATCGCGCGGTTCCGCCGCAGCGAGTTGCTGCTGACGATCCTGACCACTGTGGCTGTCCTTGGATTCGGCGTGCTCTACGGAGTGCTCGTCGCGGTCGGGTTGTCGATCGTTGATCTGCTACGCCGGCTCGCCCGCCCGCACGACGGGATCCTCGGCTATGTGCCGGGCGTCGCGGGCATGCATGACGTTGACGACTACCCCGCCGCCAGGCAACTGCCCGGCCTCGTTGTCTACCGCTATGACTCACTGTTGTGTTTCGCCAACGCAGAGGATTTCCGGCGGCGCGCGTTGGATGCGCTGGGCCGCACGGCCGACCAGGTCGAATGGTTCATCTTGAATGCCGAGGCCAACGTGGAGATCGACATCACCGCGGCGGACTCGCTCGACTCGCTGCGGCAGGAATTGAACGACGTCGGTATCACCTTTGCGATGGCCAGGGTGAAGCAGGATCTACTGGTCGATCTGCGCAAGGCGGGACTGGTGGACCGGATCGGCGCAGACCTGCTCTTTCCCACCCTGCCCACCGCGGTCGCCGGATACCTCCGTGCGTACCAGGAGCGTCACGGAGCGCTGCCACCCGGGGTGCGCCCGATCGTGATTCCACCCGATCCGATGGCGGGCACAGAAGTGGGGTGAATCCAGATTCTGGGTGACCAGAGCGGACATTTCGCTCCCCGTCAGCGCCTTCACGAAGGCGTGCTGGATGGTGACTTGCCGCCGTCGGAGTCCGTCGCCTGCCGCTGCGGTGCCGCACCGGTCGGGTCGGCCGAGTCCACACGGCATGCTCGGCACAGCAGAGAAATCGCGGATCCGCCCGCTGGTGCCCGACGATGAAGTGCCGTCCGCGCGAGCACACCGATCCTGGGCCGCGGGAGTCGGCGGGCTGCAGCGGTCGATGGGAGCTTGCGACCCGCATTCGACACTCATTCGGCAGTGCCGCCGCAGAACCCGTCGAAGTGCTCTGCTCTTCGGGCGCAAGGGGAAGCGGCCTCACCTGCGCGCACGGACCATCGACGCTGGCCGATCGAGTCTCCCTGCGGCTTGACCCTGCGGCTGAAACCTGCGGCTTGACCCTGCGGCTCATCCCTGAGGCTTGTTACTGCCGCCTCATCGGCGGCCCGATCAGCGCCGGACGAGCATGGAGGCCGTGATCACATGGAGCTGGGCCGCGACTCATGCCGAGTGCAGGCCCTTCAGGCGCGCTCAACGCGCGCATTCCGTGGTGAGTCGCCGAACCCCTCTACTCGCGGGTTTCCACGAGTCAACCTGGGGCTTGCATTATCCCAGTTCCAAGTACTAGAATCGAACGGGTATCCACAGTTGGCGGTATTCGATCAAAGGGCTGGGGGCGGGCTCGGTGAGTGGGAGGGATGACGGTTTCAGCCGAGCCGAGGGGAGGCAGGCTGCGGGCGATGCGCCACCGTCGTACTCGCACTCGCACTCGCACTCGTGGTCGGAGCTCGCTGCGGGAGCTGGCTGTCCCGAGTCGCTCGGCGCGGTCGCGCAGGTTGACCCGAGCACGCTGTCCGGCGCGGCATTGGTCGACGCGATCGTCGCTTCGGAGAAGGCGCTGTCCCTCCTGGCAGCCAGGCAGATGGGACTGCTCACCGAGTTCGCCCGGCCGGGACGGGCCGGCGATGTCTCCGAACTTGTCGCTGAACTGATGGACAAAGGCGGTCAGGGCCGACGTCCAGACGGCGAGATCGACCTGGACACCGTGGAAACGCTGGTGCAAGAGCGAGCTGCATCGCTGGCCGCCGCCGAAGTTGCTGCGGCGTTGCAGATCTCGCCGATCACCGCCGGTTCGCGGGTCCGCAAGGCCCAGGAGCTCTGTGACGGTTTGCCGGCGACAGTGAATGCATTGGCAGCTGGTCGGATCGATCGCGGCCGGGCGTGGTTGATTGCCGAACGGACCGCTCCGCTCAGCCCGTCTCTGCGCGAAGCGGTCCAAGATCGGATCCTGCCGATCGCCGAAGACCGCTCCGCAGGCAACCTTCGCAGCCTGCTCGACCGCGCGGTGATTGCGGCGGACCCGCACGCTGCGGAGAACCGGGAGCGCAAGGCAAAGCGCGATCGGGAACTGGTGCTGCGTTCGCTGCCCGACGGCATGGCGTCCGTCAGGGCGAATGCGCCCGCTGATGCCGCCATGTCGATCTTCACCCTCGCTGATCTACTCGCGGATCGAACAGGCGCCGACGACGATCGACCGGTGGCAGCGCGACGCGTCGACGCTTGGCACGACATCGCCGATCAACTCCTCACCCACGGATATGTCGATCTCACCGACCTCCTCGATCACCCGGAGGGTTGCGGCGAACAGGTTTCAACGCAAGGCATCTCGAAGCCCGAGGATCAACTCGAGGCGGATACGAATGACGCGCGCACCTCTCCCTCGTGCGCGTCGAATCCTGTTCCCGACCCGGCGTCGGCCGCCGCCGCCGCCGCCGACGACGACGACGACGACAACGACGGCAACAACAACGACGACAGCAACGACAACGGCGACGAAAACGGCGACGACAACAGCGACGACAACAACGACAACGGCGACGACAACGGCGACGAAAACAACAGCGACAACGACAACGGCGACAACAGCGACGACGACAACGACGACGACAACGACGACGACAACGACGACAACGACGACAACGACGACACTCCCAGCACACCAAGCCCAGACTCCCCCGTCGTCGGCGAGACGGGTACTTCCCGCACCTCAGCTTCCGACACGGCCTCCCACTCGAGCGAGGCAGCGACACCTCCTGCGGCACAACGCCTGCAGTGTGCGATCTGTGGCGGCCACCAACCAGACACGCTGCCGGCCAGCACAACCGGGAACCGGCAACAGCGACGGTCAACGCGACGCGCCGCCAGGCAGGGTCGCCGACCGCACCTGACCGTCACGCTGTCGGCGTCCACCCTCGCCGGACTTGATCGCCTCCCCGGCCACCTCGAGGGATACGGTGCTATCACCGCGGAAACGGCACTCATGATCGCCAGGTCCGCTGCCACGGTCACCACGGTGTTGCTCGACCCGGCCAGCGGCAGCATCACCGGCACAGGTTCCCGTACCTATCGGCCCTCTCAGGCGACCCGGGATATCACCACCACACTGGCAACGACCTGTAGGTTCCCGTCCTGCCGGCAGCCGGCGTGGCGCTGCGATCTCGATCATCGCGATCCATTCGACCACCCTCATCCCGACGATGGCGGGCGCACAGACCCGGCCAACCTGGATCCGTTGTGCCGCGCCCATCATTGGCTCAAGCACCACACCGGCTGGTCCAGTTCTCGCGGGCCCGATCACACCCAGATCTGGTCCAGCCCGACCGGGCACCGGTACACCGACCCACCGCGGACCCTCACCCTGCCTGGCGAACTCCTCGTACCCACCGAGGTGCCGTCAGCGCACCTACCCGACGACAGGAACGCCCCCCAGATCGATGACGAGGGTCTTCGCGCGGATTGGCGTGACGCCGAATTCGGCGGCCCGTTCCCCGACACCGCCGCGCTGAAGGTCCTGGTCACCACCGTCCGCGGCCGTATCGAGCAGGTTCGTGACCTCGTCAGAGCCCCCCGAGCCGAGCGGTTCGCCGACCGACACCATGGCCCTCTCTGCGACGCGCCCCCCGACGCGCCCCCCGATGTGCGGCCCGATGTGCGGCCCGATGTGCGGCCCGTCGACCCGGACGAACCGCCATTCTGAGCTGCCGCCACGACGGTGGCGCTGGCGCCTGGTTCGCGGTCGCATCCTCCGACCGCTAATGTGCGGACCGCGTTCCCCGCACGAGAAGGGTCAGCCGAATGGTCGCAGTCAGTGGTCGCATTGTGTTGGACCGCGCGATCGCCGGGGGCGGCACATCGGCCGAAGGCGTGGCAGTCACAAATTGGCGACCAGTCGCACAGAGCGTTCTGAAGTGACCGAATCTACGGCACCGGCCGGGCACGTCGTCCTCGCGACAGCCGACAGCGATGCGTTCGGTTCCTTGCGCCGCCGGCCGACCGCCCGAGAAGATCGCTATCGGATGGGACGGGAACTGCGACAACGAGTTTCACGTTCATCGTTGAGCGACTGGGTGGCACCGATCGGTCGACCCGATCCGGTTCAGCAGATCATGGAGTCGCACGAGGGTCGGCTGGACTGGCTGATCCCGCTCCGCGTCGGCCGGATGACCGCCAGCCCCTACGGCTTCCTCCGCGGCACTGCGATCGTCATGGCCGAAGACGTTGCCCACCTTCCCGCGACCGGGATCACGCCGATCATCTGCGGCGATTCGCATCTGGGCAACTTCGGCTTCTACGCCTCGCCGGAGCGGGATCTGGTGATCGATCTCAACGACTTCGACGAGGCTCACCCCGGTGGCTGGGAATGGGACCTGCGCAGGCTGGTGGCCAGCATCTGGGTCGCCGGCCGGCAGAACGGTGCTACCGAGACCGATTGCGAAGCAGCCGTTCTCGAATGTGTCGCAGCCTACCGGACGGAAGTCCGCGAGCTGTCCGAGCAGCCGCTGCTGGCCCGGTCCTATCAACGACTGGACGTCGATCGGCTGACGGAGACCACCTCGCACGCATCGTTGCGCGCGGAGATCGAACGCGCCGCCCGGCGCGCTCGCAGCCGCACCAGCGACCGTGCGCTGCCGCGATTCACCGAGGAGCACCAGGGCCGGCGGCGAATCGTCGAAGAACCGCCGTTGATCACCCGTGTGAGCGACGCGGACGCCGACATGCTGGCCACCGCGTTGGACGAATACCTGGGCACACTGGCCCCGCACTGGCGGCGAGCCCTGGGCGGCTACACGCTGGTCGACATCGCGCATAAGGTCGTCGGAGTCGGGAGTGTAGGGCTCCGCGCCTACGTCGCCCTGCTGGAGGGCAGCAGCCCAGACGATGTGGTCTTCCTGCAGCTCAAACAGGCCAGGCGGTCGGTGCTGGCCAAGTACGTTCACGGCGACTCGGCATGGCACGCCCACCAGGGCCAGCGGGTTGTCGAGTACCAGCAGGCGCTGCAGACGGTGAGCGATCCGCTGCTGGGTTGGACCAGTGCGGATGGTCGCCAGTACTACGTGCGCCAGTTCCGGAACATGAAGGGCACCGTCGCCCTTGATGCGATCGATGGGTCGGCCCTCGCCGACTACGCCGGCGTCGTCGGGCATCTGCTGGCCAAGGGCCACGCGAGAACGAGTGGGGCGTCGATGATCGCAGGCTACGTGGGCTCGTCGGACAAGCTCGACCGCGCGCTCGCCCGGTTCGCCCGGCTGTACGCCGACCAGACCGAAGCCGACCATGCGACGTTGGTCCGCGCCGTTGAGCGTGGGGTGCTGCCGGTCGAACGCGAAATCTGACCGACGTCCATCCGGCATCAACGCCGTCGGCCACGTCCGCTGCCTGGTCGTGAACCCGTGACCGCCGAGGATCAGCAGGTCGATCGCGCGGAACGGCGCGGAACGGCACTGAACGGCACTGAACGGCACTGAACGGCACTGAACGGCACTGAACGGCACTGAACGGCACTGAACGGCACTGAACGCGGACAACCCCCGGGCTGCTCCGCTCGGAACGAGGGTTCCGCGCGGGCCGACTGGACGAATTTCGGCAGCCCGGGGGCCGGATGACTGTCCGGATTTCGCCTGACCGCCGCCCCGACGACCTGGAAGGAAACTTCCGCGGCTGTCGTGCTTCGGGCGTTATCCAAACCCTGTGTGGGGCGGATGTTTGGTCCGACGGTGGGGATCGGCGGCCTAGCGGCCAGCCACCTCACGAGTCCTGTACGTCTTCAACGTTGGACCACCTCCTTCCTCGTGTACCAGCGAAGGTACGTCGTGCTCGGAACGATTTGCAATGGTTTTGACCGGCAATTTTCTGTGAGCGAACAGCGCGGAATAGACCTGGCACCTCACCCTGACGGGCCTGGGGTGAACGTTGGTATCTAACGCTGGTCGTACTCGTCGATGACGTGCATGGCCGCCTCTTCGGCGCTGGCGCCCGCACCATCGATGCCGACATCGCCTGCGAACAGGTCCTTGTCGCGGTCGATGTACCCGCCGCCGTCGGAGTCGACTAGCCGACCCGCGCGCTGGTCACCCACCTCGTCGCCGCTCTCGTCGAACAGGTTGTTCGAGTCCTCGTTCCACACATCGGGCTCCTCGGCCGCGAGCAGGTCGTTCAGGCTGGACCCACGCGCTTCCTCGGATTCGGTGGGCACCCGGACGGCGGGTTCGCGATCGGGCGGTGAGTAGCCCTCGTCGAGCACGTCGTCGATGCCTCGGTCCAGCAGGCTGTCCTCGATCGACAACTGTTCGGCCACGCCGTCGGCGCCGTCGGTTTCGGACCCGGGTTCGGTTTCATCGATCTGGCTCATCTGGAGTCCTCTCCTTCCGGCGCCCTCAACGTCGCCGGAACCTGGTTCGTTCGCTACCTCCACCGTAGTCGCCGCAAGATCAGCGCGTCGCGGGCGGCGCTCACGCGCCGAGCAGCTCACGCGGCGAGCAGCTCACGCGCCGAGCAG
>Ga0208588_1000360_pt1 | contig 14778 bp, 14 predicted proteins | sample NGESurshal092012_8_FD_184483 | JGI IMG/M metagenome (GOLD analysis project Ga0208588, IMG submission 184483) | Arctic peat soil microbial communities from Barrow, Alaska - NGEE Surface sample 415-3 shallow-092012 (SPAdes) | ecosystem: Environmental > Terrestrial > Soil > Wetlands > Peat ...
CCTTGTAACAGTTCTAGTTGATTGAAATGGGTGAGAACGACTTCTTGGTCAGCGATTAAGGCTTGGAGCTGATTACGAATTTTTCCACTGCTGTCTCGAAATACGTTGATCCAAACAGATGTATCAATCAGCAGCATGACGGATGGTTCTCAGGGCCTTATGGTCATAGTTTTCGTCGAACTGAATCTTACCCGCTAGCTCCAACAAGTTTTTCTTCTTCCGTCCGCGAATGAACTCTTGTAGTGCTAGGTGCAGGAGTTCTTTTTTGGTCCGTACTTCTGTCAGACGAAACGCCTCTTCAACTAGAGCATTATCAAGGTCAATATTCGTTCGCATGGGAGTATGAGGTGTGTATCTACGTGTATTGTACACATTGCTTGTTTTCCACCCTATATTCAGCAGGTTATATCTGAAAGCAAATAATTTTGAATTGAACTCACATAAGGCTTTTGACCAGTTAATCCACAACCCAGGGTGCCTGAAGGATGAGATATCTTTAGAGCTTGGACAGTTTTTCTACAGGCTAACCCATATTTCACAGGTTTACCTCGTAGAGCAGGATTTTGACCCTGTCAGGCTAACAAATAAGATCCATTACTCTTGCTAATGGTTTTGACTGAAGTCTAAGAAGTCATCTCAGAAGATATAACGGATTGCTGGAGTCCTACACGAGGCAAGCGATGCTTAAATCCACAAAGAATTTCGTAGGGAATAGTGCCAAGCAGGTCGGCCCAATCATAGGTGCTGGGAGCTGATTTTCCCAGAAACGTCACCACTTCCCCTTCCTGGACCTCTGGCACGGCAGAGACATCAATAAGACATTGATCCATAGTGATCGTTCCTACCTGAGGGACCCGCTTCCCTAAGACTTCTACCTGAATTTTTCCGGACAAATTTCTGGGCAGTCCATCAGCATAGCCAAGGGCTACTGTCGCCAATCGCATGTCTTGTTTTGCATGATAGGTCTGTCCATAGCTCACCCCCGTTCCAGCTGGCACTGTCTTCACCTGCGTAATCCGAGCCTGAATCAAAAGGGCTGGTTTGAGATCTAGCACCTGTTGCAGATGAGGGGCGGGTGCTAATCCATAGAGGGCTAATCCCACGCGCACAAGGTCGTAATGATACTGCGGGTCGGCCAAGGTCCCGGCGGAATTAGCCAGATGTAAAAAAGGACGTTGGCCTCTCTTTGGCTGCAATTTTAGGGCTTCTAAAACGTGATCAAAGCGCTGTTTCTGAATGGCTAGAAAGGGAGAATCTGGTTCATCAGCCGTTGCCAGGTGAGAGTAAACACTGCCAATTTCCAGATGCGGCAAACTTTGTACCCACTCAACGAAGGGCACTGCTTCTTGCCAAGAAGTGCCTAGCCGCGACATTCCTGTATCAATCTTGAGGTGGACGGCATGGGATTTAGTCAGGTTCTCGCTATAGGTCAGGGCTTGCTTGGGTGTACATAAAGTGGGCTGTAGTTTCCAGTAGGTGACGGCTGCTACTTCTTCTGGGGTGTTGGTAGCGCCCATCAATAAAATAGGAGCCTTGATATCCGCTTCCCGGAGTTGAATTCCTTCTTCGATGGTGGCTACGGCTAGCCATTGAGCTCCACTAGCCAAGGCTACTTCACTCACCGCCACAGCCCCATGGCCATAAGCATCCGCTTTTACGACTGCCATCAAGGCTACGTGTGGCCCCAGATGGTGGACTAGCTGACGAATGTTATAGGCAATAGCCTCTAAGTCAACAGAGACCCAAGCCCGATGGGTAGGGGTTAGCACAGGGACGCTCGCTCACACATTTTTGTAGGCAAGTTTATCAGCTCAAGGTCGAGGTGGGACCAACTCAGGGACAGTTACCGCTTCATCTTCATCTTCATCTTCATCTTCATTTTTACGAATGCCTTGAGCTTCTTCCACAAACTGACGGGTGCGAATCGGGTCGGCAGGTTGCTGCATTTGACCAGAACGCTTGAGAGAACTGGCTACAATCGCACCATCTGCGACCGATAGCAATTGCCGAATATTCTGAATGTTCGCTCCGGAACCAATCAGCAGAGGGACTTCTGGCAACGCTTCTTTGACGTGCGCCAATTCTTGAAAGTTAGGCGGAGAACCTGTGGCCGGGCCAGAGAGAATCAAGGCATCGGCTAAACCTCGTTGCACTGTATCCTGCGCTGTCTGGAGGAGGTCTGCGTGCCCCATCGGAACGGCGTGCTTGACTAAAACATCTGCAAACACCCGGACATCGATACCTAGTTCTCGACGATAGCGCATCAAACTACAGGCATCTCCCTCAATGATTCCTTGGTCTGTCACCATGGCTCCGGTCAAAACATTTACCCGGATAAATTGAGCAGAAGTGCAAGCAGCAATCGCCAGGGCACTATGGGCATCATTGCGCAGGACATTGACCCCTAGGGGCAAAGTCACTAGATGACTAATCCGTTTGATAATCAGCGTCATCGTACTAACTACCGCTGGATCCACGGCCCCCTTCGTAAACGGGGCATCGTGGTAGTTTTCTACAATCAAGGCATCCATTCCGCCAGCCGCTAGGGCTGTCGCTTCTTGTTCCGCTCGATCGATTACTACGTCCAAGGATCCGCCCCAACGCGCTGACGAAGGGAGCGGCAAGAGATGTACAACCCCAATTAAGGGTTGTGAGGTCCCAAATAGCGCTTTTAGGCGTTCCACACTGCCCTCAGGAGGCTTGTCTTATCGTATAGTCCCACAATCCCTTCCACAAAAGCTAAGGGCTAGACCCTAGCGAATATACTCTTTAAGAAGAGAGTTGCGATTGGGGTGCCGGAGTTTGCGCAACGCCTTGGCTTCAATCTGTCGAATCCGCTCACGGGTGACATTGAAAATATGACCAATTTCTTCCAAAGTTTTCATACGACCATCGTCTAGGCCGTAACGGAGACGCAAAACATCCCGTTCCCGCGCACTCAACGTATTCAACACCGATTCCAGGTCTTCTCGGAGCAGATTTTTGGCGACTCGGTCCTCCGGTGTTTCTCCCTCAGCTTCAATGAAGTCCCCTAGCCGAGAATCTTCCTCTTTACCAATGGGGGTCTCCAGGGAAATAGGCAACTGGGCAGACTTGGCAATAAAGCGAAGCTTCTCAATCGTCATTTCCATTCGGTCCGCAATCTCTTCCTCCGTAGGTTTACGCCCCATCTCTTGAGAAAGTAGCTTGGTCGTTTTCTTGATCCGAGAAATCGTCTCATAAAGGTGGACGGGGAGACGAATCGTCCTGGATTGGTCTGCAATAGCCCGTGTAATCGCCTGACGGATCCACCAGGTGGCGTAGGTCGAAAACTTATAGCCCTTCTCGTGGTCAAATTTTTCAGCCGCGCGAATCAAACCCAAAGAACCTTCTTGGATCAAATCCTGGAAACTTAGGCCTCGGTTCATGTACTTTTTGGCGATGGACACCACTAAGCGCAAGTTGGATTGCACCATCTTGTCTTTTGCTCTGCGGCCTCTTGCCAGGCGAATTTTGAACTTGGGTAAGGGAGTTTCGGTTGCTGCAGCCCAGGCTACCCACACTTCGTCACTAAGACCTACTTCTTCGTCTCCTTCGCCATACCCCAAACCGTCCCGTATCCGCTCCAGTTCTAGTAAATCTGCAATCTGACGAGCTAGTTCAATTTCTTCATCAGCACGTAAGAGCCGGATACGGCCAATTTCCTGTAAGTACACCCGTATCGAATCTTCGGTGTAATGGACCTTCACAGCCCGGACAGCACGCTTGCGGCTAGCCGCTTTGCCCTTGCCTTTCTTTTCGACGACATCCCCTTCTTCCTCAGCATCCGCATCTATCACGTCTGCCTCTTCGGCTTTGAGCACTTCGTCATCTAACTCCAATTCTTCGTCGTCTTGCAGACTCGACACATCAATTTCAGCATCCGCCTTTTCAACTAAAGGGGTCCGTTTGGCTCTGGGCATGAATTAGCTCCTCAAAATGAAGACGGAAGGAAGTGTAGTACTGCGTTCCCTGGGGGAAAAAGAGGCTGAGAAGAAAAACTACCTGTTTTATTCAAAACTCAGGATCGTGGCCAATACCTTGGCGGGACCAAAATAGATGTATTAGCTTATACAAGATACTCTCTCAAAGCCCATTTTTTCCATAGGCTAGTTCAGTATACGCTGCAGAAATTATTTGTGTGCGTTTACTCTTCTCTGAGGGCTTACATTCCAGGCATATTTCCCAAGTTGTAAAGAATTCATTAATAATAAGTAAAGAACCTCACAAAGTCAGAACCATGAATGCTACGGATTCCAAAGGGTCTTATCTGTATATTTGCATCTTGCCCAGTGAGCAGGATGCTTTGGTGAGCTATCGTCTTCTGCAAAAGAATGGCTTCTCTCCAGCCAATGTGGCGATTGTGGGCAAAGGGTATCGTAGTCCAAACGATGTCGGGTTTGCTGAACCTAAAAAGATAGCTACTCAGAGAGCGAAAAGCACGGCGGTGTTCGCGGGTCTTGTCGGTGTTTTTTCCGGAGCTATTTTCAATAAAATGACGGGTATTCCGATCGTTGGTCATCCCTTAGTCGATCCCTTCCTTGGGGCTATTTTGGCGGGGCTTTCTGGGCTGCTAGGTGGTTTTTTGGTGGGGGGTGGTGTTGGATTTATCTGGGAGAGTGGGGAGTCTATCTTCTACCGGAATCGGCTGGAGCGGGGAAGCTATATATTAATGGTTGAATCCCAAGATGAAAGCTTAGTCAAGAACGCCGCAGAACTTCTTAGTGAGCAGCCTGTGCAGAGTGCTCAGCGGTATTATTTCCGTGACTGAAGGCCATACCCAAATCATGGTCATTGGCGCTGGGCTTTCTGGCGTTATTGCGGCCCGTCATCTCGCAGAGGCTGGGCTTTCGGTGAAGGTTTTAGAGAAGTCCCGTGGTTTCGGGGGACGAATGGCCACGCGTCGTTTCCGAACTTCGCCTGTAGGGATAGATTCGCCTATGGCGATGGACCATGGAGCCCAGTACTTCACTGCAAGGGATCCAAGGTTCAGCCAATTTTTAGAGCCTTTTATAAAGAAGGGAATCGTCAAAGTTTGGACAGACGGATTTCCCGTGATCGAAAACCACGGTTTAGTTCCTGTACCAGAAGATAAACGCTACCCTCGCTATGTCTGTCCCGAGGGGATGAACCATCTGGCTAAGATTTTGGCAGCCCCGCTCACGATATATCTGGGAACAAGGGCCACGCACTTGACGTTTACGGATCGCGTTTGGGCTGTTCAGACCGATCAAGGAACCATACATACTGCGGATGTTGTGCTCTCTGCTATTCCAGCCCCACAGTTTCTGGAGCTGGGTCAGCTAGTGTTAGCAGAGGCTGGTCAAGACAGCTTAGTCAAGATTTTGGAATCGGTGCGCTTTGATCCCAGTATCGCGGTCATGGCGGTTTATGGATCAGAGGCCCCGGTTCCCGATTGGAAAGGCTTAATGTTCAGAGAAGACTCTTTCTTGTCATGGGTTAGTTTGGACTCTAGTAAGCGAGAGGCATCCCCATCGCAGCAGATTCCTTTATCTCTGGTCGTGCATAGTACCGCTGAGTTCGCGCGCAAACATCTAGACCATAAAGAACAAGCAGGGCCTATTCTCCTCCAGCAAGCGGCTCAGTACGTTGGAGACTGGGTGACACAGCCTCTAGAATGCCAGGTCCAAGGTTGGCGCTATGCTTTACCCACCCATTTTCTAGACCAGTTCTATCTAGAGACCAATACGCCTGGCCCTCTATATTGGGCTGGAGATTGGTGCGGAGGGCCAAGGGTGGAAGGAGCTTTTCTGTCCGGTTGGGCTGCAGGACAGGCCATACTCGAGCGTTATGTTTAGTATTCAGTCTGGTCGAGTAAATAACAGGAGTCTTCAGCTAAGGCCTCTAACCATAGAAGACTTGGAGCAGGTCTTACCCCTTGAGCAGCGCTGCTTTGGAGGCTACTGGAGTCAATCTATTTTTGAAACGGAACTGAAGACCAAAGGCTGCTACTACGTTATGCTTCAGGATCTCCATAGCCCCAAAAATATTCTGGCCTATGGTGGTTTTTGGCAAATTTTTGAAGAAGCCCATCTAACCACTTTGGCGGTTGATCCCCAATGCCAGGGGATCGGCTTAGGGGCTCTGCTATTGGGACACCTAATGACAGTGGCCCAAAATCAAGAAGCCCATTGGATGACATTAGAAGTGCGTCCCAGTAATCAACAGGCCATAAAACTCTACCAACGCTATGGATTTGCTGAATTAGGCCGCCGTAAAGGGTACTACCCCGACAATGAAGATGCATTGCTTTTTTGGTATCAGAATTTACATTTAGCAGAAGCTGAAAACTGTCTAAAAGAACATCATGATCAGTGCTTAGCCAAGCTAAGAGCGCAAGGGATTGAGCTTTCCTTAAAAAACGTGGCTTATCTCACTCAAGGTGAGCTAAGCTAGAAAAGGCGAGAATATTTAGATAGAGCCCGAAAACCTTTGGTAGTGCTGGTTTAAGCGCTTGTAAAAGATGATTGTGCTAATATTGGTTCAATGCCATCTTCCGGCAGCCAAAGGAAGGGTCTATGTTTGAAAGATTCACAGAAAAAGCCATCAAAGTGATCATGCTTGCCCAAGAAGAAGCTCGCCGATTGGGGCATAACTTTGTAGGCACCGAACAGATTCTGCTCGGACTGATTGGCGAGGGAACCGGCGTCGCTGCCAAGGTCCTTAAATCAATGGGGGTCAACCTCAAAGATGCGCGTATCGAAGTTGAGAAAATAATCGGTCGCGGTTCTGGCTTTGTGGCTGTGGAAATTCCATTTACTCCCAGAGCAAAGCGGGTGTTAGAACTCTCTTTAGAGGAAGCCCGCCAGTTAGGGCATAACTATATTGGGACTGAACATCTTCTATTGGGCCTAATCCGTGAAGGAGAAGGCGTGGCTGCCCGCGTTCTAGAAAATCTTGGGGTTGACCTTTCTAAAGTAAGGACCCAGGTGATTCGGATGTTGGGTGAAACGGCGGAAGTTTCCGCTGGCGGCAGTAGTGGACGTACCAAAACTCCTACCCTCGATGAGTTTGGCTCTAATCTCACCCAAATGGCCGTTGACGGTAAATTGGACCCTGTAGTCGGTCGTGAGAAAGAAATTGAACGTGTCATACAAATTCTTGGTCGTCGTACCAAGAACAACCCTGTTCTGATTGGGGAACCTGGGGTCGGTAAAACGGCCATTGCTGAAGGTTTGGCCCAGAAGATCGCGAACCAAGACGTCCCGGATATCTTGACGGATAAGCGGGTGGTCACCCTGGATATTGGTCTTTTGGTGGCAGGAACTAAGTACCGGGGTGAATTTGAAGAACGCCTCAAGAAAATCATGGATGAGATCCGTTCCGCTGGGAACGTCGTCCTTGTGATCGATGAAGTCCATACTTTGATTGGAGCTGGAGCTGCTGAAGGCGCGATCGATGCTGCCAACATCCTCAAGCCTGCCTTGGCTCGGGGCGAACTCCAGTGCATCGGGGCTACCACCTTGGATGAATACCGGAAGCACATTGAACGGGATGCAGCCCTAGAGCGTCGTTTCCAGCCTGTCATGGTTGGAGAGCCCTCTGTCGACGAGACTATCGAGATTCTCTTTGGCTTGAGAGAGCGCTACGAGCAGCACCATAAGCTGAAGATTTCTGATGAGGCTGTCTACGCTGCGGCTAAACTCTCTGACCGCTACATCTCTGATCGTTTCTTGCCGGATAAAGCTATTGACTTGATTGATGAAGCGGGTTCTCGCGTCCGTCTCAAGTCTTCTCAGCTACCTCCTGCCGCCAAGGAATTGGAAAAGGAACTCCGCCAAGTTCTGAAGCAAAAGGACGATTCCGTCCGTGGACAGGATTATGAGCGGGCAGGCGAACTGAGAGACCGGGAGATGGAAATCAAATCCCAAATCAAGACGGTCGCTCAGAACCGGAAGGCGGAAACAACCAACGAAGATACCCCGATGCCCCAAGTCACGGAAGAGGACATCGCCTATATCGTTAGTTCTTGGACAGGAGTTCCTGTTCAGAAACTGACGGAGTCAGAAACCGAGAAACTTCTCCATCTAGAAGATGTCCTTCACAACCGTGTGATTGGCCAAGATGAAGCGGTGACCGCTATTTCGAAGGCTATCCGTCGGGCTCGGGTTGGTCTCAAGGATCCGATGCGGCCTATTGCTAGTTTCATCTTCTCCGGGCCCACGGGCGTAGGTAAAACAGAGTTGGCGAAAGCCCTCGCTGCCTACTTCTTTGGGGCTGAAGAAGCGATGGTTCGGCTGGATATGTCTGAGTATATGGAGCGCCATACCGTTTCCAAACTGATTGGTTCTCCTCCTGGATATGTCGGGTACAACGAAGGCGGTCAGCTCACAGAAGCAGTCCGTCGTCGTCCCTACTCGGTCATTCTGTTTGATGAAATCGAGAAGGCTCACCCCGATGTGTTCAACTCTCTGCTCCAAATCTTGGAAGATGGTCGCCTGACCGATGCCAAGGGTCGGACCGTAGACTTCAAGAACACCCTGATTATCATGACCTCCAATATTGGTTCCAAGGTGATTGAGAAGGGTGGTGGCGGCATGGGCTTCTTCCAGCCTGGGGATGAAGCGGAACAGCGCTATCAAAGCATCCGCAATCTGGTCAATGAAGAACTCAAGCAGTACTTCAAGCCAGAATTCATCAACCGTCTGGATGAAATCATTGTCTTCCGTCAGCTCAAGAAGGACGAAGTCAAGCAGATTGCCGGACTCATGCTCAAGCAGCTATTTGGCCGCTTGACCGAGCAGCGAATCACGCTCGATATCACGGAAGCCTTCAAGGACAAGCTCGTAGAAGAGGGGTACAACCCAAGCTACGGAGCACGTCCACTCCGTCGCGCTATCCAACGGTTCCTAGAAGATGCTCTGGCGGAGGAAATGCTCTCTGGCCGCATTAGTGAAGGAGACGTGGTGATCGTCGATGTAGGGCCTGATGGTCGTCCTGCCTTCCAGGCAACCGAGTCTTCACAAGAGAAAAAGCTTCTTACGCAAGGGGCTGTGTAGACACGCTCGTCCATGTTTAGCAAAGAGGGCCGTAAGGCCCTTTTTGTTTGGGTTCTCAGGAGCGTACACGTCGGGGACACGGCTACGCTCAACCCGAAACCATTTCTTGCCATCCAGAATGGCTATGGTTGATGCCCTTGAGCATGATATTACAGGGATAATCAAAGTACGAATCTTATAGGTATGTCATGGCTCCTATTCCAGTATTGGTCGTTGGTGCTTGCGGCCAAATGGGGCGTGAAGTAGTACGAGCTGTCTATGAAGCGGAGGACATGGAATTGGTCGGGGCTGTGGACACCAATCTCTTTGATGAAGATATTGGCGTAGTCGCAGGCATTGGCCCTATCGAAATTCCCGTGACCAATGATCTGAAATCCAGTCTGCTCACTTGCTCCCAGCACAAAGTCCCTGGCGTAATGGTCGATTTTACGCGGCCTGAAACAGTCTATGAAAATATCCGAGAGGCGGTAGCTTTTGGTATTCGTCCGGTGGTGGGGACTACAGGATTAACTCCGGGTCAAATTGATAATCTCAGCGATTTTTGTGATAAATCCAGTATGGGCTGTCTGATCGCGCCTAATTTTGCGATTGGGGTTTTACTGCTTCAGGAAGCGGCGCAGCGAGCGACTAAATACTTCGACCATGTGGAAATTATCGAACTCCATCACAACCGCAAACTGGATGCGCCTTCCGGTACCGCCTATAAAACCGCGGAGATGATGGCGGAGTTTGCTCAGAGATTTAATCCACCTCTGGTGGAGGAGAAAGAAACGTTGCCAGGCGTGCGCGGAGGAGTCACCCCTGAAGGGATTCGCATTCATTCCGTTCGCCTACCAGGGATGGTGGCTCATCAAGAAGTTATTTTTGGTGGATTGGGTCAAATTTATACCCTACGCCATGACGCCATAGACCGGAAGGCTTATATGCCTGGAGTCTTACTTGGAATTCGTCGGGTCATAGAACTCAAAAGTTTGGTTTATGGTCTAGAGAAGTTACTCTAGAAGAAGAAAAGTCTTACTCAATCATCATTATGCTTAAGTCCACCACCCGTCACATTCATATCTTTGCTGGAACCCTCGTCCAGGGAGAGATGCTGCCTGACGAGCACAACCTAACTTTAGATGTAGACCCCGATAATGAGTTTCTATGGGGCGAAGCTGCGCTTAACAAGGTCTACCGGGAATTTGACCGCCTGGTAGCAACCTATAAGGGTGAAGATTTAACTGAATATTACCTGCGCCGCATTGGCTCTGATTTAGAGCACTTTATCCGGGGAATGTTGCAGAAAGGTGAGATTGCTTACAACCTGGATTCTCGTGTGCTCAACTATAGTATGGGCCGTCCTAGAGTCGAATAGATAAGCCGATAGAATCAGGCTCAAAATAAAATACTCTGTGGTCCAAAAAAAGCTCCACAGAGTATTTTATTTTCCACAAGAACGAATTAAGTTTCGGGGAATAGGGTAATAGAATCACCTTCAGCCAAAGTGACAATAGCCCGCTTGTAGCGAGGCTTCGTCCCTAAGAAACGACCGACGCGACGCTTCTTGGCTGGAGGGTTATAGGTGTTGACCTTAAGCACTTTCACCCCAAAAAGTTCAACAATCGCTTGGGCTACCTCGTTTTTGTTAGCTTTAGGAGCTACTTCAAAGAGATATTTATTCTCTTCCAGCAGTCGCGTCCCTTTCTCTGTCAGGAGAGGACGACGAATAATGTCTACAAGTTTACGCCGGGTATTATCACTCATTGCACTTAGCCTTTGGTATCGTCTTGATAGGTTGCTTTTACAACATCTAGGGCTGTTGTAGTCATCACAATCCGGTCAGCATGAAGCAGATCGAAGACATTTAGATTGTTAGCGGTGATTACTCTCACTCTGGCCACATTCCGAGCAGAACGATAGGTGTTTTCTTGCTTCTGATCGAGAATCAAGAGAATCTTTTGTTCAGCATCCACACCCCAGCGTTTGAGGGCTTGCACGAATTCTTTGGTCTTCGGAGTAGCCAGATTAGACTCAAACTCTTCGACCACCACCAAATCATCGGTACGGCTTTGCAGGGCTGTACGCAAAGCTAAGCGGCGTTCCTTGCGGTTCATCTTAATGTCGAATTCGCGGGGCTTCGGTCCAAAAATGACCCCACCACCACGCCACAGAGGAGAACGACTAGAACCAGCACGGGCACGGCCTGTACCCTTCTGCTTCCAAGGTTTTTTACCCCCCCCGCGGACTTCTGATTTTGTCAGGGTAGAAGATGTCCCTTGACGGCTGTTATGTAGTTGACGTTTCACAGCCAACCAGAGGATATGTTCTGCTGAGGATTCTTTCGCCACAGGCAGGTCTAGCTCAACAGGAGCGAGGTCGCCCCCTTCCCAATTTTTAACCGTACAGGTTGCCATAATTTCTCCTACTTGGCCCCAACGATGGTGGCAGGAACAATACGTAATAGGGCTTCTTTATGCCCAGGGACCGCACCTTTCACGAGGAGCAATCCACGCTCGGCATCTACCCGAACAACGTGTAGCTTGCGAACCGTAATTTTCTTATTGCCCAATTGTCCAGGCATTTTCTTACCAGGATAGACACGGCCAGGAGTAGTACCTGCACCAATAGAACCAGGAGCGCGGTGGTTTTTGGAACCGTGAGCCATGGGTCCACGACGGAAGTTATGACGCTTTTGGCTGCCGGAAAAACCACGACCAATACTGATACCCGTGACATCTACGAGCTGGCCTGCCTCGAACAGAGACACACTCAAATCTTGTCCCGCCGTGTATTCAGCGACTGAGTTAGCGCGAAATTCTTGAAGGTGGCGCAGAGGATCTACCTCTACTTTTTTCAGATGTCCGATTTCAGGCTTCGTCAATGCCTTTTCTTTTACAGATCCATAACCCACTTGGACAGCACTGTAGCCATCGGTTTCTTGAGTTTTAACCTGGGTGACTTTGCATCCACCGCACTCGATAACGGTTACAGGAATGGCCTTACCTTCACTGAAGATTTTGGTCATGCCTATCTTGCGGCCCAATATACCTATAGCCACAGCTGTGTAACTCCCTACATGAACATTACGCAAAGCTCTTCAGGACTTAATTCGGCCGATTGTTGACCTCGGCAAATCAGTATCCTTGACCTCTACCTAGCCGTACATTGATGTATCAATCCGCTAGACAGACATGGGGAAATACCCAAAAGTTCTGCAGTTAACAATAGTAGGTGTATACGCTTACCTTTGTCTAGTGTTTGTCCAAGACCGTTTACGCTAAAACCATTTCGCTATAGACCACAACAGGTACGCGCTTAAACGCAGGAGTTCCTGACCGTGGATCAATCTTGGCCTTAAAGAGGACATTCACCTCCGGATAAAACATCAAGGCGGCTCCTGGACGAATAGTTCCATAGATGATCTCTACATTCTGGAGCTTACCCGCATCTCCCTGGACGGTGACGCGCTGGTGCTCCTGTAAACCTGCTTGTTCAGCGTCTTTGTGATTCATCAGGATGCAGTTGCGGTGGGGCATTCCCCGATATTTATCACCTGCTTTATAGACCACGGTATTGTGTTGAGCATAGCTGCGCCCGGTGGTCAAAATAAGGACTAGGCCTCGACCTGACTCAGCCACTTCCTGTGGTAGATGGAAGTCTTTTAGTTCCGGCAAGGTTAGGTGTGGCAAGGGGGTAACGAACATTTGGGCTTTACCGGATGCTGTCGGAAATTGGGGTTCCCTGAAAATACGATTAGCGATGGTAAATTCTTCTTTCGTTTCATCCAAGGTTGCCATCTTTTCGAATCCTGGGATGGTTTGACCGATCAGTTGCCGGACATATCGTGTGTCCTGAAGCTTACGCCAGTGGACAGGAGTTTCTCCAAGGACGCGGTGGGCAAGTTCCGTGAGAAATTCTACTTCTGAAATCAGGTCTGGATCAGGCCCTTGTAGATGGGATTCCCCTGGATCATTTAGGCGAACAAAGTTGTTGCCCGATTCAGTAGTGGTCCGGTGAGGATTTTCAAATCGAGCAAAAACGGGCAGGATGAGCGTATTTTTCTCGGCCAGCCCATGAAAGTGCCCCAGATTAGGCTTGGTAGCGAGGTATAGGACGGTGTCAATACGGGAAAGGGCTCTTTTGGCCTGGGTTAGATTAGGATTGGCTGCATACAGGTTGCCGCCTAAACAAAGCAGGGTATCCACGTGACCAGCCTCAGCCGCTTCAATCAAGGCACGGGTGTCATAACCTGGGACCCGACTTAAAGAACGCCCCAACAGCTTTTCCAGGGCTTCCTGAATTTCTTTCTTTAAGTGGATGGTAACCCCCATCGAACCAAAGCCCTGGACATTAGAATGTCCTCGAATCGGCATGGTCCCAGCTCCTTCTTTTCCGGCATTACCGGTAAGAAGCGCTGTGTTTGCAATGCTATGGATGTTGTCTACGCCATTTTCTTGTTGGGTAACGCCCATGGCCCAGGCAAAAACTACTTTACTGGAGGTGCCAACGATGCGCGCGGCGGCAGTAATCTCTTCTTTGGATATGCCGCAGGTTTGGGTAATCGCTTCCCAGGAAGTACTCTGGGCATGTTCTACCACCGTTTGCCAGCCCTCGGTGTGAGCGCTCAGGAAATCACTCTGGATACATTCTTGCTCGATCAGGGCCTTTTGGATGCCGACGAATAGGGCTACATCACTACCTGGAATCGGTTGCAGGTAGAGCGAAGAAATGGCTGAACCCCCCAGCAAGGACTGAATGGGATGGGCGGGAGACGCAAATTTAACCAAGCCAACCTCCACCGTCGGGTTGATGATAACCACCTTCCCGCCACGCTCCCGCAATTTAATCAGTTCATTCATCAAGCGGGGATGGTTGGCCGGAGCATTGGAGCCGATCAATACGATACAATCTGCTTTTTTCAGGCCCTCTAGACTCACCATAGAAGTACCAGAGCCAAACATCTGCTTCAGTCCCACGGTCGAAGCGGCATGGCATAGGTCAGAACAATCGGCCAGATTATTGGAACCTAAAGCCCGCATCATTAATTGCAGTAAGTAGGCAGCCTCATTCGAAGAACGGCCCGAGCTATAGGAGGCAATCCGTTCAGCCGTTTTGCCCATAGCGGTTTCGGCAATTGCATACACTTCATCCCAGGTAATTCTTTCGTAATGAGAACTTCCTGCTCGGAGAAGGACCGGAAAACTCAGTCTCCCTAGATTGTTGGCTTGCTCCGAGGTGAGCTGTTGCAATTCATCAATCGAATACTGCGTAAAAAAATGAGTCGCTATGGCGGGCTGTAATTCCGAGGCAATCGCTTCGACACTCTTGGCACATCGTTGTAAGGATTCACCCTCTTCATTGACGAACCCGCCCTTCTGTCCTCCCGCACCCCAAGCACAGGATAAACAGGCACTTTTATGAAATAGGGTTTTCCAGAGTCTGAGTCCATGCGGCGATAGCGTATGTTCTGCCCAATACTGAATCACAGGCATTCCACCGCCAACCCCCATCACCTTCACCTTCGAACCTCTGCTAATCGAAAGGTTTATGGGTTGGTCGCTCGAGGGAATCTTTATTGGCATGACGCCTCTTTGTGGGAATGAACAGACTTCCGAAACTATGCCCACAGAAGGTTTAAGTCCAAACAAAACCCTGGTAACACCTCTTCCCCGGACAGGCTAACGGGTGATTCTAGGATTTCCACCGCTTGCCCTGGACGATATATTGCTACCCTTTGGTTTTTGGGGTCTATCAACCA
>Ga0208588_1000363_pt1 | contig 14761 bp, 20 predicted proteins | sample NGESurshal092012_8_FD_184483 | JGI IMG/M metagenome (GOLD analysis project Ga0208588, IMG submission 184483) | Arctic peat soil microbial communities from Barrow, Alaska - NGEE Surface sample 415-3 shallow-092012 (SPAdes) | ecosystem: Environmental > Terrestrial > Soil > Wetlands > Peat ...
GGTGTCGTTGCCCCGACGGTGACGGCGACGACGCCGAGCGGGTCGTTCACCAGCTCCGCGGAGTAGCCGAAGACCGCGGCGTCAATGCCGCCGTTCGCGATGTCCACCGCCCGGACGGTAAACGGGTTACCCCGCGGCGTGTACTGGGTGACGGCGCGCCGGTCACCGGCGAGCACGGTGCCGTCGTCCAGGTCGATCGACTCGAAAATGCTGAGGTTGTTCACGGTCGCGCCGGCGCCGGACAGGTCCACGCTGGACGATGCCGCCAGCCACCAGGGCGCGTCCGCGGACTTGATCGACAGATATTGCGCGAACAGGTCGGAGGCGATGGCGATCCAATTCACGGACGCGCCGGCCCGCTTCAACTGCGCGGCGGCCAGCGAGATCGCCGAGATGACGTCCGCGGCGGTGCCGGCGTCGGTGGCCTCGGCGACGACCAGCGCGCCGATCGCGGCGTCCAGCTTCCGGGCGTAGTCCTGCGCGACCAGGCGCAGCCACGTGGTGATGACCGTCTCGTCGCCGAAGTCGATCCAGATCCGGTCAAAATCGGCGCCGACCGCGTGCCGGTGCGCGTCCACACTGACCGGGCCAAAGGACAGAGTCCCATCCGTCGGGATCGCGGCCTTATTCCCGGCGTAGGCGGAGATCTTCGGGCCGGTGAGACGTTTCCACCCGGTGAGTTTCATCCCGGTCAACACGTCGGAGGTGACGGCGTTCGCCCAGTCCAGCGCCGTGTATTCCGGCGTCCACAGCTCGCCGAGCCACTGCGGCGGGGCGGTCGCCGCGCCGGTCGACACCGGGGTGATGTTCGCCAGCGCGGCATTCAGCGCGGCCGCGGTCCGGCCGCCGTCCAGGTAGGCGCCCGCGAGCTGCGCGGACGCAGCGTGCAGGGTGAGGGCGCCGCGGCGGGCCGGCGTACGGGCCGCGGACAACGCCGCCGGCGCCCGGGCCGGTCGCCGGCCGGCCGGAGGGGGACCGGCCGGTCCCGGCGCCGGCGGCTCTGGGTCGCCGTCGGTGTCGTCGTCGTCGTCGCCGCCGAGCTCGGCGGCGATCCGGGCGTCGGAAAACGCCGGCAGCGGCACCAGGGCGATCGCGACCAGCTCGGCGGCGACCAGGTCGCCGGCGTCGTCCAGCTCGACGTCCTCCAGCTCCACCGACAGGGCATCCCGGGTGCCCTCCCGGGCCTCCAGCAGGGCGGCGTCGCCGTCCGGGGTCTGCGCGATATGCAGCTCGGCGGCCAGACCGTCCGGGCCCTCGGACAACGCGGTCACGTAGCCGACCGGGCGGGTCCGGTCGTGCCCGGTGAAGACCTTGATCCGGCGTAGCTCCGGTGACCAGGTCACCACGCCGGCCGAGGCGCGGACCCGGCCGGCGCTGGTCCGGCCGTCCGCGGCGAACGGCAACGCCAGACCGCGCAGGGTGCGGCCGGCGGTCCCGGCCGGGCCGGGCGCCGCGGTGATCACCGCGTCGGCGGCGACCAGCACCAGCCGGCGGTGCCGGTCGATCACGGCGTCGCAGAGGATCAGCGGCAACCGGCGGTGCGCGGCGAAGCGGGTTGTACGTGCAGGCATGATCGGGCGCCTCTCAGTCGGCGGTCGGTGGGCCCGTGGTGGGCGCCAAAGTTGTTGTGAGGCTTGACGTGTCGAACGCGACCCGCTGCCCGGCCGGTAGCACGGTGTCCATCGACAGGGCCGCGGTGATGGCGTCCATGTAGGCGGCCAGGCCGTAATCGAGCCAATTTTGGTTGCGGGAATCGGGGGTGGAGTAGGTCAGCGACGAACCGACGGAGGGGTCGGCGTCGATCATGCCGCCCGGGATATTCAGGTGCCGGGCCACGTCCAGGGCGGCCGCCTGCCGGCCGCCGACCAGCAGCTCGGCGGAATCCAGCCGGTACTCGGTGACCTCCAGGGCACTGTTGGTGAACAGGATGCCCTGATTGTCGGCCAGGGCGCGGCGGGTCTCCGCGACGAGGGCCGCCCGTTCGGCGTCGGACAAAGTGAGCTCGCTGGTCTGGTGCAGCCCGATCCGAAACGGGCGTTGCGCGACGTCGGCGGCGGTCGCCTCCAGGGTCGACGCGGCCCGGATGGTGCGGGCCCCGAACGTCAGCACTCCCTCATGCGGGCCTTGGATGAGGATGACCCGGGCGGCGTCGAACGGCTGCCCGTCGGCGTCGATCAGGTTCCCGTCGCCGGACACGTCCCACCCGCCGAACGGCACATGCACGGCGCGCAGCGGCCGGCCGTCGGGGTCCGCCGCGGTGACCAGCCACAGCGCCCACCCGCAGAACAGCAGGTCATCCGCCGTGGCCAGCATCCGGTGAAACGGTGACTGCCCGGTGAAGATGCCCCACCGGATGCGGTCGGTGTCGGTCAGCTCGCCGAGCTGCCCGTCGGTGCCGTAACACCAGTAGGGCTGCTGCGGGTCCGGGACCGGGTCCGGGCCGCGCAGCACGCGCAGCGGCAGTTTGGCGATGGTGGCGCAGATCAGATGACGGGACCGGGACACCGCCGGCACCTGCATGGCCTCGCCGCGGGTCATCGGCCGCGGTACCGCGTCCGGCCAGATGTCCGGGATGACCACCCGCTCCAGGAACGAGGCATCGGCCCACGGGGACGCGACCCCGACGGAGGGCACCGACAGGGCCAGCGCCGCGGTGCGGCCCAGGCCCAACCATCCGCCGATACCCATCACACCGCCTGGGCGCGTTGCTTGCGTTTGGTCAGTGCGTCCCGGCCGGCGGGGTCATTGTGCACGGCGGCGGCGTGCTGGTCGGCGATCTCCGCGGCCGCGGTCCGGGACGTTCTGGGCAGCCCGCGCCACGCGCACAGCGGGCACAGCGGCAGGAATGACGAATAGCCGCAATCCACCCGTTTCAGCCGCACGGCACGAGGATGCCACGAGGGTCGGACATTCCCGGGTCAGCCGGCGTACACCGCCGGGCGGACCGCCGGCGCCGGGCGGCGGCCGTGCCCGAACAGGGCCAGGGTGGCGGCGACCAGCGGGCAGACGTCGGCGGTCGAGGTGCGGCGGGACCAGGCCCACCCGTCGCCGACGGTGCGGCGGCCGGCGCCGGCGACCGCCGCGTCCAACGCCGGCTCGCCGCGGTGCGCGATCACCCGGTCGGTGACCCGGTCCAGCAGGGTCGCACACGCCGCCGTGTACTCCCGATCGGTCAGGGTGGACACGGTCACGCCGAGCCGGGCGGCGTCCTCGGTCACCGTGGCCACCGGCCCGGACCCGGTCGCCAGGATCAGCGGCACCCGGTGCCCGGCGGCCAGCTCGGCCAGCGCCGGCGCGGCCCAGGACACGCCGGGCGCGTACCGGATGACCTCCAGCACCGGCCGGCGGGCGGCGTCGGGCCAGACGGCCACGATCGCGGCCGCCGACCGGTCCACCGCGACGTCAACGGCCAGCACCGGCGGCACACCGGCGGCCGGGATTGCGTCACGGTGACGGATCGCGGCCCAGTCGGCGGCCGGGATGATCCGATCACCGGCCGCCTGCCAGACGTTCAGGTACTCCCGGGCGAACCCGGCGGGGCCCATCACGGCCAGGGCGGAGCGCAGCGCGTCGGGGTCGGTCAGGCCGGCGGCCAGGCCCGGATGCACCCGGGCCCAGACGGCCGGGTCGGTCGGGTCGTCGTCGACGTCGGCGCCGTACTCGACCAGGGCGACACCGTCGGCGCCGGCCCGGGCCATCGCCAGGTAACGGGCCAAAAACGCGGACCGGTCGCTACCGGCGGTGCCGATCAGGATCAGCTGCCGGCGGGGCCGGGTGGTAAACGTCGGGAGGATCGTCTGGTCCAGGGCGGTGCCCTGGTCGGCGTCGATCTCCTGCGGCTCGTCAATGATCACCAGGTCCACGGCGGACCCGCGCAGCGCGCCGTCCCGCGGCGGGAACGCTTTCAGGTAGGACCCGCGGCCCAGGCTCATCCGTTCGGTGCCCTGCGAGCGGCGGGCCTGCACCCGGCGGGCCAGGGCGGTACCGGCCAGCTCGGCCATCCGCTCGCCGAACCGCTCGGTCGTGACGTGCCCGGTCTGCGCCGTGTACGCGACCCGGTAGTCGCGATGCTCCAGGCAACGGCCCTGCGCCAGGTCGAACGCGAACGTCGTCTTGCCGCACTGCCGGGGGACCAGGATCACCACGACCGGATACGCGTACCGGCCGGCCGGGGTCAGCTCGCCGATCAGGTCCGCCGCGGCGCGCTGCCAGGTGACCCACGGCCGGCCGTGCAGGTGCGCCACGAACGCGCCGGCGGCGCCGTCAGTGCTGCGGGACGGGTCCCGGGGGGTGGCCCGCCTCGGCGGCACGGAACTCGGCCAGGGCGAGGTCGAGGGGGTCGGGTCCAGAGTCGTCGACGCCGGCGAAAAGGTCACCGCGGGCCGCCCGGTACTCGGCGGTCAGGATGACGAACCCGCGGACCTGCCGGCCGGCGTTCGCGTCGTCGATCCGGTCGGCCAGCGACCGGACCACGTGCACCAGGTCCGCCGGCAGCTCGGCGGCGCCGTCGGGGTCGGTCAGCTCGGCGATCCGGGCGTCCAGCAGCCGGCGCAGCGGGCCCGCCGGGCCGGGCAGCGCCGCGAACAACGGATCGGTTGCCACGCACCGCCACCGCCTCGGCTCGATCGGATCAGATCACCATCCTCGCACGCCGACCGGCGCCGATCCGGGCGCAAACCGCGCGGGACCGCTTCGGGGCGCACACTGTGCCGGTTCCGGGGGCCCGGCGCGGTCCCACGGGAAGACACACAAGGCTAAAGGGTAGCTTCAGCCTAGGGGGGCGCCGGCTCAAAAAACCTGGTGCCGGGCAACGCATCTCAGGGCCCGAACCACGCGGCGATGATCGCGAACGCGATCACGATCACCGCGCACCATTACGGCGAGACAGCCGAGCAGCAGCAGCGACCACAGCACCGGCCGCCACCGCCACCGGTCCGGGCCGGCCCTCATCGCGCGATCAGCCGAGATCGCCTGATTGTTCCCGCGGCCCGGGCCGCCGCGGCGGCGAGGGGTTACCGACGTGGCGGCGGCCCGGGTCCAGCAGCTCCAGAATCCGGTCCAGCTTGGCGTCGAGCTGGCGCAGCAGCTCAGCGTCAGCCGGCTGGTCTGATCCATTCACGGGGCGTCCTCACTCTCTTATCAGAACCAGGGCCGGGACGGCGGCGGCGGTGAGCGCCGCTGCTGCGCCAGCTGCACACCGCGGGCCACGTTGCACGGCAGGCAGGCGGCGACCAGGTTGTCCAGCGTGTCCGGGCCACCGTCGGACCGCGGCACCGGGTAGTGGTCCGCGCTGGTCGCGGGCGCACCGCACCACCGGCACGGCGCGAACCCCAGCGCCGGGTCGAGGTCCCGGGCCAGCACCGCGGCGACCAGGGCGCGGGACCTGGTCCCGCCCCACCGGGGCCGGCCGCTCTGCCGCAGCAGGTAACCATCCGGGCCGCGGCGGGCCGGCACGTCAGGGCCGCCGCGGGTCGAACAGCGTTCGGGTGCCGTGAATCGGCGTCACGTTGCGCGGCGGCGGCGGGGCGGCGTCCAGCCACCGCCAGTGCACCGGGTGCCGGCGGCGGCACAGCGCGCACGCCGGCGTCGAGGTCCACGGGCGGACCAGGTCCCCGCCCTGCTGGCCGTGCACACAATCGGCGGCCGCGCGGACAGCGGCGACGTACCGGTGCGAGATCGGCATCACGCACTGACCCACACCGCCGGCCGGTCGGCCAGCTCGGCCAGCGCGCCGATCAGCGCATCGGCCACGTCCTCGGCCACCGCCGGCGACATCACCAGGCACAGCGACTCATCCACGCACAGCCGGATCACCGTCGGTTCGTCAATCGCCCGGTCCGCGGCCGCGGACACCGACCGCCGCGGCAGCAGCGGCACCAGATGAATCTCGGCCAACACACCAACGGTCATACCACCCGGCGCCGACAGCGCCACCGGCCCCTTTCCATGCGTCTTGGTTGTGGACCGATTGTGGACCGAAATTGTGGACGAAAACTCTTGCGCCGCAACGGATCGGAATGCAACGCGCGTTACCTAACGTAACGATCTCTTCCCAAACCAACTAGGTTGGTTTGGCTTTTAAGACAAGAAACAGAGCGAAGCTCGATCGGTGTTTGGTTGAGCGCCGCCCAACGTGAGGGGTTGCCAGCTACCGGCGACGGGATCGAGCCGCCCGGCGCCGCACCACCAGCGAGCAGCCGCGTCCGGCGCCGCCTTACCGATCGAGGTCAGGTCCAGATGGCACCACCGTCCGGCCGGTCGTCCGGGTCGCACGTGTGGTCAATGCCGGCGATTATCAGCGCGGAGCATTCGCACGGCAGGATCTCTCGGCGGACACCGCCGACAAGCGTTGTGGCCATTGCGTACTCGGCCGCGCCGCTCACCGGTAGGTCGCAGCGATCGCCGTGCAGCGGCCGGCGCCGGCGTAGGCAGGCAGAGCACGTCACGAGGTCGAGATCCCGCGTGGTCGGCAGCCGGCCGGCCAGGATGCCGCAGCGGGCGCGATCGCGGGCACCTGGCAGCAGCAGGTGAACTCTCGCGGCGGTCACTCGGCGCCCTGGTCGCGGGTCGAGCAGCGCCGGTCCAGCTCGGCGCGCAGCGCGGCCGGCATCGGCACACAAGGCGCGGTGTGCTGGGACAGGTCCCGGGCCGCGGCCAGGTAGTCGGCGCGGCACAGCGGACAGCCGGGCGTGCCGTGCCCGGGCCGGCACCGCCGGCCGCGCTGCACACCATGCGGGCACTGATCGACGCCGCCCATGATCAGCGCCGGGGTGTAGGGCCGGTCGGCCGGCGTCGGCCGGGCCGGATCATCCGCGGCGGCCGACCGGGCGGCCCACAGCGCGGCGGCCAGCTCGGCGATCTGATCGGCGCTCAACAACGGTGACGACACTGGGGGGCTACTCGGCGATCTCGACGATCTCGACCCGGTCGTCGGGCAGCGCGGCGGCGTTGCGGCGCCGTTGCTCGGCGATGGCCTCGATCGCGCCGCGCTCGAAGACCATCGTTCCTTTGCCTCCCGCCGTGCCGGTGCGGATGCGGCCGCGGAGCGGCAGCAGGCCTGCATTGGTCCACCGGACAACCATCGACGGACTGATGTCCAGAAGTTCGCCGGCGGTTGTCGTACCGATCAGATCATCGTCGTTCGCCATAGCGCGCATGATTGCGCATCGGACAACCCGATCGGCGTAGGACACGCCCGCGTGCGTTGATTCACCACGCCGCGAACGTGTCACACTTGACGCATGACGACAGATTTTCAGCTACGGCTCAGCCTTGACGAGGCTCTGGCGATCACCCTGCGACGGGCCGGAATGGGAGTCGCGGAGATGGCCGACTATCTCGGCGTGACGCGCGGAACGGTGGGCAACTGGACCGGCGGCCGGATCGTGCCGAACACGCAATCGCTGCGGTTGTGGGCGCTGCGGACCGGGGTGCCCTACGAATGGCTGTGCGCCATCAGGGACTCGAACCCCGAACCCGCTGATTTAGAACATCACCGGCGGGTCGCGGCGTGAGCGACGACGTGAGCGACGACGTGAGCGACGGCGTGCTGGTCGGCGATCTGCAGGTGATCGAGGACCTGGCGCGGGCCGCCGCGGACGACGAGACGCTGCGGGAGCGGCTCGCCGATGTCTACCTGATCGCCTGGCAGCACGGCCACACGGCCGGCGCGGCGGCCGCGGACGGCAGCACGGCCGACCTTCCGCCGTATCGGAACCCGTTCTGGTCCAGCAGCCTGCCGTCCCGGCCGGCCGACGCCGGCGACGACGACTATTCGCTCGATCCCGACGACGATTATTCCGGCGAGCAGCTCAGCGGCCCGCCGGAATAGCTCTTAACCGGCTGATTAAGAACATTCGGGGGCCGGCGACCGGAAAGAAAACGGGGCCGCGGCGCGTGATGCGCCGCGGCCCCGGCCGTCACATCATCGTCAATCACCAGGCAGGAAAGATTTCAGGGGGAAACCGCGCGTGCACAGGAAGACCAGCATCAGCAATGTTCCGGCCGACTGGGGCCACGCCATCGAGGGCTGGTCCGGGTGGCTGCTCGCCGGCGCGGTCCGGGCGGCGACCCTGGAGCTGCGGCTCTATCAGCTGCGCCGGTTCGCCCGGGACCACCGGCACCTGGGCCCGTTCGACGTCGACGCGGCCGCGGCCGCGTCGTGGGTCGGCGGGCACGGCTGGCAGGCCGAGACGATCCGCTCACACCGGGCCGCGCTGCGCTCGTTCTACGGGTGGGCCCACTCGTCCGGGCTGAGCGGCCACGACCCGTCACGGCTGCTGCGGAAGGTGCCGGCGGCGCCGATCCGGCCCCGGCCGGCGCCGGAAGCGGCGATCGCGGCCGCGCTGGCGGCCGCCGACCCGCGGCTGGCGCTGATGATCGCGCTGGGGTCCCGGCACGGGCTGCGCCGCGGGGAGATCGCCCAGGCGCACACCCGGGACCTGGTGGAAGACCTGGACGGCTGGTCGCTCACCGTACACGGCAAGGGCGGCAAGGACCGGGACGTGCCGCTGCTGCCCGCGACGGCGGCCACGCTGCGGGCCGCGCCGGCCGGCTGGCTCTTCCCGAACCGGCGGGGCGGTCACCTCACACCGGCGCACACCGGCCGGCTGCTCAGGCTGGCGCTGAGCGGCACCGACGGCCGGGTCACCGGGCACCAGCTGCGGCACCGGTACGCCACGGTCATCTACCGGGAAACCGGGGACCTACTCAGCGTCCAAGAACTTCTCGGGCACGCCTCACCGGCCACTACCATCCGTTACGTGAAGGGCGACCAGGGCCGCCGGCGGCGGGTCGCGGCCGCCGCGGCCTAGAGCGGCCCGACGGCGATATCACGGCTTCTGTCCGACAGCGATGACCTGAGCCCAGAACGGGCTACCGCGGACCGCGGACGCGCCGATGCTGGTCTGCATCGCCGCCCCGCTGAACCCATTGGCATCGAGGCTCTGCAAGCCCACCAAAACCACGATCCCGGATGCGGAACTCTCACAGGTGACGGTGACGTTCGGCACCGTCCCGGCCTTGAACGACCCGCCCGGGAACAGCTGCGAGAACGTCCCGCCACCGTCCGGGGTGATCAGGACCCGGAACGCGCGGACCTCCCGGCCACCGCCGCGCGCCTCGATCGCTTCGGCGAGGTCCCGGATCGCGGCCGCGCCGTCCCGGACCGGTTCGCTCGGCAACGGGTACGGCAGCCCACCGGCGGTCATCCCTGGCATAACGGTTCTCCCTGCGTGTGTGTTGGATCATGCGACGCCGACGCCGGCCAGGTCGGCCCAGCCGATGACCGGGTCGAACTGCACCCACTGCCACGGGCCGGGCAACTGCTCCCAGGGCGCCGCGGCCGACCCGGTCGCGGCCGCCGAGCTGGTGATCAGGTCCAGCTCCCAGCGGCCGGCCGTGCTGGTCAGTTTGGCGCCCTCCAGGTACAGCGGCACGGACGCGGTTAGCGGCGCCGGCGACCAGTCCGGCAGGTCGGTCAGCAGAATCGGCAGGCCCAGCCGGGTCGTGCCGTCCAGGATTGTCATCACCGCGGCCAGCGCGGCCGGGCCGAGCAGGTCGTCCGGCTCTAGCCGGTAGGTCAGGCCACCGACCCGCCACCCGCCGGCGGACAACCGGCCGAGCAGCGCGTCGGCGACGGCGACGGCGGCGGCGGCGGCCGCCAGCTCGGTCGACACCTGCACCCGGCGGCGGCCGGTGGCGGCCTCGGCGGCCTGGTCGACGGCGGTCACCGTGCGGCCGACCGGCTTCGGTTGGCCCTTGTCGTCAACGGTCTGCTCCTGCCAGCCGACCGCGACCCGGGTCGCGGTGTCGGTGGAGTCCTGCTCCCAGCGGACCGGCTCCAGCAGCACGTCGCACGCCGACACGGTGATCCCGCGGGCGCCGACCACCGGGGCCACGATGATCCGCACCACCAGGTCGGCGCCGCGGGTCAGCAGCAGCAGCGGCGGCCGGGCGGCGGTGTCCTCCAGCAGCAGGTATGGCCCGGTGACCAGGGACGTCGCGGACCACAGCACACCGGCGACGGACTGCGCCAGCTCGGCCAGCAGACCGGCCGCCGGTTGGTTGTCGACGTCCCGGTAGGTGACCGGGACGGCGGCCACCGACGGCGCCACGGTGCGCGCCAAGGGCTGCCCGGCGGCGGTCAGGATCCGGTCGAACCGGGCGGCCAGGGCCTCCGCCGGCCACGGCTGCGCCCCGACGTACCGGTTCGCCAGCTCGGCGGTGTCATCCTGCGCGGTGACCTTGACCAGCGTCGCGGCGGCGGCCGGGTCCCACTGCGCGACCAGGTCGGTCACCCGGCCGGTGAAGACCTCACCGGCCAGGGCGGCGCCGGCGGCCGGCGCCAGCAGCAGCAGATCGTCGACGATGGTCGCCGCCAGGTCGGCCCAGGACAGGGCGGCCGGCAGCTGCTGCCAGGTCAGGGCCGGCGGGTCCACCTCGGCCCAGGCCGGGCCGGTCGGGTACACGTCCAGGGCCAGGCCCAGCCACACACCGGGCGGCGGGGTGACCAGCCCGCTGAACACCGACCAGCCGGCGGCGTCCGGCGGGCCGGCGGTCGCCTCAGCCGGCAGCACGGTGACACCGGGGGAGTCCCACGGCGTCGAAAACGCCGCCGGGCGCAGGATCACCCCGGCGACCGGGGCCAGCGCGGCAGGGACCCGCACAGCGGCGCCGAACCGCCAAGACTGACCGGGCAGTGTCCGCGGCACGGCGTCCCACGCCGCCGGGTCGCGGTCGGTGCTCAGGTCCGCCGGCGGGAAGATCACCCGGACCCGGCGGGCGGCGTCCACCGGCTCCAGGCGGGCGGCGTGCGCGCCGGTGTGCACCGGGGCGGTCCGCACCGTCACCGGGCCGGCGTTGACGCCGATCACGGACAGCACGGTGCCGGCCGGCCGGGCCTCGAAAGAAGGATCGGTGATAGTCGGCACCGTCGGGTCCGGGTAGATCAGCGCGTCGGCGCGGACCTGCACCCGGGCACCGACGTGCAAGCGGTCGGTGAACCGCGGCGGACCGCCGGCGTCCAGGACGGTGAAGGTGCAGGACGCCGGCGCCGGCTGGTCCAGGATGGTGTCCCGGCCCCACGTCACCCGCAGCCCGGACAACACCACCGGTTCGGTATCGGACTCGGCCGGCTGCCCGTCGGCGTACCGGACACCGTCCACCCACAGCACACACGACGGCGGCAACGACGGCCGCGGCCCGGTCACAGGATCACCGGGCCGGCGCGGCGGCCGCGGGCCCGCAGAATCGAGTCGATCTGCCGGGCCACCGCGTCCGGGTCCAACGCGCCGGTCACATTGATGACCGTCACCGGGCCCAACGCGCCGGCCGCGCCGGACAGCGCCGGCAGCAGCGAGGACGCCGCCGGGGTGAACGCCGGCGGGCCGGCGGCCGGGCCGGACAACGCCAGCGGGGCGGCACCGGCCAGGGCGCCCAGCGCGCCCGGGACGGCGGCGCGGGGAGCGATCACCGCGGTCCCGGCGACCTTCGTCGTGGTCAACGCCGACAACGCGTCGACGAGGGACTGCACCTGGGACGCGGCGAACTGCGCGGCCGCGGCGATCCCGCCGATCAGCGTCGACAGGCCGCGCAGCGCCCCGCCGATCGGGCCCAGTACCGCGCCACCGCCAAGGAACGCGTCGAAAAACTCCCGGACCTTCCCGGCGGCGGCGGCGATCTGGTCGCGGAAAATGAAGATCACCGCGAGCAGCGCCACCACCAGGCCGATGACCAGCACGATCGGGTTGGCGTACAGCGCGGCGTTAAACAGCCACACCGCGCCGGCGGCCAGGGACAGCACACCGCGGCCCACCGCGACCGCGGCGGAGAAGATACCGGTGGCCACCGCGGCCAGCGACACGGCCAGGTTATAGGCGAGGATCGCGGCCGCGGCGATGCCGATCACCACCAGCCAGGTCTGGACCGATGCCTTGTTCTGCTCGACCCAGGCGAACAGCTCGGCCAGCTTCGCCGACGCGCCGGCGATGATCGGGGTAAGCACGTCGCCCAGGGACGCTTTGGCGTTTTCCCACTGCGCGTTCGCGGTCTGCTGCGCGCCGGCCGCGGTGTCCGCCTCGGCGGCGTAGGCGCCCAGGCTGGAGGACGCGCCCTGGGTGATCAGCTCTAGGGTGGCCTGCGCCTGCGCGGCCTGCAAAGCCTGCCCGGTCAGGCCGGAGTTGCCATCCGCGGCGACCTGCGCGGCGACGCCGGCGGCGGACAGTTTGATGCCGAATTGCTCCAGCGAGTCGTACTCGCCGCGCAGCGACGCGCCCAAAGCGTCGACGGCGGTCGCGGTGTCGGTGCCGAACGTGGCGGCCAGGTCGGCGCCGGTCTGAATCAGCTGATTCGACTTCGCGGCCGCCGAGTCCGAATCGAACCCGAGGTTTTGCAGCATGGCACCGGACACCGCGGCGAACTGCTCATAGGCGGCGGTCGACAGGCCCATATTCTTCGCGGCGTCCCGACCCCAGGCGGCGACCTTCGCGGCGTTCGAGGACCCGAACACCTTTTCGATGGCGCCGGAGGACTGCTCCAGGTCCGACGCCGCGTCGGCGCTGGCCTTGCCGATGGCCAGCAGCCCGCCGGCGACGATACCGGCCGGTACGGCGGCCTTCCGCATCGCCGAGTCGAACTTCCCGGCGGAGGACGCGGTGCCCTCTAGGGCCCGCTGCGCGTCGGCGGCGTCGCCGACCACCTCGATCGAGAGCCGCGCGGTGCTACCGGCCACGGGTGCCCGCCTTTCGTTGTTCGGCCTGCCGGTTCAGCTCGTCGACCGCGGTCGCGACGATGGCGTCGTCCTCGGCGAGCCACACCGCGACCGGGATACCGGTCGCGATCGCCAACTGGACCATCAGCCGGGAATAGGACCCGGCCGGGTAGGGACCGGCCCGGCGTCGTCGTCGTCGACCGGCACGATCGACTCGACGTCGTCCTGCCACGCTTCCCAGGTCAGGTCCGGGCCGATCACACCGTCCCGTTTCAGGGCCCGCCACGCGACGAAACCCTGCGCGTTTACGACGTTCTCGGCGAACGTGCCCCACCGGTGTTTCTGAATGGTGCGCTCCCAGGCGGCGGCGTCGGCGTACCGGGGGCGGACCTTATGCACCGTCCCGTCGACCATCGTCACGATGACGTCCTGAGTGATGGCCATGCGGTCAGCTCCCCTGCACTTTGTCCAGCGCGGCCGCGACGGCCCGTTCGTACACCGGTAGCCACTGGTCCCGGGTGCCGGGCACGGCGTCCCGGATGAACCGGCGGGCCCGGATGCGGCGGGCCGGCCAGCCGAATTCCTGCACACCGGCGTAAACCAGGGCGGTCGAGACCTGCACCGGCCGGCCGGTCTGCACCCGGATCGACGCGGCCAGCGCACCGGTGCGCTTCGGCGCCCGGGCGGCGGCGCCGGCGGCCAGGATGCGGGCCGCCTCGGCGTGCGCACCCGCCAGGTCGCCCAGCTCGGCGGCCGCCGCGTTCAGGGTGGCCTGTAGGTGATCGACCCCGCGGACGGTGACACCGCCGGCCGCCGCGCCGGTCACGGGCCCGCCGGGTAGGTGATGACCGGCTGGCCGACGATGTCGAACGCGATGTCGCTGGTCAGGTCGTCGCCGTAGTTGTCGGCGCCCAGGCGCAGCGGGTCGATCACCAGGGTCCCGGCCACCTTCACCCCGAGCGCGGTCGACGGGGTGAAGGTGAATGGCTGCACCGACCCCGGCGCGGACCAGGACAGGGCGAACAGGCCGGCGTCGTCGCCGGCGTCGACGTCCACGTTCCCGGTCAGCTGGTAGATGTAGGACACGGTGCCGGCGCGGACCTGGCCGCAAAGTTTCGTGGTCGGGTCGGTGGAATTCTTGGACGGATCTACCGATGCGTTGTTCACCAGGCAGGACACGTCAACGGCGGCGCCGGCGGCGCCGATCGTCAACTCGCCGGGCCCGAGCTTCCCGGTCGTGGTGGGCAAAGATGGTGCGGTCATTGGTTTCTCGCCTCTCAGTCAGAGTCAGTGTCGGATGCGTTCGGACCAGGTCAGCCGGTACGCGGGCAGCGGGCCCGCCTGGGACGGGATCAGCAGGTCCGCCGGTTCGCCGCGGACGGCGACCAGGTCCAGGGCGGCGGCCACCCGGTCCACCAGCTCGCCCAGGTTCGCCAGGTCCACGCTGCGGCCGGCGGCGCCGGTCACACACCAGATCACGTGCGTGGCGGTGAAATCGCCGCGGCCGAAACGCCACTCGATGACCGGCGGCGCCACGTACACCGCCGGCGGGTTAATGTCCCGCTCGTCCAGGGTGGCGCGGACACCGCCGGCCAGCAGCCGGGACACCACCGATTGCACCGCCCCGGCGATGCTGGTCATCCGACACCGGGCATCGCCCATAGCCCGGTGCGCAGCGCCCGGGCGATCTCCGGGTCGTACCGGGACACGTAGGTCACGCTCTCGCCGAACGACTCGACCCCGCCGGGTGAATTGCGGCGGCGGACCAGCCGGGCGGCCAGCATCACCGCCGCTTGGTACACCTCGGCGTCCGGGGCGAACACGCCCGGGGCGGCCGCGACGAACCGGCCGGCCGGGCCGCGGCCGGCCGGCGCCGGCGGCACCGTCAGGTCCGGGCGGGCCCGCTGCACCTGCGGCTCGACCGCGGCCGCGCACCTGGTGATCAGCTCGTCGTCGCCGGTGTCGGCGCCGGAGATCCGTAGCTGCTCCTTCACGTCGGCGACGGACAGCCATCCCGGGGCGAAATCCATTGCCGCGGTTACGGTGTCGTTG
>Ga0208588_1000366_pt1 | contig 14707 bp, 13 predicted proteins | sample NGESurshal092012_8_FD_184483 | JGI IMG/M metagenome (GOLD analysis project Ga0208588, IMG submission 184483) | Arctic peat soil microbial communities from Barrow, Alaska - NGEE Surface sample 415-3 shallow-092012 (SPAdes) | ecosystem: Environmental > Terrestrial > Soil > Wetlands > Peat ...
CCAGCGAAAGGATAGAAGCTACTGCCGCCAGAATCCGCCGCGCAAAAAATTCGGTTCTGAGAGCTAGGACTTTCACTATTCAGAGCGCTCGAAGAGTTGCAAACCGTACGATAGTAACCAAGTCCAATGTCAATGCCCTTATTAGGCTTGAAACCAATTTCAGCGGCTGCCTGGCTAGGTCCTGTAAGACCACCACTACCATAACCGTAGGAATCGCCGCCCCCCAGGGCACCATAGTAGGCCCGTATACTCCATTGGTCGCCAAGCTTCCAAATAGCAGAAATAGCGGGCACAGACTGTCCCACCAGGGCAAGGCCAATATTGCGGTGGAAACCCCTCAAAGAAAATTGTGTCAGCTCATCACGAGTATTAGGCTGAAGACCCAGGGTGTCTTTGTTTTCATTCCGAGGACCAATTCTTACTTTGAAATCTTTGCTGAATAGGGGGAAGTCATAGTAGAGCTTGTCGAAAGAAGCTGGAGCTCTACCATTCGTAAAGGTTGTACCGGGACTCAGATAATCTATCCGACCAACGCGGACCTCGTTAGGCGTAGCAGGGCCCGTACCGAAAAAACTACCCCCATCGGTATTTGCACTCATCCGAATTCTTAGTTCATCTCCTTCGACGCCCAGATTCTTGGCACGGAAATTCAGACGAGTCCGAGTTCCGAAAATTACATTCTGAGAGTTTCCGGGTATGGAAGCCCTACTACTACCAGTATTATTAGTTGCAACGTTGCCGCCAGCACTAGCTCCGGCAATGGCGAATACCGTATCTACATCCAACTTAGTCGTAGTAGAGAACTGCTGGTATTCCAATTCCCTGACTTTAGGTTCTAAAGCATCGAGCTGACCCTTTAAGATAGCCAATTCAGTCTTAAATTGCTCTTGCAAGCGCTGGACAGTAGCCAAATCTTCTCTATTGTCGAGAGGTTCCGTAGATTCAGACAAATCTTGTTTGAGGGCGAACGGTTCTGTGGCTGCCGCAATCTGCTCACTAATTTTGTCCAAGCAGGCATTTAAGCCTGCTGCAAATTCATACCGACTCAAAGGGCGATTTCCCAAATACTTTTTGTTGGGATAGCCTTCAATACAGCCATACCGCTCCACCAAAGACTTTAAGGCTTGAAAAGCCCAACTATTTGGGTTTACGTCCGTCAACTCAGAAACCGAAGACACCTGAGCCACCTCAGAGCTTGTAGCCAGATTGCTGCTCATTGCAGCTACCGATGTATCCGGAACGGCCAAAGCTGGAAGGGCCATCAAGCAGACTCCAAGGGTCAGAGAGCCAGAAAGTCCAAGACGCTGCAACATTACTTTTCTCCTCACTATTCATGAATGAATCACGGACACTTTGGATGGGCTGTTGTTAGAAGGCCCTTCCAGCCGAGCGAAGTAGTCACCAATCGCCCGGTTCAGAAGGGTTATCGTGCCAGATTTCCAGACCTAACTCCTGCACGTAGGCCAGCCCACTCTGAATTTGCTCAGCGCTACCCTGGAGTTCTAAGTCAAACCATCCGTCTCCTGGAACCTGCGCTCCGAGGATAGCCGCCTTAATATTTACCGTCAGCCCATGGTGAGAGACCAGGCGAGAAATGACAGGCTCTTGGTGGTACTGTTTGGGGATTTTCACCCGAATACGAATTTGGGTTTCCTCTTGAGCCTGCTTTGGTGAATCATTCCTAGCTGTCTCAGGTCGGTTATTTTTTTGAATCGCCATGGGCATCCTCCTTTATTCCTCATCTTTAATGCGGGTTTTGCGTTCCAGGATTTCCTTGAGGAACAGTGTTACCACCGCCAAAAGTGCCAGTAGCACTGCAGCCGAGAAAGCCGCTTCCGTCTCATACTGCTTGTAGGATTGCTCCACAAACAGCGGGAGGGATTGGGTCTGTCGGGCAATGTTGCCCGAAACCACGGCAATAGCTCCAAACTCCCCCATCGCTCGGGCATTGGTTAGAAGCACCCCATAGAGCAGACCCCAGCGGATATTCGGCAGGGTGACGCGCCAAAAGATCTGCCAGTCGTTCGCTCCCAAAGTTTTAGCGGCTTCCTCCTCTTCAGGACCGACCTCTTCTAAAACAGGAATCACTTCACGGGCGACAAAGGGAAGGCTGACGAAGGCTGTAGCGAGCACCATGCCGGGAAAGGCAAAGATAATCTTGATATTGTTAGCCTCTAACCAGGGTCCAAACCAACCATTGCGCCCATAGAGCAAAACAATCATCAGTCCTGCTACCACAGGAGAGATGGCAAAAGGCAGGTCTATGAGGCTCAAGAGCAGCGTACGGCCAGGAAACCGCTTACGGGCCAAAGCCCAGGCAGCGCAAAGACCAAATACGGTATTCAACGGCACGACAACCAAAGCCAAGAGGAGTGTGAGTCGAACCGCACTCTGGAAATCAGGTCGCGTTAGGTTATCTAAGAAAGGCCCAATTCCCTTATGAAAAGCCTGGACAAAAACATTGAGCGCAGGAATGAACAGGACCAACCCTAGATAGCTAACCGCTACCCCAACCAGAACTGCGGGGACCCAACTACTGCGCTGAGCGGGTAAGGCAGGACGGGGCGAAGCGTTCTGAATTTTAGTTTGTGTCGTGCTAGTCATAACGCTTAGTCCACGCTTGTAAGAAGTTGATGGCCAACAACAGGAGTAGCGAAATTCCTAACAGAACCGTGCCAATCGCGGTAGCCCCCGCATAGTCGTACTGTTCCAATCGTTTAAAGATTAGGACAGGGGCAATTAGGTCCTTAAACGGAATATTGGAAGACACAATTACGACCGAGCCATACTCCCCCACTGCGCGGGAAAAGCCCAGGGCCACGCCTGTTAGTATTGCCGGAAATAGGGGGGGCAAGATCACGTGCCAGAAGGTTTGCCAGGGAGAAGCGCCCAGGCTCCAAGCGGCTTCTTCCAAATTCTTGTCTATTTCCGTCAAAACGGGCTGCACGGTCCGCACCACGAAGGGGAGGGAAATTAAGAGCATGGCCACTCCCACCCCCAAGATTGTGAAGGATACCTTAATCCCCAGAGGCTTCAACAGTGAACCAATCCAGCCATTGTCGCTATAAACTGTTGCCAGGGTGAGCCCGGCAACAGCGGTAGGCAACGCAAAGGGCAAATCCACCGCTGCATCGATAATCCGCTTGAAGGGAAAGTCATAGCGCACCAAGACCCAGGCGATCAAGGTCCCAAACACTCCATTGATCAAGGCTGCGATCAGGGAGGTCGTGAAGGTGACATTGTAAGCGGACAACGCCACGGGACTGGTGGCAAGTTCCCAAAACCTGGCAGGGCCTAATAGACTTGCTTTTAAGAGCATGGCTACGGCAGGTACAAAGAGCATCAAGGTGAGATAGCCCAAGGTGATGCGCCAGGGCCAGGAGAGTTTGACCAGTTGGCTCAAAGGATTTTGCCAAACTGATGGGCTAGGAGTGGGGCTAGAAAGGCTCATAAGTCAAAGGCTCATAGGTTCGAGAGGGTGAGGTTTACCGTTTTGCAATCGTGGCCTGCACCTGGTCAAAGACGCCCCCATCCGCAAAGAATTTCTTCTGGATGAGGTCCCAGCCTCCGAAGTCTTGAGCGGTTGCCAGGGTTTTGAGTTTAGGAAACTTGCTCCCATATTCTTTGGCGACGGTTCGGTCTACCGGACGGAATCCGACCTGGGCAAATTCTCGCTGGGCTTCTGGGCTAAACAGATATTTGACGAAGGCCTCGGACACTTCACGACTGCCGTGTTTATCAACGTTCTTATCGACAACGGCAATAGGATTGTCAATGGAAATATTCACCTCCGGGATGATATAGGGGAGTTTCTCCCCCTTCTGGCCTGCCAGAATGATTTCGTTTTCATAGTTGATCAACGCGTCACCCTGGCCTTGTTTGAAGAAGACATCGCTGGCTTCACGGGCATCTTTTGGCAGGACCGGTACGTTTTTATAGGCCTTGGTTATAAAATCCTTCGCTTTTGCTTCATTTCCTCCTTCTTGGATGACAGAACCCCATAGTGCCAGGAAATTCCAGCGGGCTCCCCCAGAAGATTTAGGGTCAGCGGTGATAAAACTTACGCCATTTTTTGCTAGGTCTGCAAAGCCCTTGATCCCTTTAGGATTGCCTTCACGAGTGACAATCCCTGCCACAGATTTGGAAACAATGCTATTGTTTGGAAGTTCTTTTTCCCAGCCTGGCTGAATGAGCCCTGCTTTTTCAATCTTTTTAATGTCTGGAGCTAGGGCAAGATGAACGATATCGGCATCCAGACCATCAATGACCGCTCGGGCTTGGGAGCCAGAACCGCCATAGCTCTGCTTGAAGGTAACAGTTTGGTTGTGTTCTTTCTTCCACTTCTCAACAAACTTTGGAATGACCCGGTCAATGGCTGCCTTGGTGACGGCGAAAGAGACAAGGGTGATTTCCACCTCTTTTTTCGGTGCTTGAGCGATAAGGGAACCTTGGGTGAGGGGGTTGGTCTGGCCTGGAGCACAAACCGTCAGTACCACGCTCAAGCTGGCTCCTACTGCCCATAGAGCCTTAAAATTTTTGCGAAAGCTCAATCTTGATTCACCAGCCACGAGGCTTTGGTGATTTGTTTCGATGACTTGAGCCAAAGAAATTTCTTGCTGCTGGGGGTGTTGCCACCTACTCATGGCCGTTCTCCTGAATTTAATCTACGGTTAGCCGATGGGATTACCGTATTTAAAAAAGTATGAGAACAGATTACACAGGAACTGTTAAAAGAGCAAGAAAAGTCCCCACTTTATCGACAGACAAAGTGGGGATTACCCTCAAAGCAATACAGTAGGAGCTGCTTACCCTACTCTGCCTTAAGCAAATTTGTGTGGTACGCCATCCTGAAACACCAGCAGCTCCCCTGGCTGGATAGCTATCCAGATTTCGTTATCGGTGAGGGGAGTGGTCGTGATAATGGCGACGCGGTCGCTAGGACGGGTCAGCTCTTGAAAATCGACGGTTACATCTTCATCCAGCAGGTGCGCCGCCGCGAAGGGAGCCTGGCGCACGATATAGCTAAGTTTGGTCGAGCAGTGCGCAAAGAAGTGCTCTCCATCTGAAAGTAAATAATTAAAGACTCCCTTCTCGGCCAGGGTTTTTGTAATTTCTCTCAGCGAAGAGTACAATTCCTCAACCGGAGGTTTCTGATCAGGAAACGATTGTCGTAAAGTTTCTAGGATGAGGCAGAACGCCCTTTCGCTATCCGTGCTCCCCACAGGACGGTAGAATCCTGAATTTTTAGGCTCAAAATTGAGCAGATCCCCATTGTGGGCAAACACCCAATATCGGCCCCACAGTTCCCGTCGGAAAGGATGACAATTCTCCAAGGCCACGATTCCTTGGGTCGCTTTGCGGATATGGGCAATGACATGGGTTGATTGGATCGGATAACGTCGCACCAATTCTGCAACAGGGGAAGTAACCGATGGCTTTTCATCTAGAAAAGTTCGGCATCCTAAACCTTCAAAAAAAGCAATTCCCCATCCGTCACGATGCTCATCGGTTTTCCCCCCTCGCGCTGAAAAACCTTCAAAGGAAAAGCAGATATCGGTAGGTACATTGCAGTTCATTCCCAGTAATTGGCACATAGAGGCTGAAGTTCGAGGAACCGATGAGGGATGACAACAGATTAACGTAACGGATGAGCTGTCAGCATTATCAGCATTGTTGGCGCTGCTGGCTACACTGGTGGTATAGGCCCTCATTTTAAAGGGGGAGAAAATGGAAGGTTCGAAAGAAGCTCAAAGAATCACAGTATATCTCAATGAAACAGACACTTGGCATGGTCAAAATCTGGCTGCAGTGATTGTTGAGCGGGCTCGCAGATCGGGATTGATGGGAGCAACGGTCTTCAAAGGAAGTATGGGGTATGGCCGCCACAAGCTTGTTCATACTTCGGACATTGTGGACCTATCGGCTAATCTACCCTTGGTGGTTGAGATAGTTGATGTCCCCGCAGCCATAGAACGCTTTGTCCCAGAAATTTTAGAACTGGCAGGAAAAAATACGGTCACCGTCGAAGCGGTGCAGATCTATCCCCAGCCCGTTGCGCAACAATCGCCAACGGGGCAGAAGTCACTGGTGAGCCAAGGGCCTCCTGTACGCTTTGTGATGGCGGAAAAACCAGTGACGGTCCACCCAGAAACGTCTGTAAAAGAGATTGCCCGACTCTTTGCAGAACATCATTTTGAGAGTGTGCCCGTTGTGGACAGTCAAGGCCATATCCTGGGCATCATCACGGACAAAGACTTAGCCTATCGGGCTTTAAATATTCAAATTCCCCGCTGGCAGTATCTTCTGTCTGGTGTCCCCCTAGTAAAGGAAACCTATGAGAAGACCTTAAAAGAATTAGAAAAAGCGCAAGGGAAGTCGGCAAGCCATGTCATGACCGTAAACCCTATCTGCATCCAAGCCGAAGATCCTTTGTCCAAGGCTGCAGAGCAGCTATTGCACCACCGTATTGAGCATCTTCCCGTTTTAGAGGGGGAAAAGCTGGTGGGAATGCTGACATTGAGTGATGTATTCGGATTTTTGCATCGCCAGGGAGTTTATGAAAATGAAGGCAAGGTTTAGCGTCAAAGCTGTCTAATTCTTCCTAACTCATGCATCCGCTGTGCTTACGGGTGGAAAGTTGGGGTCACAAAAAAGGACGACCGAAGCCGCCCTTTCTAACCAATCAACCAAGATGGTGACTTAGTCGTAGTCACCCATGCCACCACCGCCGCCACCTGTTCCAGATCCTTTGTCCTCAGGCTTGTCTACTACCAAGCACTCGGTAGTCAAGACCATGCTGGCTACAGAAGCTGCATTCTGCAAAGCAGAACGAGTTACTTTCACAGGGTCAATAATGCCTGCGGCTACGAGGTCTTCATAGACACTGGTCTGGGCATTGAACCCATAGGAAGGATCCTGGGAACTGCGGACCTTCTCACAGATGACAGAGCCTTCCAGACCCGCATTGATAGCAATCTGACGGGCAGGAGCTTCTAGGCCACGCTGGACAATCTTGGCTCCGATTTTTTCTTCAGGGATAGTCAGGCTACTCGCGAAGTCATGGAGCTTATCGGCCAAATGCAAGAGTGCGGTTCCGCCTCCCGCCACGATCCCTTCTTCAATGGCCGCCTTGGTCGCGTTGACCGCATCTTCAATGCGCAACTTGCGGTCCTTGAGTTCGGTTTCGGTGGCAGCTCCAACCTTGATTACCGCAATACCGCCGGAGAGTTTAGCCAGACGTTCTTGCAGCTTCTCTTTGTCATATTCGGAATCAGTCTCGTCCAACTGACGACGGATTTGAGCGCAACGAGCTTGGACAGCTTTCTCTTCCCCTTGAGCCACAATCGTTGTGGTGTCTTTCGTGACCATAACTTTGCGGGCTGTTCCCAGCTGTTCCAAGGTGGTGCTTTCCAACTTCAGACCTGCACTTTCGGCAATGCATTCGCCTCCGGTCAAGATGGCAATGTCCTCTAGCATGGCCTTGCGGCGGTCGCCAAAGCTAGGAGCCTTGATCGCTACTACCTTGAGCACTCCACGCAGCGAATTGACCACCAGGGTTGCCAAAGCTTCTTTCTCAATATCTTCGGCGATGATCATCAGAGGTTTACCGGAACGGGCCACCTTTTCCAAGATCGGTACGAGGTCTTGGATTATCGAAATCTTTTTGTCCGTTACCAAGATGTAAGGGTCTTCAAAAACGGCTTCCATCCGCTCTTGGTCGGTAACCAGATAGGGAGAGATGTATCCACGGTCAAACTGCATCCCTTCCGTGACTTCCAGCTCGGTTTCTAGGGACTTGGATTCTTCTACGGTGATGACCCCTTCCTTGCCCACTTTGTCCATAGCTGCCGCAATCATGGCCCCAATTTCTTCGTCATTACCGGCAGAAATGGCAGCTACTTTAGCGATGATCGTATTATCTTCAACGGGCTTGGCGACTTTTCTCAGTTCTTCGACGACGAAGGCTACGGCCTTATCAATCCCGCGCTTCAAAGACATGGGGTTGCTACCGGCAGCCACGTTTTTCAAGCCTTCTTTGACCAAGGCTTGAGCAAGGACTGTTGCGGTGGTGGTGCCATCTCCAGCGACATCGTTGGTTTTGGAAGCTACTTCGCGAATCAGTTGAGCTCCCGCATTTTCCAGATGGTCTTCCAGTTCAATCTCTTTCGCAATAGTAACCCCGTCGTTCACAATTTGGGGAACGCCAAATTTCTTCTCCAGAACAACGTTACGGCCCTTGGGACCAAGGGTGACTTTTACGGTATTGGCGAGGGCATCAATCCCTCTTTCCAAGGCCCGACGAGCCTGTTCATCAAAAATAATCTGCTTAGCCATGTATTTCTCCTGCGGGTCGTAATTTTTGTTTAGGCAAGAATTGCCAAAACGTCTTTTTCAGCAATCAGAATGTAGTCTTCGGTACCCAGCTTCACTTCCGTTCCGGCGTACTTGGAATACAAGACTTTATCGCCTACGGCGACGTCAACCGTGGCATAGGAACCATCATCCTTGCGCTTGCCTGGACCAACGGCGACAATTTCTCCCGTTTGTGGTTTTTCTTTGGCACTATCGGGCAATAAAATACCACCGGCTGTTTTATCTTCAGCGGCTACCAGCTTGAGAAAAACCCTATCGCCAAGAGGTTTGAGGGTATTTACATTGAGGGCCATGGCTGCCATATCGTTCTCCCTGATTCACAAAATTCAAAGGTGCACAGGCAAAATATTAGCACTAAACCATGGTGAGTGCTAACACTCATAGCAGGAGACCGCTAAAAAAGTTCATGCATGGAGGAATGCATCGGCCATATGCTCGAGGCTTACACGCTTAACGAGCCAGTCTGGAGCATGTTTGGACAAAACGGAAGCTTGGTAATGACCTTCCCCCGAAATTGTGAGCATTCCCGAAGAATCGATAACGGAGGAAAAAATGTACAGATGACAGAAAAACTAGGCAGGATATTCACAGGCGAGCAGAAAGCTGAGGCAGTTCGCATCTCGGCACGTGTACATGAGCTTTGCTTACAGCTTGCTGGGTGCCAGCTTCGCTTAGCGCCTGCCGGACACGTCACTCAATCTGCAAGGCCGTCAGCCAAGGTGCCAGAGAAAAAGACTTATGGGTAAGGCAGAGCCTTCTGGGAGAGGAGGCAGGGAGAAGAGATCTTCAGAGAATACCAACAGCACGGCGCAGTTCAACAAGAGATTGGTTATAAGTGATCACTGATTGGAGGAGATTAACTTTGGCTTGGGTCAGGGCGTCTTCTGTACTAATTACATCCGTTTGGGTTCCTACCCCAGCCTGGAAGCGTAGACGTGCTAAGCGTAATGCTTCCTCTGCTTGAACTTGAGCTTGTCTAGCTGAACTGATTCGTTCTTTACTGGACTGTAGGGTAAAGAACTGTTGTTCTACCTCGAAGCGTACTTGATTGTCGGTGTTGATGAAATTCACCCGTGCAATTTTGGCAGCTGCTACCGCTTGTTCTGCTTGCCCCTGGGCAACTCCTCCATCAAAGAAGTTCCAGCGGAACCGCACTCCCAAACTAAAGCCAAGCTCCACTCCTGGGGCGTCGAAGCTGTTGAACTGGTTTGGAGAGTCTATCGAAGCGCTCAAACCCAGCTGGGGACCTGTTTGAGCATAGGCGAGCTTTTCTTGGGCTTTTGCCTGCTGTTCCTGTGCGATAAATTGTGGCAGTTCCACCCGTTTAGCATAAGCCTGAAAAATAGAATCATCCAAACTTAAATTCCAACTTCCACTCTCCTCAATCGGGTCTCTAGCACTGACAGCGGTTGGCTTGGCAAAATTGAGCTCACGGGCCAAGTCTCGTTGAGCGACCAGCTGATTATTCTGGGCCTGGATCAGTCGCTGTTGGGTATTGGCTACCTGCACTTGTTGTCTGAGTACGTCAAACTTGGTGCCTACTCCAGCTCGCTCTTGAGCCTGAGCATCTTTCAAACTCGCCTCGGCATTCCGGACTGCCGATTGGGCAATTTCTACGTTACCGTCCTCCGTTTGAAGTTTGAAATAAGCCCTAGCAACATTGACTTTTAGATCTTGAAGCTGTTTTTCTACCTCCAAGGCGCTGTTTTTCAGACCTTGCTGAGCATTCTCAATCCGAGCGTCCACCGAGCCAGAAGTGTATACGTTCCAGTTGGCTTTTAGTAAGCTCCCAGTTAAGCTAGATGAATTCTGCGAGCCAGATGAAAGATTCTGCGCCGTAGCCTGGGACACCTTTGAGTAATCATATTGAGCATTGGTCTCAAGCGTTGGAAGCCTGCCCGCGTCTGCCTCTTTGACCTGACCTTGGGAACGATCCACTCCTAACTTAGATAACAAAAGGTTAGGACTACGCTGAATAGCAATTGCGATAGCCTCATTCAGAGAAAGAGCCTGAGTTTTCTGAATCTTCAGATCCACTGGCGCTTGGGGGGCCAGTGGAAACTCTGGCAGTAAGGGCTGGATATTGGTAACTGGCTGAGCAACAGACTGAGCGTCAGAAGGAGTAGAAGGAAGAGCCTGGGCTAGAGTAGGAGCTGTCAGGCCAATTAGACTCAGGCTCCCAATGCTTAAAATTGTGCGAATACGGTTCAGATACGACACTCCTCATCTCCTCAAACATGCACCATATGTCACATGATGACAGATTGCGGGGGGGGTTCGAAATAAGTAACCTTGCCCCTTAGATACTATATCCACGCCTGGTGCCTGCAGTGTTCCCTAATTTACCCCATTAACCAGTTTTGGTTTGGGTAGAGGCAAACAACTTGTTTCCAGTAAGGTGCTGGCTGCCACTTTAGAGGTATCGATGGCCGTCCGTGTATAATCTGTTTCCCGCAATTCTTTGAACTCAGGCTCTTTGCAATTCAAAACTTCGGCTTTTTGAATAACATCCCCTACCTGGAGTTTGCGAACAATTTTGATTCCCTGAGTGACGTAAGCAAAATTGGCGTATTTGCCATCAAATAGATTATTGCCGGTCGGCGTCAGTTCTGGGTCAGAAAAAGAGATGAAAAATTGGCTAGAGGCAGAGTTGGGGTCTTTCTCTAACCTAGCCATAGAGAAGGTCCCTGGGGGACCAAAGGGAATCGCGGGGAATTTATCTGTTATTTGACCATACACAATCGGGTTCTCTCCGCCTTTAATGTATTTGTCATGCAACTTGGTCATCTCCTCTTGTAACTTAAGCGGGTCTATCCCAAAGCGGTCTTCCGTGTAATCAACGCGGCGTTGAATAATTCTAGAGAAGTTATAATCTAACTCTTTACGAGCTGGGCGCACCTCCAGCGGAAGGTTACGAATCTTCCCCGTCGCAGGATCTTTGAAGCCTCCATTCCGATCTTCTCCAGGAGCCCCTGTTTGAACCAAAAAGAACCGTTCAGCCCGTGAAATCTTAAGACCGTTATAGAAACCACGATTGACTAAATCGAGAAAATTTCCCCCAGTCACAGGAGCATTAAAGCCATCGACCAAGGCTACAAAACTCCCCTGATTGGTCGTGAATTTAACCATCGTCCATCCACCATCTAGATAGGGCCGATTTCGATATTGTGGCGGGACATCTGTCTTGTAATCACCTAGCATGTCTAATTGGAAAAGATCAAAATACCAAAGTGTTCTGCGGTACTGAAGCGTAGCACCAGCCACATCCTCAGCATAGATTTTGTCTTGCAGGATGCGAATGTTTTTGCGCAGATCGGCCATGCGTGTAATTGCTTCAGGTTTTAGGGGCGCTGGCACCTTTGCCATCATTTTCGGCTCGTTGCGGGCAAGAATTTCTAGCACCTTAGCTACATGTTCTTTGCCTGCTATCCAGTTGCGCTCCCTAATATGTTGTAGGGTATGCTCTAGTGTTTTTTCTACTTCCCAGGACTCAACTCCTGTATCAGGAAGAGAACGACGCAAAGCAACCTCTGCTTGTCGAATCGGCTCTCCGCCAGGTAGTCCCTTGACTAAAGTAGTATCGTCCAGTTTGCTGATGTCTTGGGAACTATTGAGCCAAACCACCGTGCCTGTGATCACTGCTGCTGTAACCCCCAAGCCCCCTAAAGTCCACCAAAGAGGCTTCAGGTTAACTTGCTTGCGGACTGATTTAGTCAGCGTTGGTCTAGGTGGAGGAACCTGGGATAAGGCTCCCTCTTTCTCTTTGAGTAGGTCTTGGAAGCTTTCTAGAAAACTCTCTTTCTCAATCCCCTCAGCCGCGAGTTCTTGGTTGTAAAAGTCTTCCAGGATAGCTCGCCGCTCCTTAGGAGAGAGGTTCAAAAACTCATCGGTCTTGGTGAGTTCATCTAATTCACGGAGCTTTTGTTCTACAGGAGCCATTAGGAGTTACCAGAGTGTTTTTGAGGAGCTTCTCGAATTACGAGCTTACCGCTGCTGTCACGAATGATTTGTTTTTTGGGCTGGCTAGAAGAATTAGGGGGATTTGAAAAGTTAGATGAATCCATGGGCATCGCAGCAGACTGTCTCATCGATTGAGTCTCTGTTACAGGTTTAGCATCTACTGATAAAACCGGCGGTACTGTTTCTGAGGCTGGCTCATTTTGGAGGACCACCATACGCTCAATCTTCTTCCCCCATTGCCCCAAAGAGGTTCCTTGCAACAACGGCCCAAAGAGTACGACCAACAGGAAGAAGAAACTGCTTACCAGGGTAATCGTGGGCCCGGAAGAAGTGTTTTGGTAATAGCTGATATACAGACCCGTAACGCTCGATACCACGCCCAAGGCCATGGACACTTGGAGCATGGACGAGAAGCGGTCAGTCAGCAAGTAGGCCGTAGCCGAAGGAATGATCAACAGGGCGATGGTCAAAGCCACTCCGACCGACTGCATGGTTGCAACTACGGTTAAAGCCGTAAGTGCCATCATCGTGTAGTGCAGTTTTTGCGCAGGCAATCCTACCGCCTCAGCCCATTGGGGATCAAAGCTTAGCAATAGGAATTCCTTGTAAAGAGCATAAACTGTAACCAGAACCAGGAGACCGATAACGGCACTGGTAATCAAATCCAGATCCGTAATACCCAAAATATTTCCAAAGAGAAACTCACTCAAGTTGACTTTCCGTTCAGTCTGAATCTTAGTAATCAGGATGATCCCTAAGCCAAAGAAGGCTGATAGGATTACACCCATTGCAGCATCTTCTTTAATCCGGGTTTTAGTCTGTAACCAACCTAAAGAAACAGTGGAAAGAACCCCTGAGATAAAACCGCCGATAAAGATATTTACATAGAGCAGAAATGCGATGGCAATTCCAGGGACCACAGAGTTAGAAACAACCAGTCCTAGCAGAGATAGCCTCCGGACTACTAAATAAGAACCCATCACCGCGCACAGGGTCCCAATCAGCACAGCCGAAATCAGTGCCCGCACCATAAAGGGTTGGGTCAAAGGCTCCCAAAAAATATTCAAGAATTCTAGAAACGATTGCCACATAGCTTAGGATTCTCCTGTTCAAACCAAAGCGACTTGGCCCATATAGGCCTTATTTAGATTTTCTTGGGTGAAGACTTGATTCCTAGGTCCGTAGGCGGTGATTTTGACCCGGAGCATCAAGATATCGTCGTAGCACTGAATGACTTCTCCCAAGTCATGATTGACAACCATGAGCGATTTTCCCTGGCTCCGCAACTGGTCGAATATTTTGAGAATTTCCAGTTCAGTGTACTGGTCTACCCCGACAAAAGGTTCGTCAAACAAGTACAGCTCTGCCTCTTGAACAAGAGAACGAGCAATAAATACACGTTGCTGCTGTCCTCCCGATAATTCTCCAATGCGACGGTCTGCAAAATCTTGCATGGTGACGCGCTCTAAGGCTTCTTGGACCAAATCATAATGGACACGCTGAGGCCTGCTGAGCCATCCCATGTAGGGAATGCAGCCCATAAGGACAACTTCTTTGACCGTAGCGGGAAAGTCCCAGTCAATACCAGCCCGCTGTGGAACGTAGGCAACACGCTCCCTGATTTCTTTGATCGGGAGTCCTCCAAGTTCAACACGCCCTGTCGTCAAGGGAACCAGGCCCATCATTGCTTTGATCAGCGTAGATTTGCCCGCACCATTGGGGCCAATTACACCCACCAAGCGCCCAGATGGAACCGTAAAAGTGATTTTTTCCAAAGCTATACGGTTGCCGTATTGGACCGTTAGATCGTTTACTTGGAGCACACTAGCCTCGCAATCCAAAACGTGAAATAGACTTAGTCAGAAAGCCTAGGACTGTAAAGACAGCTTAACAAATAGCCAAACATTATGAAAGAAATATTAAAATTGGGGTAACCCGAATTTTGAGAGTTGGTCAAGCTTAGTTGGGCTAGATTCAGAGAGTGTTCAGCTAACCAGAAAGTCAAAATCACCCCAGGATGTAGCTTTTACCGCGCTCAGACGGAGTTGTTTGACAAATCATAAATAACCTAGCAGAAAGTCTAATGAATATAAAAAGTGGACCAAAATCCGGGCAGTTCAAGCTTTGGGGCTTGGGTGCTGTCGCCGTGATAGCAATCGCTGGAGGCCTTTTCCTCTTCAGCAACAACCAAGACCTCAGCAAGATAGATGATGCGACCCTGTTGAAGGGGCTGCAAGCCAAAGGTGATCCGCTTCGGGAAGCAGAAGAAGCCGTACGCCACTCTTTACCCAACACAGGACTGGCAACCTGGGAAATCTCTGAAGTCCTCGAACCTATCGAAAAACAACTCAAGCAGGGCAATTGGGACCAAGCC
>Ga0208588_1000368_pt1 | contig 14666 bp, 12 predicted proteins | sample NGESurshal092012_8_FD_184483 | JGI IMG/M metagenome (GOLD analysis project Ga0208588, IMG submission 184483) | Arctic peat soil microbial communities from Barrow, Alaska - NGEE Surface sample 415-3 shallow-092012 (SPAdes) | ecosystem: Environmental > Terrestrial > Soil > Wetlands > Peat ...
GGTCGGGGCTGACCGAGATGATCAGCATGTAGAGCACGGGCAGCAGCCACAGCATCAGGAACACGATGGTGGTGACCTGCAACCATCGGGGCAGCAGTCGCTGCGGGTCGCGGATGGTGGTCGCCATGGTTCAGTCCTCTCCGACTGCGGCGGTGAGCTTGGATGCCCGCAGATAAAAGACGGCGGGGATGATCATCAGGATCAGCGAGATGACAGCCATCGCCGCGCCCAACCCGAACCGGAAGACCTGGAAAGAGGTTTGGTAGACGTTCACCGGCAGGGTGAGCGCGGGGGTCGGCGCCGGGCTGCCGAGCAACACGTAAGGCAGCGTGAAGTTGTTGAAGTGCGCCAACGTCGACAACAGCAGGCCGAGCAGCAGTTGGCCGCGGATCTGTGGCAGCGCCACGAACCTGATCTTCTGGAACCAGGTCGTCCCGTCGAGGTCGGCGGCCTCGTACATCTCGTTGGGGATGCTCTGCAACCCGGCGATGGTCATCATATAGATGAACGGCCACGCCGCCCAGATGTCGACGATGACCAACGCCCAGAACGCGCGGTCGCCGATCAACCACTGGCCCCCGTCGATGCCGAACATGTCCAGCAGCGAGTTGGCGGCACCGCTGGGCTGGAAGATGAAACGCCAGACCGTGGCGGTGACGAACGACGGGATCACGTAGGGCACCAGGAACAGCGACCTAACCAGGAACCGCCCGCGGAAAGCGGTGTTGACCGCCATCGCCGCCAGCAGCCCGATCGGTGTGCAGACCGCGGTGGTCAGGAGGGAGAAGGCGAGGCTGACCCAGATCGAGTGCAGCAAACCGGCCGAGGTGAACGCCTCGATGTAGTTCTGGAAACCGACGAACGGCGCCTTGAAGAACTTCCGCAGCGTGTACTGGTCCAGATCCAGGAAGCTGATGTACACACCGATGAGGAACGGGATCACGATCACCGCGGTGAGCAGGATCAAATTCGGCCACATCAACCACAGTGGTCGCCCGTGGGTGCTGGTGAGCCGGGCGGCCCGACCCGACAGGGCTGGCGGTGGCAGGGGCGTGGGCGCCCCTGCCACCTCGTCGACCGTCACTTGTTCGCCCGGTCGAGCGCGGATTGCGCGCTGCCGTTCGCCGCGTCCAGGAGCGCCTTCACCGCGCTCGTGTCATAGCTGCCGTTGGCCAGTGACGGCTGCGACTGGGTGACGACGTTGGTCACCCCGTTCTGCACATCCGCCCAAGCGCCGGTGAATGCCGTTGGGGTGGAATTGCTTTCGATCTCCAGGAACGGGGCGAGCAGCGCGTTCTTCGCCGACAGCTGGTTCATGGCATCCTGGTTGGTGGGCAGGTTGCCGAACGCCTCGAAGTTCGCCAGCTGCTGGTCGGTGCTGGTGAACAGGTCGATGAACTGCAATGCCAGGTCCTTGTTCTTGGTGTAGGACGCGATGGCGATGTTGTCACCGGACACGATGGACGCCGCCGGCTGTGCTCCCGCGGGACGCTCGGTCATGCCCAATGCCACCGTGGGCAGCGAGGCAAAGGCGTAGTGGCCCTTCAATGGCGACTTGTCCAAGGTGGGGATCGCCTGCGCCGTCGTCATGGGATACATCGCTGCCTTCCCCTGGCTGAATGCGGCAATCGCGTCACCGGCCTTCCAGCCGACGCTGGCGGGGTCGGCCAGGTGGTACTTGGTGAGCAGGTCGAAGTACCCGGTGGTGGCATTGAGGGTCTGATCCGAGTTCAGCCCCGCTGTCTTCAGGTCCGGGCTGACGAAGTAGCCACCCTGCTGCTCGGTCATCGCCCAGACGAACTTCCAGGGGTCGAAGGGATCAGAGAAGTCCAGGGTGGTGCCGTACACACCGGTGCCCGAGTTGGTCAGCTTCGTGGCGTCCGCGACGAAGTCGTCCCAGGTCGTCGGCGTGGTCGTGATGCCGGCGGCGGTGAACATGTCGGTGTTGTACGCAAGGCCGAACGGTCGCATGGCCGCCGGGACACCGATCTGGTTGGCCTGGTCGGGTCCGGACATGCCCAGCGTCTGCGGCAGGAAGCGTTCCCGGCCGCCGATCTTCTTCCAGTCATCGTCCGACAGGGTCAGGAACCCTTGGGTGGCATACGCGACGGGGGTGAACGTCGTCCCCAGGTTGTAGATGTCCGGTCCGCTGCCGGCGACGACTGAGGATTGGATCTTCGTGGTCTCGTCGGAGGCGCTGGCGTAGGTCTCGATCGTCAGGTCGGCTCCGGTCTTGGCCTTGAACGTGTCGGTGAGCGCCTTGGACCAGGTGGCGAACTGTTCGGGAAAGTTCGGCTGCGCACCGATGTAGATGTCCAGGGAACCGCCACTTCCCGAGCCCGAGCTGCTGTCGGAGCTACTGCCTCCACCGCACGCTGCCAGCAGCATCGCGGCGCTGGCAACCACCGCCACCGCACCTGCCTTGGTTCGCAACCGGCGCATCTGAAACTCCTTCCATCGGCTCGACCACCTCGGCGAGCCTTGTGTGTTGGGGACGCTAGACCCGCGGAAACCGCTTGGTAATCGGTTGCCACAAGTTGCCAGGAAAAGCGTGCCGAGCTTGCCTGCGCCGCCGAATAGCGACTACAACTTGGGGCTCAACCCGAAGAAGGCCGTGGTGCTGATACCCGAGAAATCCGTTGGCGCAGGTCCGCATCGCCTGCCCGGCACGCCCCCTGGTCGGGCGGTGACCATCAGCGACGTCGCCGCCGAGGCGCAGGTCGCCAGGTCGACGGTGTCCCGGGCGTTGAACAATCCCGGCCGGCTGAACTTCCGCACCCAGCAACACATCCAGGATGTCGCCGACCGATTGGGCTACCATCCGAACCCGGTGGCCAGGGCGCTCGGCACCCAGCGCACGCAGACGTTGGCGCTGCTCCTGCCGAACCTGTCCAACCAGCTTTTCCTCGGGATGATCCGGGGTGCTGAGGAACAGGCCGCGGCCGCCGGGTACACCCTGGTGTTGACGGATTCCAAGGGGGATCCGGATCAGGAAATGTCAAGCATCAACCGGCTCACGGGCGCGGTTGACGGTTTCATCCTGGTGGCCGCGCGGATGCCGCAGACCGAACTGCTCCGGATCGCCACGACGCATCGGATCGTCGTGGTGAACCGCCAGGTCCTCGGGTTGGCGAGCGTGGTGGCCGACCCGATCATGGGTGCCGCCCACGCGGTGGAACATCTGGCCTCGTTGGGTCATCGTCATCTCGTCTACCTCGGGGCCGCCCCGCCGAGGAACTGGATGAATGTCCGACGGTGGAAGTCGATCCGGTCCCGGGCCGCGGAGTTGGGTGTTGCGACCCGCCAGTTGGGCCCGTTCACGCCGTCTCAGGATGGCGGCGCGGCAGCGGCCGACGCAGCGGTCGCCGCCGAGGCGACCGCGGTCATCGCCTTCAACGACCTGATGGCGATCGGGGTGATGCGCCGGCTGGCCGAGCGGGGCGTCGGAGTGCCCGCAGAGGTCAGCGTGGTGGGCTTCGACGACATTTTCGGATCAGACCTGTGTTCGCCGAGTCTGACGACCCTGGCCTCGCCGGCAGAGGAGATCGGCCGGGCAGCGGTCCGACTGCTGCTGGAATCGGGGGGAGCCAGAGCCCATTCGGTGGTGCTGCCAACGCATCTGGTGATTCGTCAGTCGACCGGCCCGGCCCAAGGCCGGGATGGCTAGTGCCGTTCCGGTCGTCGCCGCGGAACCGGACCCGTCGAGCCTCGTTCCACCAGATGGACGGGCAGCACCAACGGCTCCGCGGCTCGCGGTGTTGCCCCGTTGATGATCGCCAACAAATTGCGCACCGCGGTGGTACCCAGCACGTGCAGCGGTGCTGCCACCGTGGTCAACGGTGGGGTGATCAGGTCGGCGGCAAAGATGTTGTCGAAGCCGACGACGCTGACCTCCTCCGGAACTTTCGTCCCCGAGGCCACGAGCCGTCGAATGAACCCGATCGCCACCTGGTCGTTGTAGGCCAGGTACGCCGTGGACCATCGGTGGGTCAGCGTGGCGGCGGCGTGCTCGCCGCCGGCGACGGTCGGTGCGTTCGGTCCGACCCGGCGGGTGTGGATGTCGCGTTCCCTGGCAGCATCGACGAGCGAGCGCCACCGGACCCCGTCCGCCCACGACGCCTCCGGCCCGGCGAGATAGGTGATGGAGCGATGGCCGAGGTGCGCCAGGTGCTCGACGGCCCGGCGAACCCCACCGGGGTTGTCGGTGACCAGGCTGGGCACATCGGCGATCGCCCGATTCAGCACCATCATCGGCTTCTGCTTCGCGATCATGTGGATCGCCGAATCCGACATTCGGCTGCTGGCAAGCACAATGCCTTCGACGGTCGGCAGCGCTCGGTCCAAAGCCTCGCGCTCCAACACATCCGACTCCTGCGCGTCGGCCAGCAACATGGTGTAGCCGACCTCCGCCGCTGCCGCCTGCGCGCCGCGAATGATCCCGAAGTAGAACGGGTTGGTGATGTCCGAGATGATGACGGCGATCATCGAGGTGCGGCCTGTCGATGTTGCCCTCGCGATGGGATTGGTGCGGTATCCGAGTTGCTCAGCGGCCTGCCGGACCCGCTCCGCGGTTTGCGCGTTGACCCGGCCGGGTCGGGCGAACGCCCTGGAGACGGTTGACGCCGCGACCCCCGCCGCCTTCGCGACGTCGTAGATGGTGGGGGCCCGGTAACCGGGATGGGCTGGGGTCCTGTCCGTCACCGACCCATCCCCTCCACCCGCGCGGTGGGTTCACCGTATTCACTTCCGGTGGCACCGACAACCGCTTGTCGTTCCACGCAGTGTCGTTCCACACCCGAAGACGGGAGCCGCCTCCTTGCCGGGCTCGGTCGTCATGGCGCGGTGACGACGGCAACAGATGGCAACCGATTGTTTCTTTCACCTGCGGCAACGAGCATGGTCCGCATGACGGCCTCCGGTGATCTGAAGTTGCACCCGGCTCGACTGCTGCCTGCCGATCCCGGGGTCCGCGCCATCGCGATGCGCCTGTACCAGACGGTTCGCCGGCAGCCCATCGTCTCCCCGCACGGCCATGTCGATCCTCGAGTCCTGTTGCAGAACAACCCGTTTGCCGATCCCACCAGCCTCCTGGTGCAGCCGGATCACTACGTCACGCGCCTGCTGCATGCCAGCGGGGTGCCGCTGGACGCCCTCGGGGTCGGTGAAGGTCCGCTCCCCGAGAAGCAGTCCCGCGCTGCCTGGCGATTGCTGTGCGGCAATTGGTCGATCTTCCGGGGAACTCCGATGCGGTACTGGTTCGACAGCGAGCTCGGCGAGATCTTCGGGGTCACCCAGCGTCCGTCCGCGGCGAATGCGGACGCGATCTACGATCAGATCGCCGCACAGTTGGCTGAGCCCGGGTTTCTGCCACGCGCCCTGCTGGAGAAGTTCGACATCGAGGTACTGGCCACCACCGATGATCCGGCCGACGATCTCGCGGCGCACGCGGCGCTCACCGCTGAAGCGTCGGTGCGAACCCGGGTGATACCCACGTTCCGGCCCGACCGGTATCTCGAGCCCGCTGGACCCGGGTGGACCGACGCTGTGAAGCAACTCGGCGCAGCGGCGAAGGTGGACGTCGGGGACTACGCCGGTTATGTCGAGGCCCTCGAAGAGCGCCGACGGTACTTCGTCGCCCATGGGGCGACATCCGCGGACCACAGCCACCTCGACGCCAGGGCCGAACCGCTGGAGCCCGCCGAAGCGCAACGGATCTATGCGCTGGCACAGCAAGGAAAAGTCACCCACGAGGAAGCCGCCAGTTTCCGGCGGCACATGGTCCTCGAGATGGCGCGGATGTCCTGTGATGACGGGCTGGTGATGACGCTGCATCCCGGCGTGCGCCGCAATCATCATCCCGGCACCTTCGCGAGATTCGGGGCGGATACCGGGCACGACATTCCGGTGGCCGTGGAGTTCACGACTGCGCTGCAGCCATTGCTCGAGCGGTACGGCACTCACCCCAACCTGCACCTGGTGATCTTCACCCTGGACGCCGATGTGTTCAGTCGCGAGATTGCACCGTTGGCCGGGTTCTACCCCGCGGTGTATGCGGGTGCACCATGGTGGTTCCTCGACAACCCGGCCGAGATCCGCTCGTTCCAGCATTCTGTGACCGAAATCGCAGGCCTGACAAGGCTTTCCGGCTTCATCGACGACACCCGTGCGTTCTGTTCGATACCCGCCCGACACGACATGTCCCGGCGGTTGGATGCCGGGTTCCTGGCCGGACTGGTGGCCGAGCACCGCCTGGATGAGGACGAGGCAATGGACAGCCTGGCTGGGTTGGTCAACGACCAACCCAGGAAGGTCTTCAAGCTGTGAACGTCCCGAGTGGGCCGGCGCGGTGACGCCCGTCAGGCTCGCCCGCGGGGATGACCGACCGCCCGCGCCCGTGCGGATCGTCCACCTCGGTCTGGGGAACTTCTTCCGCGCCCATCAGGCCTGGTACACGGCCAACGCGCCGGACGCAGGCGAATGGGGCATCGCCGCGTTCACCGGCCGTTCCATCGACCTCGCGGCGACGTTGACGAAACAGGACGGTTTGTTCACGCTGATCACCCGCGCCGCGGACGGCGACACCGCCCAGATTCTCGGAAGTATCAGCGACGCCCATCCCGGCGGGGATACCCAGGCATGGTTGACCTACCTGGCGGACCCCGACGTCCGGATCGTCACGCTCACCATCACCGAGGCGGGCTACCTCCGCGGCAGCGACGGCGCGTTGGATGCCGAAAGCACCGACATCCAGCAGGATCTCGCGGCGCTGCGGCTCGATCCCGCGTCCGGCGTCCGCACCGCTCCCGCGCGCCTGGTTGCCGGGCTGGCGGCCCGCCGGGCCGCCGGCGGCGGTCCCATCGCTGTCGTGCCCTGCGACAACCTTCCTGACAACGGCGCCGCCACCGCCGGTACGGTCGGGTCGTTCGCCGCGCTGCTGGATCCTGTCCTCGGCGCCTGGATCGAGGAGAACGTCTCGTTCGTCACCACCATGGTCGACCGGATCACCCCGGCGACCACGGACGACGACCGGGTGACCGCGGCCGACCTGATCGGTCGCCTCGACGACGCACCGGTGGTGACCGAGCCTTTCAGTGAATGGGTGCTGTCCGGTCAATTCCCCGCCGGTCGGCCGGCCTGGGACATCGCCGGCGCGCGGTTCGTCGACGACATCGTCCCTTTCGAAGAACGAAAGCTCTGGTTGCTGAACGGTGGACATTCCCTGCTGGCCTACGCCGGTAGCGCCCGTGGGCACCGGACGATCGCCGAAGCGGTGGCCGATCCCGTGTGCCGGGAATGGATGATCCAATGGTGGACGGAGGCATCCGGCCATCTCACCCTTCCGCCGCAGGAGGTTTCGGAGTACCGGGATGCGTTGCTGACCCGGTTCGCCAACCCGCGGATCCGTCATCTGCTTGCGCAGATCGCCGCCGATGGGTCGCAGAAGCTCCCTGTCCGCATCCTGCCGACCGTCCGCAAGGAGCGCGCCGAGGGCAGGCTGCCCGTCGGCGCGCTCAGGGCGCTGGCCGCGTGGATCAACCATCTCCGTGGGGCCGGTGCACCGGTCAAAGATACGGCCGCTGACACTGTCGTCCCACTGGCCTCCGGCGCGATCACCGACGCGGTGCCTCGCGTGCTCCGTCACCTGGATCCGCACCTGGCCGCCGACAAACCCCTGGTGGACAAGGTCATCGACCTCTGCGGCCGGCTGGCCGACACATCGTCCGCGGCGGCGCGCGGCGCCGCAATCGCTCCCACCCCGTCGACCGAGAAAGAAGACCACCACTGATGAGCACGAACGACAGGCTGCGGTTCGCCGTGATCGGCGCCGGCGTGATCGGCGATGTCCATTCCCACGCCCTTACCGACCTGGATGACGCGGAACTCGTTGCGATCGCCGACATCGACGAAGCGAAGGCCGCGGCCATGGCCGACAAATACGGCGCGCCGACATTCACCGCGGACGTCGCCGCGCTGCTTTCCCGGCAGGATATCGGCGCGGTCACCGTCTGCACACCGAGCGGTCTGCACGCCGATCTTGCGGTGGCCGCGCTGAACGCGGGCAAGCACGTCGTCGTGGAGAAGCCGATCGACATCACCCTGGCGGCCGCTGATCGCGTCATCGCCGCGGAGGAGGCCTCGGGCAAGAAGGTCGCCGTGATCTCCCAGCACCGTTTCGACAAGTCGACCGAGAAGGTGATGGCCGCGGTCCGGAGCGGGAACCTCGGAGCGATCACCTCGGCGATCGCCTCGCACGCCTGGTGGCGCGGTCAGAGCTACTACGACTCCGGGGATTGGCGCGGTACCTGGGCGATGGACGGCGGGGGCGCCGTGATGAACCAGACCGTCCACACCATCAATCTCATGGTCACCATGCTCGGGACGCCGCTGGAGGTCTTCGCCTACACCGCTCGATTGGCGCACGAGCGCATCGAGGTCGAGGACACCGCGGTCGCGGTGGTGAAGTTCAGCTCCGGCGCTCTCGGTGTCATCCATGGCACGACCGCCGCCTACCCGGGGCTGGACGCCAGCCTGCGGATTTTCGGGTCGAAGGGTTCGGCGGTCATCTCCAACGACGAACTGACCTTCTTCCACGAGAACGCCGGTGACGCGCCGGAAATCCTCATGCCGGATGCCGCCAATCCGCCGAATCAGGTCACCGAGCAGGACAAGCTCACTGCCGCCGACCAGGCTCTGGGCAAGGCGCACCAGGCGCAGTTGGCGGACTTCATCGCCGCGGTCCGCTCCGGCGGGCCGGTCAGGGTGGGCACCGCCGAAGCTCGCACGTCGCTGTCGGTCATCCTCGCGCTCTACGAATCCGCCGCAAGCGGCCATCCCGTTCGCCTCTGACTGCCCGAAGCCTCACCCATGTGGCCGTACCGAAAGGAAAGAACCCTGTGCCATCAGCAAGCGGTCCCCGATTGGCCGTGAATCCGATTGCCTATTGGAACGCCGGCACCACCGCCGACAGGTCGACCGCGAACCTGGGAAGAGCATTCGAAGAACTGTCAGGCATTGGGTACACCGCCGTCAAGGCAGACGTACCGAGCGATATGCAACCTGGACGATACCTGACGTGGCTGGAATCGTTCGGTCTGGCACCGGCACTGAGCCTTTTCAGTGGCCAGTTTGCGGACGTAACCACCCATCAGGCCGTCGCCGAGCAAGCGCGTGTCTACGCGGCTGCGCAAGCATCATTCGGGCAGCGATTCTGCATGATATCCACCATCGAGAAGGAGGGGTCGCCTCGCCGGACACATCCCGCGGTGGGCTTCGACTCCGACCCTGACCGGCTCAAGGTGGTCGTCGACGGCATACGGCTGTGCTGCGAGGCGATGAAAGCCGAGGGCGTCCAGGCCGCCCTGCACACCCATGTCGGAGGGTGGGTGGAGTCAGAACACGAACTGCGGACCGTGCTGGACGACGTCGATGCCGGACTGCTGGCCTTCGGCCCGGACACCGGTCACATGTCATGGGCCGGAATGGATGTCCGTCAGGTTCTGCTGGACTACTCCGGGCGGATCGTCGGCGTGCACATCAAGGACACGTTCCAGGCGGGAATCGACCGGGCCAAGTCGCTCGATCTGGACTACGACTCCGCCACGCGTTCGGGTGGTGGTATCTGGGCCGAACCCGGGACCGGTCAGCTGGACCTGCTGGCCTGCGTCGACGCCTTCCGCAGGGGCTTCGTCGGCGACTACATGATCGAGGTGGATATCCCGACCGTTCCGTTGAAAGAATGCCATCAGATCGCCTACGACTGGGCTGTCGCCAATCTAGAATTCGGGCAGTAATCGGTGACCGTCGCGCAGAACCCGACTACTGCCGCCGTCGTCGGCTGTGGTGCCATCTCGTCGGAGCATCTCGCGGCAATTGCCGCCAACCCCCATGTTGTCCTGGTGGGTCTGTCCGACACCGACCCGGGACGACTCGAGGTGGCCGCGGCCGCCGCTTCCTGCCAGGGCTATGGCGACTACCGGCAGATGATCGCCGAGCAGCGACCCGACGTCGTGCACATCTGCACGCCGCACCATCTCCATTCCGAAATGGCGATCCATTGTCTGGAAAGGAATATCAACGTACTGCTGGAAAAGCCGTTGGCAACGACGGTGGACGACGCAGCGGCGGTGGTCGATGCCGCTGACCGTAGCTCGGCCCAGGTCGGGGTGTGCTTCCAGAACCGGTACAACGCCACGTCCCGGCGTCTCCGCGAGATCGTCGACTCGCGCGAATTCGGGACCGTGAACTCCGCTGTGGCATCGGTGATCTGGTCGAGAGATGCGAAGTACTACCAGCGCAGGGAGTGGCGCGGGCGCTGGGCAACCGCCGGCGGCGGCGTGTTGATCAACCAGGCCATCCACACCCTCGATCTTCTCCAATGGTATCTGGGCGATGTGCACGACGTTCGCGGAAGCGCATCGACCCTGCTACTTCCGGAACCCATCGAGGTCGAGGACACGGCCAGCGTTGTGCTCACCCACGGTGACGGCCGGCGGTCGATATTCTTTGCCACGAACACCCATACCGACAATGAACCTGTCACCATCGAGCTTCGCACCCAGAAGGCCATCCTGCGGCTGCATACCGATCTCGCCGTCATTCATCCGGACGGTTCCGAAGAGATCCTCGTCGAGCAGGAACGGCGATCGGGCGAGAAGGCGTACTGGGGCGCGTCGCACGGCCGGCTCATCGACGACTTCTACCGGCATGTGCGAAGCGGCCGGAAGTTCTGGATCGATGCGCGCGAGGCCCGTAAGACGCTCACCACCATCACCTCGGTGTACGACCAGTCGTCGCTGCGTGGCCGCAGCCCGGTGGTGCGATCGCCGAGTTTGCCATAAATGCCCGGTCATCGATCCGCAGGCAAGAATGCACCGGTTCGGCCGCAGGTGATCTTGCGGCGTTGACAGTGGGGAAAACGCGTTGGTGATCAAGGCGGGCGGGGTGGTCGGGGAGATCGATTCGCCAGCAGGCCTGTCGGTGTTGATTGCGGCCGGATCGTCGACGTCCGTGGATGCGTTGGCCGATCACTCCGAAATGCGATCTGGCCATCGGTGAGCCGAGGACGGTCAACCAGCCGGGCCGTTCCCCTCGAAATGTCCGAGGGACGGCGAGCCACCGCCGACGCGCACCCTCGTGGTGGCGGGACAACCCTCCTGGTTGACACCGGTCAAGGTTGCGGGTTAGCTGGAATCGCTGGATCCGCCAGCCTGCTGGGAGCGGTGCTGCCGCGGAAGCCGCGACATCGTGAGAGTCCTCGACGCCCAGTATTTCTCGACATTCGCCGTGCCGATGCGAACCTCCCTCGATTCGTCATGGGTGAATCCGGTCGGCTAGGCAACCAGGCGCGTCGCGCGACGTTCGGACCGCTCGGAGAGCGCGGGCGAGGAGCACGTGATCAACAGACCGGGTGCCAGCGATCTCGCTCCGGTGCGGCGCGTCCAGCTGGCGGAGCTGTACCGTCGGTCGTCTCCGACGATCTATGACGTCGCAACGGCGGCCGGTGTGGCGCCGTCGACGGTGTCCCGCGCCTTTTCCAAGCCTGGGCGAGTCAATCCCGGGACGGTAGAACATGTTCGGGCGGTCGCGAAGACGATCGGTTATCAGCGTCGCTACCGCGACGTTCCGCTGCTACCAGACCGCACGCCGATGATCGGTGTGCTGGTCTCCGATGTCACAGACCCGGTGATCGCAGAGCTCATTTGCGGTGCGGAATCGGCTGCCGCCGAAGCGAACTACACCATGCTGCTGAGCAGGTGCCAGAGCCTGGAACAAGGCAGAACGGACGACCTGGACCGCATCCTGAGCAACGTCGAGGGAGTTGTCCTGGCGAATCCGCGGGTTGCCGAATCCGTGGTGCTGGCCATCGATGAGCGGGTGCCGTTGGTGGTGCTGGACCGGGCACAGCGCGGTGTCTCGAGAGTCGTGGTCAATCAATCCCAGGGTGCGCACCTGGCCGCGGAACACCTTTCGGGTCTGGGGCACCTCAGGGTCAGCTACCTGGCCCGCCCCGAGAGGTCCTGGTCCGACAGTGTGCGGTGGCACGCGCTGCAGAATGCCGCCGCAGACCTGCACATCAGTATTCGTCGGCTCGGACCCTTTGTCCCGGGGTTGGGGTTTGGTCGTCAGGTGGCAGCGGAAGTGGCTCGGTCCCGATCGTCGGCGGTGATCACCTTCAACGACCAGCTCGCCTTGGGAGTGATCCACGGGCTGACCGCGGCAGGCGGGCGGGTGCCGGATGACGTCAGCGTGGTGGGGTTTGACGACATCCCGGCTGCGAGTTCGGCGACACCGTCGTTGACGACGATAGCCCCTCCGACTCGCGCGCAAGGGGTCGTTGCCGTGCATCACCTGCTGTCCATCATCAGGGGAGCCCGCGCGCCTCTGAATGAACCGATTGTGCTTCCCGTCCACCTCGTGGCACGAGAGTCATCTGCGCCGTCGCCCGTATCGAGTCGCCAGTATCGGCCCTCGAGATCGCTTGTTCAGGGCCGAAATCGGCGACTCGATGAGGTGGGTTCAGCCTGAGATGCGCTGCAGACGGCGAGCAATCGGGAGGGCGGCGATCAGCAGCGCCGCGACGGACGCGTCCGCCAGCAGCACGGGCCCGATGACGGCCGAGGCGGGATCGCCGCCGGCCAGCAGCCGGATCAGCGGGTTGACCGGCGGTATCCAGCGGACCAGCAGCAGGGCCAGCACCGCGACGGCCGCCAGCAGCAGGGCGTAACCCGGGCGGAGGATGACCTGCCTGGCGCAGAACAGGCCGACGACCACCCCGGTCCCGGCCGCGGCCATTTGCGCGAGAAACCCGACCATGAGGTCCGCCGGGCCTGCGGGACGGACCCCCACCAGCAGCGGGAAGAACACCGCGGCGCCGGCCATCACCACGTCGAAGGTCAGCGCCACCAACGCCCCGGCGACCAGTGGAAACCACATCCGCCGGGCGTTCACCCTGGTGATCCGTTCCTGCACCGCATCCTCGGTGGCCAGCACGGCGACGGTCAGCCAGACCGAACAGGGCAGCATCGCGCCGACCCACAGCGCATAGAGCGGCAGCAGCGGCCCGCCGTCGCCGCGGCTGCCGACGGCGACCACCACCGCGAACAGCAGCACCGGCGGCAGGTACAGCTGCCGGTGCAGCACGCCTGCCGCGACGTACCGGTAGAGCGCGATCATGTCAGGCCCCGCCGGCGGGTGGTCCGGCGCTGCCGCTGCCCGGTCCGCCGTTGCTGGAACCGTTGGAGTCGGTGACGGCTCTGCTGACGAAGACGACCGACCAGCCCGCTTCGAGCGCCGCCAGTAGCAGTCGGTCACGGTCGCGTTGAGGCACCAGCAGTGTCGCCGTTTCCTGTCCCGGCCGCCGAGGAAGAACCCTGCGCGCCAACGCTTCCGGCAATGGTCCTGCGCCGTCGGGCCGGCGCAGCTCGATCAACACCGCCGGAACAGTGTCGGCCGCCGGCCCGGACGGACTCGGGTGGAACACCCTTGCCTCGTCCAGGTCGTAACGGAGGGATTCCACCACCGGGCCGGGCACGGCCAGGTGCCTGCTCAGTGCGACAAGCGCTCCGCGGCCGGCGGTTTCGGTGATGATCCCGCTGAGCACGTCGTGGCCGACCTCGTCCAGGCCGGTCCAGGGCTCGTCCAGGATGAGCAGGTCCGGCGGCACCAGCAGGGCCTGCGCGAGCGCAACCTTCTGCGCATTGCCCTTCGACAGCGTGCGCATCGGTGATCTCGGCCCGCCGGTGAACGAGAATCGTTCCAGCAAAGCCTGAGTCGCGTGCTGTGCGGCCGCGGTCGACAAGCCGCGGATGCGGCCCATGTGGGTGAGGTAGGCCGACGCCGACATCCGTTGCTGGGCGGGGAAGCGCTCCGGCACGAGGCCGACACACCGTGGTCGGCCGGTGATCGTCCCGGTGCTGGGCTGCAGCAGGCCGGCCAGCAGCCCCAGTACCGTCGACTTCCCGCTGCCGTTGGAGCCGCTGAACGCCACGACTTCACCGGGTTCGAGGTCGAGGGTCAGGTTGCTGAAAAGCAATGGGCCTCGGCCGTAACGCTGGCCGACCGCCGTCAGCTTCACTGGTGACCCTTCAGTCTCGACCGTTCATCGGGGAGCCCTTGCGGTGTCAGGGTCCCAAGCCCACCTATGGTGCACCCGGCGCGACAGATCATCCGCGCCGCCCGGTGCGGTCTCGCGCGGGCCGCTCACGACGAACCCGGCCCGCGGGGAGATCCCCACGAGCCGGGTCGTCGGCGGCGTCGTGCGCCGCCCGATCAGCCAGCGATCAGCCGATCGCGTTGGTGAAGGTGAAGGACTGGTTGTTGTGTCCGGTCGAGTACCACTGATCGATCCATGCGCCGGCGGACGAGCTCTCGCCGGCCACGTCCGCGACCAGGCCGGTGCTGCGGCTCCACAGTGTTCCGGTGCTGCCACCCAGATTGCTGGTGCCGCTGGTGTAGTACCACTGCTGGTTGGCGCCACCGAAGCACGGGTACTGCACCAGCGGAGCGGGACCGGCGGAGTTGCCGTAGATCGACAGGCACTGGCCGCTGTTGCGGTTCACGATCTCCGCGTAGCCGCTGTCCGTGGGCAGCAAGTACCACTGCTGGTTGTGGCCGCCGTTCCACGTCCACTGCAGAACATTGGTGTCCGGGTTCTGGGACGCGTTGCT
>Ga0208588_1000369_pt1 | contig 14656 bp, 15 predicted proteins | sample NGESurshal092012_8_FD_184483 | JGI IMG/M metagenome (GOLD analysis project Ga0208588, IMG submission 184483) | Arctic peat soil microbial communities from Barrow, Alaska - NGEE Surface sample 415-3 shallow-092012 (SPAdes) | ecosystem: Environmental > Terrestrial > Soil > Wetlands > Peat ...
CCCAGCGGGAGAGCGCCCGGCGGGAGAGCGCCGGGCGGGCGGGGCGCCCGGGGGGGCGCCCGGGGTGGCGCGGGGCAGCACGCCGGGCAGGGGGCGCCGGGCCGACGAGATGCAACCATGGACGGCATGGCCCGTCCCGACCGTGTGACCTTCAGGTTGCCGGCTTCCGCGTTGTTCTTCCCCGTGCTGCTCTTCTTCTGCATCGCGCCGCTGGCGACCGCGGGCGGTGCCTGGGCGGTGCTGTTCGTCGTGCCGGTGGCCGCGCTGGTCTGGGTGATCATCACCAGGACCACCGCGACGCCGGCCCGGGTCACCGCCCACGGCCTGCGCGGGTCCCGCCGGATGGCCTGGCCGGACCTGGACACTCTGGAATTCCGGGACGCGCACTGGGCCATCGCAGTCGGCGCCGACGGCCGCCGGCTGCGGCTGCCGATGGTCCGGCCGCGGGATCTGCCTCGGCTGGTCGCGGTGTCCGGCGGGACCCTGAACCTCGGCGCCGGCAAAGCCGAGACGACGGACCCGGACGACGTCTCGGCGATCCCGGCCGAGGCGGCCGCCGGCGAATCGGGCGAAGAATTCGTCAGCGGCGGGCAGACCCGCCCGTCACCCCCCGCCCCCGGCAGATCACCGGTTCCGGCCGCCGACCTCGAGTCCTGAGTCCCGCCCGGGCGGCCACCCGCGAGGTCCTGGGCATCCGCAGGCCGCTGGGGCTCGCGCGACAACGGACAGCTTGATCAGCAGCACCGTGCCCGAACGAGGGTGACCAGCGCGACGAGATCGCGGGGGGTGCGCCGTACGCTGAGCACCGTGACGAGCCGACCCGCAACGGGGCCGACGCCCGCGTCGCCGGCCGCGGCGCGCACCCGGGTCGGCCACGCCGATGGGCTGTCCGCACGGGAGCCGGGCCATCCCGAGTCGGCTGCCGCCGAGAGCCAGGCAGCCGACGGCCGGGCCGCCGACGGGCGGGCTGCCGATGCCCAGATCTCCGACGCCCGGGCCGCCGACGCCCAGGCCGCTGATGCCCATGCCGAGGTCGGCGTTCCACTCGCCGGCGACAACCCCAAGGACCGGCACCGGTTGCCACCTGCGGTGATCACCTACTGGCGCTGGCGGATCTTCTTCTCCGCCCTACCCGCGATGGTCCTGCTGGCAGGCATCGCCTGGGCCCTGCCGTGGGGTTCGCCTGCCCTGCGCTGGGCCGTTGTCGGCCTGTTCGCGGTGCTCCTCGTGCTCGGCATCGTGCTGGTGCCGCCGATCCGCTTCGGTGTGTTCTGGTATGCGATCTCTCCCACCGAGATCGACGTGCAGCACGGCGTTGTCTTCGTCAAACGCACCGTGCTGCCGATGCACCGGGTGCAGAACCTGCGCACCGAGCGCGGACCCATGTCCAACCACTACAACATGTCCAACCTGCAGATCAGGACGGCCGGCGGTGCGGTGACGATCAGCGGACTCGACCGGGACGAGGCAGATGACGTGTGCGACCAGATCACCCGGATGGCAGAACTTGCCGACGATGTCTGAAGCTGTCGTCGACCGGCCGGCCACGCCGCGCATCACGGTGCCGGAGACCCGGCTGCACCCGATCTACCTGCTGATCACCACGGCCAACACGCTGCGCTCGGCCATCCCGTTCCTGGTGGTCACCGTGCTCGGCGGCGCCCCGATCTGGGTCAACATCGCCCTCTTCGTCCTGATCATGATCATCGCCATCGCGCAGTGGTATGTGCGCAAGTACTCGGTGACCGCGGGCGTCCTGCGGATCAGGGCCGGGCTGGTCAACCGGACCGAGCGACTGGTGCCGATCACCCGGATCACCGCACTGGTGGCGCATCGTTCCTGGACCCAGCGGCTGGTCGGCGTCTGGGGCCTGAAGATCCAGTCGCCCGGTGACAGCAATGGTTCGGTGATCTCCATGGCCAGCCTGTCCAGCCGCCGGCTGACCGAACTCCGCGCCGCGCTGGAAACCCAGCAGGCCGGTACCCGGCGGCGGACCCACCGGGACGGCCCCGCGGCGGGCGGCCGGTCACCGGCCAACCTCGGCGCCGCCGGATCTCCCACGTCACAGTCCGAGGTGCTGGCGGTCCTCGGCGCTCGGGAGATGCTGATCGCCGCGGTCACCAACAGCCTGATCCCGCTGCTCTTCGCCGCAGGGCTGGTGATCTGGGTCAGATTCTCCTCGTTCATTCCCAGCCGGCCGAAGAGCTTCATGGACGACACCGTGGCGCCGCGGGGCTGGGTGGCCGTGGTGGTTGCGTTGATCGTTGCCGCGATCGTCGCCGGCGTGATCTTTTCCGCGCTGCGGCTGCATCGCTTCACCCTGGTGCGGGACGGGGACATGCTGCGAAACGTCCGCGGCCTGCTCAGCAAACAGTCCGGGTCGTTCGCAGTTGACCGAATCCAGGCCGTCCGGATCGTCGAAGGATCGCTGCGCGGGGTGCTCGGATACTGCGCGCTGCAGGTCGAGGTGGCAGGCATCGGACGGGCAAACACCAACCAGCGCATGATGTTCCCGCTGATCCGCACCCAGGACGCCGGCCGGCTGATCGCCAGGGCCATCCCGGAGCTGCCGTGGTCGGGGGAAACCGTGCACCCGATCCCGCAACGGATCCATCGTCGTTACCTGACGATCCCGCTGGACGGGGCCGGGTTCACCCTGCTGGCGTTGTTCCTGCCCGGCTGGTGGACGACGTTGGCCGTGCTGCCGCTGCCGCTGGCCTACTGGCTGGGAGTGGCCAGGGCGAAGGACGGCGGCTGGCAGCTCAACGACGAGACCGTGGTGTTGCGGTGGCGGCGGGTCCTGCTGCGCAACACGGTGGTCGCCCGTCGGCACAACACCCAGATGTTGGAGTGGTCGAGCTCGCCGTGGAAGGCCAAAGCCGGCGTTGCCGGGTTCACGATGCGGTTCTCCTCCGGCCGGTCGGCCAAGGTGCGCTACCTGGCGGACCCGGACGCCCTGACGCTGTTGCACGCAGTCGGTCGACCGGGAGCGCTGCCCGGTCGTCCCCACCGGCACGTCCCGGCACCGGTGGGCTGACGGCAGGGCCCGTACCGTTGATGGCGATGTTCTCCTCGAAACCGGTCATCTCGAAACCCTCCCCCAGGGCGCGGTCCCCGCACGCCCTGCATCGGCGGGTGCCGGCGGTGCTGTGCGCGGTGCTGGTCACGCTGACCGCCGGGTGCGCCGACTTCTCGAGCGAGGCATCGACCTTCACGGTGCAGCCGTCGCTGACCGCGCGGGCCGCGCTGCCCGACCAGAGCACCCCTGGCCGACCGTCCCCGTCGCCTTCGCCCAGCCCGAGCGGTTCGGTCCCGGCGAGCCCGCCACCAAGCGGGTCCCAGGCCCCGGCGGACCCGTGCGCGCCCACCGATGACGCCGTCATCGCCACCTGCCTGACCACCCCGTGGGGCCTTGCCCCGATGCCCGACGGCAGTTCGGCCCTGGTCGGCGAGCGCACCACCGGCCGGATCCTACGGGTGGCCAAGGGCACCGACCCGGTGCTGGTGGCCCAGCTGGACGGCGTCGATGTCAGCGGCGACGGCGGGCTGCTGGGCATCGCACTGTCGCCGTCCTACGACGAGGACGGGCTGATCTACGCCTATGTGACGACAGCCGGTGACAACCGGATCATTCGGATCGCCAGCGGCGACACCCCGAAAGCCATTTTCACCGGGATCCCGCGCGGCGCCACCCACAACGGCGGCCGGATCGCCTTCGCCGCCGACCGCAGCCTGTATGTGGGCACCGGCGACACCGGCAACCCGACCGGGGCCGCGGACCCGGCGTCGCTGGCCGGGAAGGTGCTCCGCCTGGACGAGTTCGGTCACCCCGCGGAGACGAACCCGGTCGCGGGATCGCCGATCTTCGCGTCCGGGTTCACCCAGGTCGCCGGGATGTGCCCGATGGCTGACGGGACCGTCGCCGCGCTGGACCAGCGGCCCGGGGAGGATCTGCTGCTGCCGGTGACCGGCGGGAGGAACTACCTGACGCCCGCCGCGGGCGATGCGCTCTGGACCTGGACCGCCGCCGATGGCGGAGCCGCGGACTGCGCGATCACCGGTGGCCTGCTGGCCAGCACCTCACTGGCCGAGCAGCTGTTGAGCGGGATCCAGATGGCCAGCGGCGGCACCTTCACCGGCACACCGACCGTGTTGCTGGACAACCGTTACGGCCGGCTGCTGACGGTGGCGGGCGACCAGAACGGCCTGCTCTGGCTCACCACGTCCAACAAGGACGGGCTGGGCACGCCGGTGCCCAGCGACGATCGGGTAGTCGTCGTGCCGTCCGGCAGTTCCGGCGGCGAGGGTGGCCCGGACTGACGCCCGATGCCGATCCAACTGGGAACGGCTTCGCGGCAGACACTCGCTCTGACCGCGCCGCGACCCGTTTGCCGGGTGCCCGTCACCTCAAACGTCTCGAGTCCATGCAACAACTTCCCGGTCGTGATGAATGACGAGCACCGTCGGGTGAACTTCGGCGCCCAATCTCACCGAGAAATACGGACCCTTACCCTTGACCCATGGATAACTGGGTGGGCAGTGGGCGGGTCGTCCGCTGGCTGCTGGCGGGCACCGCCGCTGTCCTGATCCTCCTGTTGGCGGCCAGCGTCGCGGTGATCCAGTTTCCGTCCATCGATCAGCCGTCCAAGGCCGACGCCATCATCGTTCTGGGTCAGCCGGATGCGTACAACATGCCCGCCGCCAGGAAGCTCATTTGACGAAGGCGTCTCCAATCAGCTGGTGATCTCCATTCCGTTCGGGGCACCCGATGAATGCGGACAGCCACCCGTTGGGGTCGACGTCTTCTGGCTTCATTCCCGATCCCTCGACGACCCGAGGTGAGGCTCAGGAGATCGGCCGCATCGCGCGGGAGCACGGCTGGAGCAACGTCGCCGTGGTCACCTGGCCGACGCACATCTCCAGGTCGCGCGCACTCATCGAACGCTGCTATGGCGGCACGCTTCAGATGGTCGACTACGACGACCAGATGAGCTTCGCAACACGCATGCAGGAGAACGTCTACCAGTCCGGTGCGTTCCTCAAGGCAATGATCGACACCGGCTGCTGACGCTCCACGATCGGCACGGACGGTCGACGGCCTCGCCCGCGCGGTCGGGTCCACCCAGATGATTCATCGGTTTCACCGCCGAGCACGCGAAAGCGCTGCAGGACCTTCCCTGGCATCACCGCGATCCATTCGATCGAATGCTCATCTCGCAGGCGATGGTCGAGCAACTCGTGTTCGCCTCGGTCGATCCGGCGTGTGCCGCGTATGAGATCACGACCTTGCGCTGACCGGTCGCGCTGCCGACATCGGCGACGCTGGTCACATCCGCCCCGAACGGGCCCGGTTCAGGAGCGCCCTCGATCGTGATCCGCGCGGGTTTCAGAACCGCCGGTTGACCAGCACCGGCAGGCTCGCCCGCGCTTCGACGGCCTGCTGCGGGTCGACGTCCACCACCAGCAGGTCGGGTTTGTCGTCCAGCTCCGCGATGACCTCGCCGAGGGGCGAGACCGCAACGCTGCCACCGATTCCGGTGGGCGCTGACCCGCGAGTGGTCGCGCCGACCGATGCCGGGTCAGCCTGTGCGGCGGCCAGCAGGAAGGTCGTACTGTCCAGTGCCCGTGCCCTGGTCAGCAATTCCCACTGCGCCCGCTTACCCGGTCCCGCACCCCAGGATGCGGCCAGCAGGGTGACCGTCGCGCCCCGGTCGGCCAGCGCCTGGAACAGACCGGGAAAGCGGACGTCGTAGCAGGTGGTCAGCCCGACGGTGACGCCGTCGATGTCGATGGTGACCGGCTCGGTCCCCGGCGCGACGGTCCTCGATTCGCGGTAGCCGTAGGCGTCAAACAGATGGATCTTGTCGTAGGACGCCTCGACGCCACGGCCGGTGGCCAGCAACGTGTTCCGCACCCGGCCCCCCGAGCCGGGGGTGAACATGCCGACCACCACGGTGATCTCGTTCTCGGTGGCGAGATCGCGGACGGCGCTCGCCCAGGGCCCGTCCAGCGGCTGCGCCACCGGCGCGAGTGACACCCCGAAGGCGCACATGGTGGCCTCCGGCAGCACCACCACCCGGGCGCCGGCTGCAGCGGCTTGCCGGGCGGCGTCCGCGACCAGCGCCAGGTTGCGGTCGGGGTCGATGCTGCTGAGTATCTGCGCCAGGGCGATACGCATACTGCGACCTACCTTTCTCGTTCCGCGGCCGGGCGGCCGGTCAGCCTTGGACGCCGAGGGTGGTGAGCACGAGCTCCCGAACCCGGGCCGCGTCGGCCTGTCCCCTTGTTGCTTTCATCACCGCGCCGACGATCGCGCCGACGGCCTGCAGCTTGCCGGAGCGGATCTTGTCGGCCACCGCGGGCTGCGCGGCCAGCGCGTCGTCCACCGCCTTCTGCAGGGACGAGTCGTCGGAGACCACCGCCAGCCCGCGGGCCGCGATCACCTCGTCCGGGCTACCTTCGCCGGCCAGCACCCCGTCGACGACCTGCCGGGCCAACTTCGTGGTCAGCACGCCCGCGGACACCTTGCCGATGACGTCGGCCAGCTGTGCCGGTGTGATCGGCAACTCGTCCAGGCTCACCCCGCGACTGTTCGCCTGCTGGCCAAGGTAGGACGCCCACCAGGACCGGGCCTCGGCGGGCGAGGCGCCGGCGTCGACGGTGGCGGCGACCAGCTCGACGGCGTCGGCGGCCACCAGGTCACGCATCTCCGGATCGGTCAGGCCCCAGGTCGCCTGCAGCCGATTGCGCCGCAGCCACGGGAACTCCGGCAGGGCCGCCCGGATCTCCGCCACCCACTCGCGTTCCGGCGCCAGCGGCACGAGGTCGGGCTCGGGGAAGTACCGGTAGTCCTCTGCGGTCTCCTTGGACCGTCCGGACGCCGTTGTACCGGTCGACTCGTCGAAATGCCGGGTCTCCTGGACGATCCGCCCGCCGGCGGCGAGACGTGCTGCCTGCCGGGTGATCTCGTACCGGACGGCCCGTTCGACCGACCGCAGCGAGTTGACGTTCTTTGTTTCGGTGCGGGTGCCGAACACCGGGTTGCCGGCCGGGGTCAGCGACAGGTTCGCATCGCAGCGCAGCGACCCCTGGTCCATCCGGACGTCAGAGACGCCCAGCGATTTCAGCAAGTCCCGCAGTGCGGCCACGTAGGCCTTGGCCACCACCGGCGCCTTGGCCTTGGTGCCCTGCACCGGTTTGGTGACGATTTCCACCAGCGGCACGCCGGCCCGGTTGTAGTCGAGCAGCGAGTACTCGGCGCCGGAGATCCGGCCGGTCGACCCGCCGACGTGGGTGGACTTGCCGGTGTCCTCCTCCATATGGGCGCGTTCGATCTCGATGCGCACCGTCTCGCCGTCGACCTCGACGTCCAGGTACCCGTCATAGGCGATCGGCTCGTCGTACTGGGAGGTCTGGAAGTTCTTCGGCATGTCCGGGTAGAAGTAGTTCTTCCGGGCGAACCGGCACCAGGACGCGATGGTGCAGTTCAGCGCCAGGCCGATCCGGATCGCGTACTCGACCGCGGTCCGGTTGATCGTCGGCATGGCACCGGGCAGCGCCAGGCAGACGGGACAGACCTGGGTGTTCGGCGGCGCGCCGAACTCGGTGGGGCACGGGCAGAACATCTTGGTGGCGGTGCCCAGCTCGACGTGCACCTCCAGCCCGAGCACCGGGTCGAACCGCGCGATCGCCTCGTCGTAGTCCATCAGCCCGTCGGGGGCGCGCATCGCCCCGGTCGTCATGCTGGTCATCGGGCGCTCACCTCCAGGTCGGGAATCGAATCCGGCACCAGCCCGGAATGCGCTGCCGCGTAGGCGGTCTCGAATGCGGCGGCGACCCGGTAGATGCTCTCCTCGCCGAGCGCCGGACCCATGATCTGCAGGCCGACCGGCAGGGCGGTGTCCGAGGCGATGCCGCTGGGTACGCTCATCGCGGGGATGCCGGCCAGCGAGCCGGGGATGGTGGCGAGGTCATTGAGGTACATCGCCAGCGGGTCGTCGACCTTCTCGCCGATCGCGAAGGCCGTCACCGGCGATGCCGGGGAGATCAGCACATCGGTGCTGGCGAAGGCGTTCTCGAAGTCCTGCTTGATCAAGGTCCGGACCTTCTGGGCCGACCCGTAGTAGGCGTCGTAGTACCCGGCGGACAGCGCGTAGGTGCCCAGGATGATCCGCCGCTTGACCTCGGCGCCGAAGCCCTGGCCGCGGGTGCGGGACATCACCTCCTCCGCGGAGGCCGTTCCGTCGTCGCCGACCCGCAGGCCGTATCGCATGGCGTCGAAGCGGGCCAGGTTGGACGAGCACTCGCTGGGCAGGATCAGGTAGTAGGCGGCCAGCGCGTACTGGAAGTGCGGGCAGTCGACCTCGACCATGTCGGCGCCGGCCGCGCTCAGGGTGGCCACCGCGGCGTCGAACGACTCCAGCACGCCAGCCTGATACCCCTTGCCGCGCAGCTGGTTCACCACACCGATCCGCATGCCGGCGACGCCGTCCTGCTGCCCGCGGCGCACCGCGTCGACCACCCGCGGCACCGGCCGCGGGATCGAGGTGGAATCCCGCGGGTCGTGCCCACCGATGACCTCGTGCAGCAATGCGGTGTCGGTGACGGTCCGGGCGCAGGGCCCGACCTGGTCCAGCGAGGACGCCAGCGCGATGACGCCGTACCGGGACACGCCGCCGTAGGTCGGCTTGGTGCCGACGGTGCCGGTGACGGCAGCGGGCTGCCGGATCGACCCGCCGGTGTCTGTGCCGATCGCGAGCGGCGCCTCGAACGCCGCCAACGCGGCGGCGGATCCACCGCCGGAACCGCCCGGGATCTTGGACAGATCCCAGGGGTTGCGGGTCGGGCCGTAGGCGGAGTTCTCCGTGGAGGAGCCCATCGCGAACTCGTCGAGGTTCGTCTTGCCCAGGATCACCACGCCCGCATCGAGCAGCCGGGTGGTGACGGTCGCGTCGTACGGCGGGATCCAGCCCTCGAGGATCCTGGAGCCGGCGGTGGCCGGAATGCCGGCCTGCACGACGATGTCCTTGAGCGCCAACGGCACCCCGGCCAGCGGGGACGCCGGGTCGGCGCCGTTGGCCCGCGCCGTGTCGGCCGCGCGGGCTTGTGCCAGGGCGGACTCGGTGGAGACGTGAAGGAAGGCGTGGACGGCGTCGTCGACGGCCTCGATACGGTCCAGGTGCGCCCTGGTGACCTCCTCGGCACTGACCTGGCCCTCGCTGATGGCCGAGGCCAGCGCCTGCGCGGTCATCCTGATCAGTTCGCCGGTCACTGCTCTTCTCCCAGGATCTGCGGCACCCGGAACCGTCCGTCCTCGGTGGCCGGGGCGCCGGCCAGCGCCGCCTCATGGGTCAGCCCTGGCCGGACCACGTCGTCCCGATACACGTTGGTCAGCGGGACCGCGTGACTGGTCGGTTCGATGTCGGCGGCGGCGATGCCGGTGACGGCCGCGACGGCGTCCAGAATGACGGACAGCTGGCCGACATAGACGTCCAGCTCGTGCTCGCTGACCTCCAGTCGCACCAGGTGGGCCAGGTGCGCGACGTCGCCGCGGGTGAGGGTGGGGCCGGCTGCCGGGTGGTCGCCACTGGTTCGTTCGTCACTGGGCGGTGGGACGCTGGACACGGGGCTCCCGGACGGTCGTCGGTGTGTGGTGCTCGGTCGTTCGGCGGTGGAACGGTCGCACCGGTCGGGCTGAGCCAATACGGACCGTTGTCGATCCTAGGCTGTGCAGCGGACGGACCGGCCGTCGCAGGCCGGTGGGCGCCGGCACGCTGATTGCGCAGGACCCACCGTGGTGATCTGATCGAAACGCGATTCGGTGACAATGGGCCGCGACAGGTACCGGCCAACGCCGCGTACAGCGTGTACGAACGGGCCGCCACCTGGGAGGCGAGCGAACCGCCATGTCATATGTACTCCGCCTGTTGCTACCCGACCGACCGGGCACGCTGGGGGCCGTGGCCACCGCGCTGGGCCTGGTCGACGCGGACATCCTGGCGATGGACATCGTCGAGCGGTCGCCCGACCAGGCGGTCGACGACATCGTCGTGTCGCTGCCCAGCGGGCGGCAGCCGGACGTGCTGATCACCGCAGCCGAAACCGTGCCGGGGGTGCACGTCGAGTCCGTCCGACCGGACCCAGGGGTTGCCGCACGGCACCGGGAATGGGAGCTCGTCGAGGCGATCGCCGCCGACCCGAAGGACGCCGTGGCGATCCTGGCGCGGATGCTGCCGCAGGTGCTGCGCGCCGGCTGGGCGATGGTGGTCCGGGTGCAGACCAACGGCGACGGGCGCACCATCGCTCTGCTGGCCGGCGGCGGCGGGGTGCCGAACCTGACCGGGGTGCTGCCCGGCTGGGCGCCGGTGGACAAGGCCACGGTGCTGGATCCGGAGGCAGCCTGGGTGCCCGACGACTGGAAGGCGATCGGCACCGAGATGGCCGCGGCGCCGCTATGGGACCCGGACACAGCGGTGATCGTCGGACGCCCCGGCGGACCGGCGATGCGGGATTCCGAGGTGGCCAGACTTGCCCATCTCGCGGGCCTCACCTCCGTCGTCACGGGTCGTTCGCCGCTGGCGGTCAACGCGGACTGACGCCCGGGGTTCGGCTTCGCTGATCAAAACCGCGCGCAACCGGCCACACCGAGCCATCAACCGCGGATTGGATCAGCCCACCCCACCACCACGCCCAGGCCCGGCCGGATCCGCTGATCAAACCCGCGCGCAACCGGCCACACCCAGCCATCAACCGCGGATTGGATCAGCCCAACCCCGCCCGGCCAACGCAGCGCCCGGCCAACGCAGCGCCGCACCAGGCCACCGCGCCGCACCCGACCACCAAGCCGTACCAGGCCACCTCGCCGCACCAGGTCGAAACCCGCGACCCGGCCGACACCCGCGACCCGGCTACGGTCCGGCCGGGTCGAACGCGGCGACGGAACCGATGACGGTGATCGCCGGCGGGTGAATCCCGGCTGCAGTGGTCGCCGCGCCAATCCCAGACAGCAAGGCCCGGACCGTCCGCTGGCCCGGCAGGCTGCCGTCCGCGACGGTGGCCGCCGGCGTGTCCGGGTCCATCCCGCCGTCGATCAGCGCCTGCGCGATCCGGCCGAGGTTCGCGACGCCCATCATGATCACCACCGCGGTGCCCGATCGGGCCAGCGCCCGGTAGTCCAGCATCGACCGGGGGTCGCCGGGCGGGACGTGGCCGGTGATAACCGTGAAGCCGTGGTTGGCGGTCCGGTGGGTGACCGGGATGCCGGCCAGCCCGGGAACCGCAAGCGCCGAGCTCACCCCCGGCACGATCTGCACCGGGACCCCGGCCTCGACACTGGCCTGCCACTCCTCACCGCCCCGGCCGAAGACGAAATTGTCGCCACCCTTGAGCCGGACCACCACCCGGCCCGCCAGAGCGTGCTCGACGAGCAGCCGGTTGATCTCCGCCTGCGGCGTCGTCGCACCGCCTGGGATCTTGGCGACGTCGATGATCCGGGTCCCCGGTCGGACCTGGTCCAGCAGTGCCAGCGGGGCCAGCCGATCGTGCAGCACCACGTCCGCCTCGCGGATCGCCGCCAGCCCGCTGACGGTGATCAGTCCCGGATGCCCGGGGCCGCCGCCCACCAGGACGACCCGGCCGCCGGGGCGCCGTTCGTCACCCGGCCGCTCGCCGGCAACACCGGCCGACCCGGGCAGGCAGAACCGCCGGTGCGCGGCCGCGCGTTCAGCGACCACGGCATCCGCGGACGGGTCGCCCGTCCCCGCGACGACGAGCCAGGTGCGGACCAGGTCGTCGTCGATCACCTCGCGGCGCTGCCAGAAGATGAGCCCGCGGTCAGCCAGGTCGGCGATCGAGGCCAGGACCGCCGGCGCGACCACGGTCACCGCAGCCCCGGCCTCGCGCAACAGCGCGATCTTGCCGACCGCGGCAGGCCCACCGCCGACGACCAGCACCGGACGCCCGGCGACCGGCAGTTCGACAGGCAGGCCTGCGGTGGGCGGCACGTGGCTCCTTCCTCGGTGCAGGTCAGAATTGTCGGCGATCGGGCCGCTCGGTTCTTGTCGGGTCCGGTCGCTGCGCTGGACCCGCCGTCGTCGGCCGACGTGGTTCCGGCTCGATGATCCCGCATCGGCACCAGCGGCGGGCGCAAGGGAGCCGTCCCGGCGTGCGGGCGGCCAAACCAGCTCATCGGTGGTCATGGGAGCCAGCACGAGGGCGAATCGGTGATTCCCGGCCAGTGGTCGTGAGAAGGTCGAAGGGTGCCAACCAGTCTCCGCCTCGAGATCTTCCCGGCTGACCTGAACGCGACGGTGCGGTTCTACGTCGATCTGCTCGGGTTCACTCTGGCGACCGATCGGCGCGGGGACGTGTTGCCCTACCTGGCGCTGGAGCGGGACAGCGTGCGGATCGGTGCGGTGGCAGTACCGGGCGGCAGTTCCGCCGGGCGCCGGCCGCCGACCGGGGTGGAGATCGTCGTGGAAGTGGATTACCTGCATGCCGAACGCGACCGACTCCGGCTCGCCGGGTGGCCGCTAGAGGAGGACATCATGCGCAGACCGTGGGGTTTACAGGACTTTCGGGTGTTGGATCCGGATGGGTACTACTTACGATTCACCTCAAGGGCTCGGTGACAGGCGTGACGACTCGTACGTTCACAGCAACGGTGGTGCAACCGGATGAGGGTCCAGGTCATGCGGTCGCCGTGCCGTTCGATCCGGTCGAGGTGTTCGGTCGGTCCCGCGCGCCGGTCGTCGTCACCGTCCCCGGTCATGAGCCGTTCCGGACCACCATCGCCAGCTACGGCGGCCGGGGTTGGATCGGGCTGCGCAAGGCGCAGCGGGAAGACCTGATGGTGGAGGCCGGTGACGAGATCACCATGACGGTGGAGACCGACGAGGTGTCCAGGGTCGCCGAGGTGCCGCCGGAACTGGCCGCGGCGCTGGCCGCCAACCCGGACGCGACGATGGCCTTCGAGAGCCTGTCCTTCAGCCACACGCGCGAGTTCGCCGAATGGGTGCGGGACGCGAAACGACCGGCAACCAGGGAGCGGCGGGCCGCTCAGGCGGTGGAGCGGATCCTGACCAGATCGGCCGGCCCGAAAGCCGGCCCACGCGCCGTCAGACCCGCCACCAGCGGTTCCGCCCAGTCAGGGCCAGCAATTCGGTGAGGTCGTCGGTGCAGCCGGGTACCGGGATCGGCGGTGCATAGCGCTCTGCCGGGAACCAGCGATCGGCCGATCCCTTCGATTGGTCGAGCACGTGCGCGAGCAGGTCGTTGGGCAGTTCGTCGGGCGCGCCGATCGCCCTGGCCAGGTCCCAGGCGTGCACGCTCAGATCCGTCGCGAGCCGCCAGCCCAGTTCCTGGGTTGGTGCCGGGCCGTCCGGAAGGGTGACGACCCGGTCCCAGGACTCCACCCGGGTCAGCGCCTCGACGGCGGCCGCCGACGCGTCGGCCCAGCGCTCGACCAGATCCGGCCCCGGCAGGTCGGACCAGTCCGCGGCGGAACCGGACGACGGGCGGCCCGCGAGCAGGTCGGGGAGGATGGCCTGGCCGGCGATCACGTGACGGACCAAGCGATGGACGTCCCAGTTGCTGTCCGGGGTGGCCGCCGACCACTGCTCGGGCCGGACGGCGCGGACCCGGATGTCGAACTGGTGGACCGCGCTGCGGTAGATCGGCAACAGCATCATGGGTCTATCCGAGCACGGTTTCGGCGCCGGCATCAAGTCGGCGGCGCGCTCTGCCGCGGTCGTCGCCCACGATCACGACCGGCTACCGGGTGACGATCAGGAACACCAGGACCAGGCAGGCTGCCGCCACCGCGCCGATCACCACCAGGGATACCGACTGCCGTTTGAGGGCGCCGGTGTCGATGCCGTCGGCGTTCTGCAGGATGTTCGGGAAGCGGGCGGCCAGCGAGGCCGGCGTCTGTTGCCCGGTCACGCGCTCGACGGCGGCCGGCGTGATCACCGTGATGACCTGCTCGAGAACGGCGCGCGGCCAGAGCAATCCGGACAGCAACAGCACGGTGCGGCCGTTGTGGTCGAGCAGGATCAGGTCGGTGGTGCGCGGCGCCAGCCGGCGCCGGGACAGGCTGTCCACCAGCACCGCAATGTCCACATGCGCTCGGGCGCAGGCTATCTCGGCCACCCCGTTGGTGACCCGCAGCACCTCGTCGGTGACCGTGAGCCGGGTCTTCCGAGCCCGGATGGCGGCAACGCCGAACGCCGCGAGAACGGCCAGCGGTGCGCCGATGAGCAGCAGGGCGCCGAGAACGGGAAAGAGAATGGCCACCAGATAGGACGGGATCAGCACCGCAAGGATCATCGGCCAGCCGAGGATCAGCATCGACCGGACCGGGTGCGGCGCAGGCACATCGAGCAGCAGGCCGCCGCGGGCACGCCCGGTGCGCTGGTCGGGGACAGGCTCATCGGGCACGACGGTCACGGTACCGGCTCAAGCGGGTGTGCCGCGCAGGTGACGCCGGACGTCGTCGATGCCGAAGATCACGATGAAGAACAGCGGGAACGCCGGCCCGCCACTCGGCGACCAAGCCGTATCAGACCCAGATCCGTGGTTAGGCAGTGACTTGGCGGCGGATTCTTGCGTCGGTTCGGGTTGGAGTCGTCTTTTCGGGTGGATCCCTGGTCGGGATACG